>Ga0307513_10002874_pt1 | contig 23590 bp, 30 predicted proteins | sample 15_EM_MG_FD_202174 | JGI IMG/M metagenome (GOLD analysis project Ga0307513, IMG submission 202174) | Populus trichocarpa ectomycorrhiza microbial communities from riparian zone in the Pacific Northwest, United States - 15_EM | ecosystem: Host-associated > Plants > Roots > Unclassified | place...
TCACTCTCGTCTTCACTAAATTCTTCGGAATCGTGGGCTCCTTCTTCCTTGACAGCGTCCATATACTATGAAATAAAGTTAGAGGGTAATTTACCAACAAGAGACCGAGATCACCTCTTCAAGAACCGTCATCTCCTTGCGACCGAAGCCACTGGCTTCAACCATAACATCTAACTTAAAGCCCGCTTCTTTTCCGGATTCCTCGACCGTTTTTCTGAACCGTGGGTAAAGAGCGCTCTCGTAGCGGAACCGTCGTTTGAAGAAAGTCCTGATACATTCTACATCCCGATTGAAGTACCTTAAAGGCTATGGTTAGGATGTGTTCAAGGAAGAATGAGACGGATTCGGACGTACCATTCGGCGTTCTCGTGCGATGTGCTGACCATCTGAGGGAAATCAATAACGATAGGTTCGCCAGTTTCTCGATGTATAAGGATATTGAATTCGTTATAGTCTCCGTGTATTAGTCCTGCTTGGGCGAATCGAACGATGATATCCATCAAGCTCGAATAGAGCTTCCCAGGGTTCTCAACTTCTGATACCTGGCGCCTAAGCCAATATAAGACCGCTGCAAAGGCATAACGGAAAGATAAATGCCCTACAATGGGTATGCATCGATGAATCCCATCAGGATGCAGTGTCTAGCTTGATCGATGGGACGAGGAACAGGAAAGCCGTGTTCATGCAAGATCTATAGCGGTCGTTAGGAAAAATAGGCTAAAATGGCAGAGGATACCCACTTTCATAAAAGCCCATTCTTTCTGGGCAGCTAGGCGCGACATATACATCCACGATGCAGACTTCCGCTTCCCAAGGTAATCTCTCTTCTCCTTGATCGCTCGAAATGATACGCGGCCGAGACTGGTTGGATCTCGTCAAATTTTGAGGAAAACCAAAGACAAGATTGAGCGCTAACCGGTGAAGTTTCAGAACCATTTCCTTGCCATCCGTATCGGCCACGATGTAGATGTCTAAAACAGGTTTGAGTTGGTGGAATTTCAAACTAGTTATTGTGCATGCCTGATTCTTTTCCAACACCAATTTGGTTGCCCACGGAGTGCATTGAATCCCTTTTAGACAAGGCACGCATGGCAAGGTAGTCGTATCCTCCGTATGTCAAGCGGTATCCATCATCTGCAGATTCAAACTTTAGTTAGTTTGGTATTGGTGAATGATTTGTGGTTGCATTACATTTTGAATTTTGGACCTTTGAGATCAGATTACGCTTTGCCAGAGATCCGACAAGTTTATTGACGCCCCCGTTCCGCAATCCAGATATCTGGACGATGAGGGAGAGAGGGACGACCTCATGATTTTTGGAGCCCATTTCTACCTAGAAAACAGACTGATAAATCGAGCACCCCAGAATTGAAACACGGAACAGACCCACGGCCGTCAGAACACGGAACTCGTCAGATGTAACATATCTGAGATCTGTAGCGTCGAGCTTCATATTGCCAGGACAGAAAAAGTTGGGAGATGAAAAACCGATGGCCCCAGAAAGTGATCAAGCAATGAATTGTGCCAAAATTAGAAATACTATAAGGAGAATGGATCCATTCTTTCCTTTGCAACTTACTACACTTCGCCAACTGCATGAAGACTTCAAAGGCGGTAAAGCTTGCCAACAAAGTAAGTAGGTCATGCCGATTACACTTCAAACGCGTTTATTCATTCTCGACGCGTCCAGGCGTCCTCCGCTCAGCTCGCCAAGGTGGTCAGCTCAAGTTATGAGCTCCCTTCAAAGTGCGTATTGATCAGGTTATTCTGAACCCTATACTACTGATTCGTCCTTTAGTCGGTCCTGTAAAGTGAAAGTCTTGCACTCCACTTACCTGAAGAAGACCCAACGAGAGTCGATATGGGCGGTGTTCGAAGCCAACATGTACGATTTGTGCGTGAACTTTCGTCTGAAATAGTGGACGGCGGGTGTGGCCCATCTCATCTCATACTAGTTATAAATCCTCATCGTTCGGCTGGGACCCAGAAGAAAAACGGAAAGAATTATTCCATTTTCTGTCTCGGTTTATCCTCATCCAGGAAGCCGACACTGACACACTCTTGGCGTTCGCCATGCTTCGCTTTGAAGTAGAGGATGAAGAAGCCGTCGTATACTGGCAAGCGATTCATACAGTCTTTCCCGTATATTACTACTTTCTGACAACGTTCTGATGCCTACAAAGTTATGATATTCAGGTAACAAAAGCAGCCCAAGGTATGGGTTTAGGCAAAGAATTGTTGAAGGAACTCGCGAAAATCGGAAACGCATATGACATGGAGAAGATTATGCTGACCGTCCTGAAAGGTTTGCTTAATTTTATGTTCTGCAAAACACGCCGGAATAATTCTTCTAGTAAACACGAAGGCGACGGCGTTCTACAAAGCGATTGGGTGCGTTTTTTTTCTTTCATTTTTCATTTCATATAGATAATGATTGATTCGTTGTTGTAAAGCTTTACGCTTGATCCTACATCCCCTGAATATGTGGAGGAGGGTGAAGAGCTCAACCCAGAAGGACTAGAATTGGAGTTTGAACTCCCCGATTACGAGATTTTATCAAGGGATATATAAAGGACCTTGTAGGACCTTGCTTGTTTATAATGTTATATGCCATGTTGGGTTCTCATACTTTGATTCTCTTCGAAGGCTTGTTCATAAGTGGCCTGATGTGGCCTTGTTTGGCAATAACGTTTGGAATGTGCGAATTTCGAGGCATCTTCGTTTGCGGCGACATTCATTAGCATTCATTGCACCTTTCTATTCTCATCCCAAGTCATGTTATCCTCATCGACTCTGGCCCGAGGACTCCGTGCCAGCTCGTCGCGTCTACAATGCAAACGTTTTGCATCCCATGAGGCACCTCATTTCAACGAACCTTCTGGCTGGCTCTTCGGGGAGAAGGTAAGGACAGAAGTGTCGATATATGCCCACCCTCTAACTGTCACTCTGCTGCTTTAGCCACCACCCCCGGGGCAGAAGAGGGTAAAAGAGGATTGGGAGAATATGTGGTATATCGGAATGTTTGGCACCATGGCATTTGCTTCGGTTATGCTGTACTACAAACCTGACACCAGGTGTGCTACCAAGTCATCATTATATCCAAACCTTTTATTCACGAACAATTTCTGGGATAGTGTGCAAACGTGGGCACTTCAAGAAGCCAAAGAAAGAATGGAGGCTCGCGGCGAGAAGTACCAATACGAATCACAACCGTCAACTCCCCCGTGATTGTCATACCCGAGGCATTCTATAAACCATCTCTAAATGCAATAGACTCTATCATTAAATATTCAACTTCATTGCCCACACCTCTGCCCATGGTGCTGCAAGAATTACGCAACATAGGTCTTCTTGTAGTCCTCCCAAGTCAGCAGTTTGTCGAGCTGCAACACCCTCAATGTTGGTGTCCTCAAGGAAAGAGCTCAGAATAACTCACCTCTGCGGGGTCGGAAAGTTTGATTTTACAAAGCCATCCTAAAGATGTTAAATATCACAAGCCTCGATAACAGGCCTACCACGCTCACCTTTATCCTCGGCCGATTTATTGAGGAGGCCTGGTTGATCCGACAGGGCTTCATTGATAGCTTCAACTGTGCCGGAGACAGGAGCATACTGAAGTGAAAACATTTAATTATGCAAAGACGGGCAGAATCATGTCTGCGCTCACGATGTCAGACGCGGCTTTAACACTCTCAACAGCCCCAATCTGGTCTAAAAATTGTGTATTTGTGTTCCGTTAGTTAAAACTTCATAGTTTGGGTGAAGGCACTCGCCTCCTTGGTTGAAGGTGGTCCCCACAGCCGGCAGTTCAACAAACACGACATCTCCTAATACAGACTGAGCATGGTTTGTGATTGAAACGATTCCGACTCCAGTCGCGTCATCGAAGTTGACGAGTTCATGCTCCTCCGTGTACTTTTTGGCTATCGATGCCCATAGAGTTAACGTAAGGCTTTTTGTGACACGACTCATAGGACGAACTGTGTAGGGCGCGGAAGTGCAGTGAACCTGCGCGCATTACTTGCGAGGATTGTACTCCTCGCCGTCGGAACGGAGAAGTGACGGGTCTCGAACGGAACACTGCACGAAGGCTGGTCTGCATTCTGATTGAAGGGTGTATAGAGACAGAGGGAAGCTAGAGGGAAGATGACGGGACGGGATGAGTTCAGGCTCCAAAAAGATTTTTTTCGTGTTATTTCCCATTTCGGCGATCCGCCTCCTATATGTCCACAAGTACTCCACGGTCTGCTCCCCATTTCGAGCGGCACATCCACATGACCACAAGTGTATTCCTCGTGTTTACTTGTTTCGCTCCAGATATATTTTCTTACAGCAGCTGCGCTCCGCCTTGACCTACTTATGACCATTGGTAGACCGTAGACGCATGCCCCGTAAACTCACGGACCCGCGAATTACGGGCCGGCTGCTTTAGTATCTTTTGTCTGTGTACATAACTTCAGCCTTCGATACTGCGAGAAATTGGAATGAATCACAACATCACAGCGACAACATCGAAACCAACATCTTACATAGTTCAGCGCCATTCCCACTTCCTTACCTTTCCTACCACGGATATCTCTTTTACATACCTAATTCATTTTCTTCACCTTTTTTCCTGAGCTCACAGGTTGTGGCAACTTGAAGATCCAGGCCAGCTTTTCGACCCGAGTTATTATGTCACATATTCAGCCATAAATATTACCGTTACCACTGCGTCCTTGCAATAACGTTGGCGTTGGATTCGGGGACATGCTTAATAAATACATGAGGCTAATAATTAACGTCACCTCTCAGTTATGACTATCAATAACTATTAAAAATGTGCAGTTAGGAGCCAAACCACATGACACCAGCTAAGGTAAAGGAGTGGGGATTCGAGCGAGCGAGGATCCAGTAGCCAGATCTCCATTGTTTAGGCGTATTCGAGGACCTCTGTCACAAGACCGGTTCCAACTGAAGTTTTATTAGCATCTGGCAGGGCCTAGATGAAAATGCTTACTAGTCTTGTTGGCCTCACGGAGGGTGAATCTAGCAAGAATGAGTGAGTTGTACAAAATAGGAACGAAACAATGAAGACGCACCGGGTACCAACTTCAAGAGCGACGTCGAATACGAGAGAACAGACCATCTCGACGTTGTCACCAGGCATGACCTGCACTTTTATGAGCGGAGGTAGATAATAGGAAGCAAATAAGTTACCATCTTCTCAGCGGCATCAGGTGTACCCTCAGGGAACGTCAGCGAAGCAGTGATATCGGCGGTGCGAATGAAGCATTGTGGTCTGTAGTTAGCCATGAAGGGTGTGTAACGTCCACCTGCATAGCTTATCAGAATTAAGCAATCAAATGCGAGAACGCCAGCAAACCTTCATCCTTGGTGAGGATCTAGTGGGTGTTATATTGGCACCAAAATTTATTATTATGAGTATAGACGTACGTAGAGTTGAGCCTTAAACTTCTTCACGGCTTTGATACTGCCAGGGAGGGCAAGAACTTGACCGCGGCGGATCTGTTCACGCTTAATTCCACGCAGAAGGGCTCCCATGTTGTCACCGGCTTCAGCCTAAAGGAATGAATGAGCTAAATCTATTACCAAGAGGAAACCCGTACACGATCAAGCTCCTTGTGAAACATCTCTGTGTGAAATTAAGGGATCAGAAAGGGAGATAAATTTTGATATTCACCCACCAATGCCAGTAAGGGTGGTCTTGAGAGGAGCACCGAACCCCACGATTTCAACATCAGTTCCCTTGTTGGCGATACCACGTTCAACCTAAAATGAAGGATAGGTATAAGTTGGAGTTAGTAACGGGTTCAGAGCAAATATTTACGCGTCCGGTTGCGACAGTTCCGCGGCCAGAAATAGAGAATACATCTAACCTACGATGAGTAACCCGGCATCAGCACCGAGAGAATGGCTAACCTTCAACGGGCATCAAGAACGGTTTCTCCAGATCACCTACAGAGAAATAAGTTCAGACCTCCAGGCTCCGTCAGAGAACATAGTTAATCATACGAATAGGAAGTTCAAGCCATTCATCGCAAGCCTTGGTCAACTCCATGATTTTCTCTTCACCGATTTTGTTGTCACGTCCCTCAAGAGCGGCCAAAGCAGAACCCATGATGATGGGTGTGTTTTCGCCATCAAAGTTATAAGCAGACAAGAGTTCACGCATTTCCATGTCGACAAGTTCCAGCATTTCCGGGTCCGAGATTTGGTCAACCTTATTGATGAAGACGACCAAGCGTTTAATCCCGACTTGACGAGCGAGGAGAAGATGTTCACGAGTTTGAGGCATCTGACCGTCCATAGCTGACACCACGATAATTGCACCGTCCATTTGAGCGGCTCCGGTAATCATATTTTTGATGTCTGCGCTGGCATTAAACACAAGCTAGGACAATAAGGACGGGTACAGCTCACAATCAGCATGTCCAGGGCAGTCTATATGCCCGTAATGGCGAGTGGCTGTTTCGTATTCGACGTGAGACGAGTTGATGGTAATTCCACGGGCCTTTTCTTCGGGGGCCTTGTCAATTTGGTTGTAGTCGGTAAATTTGGCACCGCCAAGGCTCGAGAGAACTTTGGTAATGGCAGCAGTCAGTGTAGTCTTTCCGTGGTCAACATGGCCTAGTGGGATAGCAACTTCAGGGAGCAGGTATGACGCCGTTGGGAATGAACAGACCAATAGTTCCGATGTTCATGTGAGGTTTGTTACGCGAGAATTGCTCGGCATATCCTCTTTTCGCGACTGGGAGGATGTAAGAAGGTATTTTCTCTTGAAGGAACACTTCCCGACCCACCTGACAAGAGTATTGGGGAGTTGAGCGGCACCTGGTGCCTATAGGTGGCAAGGAGTGAAGCTGGGGAATTATTAGGAGAAAAAAACACGGGTAAGCAAAATGAAGGAACATACAACGCGCTGAGAGTAGGGCGCGGGGAACAGCTCTGCACGAGGTGAGCTGGAACATTTTGTCGACTGAGAGTACCAGTCGGTGTTTGGCAAATTTTGAGCTGTCGGCAAATCCCGGCTCATAGGGAACACCCAAGGTATGGTTAGGGTTACCCTCCCTTCCTTCCTTCCGGCTATGTCGACTCCAGACCGACACGAACTCATCAGTAACGCTGTTGCTTTTCTCGCTGACCCTAAGGTCGGGCATACGCATTTTTGTGCAAGATTCTGACTGAGATCATCCTGTGTAGACCCAAGCATCTCCTGTCACACAAAGAATTCAATTTCTCGAGGCAAAAGGCCTTACACCACCGGAAATTGATATCGCTCTCAAACAGGCCTCTGCTGCTAGTGCAAGTCAGTCTGTACAAGCTCATTATTCCACACCATATGGCCCAAACCAATATGCTGTCGCACCGATGCCTGGAGCCCAGCGCTGGGACTGGAGGGACTACTTTGTGAGCGGCCCAGTCCAGAGGCCGCAAACACATGCTTATTTCATGGGGAATAGATCACTGCAGTCGTCTCCGGCGCCGTTACCTATAGCGCGATAACGTTGTTTAAAGTAAGGAACTATTTTTCGATTTGAAGTCGTATTTACATAGGTCACAGAAATATCTTCTTCCTCACCTGGAACCCCCAACCTCCACCGCGTATGAAGAAGATCGCGATGCGCTCAATGCCCAATTTGACGCTGCTGAGGCACTACTGAAAGAAATACAGCATGAAACTGCGGCTGTGCGCGCCGCTGTTGAAGAACAAAAGGAACGCATCGACCAAACCACTGAAGACGTCCAGACGGTCGTGGCCGAGCTTCGGGATGGTGAAGCGAGAACCCGAGACGAGATGCGCGAAATCCGTGAAGAGGTGACGAACGTTCGCGAAATGCTGCCCAAGGTAATTCACCTTCAGTTCCTCTGAATTATGTCTGTTATTTATGCGGCCATGTAGATGATTGAAAAGAACAAAGAATCACAAAACCAATCTCTGGCGGAGTTGCAACAAGAATTAAAGTCTCTCAAAGCTCTCTTGCTTAGCCGTGGTCCAACGGTCTCCAGCACGCCCTCTTCGCCGTTGCCACTCTTAGGAAGACCTTCAATACCTGCTTGGCAGTTAACAAGTGCCCCTGGGCCAACGACACTGCAGCCAAACGGTGTTGAGGCGTCGTCGTCACCGCCAACAACGGCTCCAATAATTCCAATAATTCCGAGTGCCGCAACCAATGGCAAAGGGAAGGAGGTGGATCCAGGAGAGGGCTTCTCATCTTAGTGTAAATTATCACTCACTTGGAATAACGTAAATTGTACTGAGGACCGTGAGAAGAGTGGGACTGCCAACAACCGCGTCGGTCGTTCTCCAGCACAACAATGTTCAGCCAGCTCCGAAGCGCAGTAGAGCAGCTGGCGCAGCAGCCTATCCGAGTTTTAGATGGGGAGCACCATTCCGAGCTGCCTCCCCGCCAGTCACTTGACATGCAAGCGAGATCAGCGTCCCCTTTGTCTTCCGGTCAGCTCGCAGAGTCTGCCCTTTCCTCTCTCCGTAAATCCTTCGTTTCTCAGCGTCCAGGATCCTCTGTAGAGTCTCCCAGAGCATCGAGTACCCCATCTCCTCCACAAGGCGCTCCTCGCAAGTCCAATTTAGAGGAACGTTTGCGGCGCGCCACGCTTGCTGTCGGAGAAGCCTCTGGCAGTCCTAGCACTTCAACACCCAAGCACTCGAGCCGAATAGCTTCGCCCTCACCAATGAGCAGGAATCCATTGAAACGCGTCGAAGGATCGCCATGTTCTACCCCGCTCCCTGCCTCCCCAGTCGTGCTACCTGCAACAGAAAATGGCAGCCAATTGGAGCAACCCACGGACTTCTCGTTGAAAGACACAGAGACCACCCCAGTCCTGGACTCTCCTCTTAAGGAAGATCCACTCGGCATTGAAACCTCCATCGAAACGAGTCCTCTCAGCTTCCAAGATCCAGTCGCCGAAACAAATCCTTCTCGGGATGATGATGATGATACAACGAGAATACCCCAGAAATCTCAAGTGGAAGAATCTGAGCCTGTGCAGCAAGTCGAGATCCAGGATATAAAACACGACAATCTTTCCAGCCCCATCGTTCAAGAGCCCATCGACAAGGAGGCTGTTGAGGCAGTTCCCACAGAAGGCATTACAGCCCAACCAGAGGAATTTCCCGATTCCCCCATTCCTGACACGCCTCCCATATTGGAAAGCAACCCCCCAGTTAAAGAAGAGGAGGATCCTCGGCCTTCTCCGCAGCCCCCTGCTACTGTTTCGCCAACCGTCGACCAACGTGCGGAAATCGAGGTTTTGCAAGCAAGGCTAAAGCAGGTAGAGCAAAGGTTTACTGGTATACGCAGTCCTGATACTATAGACTGCTTCAAGTTACTCAACTCTCTGCAGATGTTTCGACCTCTTTCAAGCGCCTTCAAGCTGAGAAATCAGCTGCTGACGCAATTCTGCGTGAAGTGTCGCCCTTGGAAAGCATAAATGATTCAACCGCTCTTCGTGAATTTTTCACCGAGCTCAAAACGAAAGATCAAGTAAGATTTAGTATATATTCGACCCCCGTTTTTGCTAATTATCTCATTCAAGGTTTTTCAAGGCGAAGTCAAACGCCTCAACCAAAAGTTGGAATGTAAGAAACTTGCTATGTTCAGTCGACCTATTCCCAATGCCTTGATTCAGTGCAAGAAGACCGCATGGAAAAAATTCGAGATACTCACGAGCTGGAAGCACTTTCACGGTCCGAGGAAGTCAAGAAGCTGAAGACGCAACTCGATGAAACCGAAGCTCTTTTCCAGGCAGCACAAAGGGCCACTTCAAACGCGGAAGGCACTGTTGAAAAATTCAAGGATGATATTGTTCGCCTCCAAAAGGATATCGAGAGTTCCAAAAATACGGCAAAAGAGGAGGAAGAAAAGCGGGTGAAAGCCATCAGTCTGTTAAAAACCGTGAGGCAGAAGCTCGTCAAAGCGGAGAAGGAGAAAGAAGACGCGTTGAGAGACTTGCTCTCCTTCAAAGAGCGGGAAAAAGACGACAAGAGCAAGGAGCTGGCTGAAAGGGCTAATTTCCAGCATGAGTTGGAGTCTTTGACCGCGACGCATGAGAAAACGACCTCCAATTTGAAGGCACAGTTTGGAAGGGATATCGCCAATATGCGAGAGCGCTATGAACAAGAAGTGGCTGCTCTGCGAGGACAATTTGAATTGGATATCGCCTCGTTGAAGGTTGGCTCCATTTCCTCATGATGAAGGTCGTGGTCTTACAAAATATTTTTTTAGACTTCCCACACAAAAGAACTCAGCGCAAAGAGTTCTCAAATCACGACTCTTGAGAACTCGCTAAACAATGTTACGAGGGATAAGAACATATTCTTCGACCAACTTCAGCTACGTCAAGCTGAAGTCGAGTCTTCGCAAACACATCTCGAATCTCTACAGCACCAGAACGCTGAGCTTCAATTCCAGCTGCGGGAATCCAACGACCGGCTTGCGTTATTAAAAGAGGAGTGCGCAGAGTTGGTGCGCGAGCAGGAAAGTCGCTTCCGAGATACCGTCACGTCTCCAGATGAAGTTGCTCGAATGGTTTCTGCTACAGAAGCCAAGTATGAAGCCAGGCTTGCGGAGATGAGGAGGAATGTTTCTATCCTGGAGAAAGAACGTTATGACAGCGAGGCGGACTGGAGTCGAAAGCTCAAGGAGAAAGTCAAGGATCTGGACGACCTCAAAAAAGTGCTTGGTTCTGCGACGAAGACACGTCAGGATGACGAGAATATTGTGGCCGGCCTCAAAGAGCAGCTTATGCAAGCTGAAGAGAAAGCCAGAACGCTTGATCTACAGGCTTCAGAACTGCCCCGCCTCCGCGCGCATATCCAGGAACTAGAGGTTGGTCCATTAATAACTCCTGATTTTCATTATGTTGTGCTGAATTGCATATGTATAAGAAATCATCTGTGGAGCAGGACGAAGAAACTAAAATAAAAATTCTTGTGCTCGAGAAGCAAATCGAGGATACCAAAGCGCGTGAAGCTCAGATCAAACAGAGTAATAAGGTTAGTTCAGCCATCTCGCCGTCTAAACTCCCTGCAAGACTTTTTTTCACCTTTTAGACCCTCCGTGAGGAGCTGCGCAAAGTTCAGTCATCCGCAGCCTTGTTGGAGCGACAGCGCAATCCCGGTGTCGGTTACTGGACGACTCGGCAAGAAGGAAATGGTACCGGTGCGGCGGAACCTCGGGTCTCTTCAGAGTCTCCATCACGAGTGTCATCTCCCACTCCAAGCACGGCGGCTTCCAACAAGAATGAAGAGGAAGTAAATCTGGAATACCTTCGCAACGTCATCCTTCAATTCTTGGAGCACAAGGAGATGAGAGTAAGTGGGCATGTGTTGCATTCATTGTAATCCTTCTGACAACGGTGATTTATCAGCCTAACTTAGTGAAAGTTCTCTCCATCATTCTTCATTTCACACCCCAGGAGACTCGTAGATTAATCGCAAAGGTGTAAAAGGATATCCGTGTCTGGAACACGCTTCGTGAATTGCTCTTGGAGGAACCTATTCATACAATGCTTCAGTATTCCAATCAAACTAATCATGAAATATAGCATTGAGAGTCCTAAAATTGCTCATACGTATTCATACAAGATTGGTAAATTACACGAGAGAGGAGCATATCGCATTTTCAGATTTGTAGTTTAGGCAATTCCTTCAAAATTCTCGGTACTTAGCTCATTGGAAGCCTGGCTCTTGATACGGGGGAAGGTCCTCATCCTTGTCCTTGGGTGGGACGCTGGGAGCATCAGCATGGAGAATCCTCTCTCGCTCTTCACGCTCGAGCCTCTTCTTCTCCTCTTCGGCTGTCTCGTTGCGAGGAGGTTGAGTTGCAATAGAAGTGGAAGGAGCAGGTGCTGGAACAGAGGACTGCTGAGAATAAGTCGCAGCAAGTCGCTTCTTCTCTTCCTCGGCAGATTCATGCTTTACGGCGGGGACAGCTGCTGCAACCACGGGTGTTGGTTGAGCATAACCGGGTAGCAGACCTTCGTTTGCGGGATGGCCGTCTGTGCGGGGGCCGGCAGTTTCCGATGCGCCCTTGATATCATGCAGAGATCCACTTGCTGGTCCAGGTCCTGCAGGGCCAGCAGAGACGGGGACACCTGTCTCCGCAATTGTTGGCGTAATAGCGGGCAGTGAGGCACCGCCACTTGCGATAGGCGCGGGAGCGGGAGAAAGCGAGGGAAGTAGAGTAGGCGATTGATTCAAAGCACTAGGGTTGATGGGTGGAACTGATGGAGAGGCGGCAGCTGGAGTAGGGCCAACAGCTGGAGTGGGGCCAACAGCTGGAGTGGGGCCAACAGCTGGAGTAGGGCCAACAGGAGGGAAACTGGCAGAGGGAGGAGTAGATATAGCAACAGGGCGGGTAGATACTTCAGCAGAATGAATGCTCGAAAGTTCACTGGCATGGCTTTCACCGAAGCTACGGGTGTCTGACCTGCCTAGGTCGGGGGCAGCGAGCTGAGGTGCGAGATCGATTTGCCCAGTCTTGTAGTTGTCCAAAGCGCGCTGAAGGGACGCGCGAACCCGACCAGTCGCCTCGGCGCCAGTATAAGGGCTTGTCGGTGTGGGAGGAACGGAGGGCAATGCCGAGATGAGAAGGGGGGCAGCTTGGGACAATAGAACGAGTTTCTCGCCATACTACAAAAAGGTGCAATTAGTCGAGTGAATTGCGAATAGATTAAATATGTTTACCTCTCTGATGGCATCCCATTTGATCTGCTCGCTCTCGCGAACGGCTTTGCGTTTCAAGAGTTCAACCTCACGCTCGAGTTGCTGATCTTCGGATTGTGCCCGGCGAAGTTGTTCGCTCAGATCGGCGATCCTTCTGTCACCAGGCTTCTGTTCGTTTTCGACACGGGTGATCTGAAGTTGAAGACCAGCACGAATGTTTCTGCGGGGCTGGAGTTGGGTTTCTGCATCACGGAGAGCCTTGAAAGGCGCACGAGCAGCATCCAACTTTGCTGACAGAGAAGCGGAAAGGGAACCCTGGACGAAATTGAGGTATGCGAGGCGATCGGTGACTGCGAAATCGATGTTAGGAATTGTTAAATCTGGTAGGATTTGTGATAACTCACCATCCTTGAGATCGTCGGTCTCGGATTGACCCCAGGTGTACAATTCCTTGCTGTGCGCCTTGGAATTGCGCGAAACGCTATCAAAGTCGATGGCCACACCTTTTTCGGCGGTGATTATCTTCTGAACGGGAGATGTGGTGCTAGATTGTACGAGTTAGAGCTGATAAGGAAAATGCAAGAGGCAAACATACGAATACTGCTGCTGGAGTGTGCGGAATTGGTATTGGAGCGACTCGAAAGTATGGGATTTGGCTCCACCCTGTGCAGCAGCTTGATTTGCAGTAGGCTGCGGGGAAGGATCAGGGCTTGATGGACGAGCAACGGCACTGGGAAGATGGGCAGCGAGGGGGGAGGCATTGAGGGCAGACTGAGCCTTGTCGGCAAAGGACGTGAGGAAAGAAGGGACGGGCATTTTGAGGAGCAAATGGACGCAGAGGACTGGGTTATATAGTAGGTACAAACAGGGCACTACACGACCAACTTCTTCGCCTTGCCCTTTTTCTCAGAGTCTTTGTGCGATAGGAACTCAACCTCGGTCGCAAGAGGGCCGGCAAGTCGCGCACCCTCAGGATACCCAAGCACGCTCATCTTGAAATGCTTCCCAACTCCCTCAATCCTTTCCCGAAGCCCCTCCTCTTCAGACGGCGAAAGTCGCGTCCAGATCGACAGCCGATAGAACTGCGGCCGCGTCGACACGATCACCCCAGTAATCAGCGACGCAGAACCACTGCCACCCGTCAGCGTCGGCGACGGGTCAAATGTTTCCCCGATCGCAGCCAGCATCTGTGAGTAATCTTGAATAATCTACTCATTAGCTCAGGGCTATGCACAACACACCGTATACAGCCACATTTTGTCTACATTGCTTCGGTTTTTGTCTTTGGGTAATTGGATACTCCATTTTCCCCCATGCTTGTTCGCTTCGTCCTCCCATGCGGGAATAATTCCCTCCTGCAATAAAAATAGTCAACCTTTTGCACCCGACCCTCACTACGCCACCGACCTTGAAAAGGTAATAATTTGCCTTCTGGGGCAGTTGAGATGGCGGTATGATATTGTTGTATAACCTAAAAAATCATGTCATCTGTCTGTTGTGTCAACCATCGTAGCAGCACATACCCCCAAAATTCCTCCACGCTATCAAAACTGATGACCCGTTTGATGTCCTCCATCCACCCTTGTGCTGCTGCAACACCAGGTGTCTGAGGGATGGGGGTCTGCGGGAATGCCGACACAGGTGTCTGTGGCATGTTGCGACCTTTTGTCGCAGGCGAATCGAACCAGAGCGTCCAGGGAGAGTAGAGGGGATGCTACCAGATTTGAGTGAGATCAACGCGCAAGACGAGTGGCCCCCACACACCTTGACATTGAAATTTGAGGGATCGCTAAACACAGTTTTAATTCCTTCGGCCTGGGCTTGCATGTCCACTTCTTGGATCTCTCCGGCCTCCAGGAGCTCTTCGTCATTGGTGGAGATGGTCTGATCGGCCAGCGCAGCCGAGAGCGCAGCTCTCGAAGCCTGGAGGGCTTGACCAGTCAGAGTAGATGTGGCGCTCATGGTGGTATTTTACGCAGAGATAGATGGATAATTCTTCGGAACGAAGACGGAGAAAAATAGGACAAGTCAGAGAATATTTTTTTCTGGAGTTGGAATCTGGCAAAGGACAAGAATTTAAAACAGAAAAGGAGGAGTGTGAAATACAGATATTAAAAATACGGAAAGCGTTGACGGAGGGATAAGCGTGTGGGTTTGGTTGTTGGTTTTAGGTGAGAGACGATGGGAATTGGATTTTTCGTTGGGTACAGGCACGTGGTGGCTTTCGCCGGCATTTCGGATCTGTTTATCAGATAAACCGCGTTTGGAAAAAAATTGGTCAGACCGTTTTCTTTCCCCGACCACCACCGCATGGATGTTTTCCAGGCGAAGCTCGTCGCAGCAGCGACTGGCTCGACCCTTACTGCGTTGACAAGTCCGTATTTTTTTGTCTATTTTGTGATGAAAATTTGACATCCCTCCAGTGACGCCATTCGACCTGGTCAAAACACGTCTGCAGACGCAGCTCCCTAGGCCACGTCCGCTATTTCCTCGTCCACCTAATAACACCTGTTGCCAACCTTTAAATGCAGCTTCATGTATTCGAAACATGTCCTCCTTTGCTGTGAGGTCCCTGCCGACAGAGGTCGTTTGTTTGTGGGAAGGCGGTATGTTCAAAACAGAGCGAGTAAATGGCTTCTTCGATGCAACGCGCCATGTCTGGAGAGCCGAAGGGGCTCGTGGGCTATGGAAAGGGGTTGGGACAACACTGTAAGCCTTCCACTTTGCAAGTCCTCATTGATCCAAATTGACTCCACCTACAGTGTAATTAGTGTTCCGTCATCGACGGCATACATTCTCACATACGACCATCTCCTAAACAACGTCCTTCCACCGTTAATACCATCTCAAGCTGCTGTCCCTCTAGTTGCTGGTATCGTTGCTCGTTCAGCTATCACCAGCATCGCATCACCCCTAGAACTCGTCCGCACCAATCTGCAATCAACACCACCCTCGCCAGATAATCCACATACGCTCCGCTCTGTGTTGACTTCTTTCCGCAACCTAGTCCGCGACAAGGGTTCCCTCAGCTTATGGCGTGGACTGGGCCCAACCTTGTGGCGCGATGTTCCGTTCTCTGGTTTCTACTGGGCAAGTTATGAGACCTGGAAGCGAGCATTTTCGAAAAACGGTTACGAAGGTGCTTGGGTTGCTTTCATCAGTGGCGCCGTCAGCGGAACCTCGGCAGCCCTGATAACCTCGCCTTTCGACGTACTCAAAACACGACGCCAAGCTCTTATCATGTCGTCCTCGAATCACCGTATTTCACGAACCATACCGCTTCTGCTCCAAATTATCCGAACGGAAGGCTCGTCCGCCCTGTTTGTTGGTCTCGTTCCTCGCATAGCCAAGATTGCTCCTGCGTGTGGAATCATGATAGCATCTTTCGAGGTACGTCTGCAAAAACATTAACACCCTACTAAGATGTTGAATAGACGTTAGGGCTTTGGCAAACTTCTTGCGAAGGTGTAATTCGCTGATATATCTTCACGCACTAGATTACGATAGATCCTACACCCTATAGTATAACTACGTACCATACAACTTTCTTCACTCCCAAAAAAAATACCACAAAAATGCATTCACGACAACTTGTTCAGCTGCTTGTTGGTGGTGTGCAATTTCCCACCAACTCGGTCGACTTCGTTCGAGAGGTCGTCGAGCATCTCAATTTGCATAGAAATTTCGCTTCCGATAGCTTCCCCGAGCTGTCTTTGCCTCTGCAGAATAGTAGTTAGTTGAGCCAGCTGGTCGTCCTGCTGGTGGATCTGAGTTTGCTGCATCGTGAGCAATCCAACGTTGTCCAAAGGACGAGTAGCTTCCGTCTCCTGTGGTGGGGCACCGAACACCCTCCTAGCCGGTTTTGACGCAACACTGCCCATTAACGCCTGTCGATCCGTCTCAAGAGCCGGTGCAGTAGATCCACTCGGTCTCATCATACTCGTCTGCCTCGCCACCGAAACCACTTTGCCGAGCTTCTCGCAGTCGTCCTGCAGGCGCGCGACCATATCCGTGCGTCTCTGAAGCTCACCCTCGCTCATCCCACTGATGGCCAGTTGCTGCAACCCGCGCCCCAGGGTGCCTATCCGCGCCAGGACGCCTGCGAGCTTCGACTTGGCCGCGACGTTGCTCTTGTGTGCCCCCGAGACGTCGCTGCGATCGGAGAGCGCATCGCGCTTATTGATATCGGCCCAGACGTCCCGCAGACGCGCCTGGAGATCCGCATGTTCGTCCAGCCATGCCGTCGATGTAAATTGCGTGGGTGCACCGCCCTGGACGCCGCCGTGTCTCCCCACAGGGACGCCGAGAAAGTCCTTGAACGCAAAGCTCTCCCTCCACTTGTCCTCTTTCGCGCCGATGATGGCACGCAGGTATACTTCCAACCCCGTGCGTCGTTCCTCGAGGACCTTGGTATCCGTATGTGAGCAGAGAATGGAGAATTTGTGTTTGGGCGGGAGGGTCGCGGGTGGGGTTGCTCCAGCCGCTTTCGTGATCTCCGTGTGCAGGTCGTCAAACTCCGAGTACCGTCTCCACATTTGCCATGATCGAACGTGTGCTTGAATGTCGATCCGGTAGACGGTGTGTGGTTTGGGTGAGGTGCGTTCCTCGTAACCGCGGATGAAGACGGCTTGGATGGCAGTCATGGTGCAAGGGATCCGTCCGTGTTCGATTAGGGGAGGGTTTGTTGTGGGTGCCTCTTTATAGTCAATGACAGAAAGCACGGAGGGCGCAGTTGCCTTGCGGCTAGAGTGCTTCAAGGTAGAAATGGTGTAATGCACGTCATGGCCATCTACGGAATTTATCAAAGCTGATCAATCATCATCCCCTTGGTTGTTGCCAAAGATAAATTCTACCCGAAACTATGTAGGTTTTCTCCCGCTGATAATTACAAATTTCGCTCCAGCGTGCGCATACCAATCTATTACCGAACCGAACACCCACCAGCCCCATTTTCTACCTTTCAAAAATTTCACAAATCCAGGGAAAACATCTGGCGTTATATCTTCCAGACTCACGTCCACAAACCCAATCCCCTCCAGCTGCGCAATATATTCCTTATCAGAGATCAAGTTTTCTGCAGGCATGAGTTTCATGGCTGATATCAAAAGCCTCGTTCGACGCGTCTTAAGAGCAGAGGAACCGAAGCAGATATCTGCAAGTGCGACTGTGCCCCCAGGTGCAAGTTTGCTGAAGGACTGCTCTAAAAACAGCCGTCGTGGATGGAAGTGGTATGCACAATCTAGCGCCAATATCGAGTCGTATACCTCCTTCGAGGCTGGGTGGAAAGGATGGTCGGAAACAACTCCATCATATATTGCGTCGCCATGGTAGAGGTTAACACTTATTGTTGGCTCCCCACTCGCGTTTTGGTATTTTTGTACACGTTCGACAGAACGTTGGTGGTGAACGTCAAGACTTGTGATCCCTACGAGGTGACATGGTCGGGGTATTGATGGCCCAGAGAGAATAAGGAGGAGTGATTCTCCTGTGCCATGTCCGACATCTAATGATTCACGACGTTGTTAGTTAAAGGACAGTAAAACTACGTTGAACTTGTGGGAACCTAGCACCCTGCCTCCTTCCTTGAGGTTTGCTGCTGCTATCAACTTCAGGGCCAGAGCTACTGAAAATCAGCATTGGGAAGAGAATTCCGAGGCAAGTTGAATGGCATACCTTTACAAGCCTCTGGGAATATATTTATATCCTATTCTCAACAGTGCAAAATCAACATGTGTTTTGAGCATAAAGTTGGGGAGGGACCGACCTTCCAATAGCCCATATTGAGCCATTCTGTTAGAGGAGGTGAATTCGGAGATTCAGAGGGTAGTTTATTCAAGGTGAGATGGAATAATCCATATGGGTCGGTGGAGCGCATTTTGAACCAGATAGCAAGAGTCAGAAGCAGGACGGCAAGATATATCAGAGGATTCATTGCTCTGGGCCGAGAGAAAGAATTGGTTTGAGCGAGAATCGGAGATGTTGGTGGTGGGAGTGAAAGGTCAATCTTCGAAGGATGAGTCAACAGCACATATTGAATGACGAATATACACGCACCTGTAGCATGGATTTTCTGGAATACCTTGTCAGCAACGACGTCGAGCATAGCAACGTGAGCCTTTGTCATGGTGGATGCAATATAAGGCATCAAAAAAAACAGGCCCTGAATTCACACTATAAAAGGCTATGTATGTCGAGGGCGCCACACAAACTCACCTTGACCACCAGCGCCTCCTGGAACTCCACCCCTCCTTCCTCAGAGTCCAGTACCCGCATCTCGCTCTTCAGGTGTGTACCCGCCTCTGCGAGAACCTCCGCATCTGCCCCGCCCTCCACTTTCTCCCACCTGCACCGGAACGTTGTCGACGACTCGTAGAATCCCCCCAAAATAGGCAGCCTCTCGGTGATTGTACCATGCGGGATCCTTGTCGTCCCGGATGACCGAGAACACTAATGGGCTCAGCCGCAGTGCTTCATCTGGGTCTTGAACGATGCTCAGCACCTCCGCTTTGGACGCTTGGATTTTCCTTTGTAAGGTTACTGACCGGGTGAGGATGAATGGCCACATTGAAATCGAATGGGGGAATGGTGCTATGCCTGCACGGGTGCACTTCTTAGCAGCATGCCAACGAAGTTTGATGCATTGGAAAGCATAATGATCCAAAGATGTAGCGAATAACCGGAATCCGACCATCTATAAGTATCTCGGAAGATTTATCAATCTATAGAACGAAAGCCCAAAAATATGCATGCTTCGCAAGCCAAAGAGTAGTAGATGTAGATACAAGAAAATATACATGCATTGCAACAATGGGAACATGATGAGCACAATCCAGGAGATGTGAACTGGTAAATTGAACGTTGGTCAGTGGGAGTGTCGTATTCATGATCTTGGGGTTCTTCTAATAGTGGAATCGGATTGGGCGGGTTTGAGCTCCTCCTCGATGCCTTCGCCGATGCCGACCCTTCCAATGACATACCGAAGGACGTCACTGAGGGTGATGATGCCAAGTAGTCGCCCTTTCTTTCCCCCTCGTCTCTCTTCTTCCTGTAAACGGTGTGTGAGAAATGGGAGAAAAGTACAAGTAATAGCTGGGTACTTGCCTCGCCCTCCACGACTACCAATCTGTGGACTCTTCGCTTCTTGATCAACTGCAAGAGAGTTCCCAACGAGTCGTTCGCAGTGCAAACAACAACACCAGGGAAATCTGGAGATCTTTGGCGGAGGGCTTCGTTTATGGTAAGATCGAGGGACTGATAGGCACCCAGGCGGACCAGAGTCTGTTGGAAAGTGTTGGTAGAGTTGAGGAAGAAAGAAAAAGATAAGGGCTTACGATAACATCGACGGTTTCGTAGAGGTTGACGACGATGCCTTCCTCGTTGATGATGGGGACGGCGGAAATTGCGCGCTCGGAGAACATGTGTACAACGTCGAATACGGGAGTATTAAGGGTGGCGGTGGCGATGGGATGGTAAGGATTGTCACCTTCTTCAGAAAGAGATTGTGCAACGTAGGTACCAATCTTTAATTTTCGAAGGGAAAGATGAAGTTGCTGAATTTCTTTGTGACACTGAAAGAAGGAAAATAAGGTGATTGTGGAAATGGAGAAGATGATGGGATACAAACGTTGATGGAGATGAACTTGAGGAGACGATACTGGGTTAGAACGGAGACGATAACTTCGTGACCTGTTTCAGAGTCGTTGTCAAGAAGGGGGAGGCGACGGGCATGAGTCTGGATAAGAAGCTTTGCAGCATCGTATAGGGAGCTGGATGGATGCTCGCGGAGGAGAGGAGGTTGTGCAACACCTAGTTCGATTTCAATATCTAGCAGAGATTTCAGGTGATCTGTGATATACAACGGAGAAGGAAATGGACCTCGTAGGGACTCCAAGCGGAAGGTCTCTACGTTTTCGAAAGCATAGTCGTAGGAAGAAGTACGATAGTAGTACTGGATGAGATGGATGATATCGAGGACGGTAAGCATTCCGGCAAACTTTGATTGCTCGCTGTTCCAGAGGGGGGCGGAAACGACGCCTGTGTGGGAGATGAAGCGAGAAGGAGGATCCAAGAAGAATACATACCATTGAGAAGGAGACACTGAAGAGCCTTTTTTACATTCAACTTTGTGTCGAGAACGATAAGGCGGAAGCTGACAGGGAAAGCATCGTAAGAGGTGTGGCCCTTGAGGAAGGAGCGGATTGCAGCGAGGGCGGTATCATGGGACTCTTGGGATGGATAGGGCGGATAGGGAGGGACGTGTGAGCCCGCCCTGCGCCTTGTCGATGGTTTTCGGCGGGTCTTTGGGGAGGAGAGGGTGGACATGGGAGAGTGATGGAAAGATGAGATAATCAACGTCAACTTCTACAACTCTCCCATTACCCTCATGCCCGACCACTCCCCCTCCGAAGCTCTCCTCGTTCTCCTCCCCCTCCTCATCGTCCTATCCACATTTCTCTTCCTCCTTCTCACTTTCCTCATATGTGCAATTGTCGTCCGCAGGCGCAGAGGCATTGCTCTTAACGATAACGATGGCCCCGTCGACATGTCCCGCGAAGAGCTCATACAGGGTGAGGGCGGCTTTGACGGCGTAGAGGCCCGCTGGCTCGAGACCGTCTCGGAAACTGTCAGGCGAGCCTACAATCGAGCAAAAGGTTTTATCTTTTCTCTTTATGTTCACAACCAACATTCATCATCTTCCCCCCATCAGAATACCAACTCCAGTATCCTCCAAACTCCCTTCCAACAGACATAACTCTCTCCCAATTTCTTTCCATTCAGGAAAAGGGTGTGTCTGCCTGGTGTTTCGAGCCAGATTACGAGACTGTAAACTCCCTCCTCGTCCACGCCCGCACAGAAATCACTTTCCTCCCTGATCCCGCTTCCTCTTCATGCGTTCAGTCAAATCTACCCCTACCAAAGCTCAACGAGGTTTATTATTGGGAAGTAAAGATGTTCGACCTTCCACTCTCAACCACCGTCTCTGTCGGGTTGGCAACAAAACCCTACCCACCTTTCCGTCTCCCTGGTCTCAACCGTCACTCCGTTGCCTACCACTCAAACGGTGATAAATCACACAACTACCCCTTCACCGCTGCCCCCTTCGGCCCTCCTCTCAAAGAAGGCGATGTCCTCGGCATTGGTTACCGTCCAAGAACGGGTACCGTTTTTTATACCCGCAATGGTCGCAAGACAGAGGATGCCTTCATCGGTTTGAGTCGCTGGAACCTATTTCCCACAATAGGTGCAGATGGTCCTTGCAGCGTTCATGTCAATCTTGGTCAGGCTGGTTTTGTCTTCATTGAAGCCAACGTCAAGAAGTGGGGTCTCGCTCCCAGTGTTGGCACCCTTGCACCGCCCCCAGCCTATGGCAGCGAACGTGGCAGCATACTGCTTGATGTCGGAGGTCGCATTCGATCAAATCCAAATGGCAGTCCAGGCACATCTTCGCCCTCGTCCGCTCATCGACATAGATTGCGTAGACCCAGGCAGTCTTCTGGAGGTTCCGGGATCGCCGCCTCCCCCTTGCGAACCTCTCTACTGGCCGACGAACCTGACCCCATAACTCCCCCTCCACCCATAACTCCAATTGATGAAGCTGTTGAGGACCAAGACGGAGATTCCGGTTCCGATGATCCTTCGGCTCCACTGTTGAATAGAGCTACGGGCAATCAAGGTGTATCTCGTTCACCTTCACCGTCCTCGCGATCTTACAACGCAGGTGCGCGTAACCCATTTACCAATCATCGGCATCACCTATCCTCTATCACTCATTTCGCCGCATCGTCTCTGTCAGTTCCCGCCTCGGAATTGACGGTACAGCTTCTTCCTCCCCCTGATTCTCCGATAAGCCCTAACGCAAACCCTCCCACTCCCGGCCAACGCGACATTCATTTGCAGGCTCTCACTCCGGGTCATCGCCGAGCGGGCAGCTCCAGCAGTACAAGCACCAGCACCACTCTGACTCCGACTCCAGGCGACCGACTTCCACCTGGTAGTCCGTTAGCGAGGCGCGAACCCCCGGCCTACTCCCCCCTTGACGCGTATACCTACGCTGACGGCGTTCACATCGACCTACCGGCAGAGGTCATTGCTGCTGCGTTGGAAGGCAATAGTTTACCCTCGACGTCTGTAGGGCAATCCAATCCGTCCAATTCTTCTCGGTCCTCGGGGCGAAGATCTCGGAGACGATGACAAGGAGATGTTATTTTATACTCTTTGGGTATTTAGGCCAGAGACACGTTTTGGTAAGTCATATGAACTGTTAATTCTTATCATAGACTGATAGTTGAGCCCCATAGTACAATATTACCAATCCTATCTGATCTTTTTTGTTTTGTTGTTGTAGTAAAACATTCAACCCACTACCATCCCCTAATAGACCCCTTGCACAACGCAAACATTACGAGCTTTGGTTTCCTATAAACCCTACTGTTTTTCTATTACACTATCCTTTGGAAGTAATATGGCACCTGGACACTCTCCACACTCGTCATTTGAAATGACTATGTCCCCTAGCATGATGCCTCGCGCTGTCATAATTTGAGTTCCCTGCGCGCGAATGCGTTCTAGGCGTGTCTTGATGGCAGATATGACATTCGAATCCTTTGCCTGTAATGTTCGTTCCTTTAGCACCTCCGATCAATTCCAAAGAGTGATAACCACTGGATTTCTAAAAAAACCAGGATGCAAAATGCGATGATTATGATGATGAGTAGCTAATGGTGGTACATATAGATAACTGGAGGAGTGTCTCTAAATTGAACGACATCACACATTCTATGGAAGAATAGTTCTGATGGTGACATTCACGGCATCTTTGGCTTCTCTTGCTCCCAACTTCCCTGCTCTGTGCGGCCCTAGTTCGGCTAGCTGCGAGGTCTCGATAGCGGTTTCTTATCAGGA
>Ga0307513_10002875_pt1 | contig 23588 bp, 19 predicted proteins | sample 15_EM_MG_FD_202174 | JGI IMG/M metagenome (GOLD analysis project Ga0307513, IMG submission 202174) | Populus trichocarpa ectomycorrhiza microbial communities from riparian zone in the Pacific Northwest, United States - 15_EM | ecosystem: Host-associated > Plants > Roots > Unclassified | place...
GAGCAGTATTTTCAGAGGCCCTACGGAGAAGGCCCCGTCCGACGGCGCCTGGAGGGGGCCGCCGCTCATCAAGGTGAGCCGCTGCGGCAGGTCGCCGACCCGATGCGCCGCGGCCAGGCGCCCGGCCGCGTCGGCGTCGGTGGTGACGCTGGCGTCGGTCAGGGCGGTGATTCCAAAGGCGGCGAGCTCCCGGCCGATCGCGGCCAGCGGCGGCGGCGGGCGGACGATGCGGGTCCGGAGCCACGCGTCGCCGCGCCAGATCCGCCCGGTCGCCTGTCCATCCGCGCCGCGCTCGACAGAGGCCGGATCGTCGCTCCCGGAGACCGCCTCCAGCGCGAGGCTGTTGAGCACCCAGAGCGAACCCGTCTGGTGCTGCACGCGCAGGCGGTGGCGAGGCGCGATCAAGTCCAGGACTCCGCGATCCAGCTCGCCCGCCATGGCCTCGTGGTAGCCGACAACCCGGACCCACGCCCCGGGCGGCCGCTGCGCCACCGCCGCGGCGATCCGGGCGGCGAAATCGCCCGGGCGCGTGACGCCGTCCAGCAGGACCGACTCGCGCTGAGCAGCGAGGCCCAGGAGGTGGATGTGGTGGTCCGCGAGACCGGGGATCAGCGCGCCGCCCGCGCCATCCAACTCCTCGCCGCGGCCCGGCAGCCGGCGTCCGATCTCGACGACAACGCCATCGCGGATGCGCACGTCGAGGTCCTGCCGGCCGTCGACCTCCACATTGCGAATGAGCAGCGCGCCGTCCCGCGTCATCTGGCGATCGCCAGGCCGCAGGCGGCCGCGGCGGCCGCCGCGCAGCGCGCCAAGGCCGCGTCGATCAGCACGCCGCCGCGCGCCGAGAGACCCCGCAGCGCGCCGACGGCCGCGGCCAGTCCCGTCACCGGGTCGGAGAGCGCATCGCCGAGGAAGCGCGGCGCGCCGCCCGGCGTCCAGCGCAGCAGCCCGCCGGCCGCCGCCGCGTCGTCGCCGAATCCGACGCGTCCGGCTCCGTCGCCGGTCCAGCCGTAGCCGGTGATCGCGACCCAGACGAGTCCAGGGTTCGCCGACCAGATCCGTTCGGTCGACAGGCCCAGGGAGACCAGGGCGCGCGGCCGGGCGCCGGTGATCAGCACGTCCGCCCCAGCGATCTCCTCCCAGAGCCGCGCCTGCCCTGCTGCCTCGGCCAAGTCGAGGCGCAGGTCGGATTTGCGGCCGTTGAGGCGGCGGGAGAATTCGGGCGTCCACGTCCGGGTCGGGTCCGGCCGGCGCACACTCTCCACCTTCACCACCGATGCGCCCATCTCCGCGAGGATGGCCCCGCACATCGGACCCGCCCACAGCGCCGACAGGTCCACCACCTTCAGGGTGCGGCGAGGCGAACGCGACGCGCCCGCGCCCATCGCCAGCAAGGGAACCGCGAGCCCCGCCGCCGTCGTTTCGCCCACCCGCGACACCGGAATGCCAAGCAGGGCGGCGTCCGCCACCAGCTCGGCGCAGTTGCGCCGGCGCACGTGAGCCAGGATCGCCGTCCAAGGGTCCCCGCCGAAGTCGCAACCCAGCCAGGCGGGCACGAGATCGCGATCCTCCTCGCGCGCCAGGCTGACCGCAATCCAGCCATCCGCCGCGCGCACGAGGCGACAGGCCCGGTTCGGGGACCTCAGTCCAGGCGGCGCCAGGGCCAGTTGGCCCTCCCGGTCGCAGATCCGCATCTCCGCGACATCGACACGGCGGCCGAGCTCGGCGGTCAGGTCGGCGACCTCTGCGCCGAGTGTGGCCAGGACGGGCTGGATGGGGCTCACGCGGCCGGGCCGATCGCATCGACCAGGCCCCAGGCCAGGGCAGTCGGCAGGTCGATGTCGGCGCCGGAGATGGCCATGTAGCACGTGCGCCGCCGCCCGATGCGGCGCGGGATCGATGCGGTGCCGCCGGCGCCGGGGATGAGACCCATGGACACCTCCGGCAGGCGGAAGAAGGCACCCGCCTGCGCGGTCAGTCGGCCCGCCGCGGCCGGGACCTCGATCCCCGCGCCAACGCAGGCGCCGTGGACGCGCGCGGTCACCCGCTCGCGCATCTCGTGGACCATGCGGGCCGGGGCGCGCAACGTACGGATCAGATGCGCCTGGCCGGGATCGGCGGCGCGGCCGAACTCATCCAGGTCGCCGCCGGCGCTGAACGCCGGACCGCGCCCCCTGAGCGTGATGGCAAGCCCATCGGGCTCCTCCGCGGCGAACGCCAGCGCCTCCACCAGCTCGTCGCGCATACGGGCGTCGAAGGCGTTGCGCGCCGCCGGCCGGTTCAGCTCGATGCAGAGGATGGAGCCGTCGCTGTGCAGCGCCACGCGCGGTGCATCGTCAGGGTCCCGCTCGCGAACCGGCGTGGCGAGGCGCCAGGTCCGAAAACCCTCCGAGGCCAGCAGCATCGAATAGCCGATCGACTCCAGGAGCAGCGCCTGTTCGAAGCTCAGCTGCAGCGTCATCCGCAGCACCTGGGCGGCGACGGCGGCCGCCGCCGGCTGGGCCGCGACCCGCGCCGCGATGTCCGCCACCGTGTCGTCCAGCGCGCCAGGATCGGCCCCGACCCAGGGGCGCGGGGCATCACGATCGGCGCTCAGCAGGATGTCGAAGCCTTCCAGGAGCCCTTGCGGCCTTGGGCCTCGACGATGCACCCCGAGCCGCACCGCGCCGGCGCCGGCTTCAGACGCCGCCGGGTCCGCACCGAACTCAGTGATCACCAGGCCGGCCCCGCCCAGGTCGACCAGATCGGCAATGAGCCCCGCCTCCTGAGCGTAGCCGCCAGTTGCTGAACGCTCGAGGGTCACCGGCTTCCTCCGACGGTCAGACTGCGGCTAGTCCCTTGGCGGCGTCGGCCATCTCCACCTTGAGCTGACGCCGCAACAGCTTGCCCGTATCGTTATAGGGTAGTGCATCGCGGAAGGCCCAGACTTCAGGTGTCTTGGTGGACCTCAGGCGGGTCTTCACCCAGGCGGCGAGATCCTCCGGCGCCGGCTGATCGCCATGCGACACGATCACCGCGGCGACCCGTTCCCCCCAGTGGTCGTCAGGCACGCCGAGCACCGCCACATCGGCTACGCCGGCGTGTTCGCGCAGGATGTCCTCGATCTCGCCCGGCGAGATATTCTCGCCCCCGCGCACGATGACGTCGTCCAGCCGGCCCTCGACGAACAGGTAGCCCTCCTCATCGATCCACCCGCCGTCGTTGGTGGCGAACCAGCCGTCGTCCTGCACGATCTTCCTGTGGGTGTACTCGCCGCTCACCTGCTCGCCGCGGACATAGATCTCGCCCGACTGGCCGGCTGGAAGCACGGACCCGTCCTCGGCGCGGATCTCCACTTCGAGCGACGGCAGCGGCCGGCCCACCGAGCCCAGCCGCCGGCGCACCGCCTCGTCATCGGAATAGATCGCCATGCGATGGTCGTCGGGGCCGAGGATCGAGATTGTCGAGGAGGTCTCGGTCAGTCCGTAGGCGTTTGCGAACTCCACGTGCGGCAGCAGGGTCAGGGCCCGCTCGATGACCGGAAGGGGCATCCGCCCGCCGCCGTACGAGAGCGCCTTCAGGCCGGGCAGGCTCTCGCCGCGAGCCTCCAGCACGTCGAGGATGCGGCCCAGCATGGTCGGCACGACCATGGCGTGGGTGATCGCCTCAGCCGCGGCGACATCCACCCAGCTCTCCGGCGTGAACGCTTCCAGGTGCACGATGCGCCGGCCGCCGTAGACGCCGGTCAGCACCGCCGAGATGCCAGCGATATGGTAGGGCGGCACGCTCACCAGCGCCGCCTCGTCATCACCAGAGCCCAGGAAGTCGACGGTGGAGATCACGTAGGAGGTCAGGTTCCGGTGCCGCAGGATCGCGGCCTTGGGCTCGCCGGTGGTGCCGCTGGTGAAAAGCAGCACCGCGATGTCGTGGTCCAGGTCGAGGAACTGCGCCTCGCAGTCGCCGTGCACGCGGCAGGCCGCCTCGAAGGCGCTGCGCGAGACGATGGTGACGCCCTCGCAGGTTCCGAGCCGCGCAACCATGTCGTCGTCGATGATCGCTACCGAGGGCGCGGTTCTCGCCAGCAATTTGCAAAGGTCCGCGTCCGGCAGCCGGTAGTTCAGCGGGGCGAAGGGACGCGCCAGCATCCCTGCGGCGAAGACCGCGATCGGCAGGGCCGGGCCGTTCAGGCCAACGAAGGCCACATTGGTCCCGCCCAGGGCTTCGAGCCAGGCGGCGCCGTGGTGCGCCCGGCGGCGCGCTTCGGCGAACGTCAGGCCCTCCCCCCGCCGCCCCAGCGCCAGCCGGTCCGGCGCGGCGTCGGCGATCATGTCGAGCAGAAGGGCGGTGTGCATCGAACCCTCAGTCGGATGCCGGCAGCTTCTTGGCTTCCTTGGCGCCGATGGGGCGGCCGCCGATAGTCAGCGTGCCCGCGCCGGCCTTTGTGCAGAGGACCTCCACACCGGTCTCGTCGTCGGCGTAGCGCTTGCCCGCCTGGCTGCCGTCGGCGAAGTCGGCCGCCATCGTCTTGCCTTCCGGCTTGGGCTCGCCATGCGGACCCATCTGGTAGCCGCCGCACTCCAGGATGATCGACGACTTCGGCGGCCGCACGACTACCACCTCAGTGTCGCACACCGCGCTCTTCCAGCGCGATCCCGGCCTCAGGTCCATGGTTTCCTCCTCGCGGACTAGGCCGCTTGAATCTAACTTAGTTATATATGTCTGGTCCTCGAGACGCAAACCCACAAAATCTTGCCTTCATCGCCATAAACGTGCACCTAGTTATACAACTAAGCAAATAGGGGAAACGCCGTGGGTGGACGGAAGCTTGCGCTGCTGTGCGGCAGCATCTTGGCTATGGGTTGGAGCGGGGTCGCGGCCGCCCAGACCGCGGCGGACCCCGGGACCACTGTCGGCGAGATCGTCGTCACCGGCATGAAGCGGACCTCAACGGTCCAGAACACCGGCGCGACCATCAACGTCATCTCGGCCGAAACGCTGCAGGCGACCGGTACCACCGGCACCACGACGCTTCAGTTCGCCACGCCGGGCCTGGTGGTGGCCCAGGACCTGGGTCTCCAGACCCAGATCTTCATCCGGGGGATCGGCTCGAACCTGCAGGGGATCGGCACCGGCAACAGCGTCGCGACCTACGTCGATGGCGTCTACATTCCCAACAGCATAGCCAGCGCCCAGCAGTTCACCGACGTGGAGCGGGTTGAGGTGCTGAAGGGGCCGCAGGCAACCCTTTACGGACGCAACGCAACCGGCGGCGCGATCAGCATCGTCACATCCCAGCCCAAGTTCACGTTCAGCGGCAAGGCCGACATCAGCTACGGCAACTACGACGCGCTCACGACCCATGCGCTGGTCAACATCCCGATCGTCGAGGACCGGATGGCGTTCAGCATCGCCACCCAGACGACCAAGCACGACGGCTATGTGAAGAACCTCTACACCGGCAATCGGCTGGCCTACGAGGACGTCAAGGGCGTGCGGGGCGCGCTGAAGGCGGTCCTGACGGACGACATCGATATCGTGGTCCGCGGCGACTACACCGACATCGTGGAAAGCGACGTCTACAAGCTGCGTCCTGCGACGTCCTACTACTATATCACCCCGCCCAGCACGCTGGCGAACCCGGTCCCGCAGTGGTACGCGGCCGATCCGCGCGAGGTCTACTACAACACCGACAACCGCAATCCCGGCACCGACCGCGGCGTCTCGGGCACGATCCACTGGAAGACCAAATGGGGCACGGTCACCTCGGTCACCAGCCAGCGCAACTTTGAGGCCGGCCCGATCGTCGCCGACAACGACCAGACGCCGGTCTATTCGGTGGTCTTTGGCGTCGGCATCGACACCACCGGCGCGCGCCAGTCGTCGCACTCGTTCTATCACGAGACCTACCTGACGACGGATTTCGAGGGTTCGCTGAACTTCATCGTCGGGGCCAACTATTTCTACGACGACGCCTCCCAGCACGACCAGTCGGCGCTGGGCACCACCGACATCCACGGCCAGACCCGGGCCAAGTCGATCTATATCGACGGCAGCTACGACATCTCCGATACGCTGCGCCTGATCGCCGGGGTCCGCTATTCCACCGAGGACAAGTCCTTCCAGCGCCAGGCGATCCTGCCCGTGCGCCTGGCGGTCGTGACCAACAAGGACACTTTCTCCAACACCTCGCCGCGCCTCGGCGTTGAATGGCGGCCGCGTGCCGGTCTTCTGGTCTATGCCACGGCCACCAACGGCTTCAAGAGCGGCGGTTTCAACCAGGCCAATGCGCTGAACGCGTTCAACCCCGAGAAGATCTGGTCCTATGAAGGGGGCGTGAAGACCAGCTTGTGGGACGGCAAGGTCCGTTTCGCCAGCTCGGTGTTCTACTATGACTACAAGGACATCCAGGTCCTTCAGTATGTGCTCGCGCAGCTGCCGGGCCAGACGGTGGCGACGCTGAACCAAGTCGTCACCAACGCCGCGACGGCCAAGGTCTACGGCTGGGACAACGACGTCGACGTGGCGCTGACCCACGACCTGACCGTGGGCGGCGGCCTCTCCCTGCTGCACACCGCGTTCGGCCATGCGCTGTTCTGCGACCCGGCCAAAGGATCCTGCGCCCCGGCCGCGAACGCGACCTTCACACCGGTCCGCGAGGACGTAGACGGCAATCCCCTGGCCCGCGCGCCCGAAGTGTCCGCCAATCTCTACGGCGAGTACGTGTTCCCCCTCGACATTCCCGGCCAGGTCAAGCTGCGCCTGGACGCGTCCTACCGCAGCAAGACCTACTTCACGGTCTTCAAGGCCGACGTCTACTCGGCCGACGCCTACTGGCTGACCAACGCCAGCATCCGTTACGACGCCCCCAAGACCTGGTTCATCGAAGGCTATGTGCGCAACATCTCGGACAAGCTGGCGGTGACCAACATCATCAACAGCTCGCCGATCTTCAGCGCCGTCACCGGCGCCCGCGTCGCCGGCACTCCGGCCCGCTTTGAGCGCTACGCCGCCCCCCGCCTCTACGGCGTCCGCATCGGGGTGAACTTCTAGGAGGATCAGGCCAGGTCGGAGCGCGCACACATGGACACCTCCGCCGCGACCCGTTCGGCCGTCCGCTCCGTTCCGGCGCCACCCGCGCCGACCGTGATGGCCTGGGTCGGCTTGGGGATCTTGCTGGTCCTGGCCTTCGTCGCCTTCCTGGACCGCCAGGTCATCTCGCTCATGGTCGGGATGATCAAGGCCGACCTCCTGATCACCGACAGCGACATCGGCATCCTCCAGGGCGCGGCGTTCGGCTTGGTCTACCCTCTGTTCGGCATCCCGCTCGGCTACGCGGCCGACCGCTACTCCCGACGCTGGGTGATCTTCTGGGGAATCGTCCTGTGGTCGCTGGCGGCCATGGGCAGCGGCCTGGCGGGGACGTTCTCGACGCTCCTGGCCGCGCGCATCGGCGTGGGCATCGGCGAAGCGGCGCTCGGGCCCGCGGCGGTCTCCTTGCTCGGCGACATCTTTCCGCGCCATCGCCTAGCGACGGTGATGTCGATCTACGCGAGCGGCTCACTGCTGGGCGCAGCGGGCGCCCTGGTGATCGGCGGCGCCGTGATCCACTGGGCCAGCGGCGGCCTGGCCTTCCCCGTGGTCGGCCATCTGGCCGCCTGGCAGGTGGCGTTCGTCGTTACCGGCTTCCCCGCCCTTGCCGTCGCCCTGTTCGTCTTCCTGATTCCCGAACCCAAGCGCGCGGCGGCTATCAAAGGTGCGAAGCCCACCGTGGCCTGGAGCGATGTTTTCCAGTTCGTCCGCCGGAACTGGCACTTCCTTGCCTGCTATACGCTGGGCTACGCCTGCCTGCTGATCACCACCTGGGGCAGCCTCGCCTGGCTGCCGGCGATCCTCGAGCGGCAGTACGGCTGGTCTGTGCTGGAGGTCGGCGCGAGCCTCGGCCTGTTCACGGTCCTCACTGGCCTCCCTGGCCAGCTCTCGAATGGCGTCATCGTCGATCGCATGTTCGCCCGCGGCCGAAGCGATGCGCACCTTCGCTACTACGCCTTCGCCTCGGTCCTGGCGGCCATCTGCGGGGTGATCGCGCCCTTCGCGGCCACGGCCGTGCTTTATCTGGCCATTACAGCGCCCTTGAAGTTCGTGATGAACTACGGCGGCGTGCAGCAGGCCACGCTCCAGATCGTCACGCCGGCGCCACTACGGGGCCGGGTCTTCGCCCTCGTCACAGTGGCCTCGGCGGTGCTCGGCTCGACCTTCGGGCCGTCGATCGTCGCCTTCTTCACCGACGTGGTCTTCCACGACGACGCCAAGGTCGGCTATTCCCTGGCCCTCACCAACGGCATCTTCATGCCCCTGGCGGCCGTGCTTTTCTGGCTCGGGATGAAGCCTATGCGCGAGGCCGTGGCGCGAAACGCCACGTGACGCCTCATCGAGGGGCCGGCGCCCGCTCCTCGGCTGCACCATAGCCGGCGTCGTGCGGCACGGTCAGGAACATACCCTCCGGCCGCCGCTCGACCTTGGGCGACACGGTGACGATCCGGCGGGCGCGGCTGGCGGCGACCGCCTCCTGCACGCTCGCGGACTGGGCCAGCAGCTCGAGGTTCAGCCGGGTCGGGAACAGCACGTTGCGCTCGCGGCGCGCGCCAAGGGCGAGAGCCTCGGCCGGTCTCAGCCACTCGGCCGAGATCGTCTCGCGCCCGTCGGACACCGCCACCAGTTCGGTGGTCAGGCCGCACAGCCGGAAATGGGTGTCGTAGCGCTTGGGCGACATCTCGGGCGTGATCCAGTGGGCGAAGGGATGCATCGCGGAGAGGTCCAGCCGCGCGCCGGTCGCGCGCACGACATCGAGGAAGCTCCCCTCGCCGGTCGGCGCGCCTTCGATCCGGTCGACAAGCAGGAGCCCGGTTTCCTCGAACACCTCTCGGAAACCCGCGATGCGAACGGCCCGCTCGTCGTCGGTCAGTCCCTCGCCGCCGACGGCGTAGCCGGACCATTCCGGATCGCGGTCCTCGGGATCGACCGTGCCGCCGGGGAACACCAGCGCCGACGCGAAATAGGATTCGGCGTTGCGGACCACCATCAGCACCTCCACGCCATCGCGCTCGCGGACCAGGATGACGGTGGACGACAGCCGGGGAACCACCGGGCTCATGCAGACGGGCCTTCGTCGAACAGCTCGCGCACGGCCGGAATGCTGACCTTCATCGAGGGGGTGCGCGGCAGCTCGTCCACGAACCGGATCGCGGTGGGCACGCAATAGGCGATTAGCCTGTCGCGCACCCAGGCCTTGAGTTCCGCCTCCCCGGGTGGCTCGGCCCCGGCCCGCAGCACGACCGCCGCCGCCGGCGCCTCGCCCAGCCGGCGGTCGGGCAGGCCCACGACGCTCGCTTCGCGGACCGCGGGATGCTGTTCCAGGGCGGCGACGACGTCGTCCGGCTGGACCTTGAACCCCCCGCGGTTGATGGCGTTGTCGATCCGGCCGTGGATCCAGAGGAACCGATCGGCGTCCAGCACGGCGCGGTCTGTCGTGCGGATCCAGCTCTCGCCGTCGCCAGCGGCGAAGCCCTTGAGCTCCAGCACGCCCTCCGACCCGAAGGGCAGCACTGCGTCCGTCTCCGGATCGACCACCCGGGCCTCGATACCCTTGTGGACCCGCCCGACGGCCCCGCGCTTGCTCGTCCAATGGTCGCGGAACGCCCGGTACGACCAGCTCGCCACGCCGCCGGCGAACTCGGTGGCGCCGTAGTTGGACAGCACCGGCAGGTCGTAGCGGGCCAGGAACTCGTCGACGATCGCCGGGTCCAGGGCGGCCGTGCCGGCCCCCATGGTCACGAGGCTGGAAAGGTCTTCCTTCGGAATGTCGGCATCCAGGATCATGCGCAGCGCCGCCGGCGGCGCGCCGCTGGCCTTGGGCCTGTGCTCGACGATCGCCGCGCGCCAATCCGCGACCGAGAAGCGTTCGAGCATGCAGGTCGCCCGGCCGGCCATGGCGGGACCCAGCACGCCCCAGACGCCGCCGATGTGGACCAGGCTGCCGCTCATGATCCCGACACTGGCGGCCAGGATCGGCGCCGCTTCGCCCGCCGACCCATGACGCTGGCCGCCCGCCGCCTCGATGAGCTGGCGCTCCAGCACCGAGAGCTTCAGGGGCACCCGCTTGGGTGTTCCGGTGGTGCCCGAGGTGAGCATCAGGATCGCGACGTCCGGCTGGGCGGGCTGGTGCGGCCCGGGCCCGACGGTCTCCAGGCCAGGCACCAGCTCGACGGGGCGCGCAGGGTCGCCGGTGAGGGAAACGCCCGCCGCGCCAAGCTCGTGAACGGCGGCGCGGAAGGCCTCCCGCGACCAATCCTCGGCGGCGGCCACCATGACGGGCGCGCGCGCCGCCGCGACATCGGCCGCCAGCTTGTCGTCGGGCGTCAACGCATTGAACGTCACCAGGCAGCGTCCGCCGGCGACGACGCCGATCATCGCGGCCGCATGCAGCGGTGCATTTCGCAGGGCGCAGCCCACCGCCGCGCCTTCGCCCAGATTCAGGGTTTCGAGAACGTCATCCAGCCCGCGGACGATCGCCGCGACGTCGCCCCAGGTCGTCCAGCGCCCTTTGAACTGGATCGCCGGCGCCTCCGGCGGGCCCGCCAGGGTCGCCGCCACCTGCTCGCTCAGATAGCCCATGCGTCGTCTCCGCGGACACAGCGCCCACACGGACAAACAACTAACTTATCTACCTATGTGAGCGCAATGCGCCGTCAGTCGAGCACGTCCACCAGGGTGGTCTGATCGTAGCCGATCAGCCAGGTGTCGATGGCGTTCTGCATATGCACCCGCCAGTGCGCCTCGGCGCCGTCGGCGTCCTTGGCCTCCAGGAAGCCGATAAGCTTGCCGAACGAGCGCATGCCGGCGCGGACGCGTTTCAGGTGCGCCTCGGAATCCAAGGTGACGTCGCCGCGCATCTCATACTTCGACAGGTGCTGCTCGGCGATGCCCTGCAGCATGGCGGACATCATGGTGAGGGTGTTGCTGCCCGCCGTGGCGACGATCGAGTGGTGCAGCTTGATCATGGCGATGCGGAATTCCGTCCCCGCCCCGCGGGTGTCGATGATCTCGAACACTCCGGCCAGTTCGGCCTGCAGCGCGGCGAGCTGCTCCTTCGTTCGCCGGGTGGCCGCCAGCCGCACGGCGAAGGTCTCGATGCCGAGGCGCGCCAGATGGATGTCAGAAAGCAGGGTGCCCTCCGCCTGCAGCGCGAACCCGGCGTAGCGCGCGACCCCGTCGACGCTGGGGGCGTGGACGCGGGCGCCGGTTCGCGATCCCCGCGTGACGCTGATCAGTTGCTCGTTCTCGAGGATCCGGAACGCCTCGCGGATGGTCGGGCGCGAGGTGCCGAAATGCTCCATCAACTGCGCTTCGGGCTGGAGGAAGTCCCCCTCCTTGACCTGGCCGCGGATGATCATCTTGCGGATATTGGCGGCCACGACCTCGGCGGTCTTGGGAATGCGGATCACCGTGCGCCGACGCGCCGCGGCGGGCTTGACGTCGGCCTGGTCGCTGGCGGCTGTCTTCAGTTTCGGTCTTGCCAAGAGGATACCTTCGACGTCTCGCGGACAGATAGCATCGGCCGCCCTTCTCTCACAGGCCGCCCCGGTCGCCCACCCAGGGAATGGCGCCGAGCTATCTTTGCGACCGCGATCCAGGCTTCGAACGCGCGGTTGCCCGTCAAGTGGCCAGTATGCCCGCCTCGGCGCGAAGCTGCTGTCGCAGATCGACCTTCTTCACCTTGCCGGAGGACGTGCGCGGCAGATCGTCAACCAGGATCACCCGCTCCGGCGTCTTCTGCCGGGTGATCCCCAGTTTGGCGAAATGGCCGCGGACATCCTCAAGCGTCAGTGTCGCCCCGGCTCGCAGCACCACGAAGGCGCAGACCCGTTCGCCCATGTCCGGATCCGGCATGGCGGTGACCGCCGATTCGATCACGCCGGGCGCGCTCGACAGGATGTCCTCCACCTCCTTGGACGAGATGTTCTCGCCGCCGCGAATGATGATGTCCTTCTTGCGGTCGGTGATCGTGAGGTAGCCCTCGGCGTCCAGCCGCCCGATGTCGCCGGACCTGTACCAGCCTCCGGGGAGGAAGCAGGCCCTGTCAAGCTCGGGGTCGACGTAGCCCATGAACAGTCGCGGGCCACGGGTGCAGACCTCGCCCACCTCGCCCACCGAAACGTCCTCGCCGTCATCATCGACGATGCGAACTTCGTTGAAGGGGGTGATCTTGCCGTCGGTATAGGCCCGCTTGTCGAACCCTTCCCCCGCGCTCGAGGAGACCACCGGATGCTCGGTCATCCCATAGGTCCGACCCGACGGGAAGCCGAGCTGATCGGTCCAGCGCACGTTCTCAGGGGTTATCGCCGAGGCGCCCAGCCCGAAACGCTCCAGCGAGGAAAGGTCCGCCCCGGTGTCCTCGGCCGCCTTCATCAGGCTCGACAGGAAGATCGGCGTGCCGACGGACGAGGACACCTTGTGCGTCTCGATGAGCCGCGCGGCGTCCTCGGGCACCCATTGGTCCATGAAGATCACGTCGCCGCCGTTCAGGAACGGACGTGTCATCGCCAGGAAGCTCGCCACGTGGCCTGCGGGGAAGACCGAGAGCGCGGGGCCCGTCGCGGCGGGCGCCACCGACGAAGCGGCCGGCGTCGCCACCTGGCCGTTGCGGGCCGCGTTCACATCGCAGAGCTGGGTGTTGTGGGTGTGCTTGACGCCCTTCGGATCCGACGTGGTGCCGCTCGTATAGATGATGCAGCTCACGTCATCGGCCTGGGCCGCATGGCGCGGATAGTCCTCGTCCCTATGGGCCAGCAGGTCGTCCCACGACGTGGTCCCTTCGCGTCGCTCGCCAATGACGATGAGATGCTTGAGGTCGGGAAGCTCGCCGGCCGTCTTCACCCGCTCGACGTAGTCGTGGCTGCGCCAGGCATCGGGAATGACCAGGGCCTTCGCCCGGGTCTGGCGCATGATGAACCCGATTTCGCGGGCGCCGTAGATCGCCACGATCGGGATCACCGCCACCCCCAGCTTCAGCGCCGCGAGATAGGCCAGGGCCGCGTCGTACCAGGTGGGCAGCATGACCGCGATGCGGTCGCCCCGCGCCAGGCCCAGCTGGTGGAAGGCGCTGGCGAGCCGCTCGCTGTCCGCATAGGCCTCGGCGACGGTCTTGTCCGCCGGGCGCACCTTGGAATGGAAGATCACGCGCGTTGCGCCGAACGTCCCCGCCCCGTCGCGGAACGCATCGCCGTAGGTGTAGTCGCCATAGAGGCCGGCCGCGCGCCAATGCGCCTGGCGCGCGGCGCGATCCCGCTCGATCGTCTCAAGGTCCAGCATTGCCTGCTCCCGCCGCCGGCTCAGTCGATCTCCACCTGGACGCCCTTTTCACGCATGATCTCGCCGTGGCGTTTCCACATCTGGATCGCCTTGACCTGATCCTCGCGTGGCGCCTCCGGCAGGATGACCGGGCCGTGCTCGCGGCTCGGCAACAGCACCGAGGCCTCGCAGGTGGTGGTGACGGTTCCGCGCTGGTTGGTCATCTGGACCATCAGGTCCACGTAGAAGCGCCCGTCCTCCTGGCGCTTGCCGACCACTTCGCCGCGCAGGAACTGCACGTCGCCCATGTAGTTGAACTTCCGCACCTCGTCGTACTGGCGGAACACCCAGCCGTCGTCGCCCACCCAGTCAGTCAGGTAGTGGTGCAGCCAGCTCTCCCGCAGAACGCTGTAGTCGTAGGCCATCGGGTTGCCGATCTTCTTGGCCCACTCCGAATTCCAGTGCACCCGCTGCGATACGTCCGGCACGCCGTACTCGTCCTTGATGTAGAAGTTGCGGACCCGTTGCCGGTTCTTGTGCCACAGACGTGAACCGCCGATGCCGTATTCCAGGATCCCGTAGCCCCCGGCGTGGAACACGATGAGCTCGGTCACCGTCAGCGGGCCCTTGCAGTAGTCCGGCATCGTCTCGCCGATCTCGACGTCTTCCCAGTAGCGCGGCTCCGCCCCCCGGCGCTGCTCCTTCGCGTAGATCGCGTCGATCCGCTCGATGTCCTCGTCGGTGTAGACCGCCGGTTCGATCGCCGCATACTTGCCCTTGTCGGATGCCGCCTTGCGTTCGGTGTGGATGGCCCGGCCGCGAACGATGTGAGCGACCTCACCGCGGGGGTTCAGCTTCACCTGCCGGTGGTAGCGGATCACCGAACGCCCGGCGAATTCGGAGGGCTTTTCCTGGACATCGGCGGTGCCGCCGTAGCCGCGCAGGGTGTCGCCCGGGAAGATCGGCTTGTACCAATATTTGTCGGCGCCCGCGACGAACACGTGGATGCCGCGAAACAGGCTGCGGGTCTCCTTGGCCAGGTCCGCATCCATGGGATCGCCGTGCATTGGGCTCATCATGTGCTGGGCCATGCTGCCCGGCGCGATCTGCGAGCCCCAACGCGTGCCCCGCCCGTAGTTCGGGTCGAAATAGAGCGGATTGTCGTCGCCCACCGAATAGGCGAACCGCTTGATGGCGTTGGGCGTCGCCGGCCCCACCCACGTCTGATCCTTGCCGCCGCGCGCGACGTCGAGGCCGATGAGCTTCCTGGCCTTCTCGATATCGGTGTCGATGATCTTGAAGTCCTGGGCCTTCTCGATGTCCTTCTCGACCTGCTTGCGGACCTCGTCGCGCTTGGCGTTGTCGCTGGCGGCTTCAGACATGTCCCGATTCCTTCCCTGCCGAGGCGCGAAACCCTGCCCTCGTCGCTTTGGCGGAAGGTTATCTTAGCATAATCATCTATACAATTGCATTCGACCTGGACGCGAACGCCGGGCCGCTCAGTCCGTCCAGTTGACGACCGAATCGGCCGGCCCGCCGCTGAGCCAGACCTTGGCCGAGTTCTCCATGTGCGCGCGCCAGTGCGCCTCGGCGCCCGCACCGTCGCCCGCCTCGATGAAGCCGACCAGCTTCTCCTGCGATTTCAGGCCCAGATCGGCGGTGCGGCGAGAGCCCGGCGCCGCGTCCGCCCGCTTGAGGCGCGATACGTCCGACTGGAACTGGGCGACGATGCCGTCGAGCATGCCGGAGACCAGGATCAGGGTCTGGTTGCCGGTGAGTTCGATAAGCCGGGTGTGGAAGGTGACGACCGCGCGCCCGAAGTCGGCGGCGGCTTCGACGTCGCGCTGCGCCTGGATCACCGCGCGCAGCACGGCGGGAGCGTCCTTCGACCGGGTCTCGGCAACCAGCCGCGCCGAGGGCGGCTCGATCAGGATGCGGGCCTTGTAGACGTCGCGATAGCTCGCCTTGCGCGACTGCAGGACAAAGCCGGCGTAGCGGGCCACCTGCTCGGGCTGCGGCACGTGCACGCGCGCGCCGCCCCGCGAGCCGCGCGAGACGCTGATCAGCTTCTCCGACTCCAGGATTCGGAAGGCCTCGCGCACCGTCGGGCGGGAAACCTGAAACTCCTCGATGATCTGGGCCTCGGGCTGGAGGGTGTCGCCCTCCTTCAGTTGGCCGCCGGTGATCTGCCGCCGGATGGAATCGGCGACGAGCTCGGCGGTCTTGGGGATGCGAATGGTCGTGCGTTCGCCGGACCCAAGGCCAGGAGCCCTGCCCGTCATCGCCTGGTCGCGCTTGTCGCCGTCGGCCATCATGCCCCCGTATCGGTCGCCTAGAGTCCAGCGAGTCCCGACCCAGCGTCAACATCCTGCCCCGGGGCTCTGGACGGCGCTCTATCACGGTCTCTATATGGTTCGACAAGTTATATGATTGGAGCGGGGCGAATGACCTACGAGACGATCCTCTTCGAACAGGGCGCGGACAAGGTCGCCACCGTCACGATCAACCGGCCGGAGGCGCTGAACAGCTTCACCCGCAAGATGTGCGAGGAGTTCCGCGACGTCTGGGAGAAGATCCGCGTGGACGAGACCATCCATGCGGTCGTGCTGCGCGCCGCCCCGGGCCGCGCCTTCTGCACCGGCGTTGACGTCCGCGGCGGCGCCGGGAACGTCCTGATGTACGACGACATCTTCGCGCAGGTGGACCCGGGCGAATACCTCGGCCCCAAGCACAACCGACTTTGGAAGCCGGTCGTCACGGCCGTGCACGGCCTCTGCGCCGGGGGCGCATTCTACTGGCTGAACGAGTCCGACATCATCATCTGCTCGCAGGACGCCCAGTTCTTCGACCCCCACGTCACCTACGGCATGGTGGCGGCGCTTGAGCCCATCGGCCTCGCCCGGCGGGTGCCGCTGCAGGAGGTGCTGCGCATGACCCTGCTCGGCAACGACGAACGGATCGGCGCCGAAACCGCTCTCAGGATCTCGCTGGTCACCGAGGTGACCCCGCTCGAAAAGCTCTGGGACCGCGCCCACGAGCTTGCCGCCAAGATCGCCGCCAAGCCGTCCGCGGCGACCCAGGGGTCGGTCCGCGCGATCTGGGAGAGCCTGGAGGTCGGTCGCACCGCCGCGCTGCAGATGGGTTTGAAATACTGCCAGGTCGGCAACGCCGTCGGCATCCCGCAGGTCGACCGCAATGCGGTGATGGCGTCGTCCAAGACTTTCGAGGTCCGCTGATCTGAAGCCCTGCGATGATGACCCGCCCAGCGGCGCGTACGCGCCGTTCTGGTCCGGTGAGCTGTGCGGGGGGAGCCCAGCTGGGCCGCAAGAACCTGAGGTTGCCCTACGAGCTGGTCCTAACCGTCAGACGGACGCCCGCTTTCGCGCCTTGGCGGCCTCTTCGAGCACAGGCTGCAATTCGCGCTTCAGGACCTTGGCGTTCTGGTTGTGCGGCAGCTCGGCCATGATGACGATTGTCCGCGGCACCTTGTTGTTGGCCAGCCGCTCGCTGCACCACGCCTGCAGCTCCTCCACCGTCGCCGACGCCCCCTGTCGCAGCGCCACGGCGGCGGCGACGTCCTCCCCGAGAACATCGTGGGGCACGCCAACCACCGCGGCGTCTTTCACCGCCGGATGGTCGTGCAGCACCGTCTCGATCTCCAGCGGCGTGATGTTGTAGCCGCCCCGGATGATCAGCTCCTTGGAGCGGCCCGCGATGATCAGATCGCCGTCCTCATCGACGAAGCCCAGGTCGCCGGTCTTGGTCCAGCCGTCGACCCAGCCCTTGGCGCTGCCCTCCGGGTCATTCCAGTAGCGGCGCGGCTTCCCGGCCTTACCGAAGATCTCGCCGACCTCATTCACCTTTGTCGGGACGCCGTTTTCATCACGCACCTGCATGTGCGGCGGCAGTTGTCCGACGCAGCCCGGTTTCTTGACCTCGTCCGCGCGGGTGGAGACGCCGATCCCGCCTTCCGACATGCCATAGCTGTTACGCATGCGCACGTGTGGCCAGAGCTCCAGCGTCCGGATCACGGTGTCATGCGGCAACGGGGCCGTGCCGGTCAGAACATACTTCACGGCGCTGAAATCGTAGTCGGCGACGTTCGGGAGATCGAGGATCAGCCGCAGCATCGAAGGGACCAGGTAGATCGTCTGCGGCCGCTTCAGCTCGACCAGTTCGCAAAAGCCCTTCGGATCGAACTGAGGCTGCGTGTAGCTGGGGACCCCGCCACGGATCGGCGCCGTCATTGTGCCGAGATTGCCGCCGGAGCCCGTGAACGGGAGAGCGTGGAGGGTGCCGGTGTTGCGGTCCTTCGAAACCCCGTCCGCCCGCTGGATCAGATCGTCGTTGGAGATCACGACGCCTTTGGCGCGGCCGGTCGTCCCGGACGTGGAGAGGATCTCCATGTCCGCGTCGGCGGATAGGCCAGCCTGATCCGGCAGGGCGCCGATGTCCCGGGGCATGTCGTCCACGGTCCACAGCCCGTCGAACTTAAGGTCCGACACGATGTCAGGCGCATTGGTGATGCAGAACCGCGGCTCGATGAGCTGGTGATAATCGCTCACCTCGACCGGCGAGAGTCTGGTGTTGACCGGACAGACGATCCCGCCCGCGCGCATCACGGCAAGCGCGGCGATGGCCATCTCCACCGCATTCTTGTTGCTGATGGGCAGGAAGACCCGATCGCCCGGAACCAGGCCGGCGGCGGCCAGGCCGCCGCCGATCTCATCAGCCTCGCGGTCCCACTGGGTGAAGGTCAGCACCCGACGGGTGTCATCGTGCGCCACGTCGTCCGGCTGATGCTGGGCCCGGACCTTCAAGGCGTCAGGAAACCGTCGCACCCTCGTGTCCATGAAATCCGCCTCCCGAACGTACAAGTCTAACTAGGTTATATATCAAAGTTTTGAACCGCGCCATCAGGACCACGCCTGATGGCGCGTCGTCACTCAGAGCCGCTCGACGATGGTGACATTGGCCAAGCCGCCCCCTTCGCACATCGTCTGCAGACCGTAGCGTTTGCCGCGGGCCTTCAAGGCATGGACGAGCGTGGCCATGAGCTTGGTGCCGGACGCGCCTAGGGGATGGCCCAGCGCGATCGCGCCGCCGTTGACGTTGAGCCGGTCGCCGTCGGCGCCGAGATGCTTGCGCCAGGCGACCGGCACCGAGGCGAAGGCTTCGTTCACCTCGAAGAGGTCGATGTCGTCGATCGACATGCCCGCCTTCTTCAGCGCCCGCTCGGTCGCCGGGATCGGGGCTTCCAGCATGATCACCGGGTCGTGGCCAATCACCGACAGATGGTGGATGCGGGCTAGCGGCGTCAGGCCATGGTCCTTCAGCGCGCGCTCGGAGACCACCATGACGCCCGAGGCGCCGTCGCAGATCTGGCTGGAGGTGGCCGCCGTGATCGCGCCGCCGTCCTGCAGCAACTTCACGCCGCGCATGGCCTCCAGGCTGGAGTCGTAGCGGATGCCCTCGTCGCTGTCGTGGCGGACCATTGCGCCTTCCTTGTCCAGGCCGTCGAGGACCAGGATCTCGTCCTTGAAGGCGCCGCCTTGGGTCGCGGCGATGGCGCGCTGGTGGCTCTGGTAGCCGTACTCGTCGAGTTCATCCTTCGTGAGGCCATATTTCCTGGCCACCATCTCGGCGCCGGCGAACTGGCTGAACTGAATGTTCGGATAGCGCGCCTCCTGGTTGGGGCTCTTGGGCATTCCCAGGCCGGCTTTCATGGGCAGGATGACCGACTGGCCCATCTGCACGCGGGTCATGCTCTCGACGCCCGACGCGATCACCACGTCCATGGTGCCGCTCATGATCGCCTGGGCCGCGAACTGCAGGGCCTGTTGCGAGGAGCCGCATTGCCGGTCGACCGACGTGCCGGGAACACTCTCGGGAAGCCGCGAGGCCAGGATGGCGTTGCGGGCGATGTTGGTGGCCTGCTCGCCCGACTGGGTCACGCAGCCCATGACCACGTCCTCGACGGCCGCGGGATCGACGCCGGTGCGATCCACCAGGTCGTTCAGCACCGCGCCGGCCAGGTCGGCGGGGTGCCACTCGCGCAGCCGGCCGCCCTTGCGCCCGCCGGCGGTTCGCGTGGCGGCGACGATATAGGCTTCAGTCATGGAATCCTCTCCGGGGCGTCGCCGCCAATGTCGCTGGACAGCGTCTGTTTGCCGTATAACTTATCTTACTACGTGAGTTAAGTTAGACCCGTCAACGGGTCGAGGGGACCCGACGAGATGCGACCCGATCCTGGCCGCCTGCTGCTACCCGCGTATCCGCACGCCCTCGAAGTTCCGGCGCGCTTCTCGGATCTGGACGCGCAGAACCACCTCAACAATGTGGCGATCGGCAACTTCTACGAAGAGGGCCGCGCGCACTTCAACCGGCGGGCCTTCGCCCGCGTCGGCGACCGCAGCGGCCTGCGCATGATGATGGTCAACGTACCATCACCTACCTGCGCGAGGGCCGCTACCCAGGGGTGCTCACCGTCGCCACCGGCGTCCTGCGGCTCGGCTCCAGCTCATTCACCCTGGGCCAGGCGCTGTTCCAGAAGGGCGAATGCATCGGGGTCTGCGAGTCGGTCACGGTGCACCTCAGCGGCGGCCGTCCCGCACCCTTGCCTGCCGAATTCCGGGCCGCGCTGGAGCTCCACGCGCTCCAGACGCTGCCCTCACCCCTGAACGAGAACGTGGGAGAAGACGCATGAGTGAACAGCCGGAGGGCGTGGGCCGCGAGGTCCTCTATGAGGTGGTGGACGACCACATCGCGGTGATCACTCTGAACCGCCCGGAGGTCCGCAATGCGGTGAACCCCGAACTGGCCGCGGCCTGCGAGTTTCTCATCAAGAAGGTGGAGGCCGACGACAGCATCCGCGTCGCCATCCTGACCTCGTCCAACGACCGGGTGTTCTGCGCTGGCGCCGATCTCGCGGCGATCGCCTCGGGCAAGGGGGCGGGCATCGCCACCAAGGACGGCGGGTTCGCGGGCTTCGTCGACGCCAAGAAGGAGAAGCCCTGGATCGCCGCGGTGAAGGGCTACGCCCTCGCGGGCGGCGGCGAACTCTGCCTGGCGTGCGACATGATCGTGGCCTCGCAGGACGCCAAGTTCGGCCTCCCGGAGGTCAAGCGCGGCCTGTTCGCCGGGGCCGGCGGCGTCCACCGTCTTCCCCGCGCCCTCCCCCGCAACATCGGATTGGAACTGGTGGCCACCGGCGATCCGCTCGACGCCGACCGCGCCTACGCGCTTGGGCTCGTCAACCGGGTCGTGCCGACCGACCAGGTGCTGTCGACCGCCCTCGACCTCGCCCGCGCCATCTCGGTGAACGCGCCGATCTCCGTCCGCGAGAGCCTGAAGGTGGCGCGACTGGCGAACGAGGAGAGCGACGCGGAGCTTCGCCGGGTCTCGGGGGAGGTCGCCATGAAGGTGATGGTCACCGAGGACGCCCGGGAAGGTCCGCTGGCGTTCCTCCAGAAGCGGCCGCCGGTGTGGAAGGGCCGCTGACGAGCATCGGCGGTTGACCCTCAACATACAACTTAGTTAGATAACTCGGCACCGGGCGCAACACCGTCCGAAGAGGAACGACCATGAGCGACACCGTCCTTCTGGAGATCGGCGACGGAGTCGCCGTGGTCACCCTGAACCGGCCCGATCGGCTGAACGCTTTCAACGGCGAGATCATGGAGGCCCTGCTCAACGTCGTTCAGCAGGTGGCCGAGGATCCGGCTGTGGGCTGCGTCGTGGTGACGGGCGCCGGGCGCGGCTTCTGCGCCGGAGGCGACACCAAGGATGGCGGCGCGCGCCGAGCAGACGGAACCCCGCCGCCGCCCGAACTCACTGGCGGCGCGACCCTTCGCCGGAACGCGGAGGCCTCGCGCCTGCTGCGCGAGATGCCCAAGCCCACCATCGCCATGATCAACGGCCCGGTGGCGGGCGCCGGCATCGGCGTCGCCGGCTCCTGCGACCTGCGCTTCGCCGGCGCCTCGGCGACGTTCCTGTCGGCCTATTCGAACATCGGCGGGGCCGGCGACTACGGCTCAACCTACGTCTGGCCAAAGATCCTGGGCGCCGCCAAGGCGCGGGAGCTGTTCCTGCTGGGCGAGAAATTCGACGCGCAGCAGGGCCTGGCGTTCGGGCTCTACACCCGCGTCTTCCCGGACGAGGCCCTGCGAGATGAAACGCTCAAGGTCGCGAAACGCTTGGCCGCCGGACCGCGCTCTGGTTGGGCCTACATGAAGCAGAACCTGAACGCCTCCGAGGACGAGGCCTTCAGTCGCCACCTCGACCGCGAGTCCTTGAACATGGGCCTGTCCACGCGGGCCTTCTTCACCGCCCTCAAGGCGCAGCGCGAAGCCGCCGGAGCCTGACCATGGACCTCTCCTTCGGCCCAGAGAACGAGGCCTTCCGCGAAACGGTGCGCGCCTTCCTGCGCGAAACCTGGAAGCCAATGGGGGTCGAGCGCGCCGAGCTCGGCGCATACCTCAAGGCGTTCCGGAAGCAGGCCACCGAGGCGGGCTACCTCTATCGCGGCGTTCCCAAGCGGTACGGCGGCTCTGAACAGGCGCCGGACGTGATGAAGGCCCAGGTCATCCGTGACGAGTTCGGCCGCGCCCGCGCGCCCATGGAGGTCCCCGGCAACGGCATGAACATGCTGGTTCCCACTCTTCTCGACCGTGGCGAGGACTGGCAAAAGGAGAAGTTCATCCCTCCCACGGTCGCCGGTGAAATCCAGTGGGCGCAAGGCTACTCCGAGCCTGGCTCAGGGTCCGACCTGGCGTCGGTCCGCACCCGCGGCGTCCTGCAAGGCGACAACTGGGTGATCGACGGCCAGAAGATCTGGACGAGCATGGCGGACCGTTGCCAGTACATGTTCGCGCTGATCCGCACGGAACCTGACGCCCCGAAGCACCAGGGCATCTCCTATCTGCTCATCGACCTGCGCCAGCCCGGGGTGACGATCCGGCCGCTGAAACAGATGACCGGCGGCTCGGAATTCGCCGAGGTGTTCTTCGACAACGTCACGACGCCGGCGGACTGGATCGTGGGACAACGCGGCGAAGGCTGGCAGGTGTCGCGCTCCACGCTGAAACATGAACGGGCCTCGATCGGCAACGCCGACCGCTCCGAGGACCTCGTCAACAAGCTCGTCGAGTTGGCGCGCGAAAGCACCCGCTTCGGACGCCCGGCCATCGAGGATCCGGAGATCCGCCAGGACATCGCCGCCCTGGAGGGCTGGGCGCTGGCCCACAAGTATTCCGCCTTCCGGCAGTTCTCGCTGGCGGCGGACGGCCGCGAACCCGGCCTCATGGGCCTGCTGATGAAGCTGATGGTCACCGATATCGGCCATGAGGCGGCGCGGATCGCCCAGGAACTCATCGCCGAAGCCGCCCTGCTGCAGCCGGCGCCGCCGGGGACCAAAGGCCGCGGCCGCGAGAAGTGGCAGGACCAGATCATCGGATCGCTCGGCGTCGCCATCGCCGGGGGCGCGTCGAATATCCAGCGCAACATCATCGCAGAGCGCGGCCTTGGCCTGCCGCGCGACACGACTGGAGCCGACGCGTGAAATTCCACCTGTCCCCCGAGCAGGAAGCCCTGCAGGACACCATCCAGCGGACCATCGAGCGGGCCTGCCCTGCCTCGCGGCGCCGTGAGCTTCTGGAGGCCGGCGTCGACGACGACCCGGCCAGCTGGCGCGCGCTGACGGACGCGGGCCTCGGCGGCCTGCTGATCCCGGAAGACTATGGCGGGACGGCTCTGGGACTGGAGGCGGCCGCCCTGGCCCTCGAGATCGTCGGGCGCACCGCGACCCCAGGTCCCTATCTGGGCCACGTGCTCGCCGGTTGGGCGATCGCCCAGAGCGACGATGCGGATCTCAAGGCCAGATGGCTGCCGAAGCTGGCTACGGGCGAAGCGGTCGGCGCCTTGGCGCTGGATGGCTGGACCTCGGACGCCTGGCGGCTGGACGCCTCGCAAGGCCAGCTCTCCGGCGAAATCTCGCTCGTCCCTGGGGCCGGCCAGGCCCACGTCCTGGTGGTCGGGGTACAGGGCGGCCTCGCGGTGATCGACACGACCGTCGGGGTCACGGCCGACCCCATCGCCGGCGCCGATCCGACGCGCCGACTCTGGACCGTCAAGCTCGCCGGCGCAGCGGTCCATATGATCGACTCCAACAGTGTGGGCCAGCGCCTCGTGGACGCGGGTCTGGTGCTAATGGCCGCCGACGCCCTGGGGGGCGCCGAGCAGTGCCTGACGATGTCGGTGGACTA
>Ga0307513_10002876_pt1 | contig 23584 bp, 21 predicted proteins | sample 15_EM_MG_FD_202174 | JGI IMG/M metagenome (GOLD analysis project Ga0307513, IMG submission 202174) | Populus trichocarpa ectomycorrhiza microbial communities from riparian zone in the Pacific Northwest, United States - 15_EM | ecosystem: Host-associated > Plants > Roots > Unclassified | place...
TTTGAAACAGGGACCATCATGAGTTCGAATCCGGGGGGCAGTGGAGTAGTCGAGCATTAAAAAAAATGCTCGGCGAACCACTTTTTTGCTGGGGGGTAGGTCTAGGGTTGGTAATGCCTTTGGGTCGGTTCCCGCCAATTGCTGCGGTGGGGCTGCTGGCTAGTGTTCGGGTACTATATACCCGTAACTTCTAGAATGAGAATAGGGTAGGTGGGTGGGTTATCAACCCCCCGAGTGAGTGTTGATGAAAGCTACTCACTGACAGCCGATCAATCGGTTTGGTTGGTGATGTTGACGTAGCCTGGACTTGGCTTCCTTCTTTCTTTCTTTCCCTCTTTGGAACCCCCCTTGTGGAGGATTTTGATCCTTTTTCTGTTCCGCTCTAGCAATTGGTCCAAAAATCTAGGGACTCTGAGTGAAGAAAGTTGTTTTGTCTAGGTGAACTCTTGCACGCCTAGGAAATGCTTCCATTCTCGCTAGAGTGGTTTGGCTAATGGTAACCTGGAAAGTATTAGCCCTAAAGGAAAGGAGGAGGGGTACAGTATAAAAAAAAAACTCGTGAAATCCACCACCTCCGTAAGCCCCGTAATCTCCAGATTCTAAGTGGAAACCTGCTGAGAGGGATTAGTGTTTTCCTGACACAATATAAGATCTGCCCACCGGGTTGTGTTGGATCATGATAACAGGAATTCGCAATTCTGTTAACCAGTGCAAACTAAATCTATCATGGGTTGATACAGGGATTGAGGGAGATTAGGGGTCGGTGGATTTCACGACCTTTTACGGATTGAGCGGCGTAATTAGAATACCGGCTGAGGGGAGGAAACAATTCTCTGGTATATAAGTAGTGGTAGTGGTAGTGGTAGTGGCCTTAGCTTTGTCGATTTCTGCCCAGTCAGCACGCAGGTACCTTACAGTCAATTGAGTCTGAGAGCTGTGTATTATACAAGATTTCACATTTCAGCAAGAAAGAAAGAAATGAGAGAGTATTTCAAGTAGTGAGTGCTCGAATCGTGATTTAGCAGCAAGTTGAATGGGCCAACAGTCGGTGATATCAATACGGGAAGGTTCGGAGTTGACGTCCTCCTGGACTTGAATTTTGACTAGCACCCATACAGACGTTTTTCTCTATGTCATCTTGTGTTATTAACCTTCACAGAAAGGCTCAGAACCTCTCTTCTCCTTCTATGGGGAATACCACGATGTAGGATATTGGCCGCCCTTGCCTGAGTAGGAGATATCCATCACATCGGCCTTCAAGCCGAGACATGGGCGGGGACAGGGGGGCAAATTGCACAGTACCGGCATTGAACGCTTTGACCCAAATCCCCGTGTTCATCCCATCGCTAACCCTCCGTCTTAGCATCCGAGCACCCAAGGGTTCTCTACCAGTATCCTAAGTCCTGAGCCCGGCTTGTCGGGGCCTCGAGAGTCACATGAATTGCGGTCCCGCAACCACAGTCCAAGACATGAACCCGAAGATTACCGGCTCCGCAGTCTGTGCTACCGGTATGTCGCCCATAGCCCGGTGGTTGTGGAACACTACATTTCCGATACGGGCCGGGGAGGTTGGGTTTGAGACACCGAGGAGTGATGGCCACTCAGTTGAACATGCACTCCCCACTCTGCCAGAAGTTGCTGAGCCGGTTGGGGATTTCGTGACGGGAAAAAACCAGATTTCCCGTTATTGATGTGATGGTTTCAGTTATGGCATGTCTGCAGTGTATGATTGGAATAGGAAGGGAAGAGGGAGTGGGGAGTTGAGGGGGAAGGAGGAAGGGGAGGAGGAAGGGGAGGAGGAAGAATTAGCGGTAACTAGGGCTAGCCTAGTAGCAAACATGAGGGCGTCAAGACCGCCGATCTTCATCTGATATTACCGATGAAGGCTATGCTCGGGGGAGGCGGGGTGACGGCCCGGTTTGGGGGAATCCTGGAACACCTGGGACTCCCGAGTTTTGAATTGAGGGGGCGAGCGGTCCCCTAATGCTAGCATGTTTGTTGATTGACTACTCGTAGCTCTCTCAAGATGGAACTCAGAGCGATCCGGAGAGCGCACAATCACCCAATAGGGATACTTGCTCTTGCCTTGACATGTTTCGAGGTATGATATCCAAAGATGTGGTTTACTGTTTTAAAGCTCCCGAAACTTAATCTATCACGCATTCCAACTAAAAACTAGCCAACCACAACACCACCCAACCTCCTTTCACCACAGCCCCTGTCACAGGGAAGGGAGGAATACATAATTAAAAGCTGTCGAGAAAACTTGGAAATCCAGCTAGGGTAAATATGATATCGAAGGAGATTCGGCAGCAAGCGGTCACATGCGAACTTTTTGGAGAATCCATGCAGTATAGTAAAGGTATTATGCAGCAGGAAAAATATTCTAGAAGCCTATTAGCTTCCAGATCAGCGGGGTAAGCTATAAATTATCCTCTCATCATCAGCAAAGAACTATGGTAAACGGGGCGGAAGATCTACACTACGCCCCCCTAACACTGACCTTAACGTCACTCCCGCCTCTACCTTTAGCCGCGAGTACGGTATGGGTTAAGTCCAACATGCGGATTCCCCCCACAATCCCACGGGGGCGAGAAACGAACCTCCGGCACATATGAAGAACTAGAGATAACCAATCACGAACCTGCCCCGGGAGATAAAAAACCTACCAGTGCTATTGGATAAGGTGGAACATAACCTCACAGTCTACCTCCCACTTAAAGACAGAATCACAACAAATCACTCGCAAGCCAGCTCGGAAAAAAAGCATGATCACCACAGCTGGCTCGAGACATCCTGATCTAGCAGACATGGGATATTCCACAATTTCCAACACAATGCCCTTCACACCAACCCAATCGCACAAGCAGAGTACCTTCAATGCCGTGCGATGAGTAGGTTGGCAGCCAGCCAGTCACAAACTTAGGCAGCAGCAATCAACCCGCCGGTGGAGACGGAGTAATCAAGAGTCCAAGTGTATCCACTACCAAATCATCAAACGGAGTCAAACCAATTTATCGGAAACCAGTGCGCTCGGAGCACACAGGTGCAGGTACCTGCCTACCTATCTACCTATAATATCAAAAATCCATCCGGAGCGATCAACGTAATAAAGCCAATATCATAAAAATATATAAGCATGTATAATAACATAACATAATATTATCATGACATAAGAAATGGGAAGGGGAAGAAAAAAACCTGCACCCAGCAGTCCGAACCAAACGATTCGGACATGATTGTGCAGTCAGTCTGTGTTGGCGAGTGAGCGAGTGAGCGAACGAGTCCTTAGCACCGGTAGCACAGTACACACCTCCCGGGATTTCCAAAACGTCAGCTTGGATGAATGAATGAATGAATTGACGGATGAAACGTGTAGTAGGTTACCCCACAAAAAAGCATACACACACACTAATAATAATGTAAACGCCGATGGGCAGTGATTTGGGGAAATTATTCGCAGCACAGCCACCCTGTTGGGGTACCGCTGGCGGTTGCAGTCGATATCAGGGGAGGAGAAGGAGGTGTAAGTTTAAGCAAGTGGTGAGGAGCGGAGGAACGGGGTGAGACTGGTGGGAGAGCTGGGCTCTCGAGCCGTTAAGCTTTTCGGGGGGTTGGGGTTTTGGGGCATTGGGGCTTCTCTGCAGGTTAGGGTGCGGTTAGAGATGCATACATATCATACCACGGGGGGTGCTGCACAGCATTGGACAGCGCAGTGTAATGCCTTCTCACAGGTGTACTACTGAAGGGCAATAAAGGTTGGGGCGAAGAAAAAGTCATCTTTGCTCAATTCACTAGCTTACTTGAATTGTAGTACTAGAGCGTGGGCTGGCCTTAACAAAGAAAGAAGGGGGGGATACTCAAGGATAGGCAAACAAGGTCTGGATGATACCATAAAAGGTGGAGTAGGTTTCTTTTGGTAATTACTCTATTTTTCTAGAAATAGGGTTCTAAGCTAACCTTTTTCTGTTTTTGGTCGCAAAAGTTGTGAAGAGTGGTATCATATCGTACAAGTCTAATAATCAATAAATTCAATTTCTCCTGACACTTCTCCTCAGCCCTGGCCTCTCGCTATCCCTGTCTCCGATGCTGCCGCCTAAGGTATCACCTAATCTTCCCCTCTGCTGGTGATGCTGGTGGTGGTGCTGAGCCCCAAACAAACTTGCTCCCCCCTGTCCTCCCGTACCCGTTCTCGCTGGCATCCTACCTACTACTGCTCCTATTCCTACACTACCATTACCTCCAAATTGTACTCCTACACTCATGTCCCTAGCGTAAGAACTACCGATTGCAGTGGAGGAGCGCCAACCTGGTGTTTCCGTACCAGATCTCCCAAACTTGCTTGTTAGTGAGGAAGCGCTTTCATCCCTTCTACTAAAAGGGCCCCCGCCGTGTGATGGCGCACGGTACATGAAATCCGCTACGCTTGCTGGCCTTCGTATCTGATTGCCTAACGTCCTTGAGGAAACCGGATCATTAAAGCTCCCACTCATATTCCCACCTCCTAATTTGTCAACACTACGAGCAATACTAGGGGGAATTGATCCCCTGGATTGGCCGTATTGATATCCTGGACTGCCTCGTTGCTCGGACAAATGTTGGGAGGGGTTAACTCCACGAATTGGCATAGGCATGGCGAAACCATCTCTTTCCTGCGCTTGTGGAGGCGGACCGCGTTGATACGGTGTTTCCGGGGATCGGCGGTTTGACGACGATCCGTAGTAATCCTTCCCTTGGCTTCGCGCGGAGCCATCAATAGGGGGTGGGTCTTGCTGACGAAAATGGGGCTTGAATGGCCTGTTCGCATCGGTAATATACCCCATCGCCGACTGCCTGCCGTCCTGCATCTGTTGCCGCTCCTCTGGGCGAACAAACCCGCTACTAGAGACTGACTCCGGCAGCAATGGCTGGCCTTCGTTTTGGCTCTCATCTTCAAAGAGGGGAACCTGTTGCCCTCCGGATGTGTTCAGATGATCAAGATAGGACAGGTCTTGATACCCTTGTTCCCCCCGAGGTCCAAACCAGGGCCGCTGAAAGTCTTCAGTGTCACCGACAATGGATCTAGTGCTAATGCTTGTCTGACCCCTTTGAATATGCCCGTTTCTGTGATCCGTTGTGTGGATCCGACTACCGCCCCCAAACAGTTGCTCTTTCCGCTGTGCAAACGAAGGTAGCACTGGTGGTGGCATATTCTGTCTCTTGTTTAACTCGTCTCTGAAGTGCCTAGCCCGAATGCTCGAGTCATCGCCATCTTGATCAGATGCTTTTCTTTTTTCAGGCCTCCCATCATCTACGGGTATGCGAGACGATGACTCGTGCCGGAGCGTCGGTGGTGACGAGCGATTTTGTTGAACTACCTGCGGAAGATCATTGGACCCCGCAGACGGCACCCGTGCACGAAACGCTGCGAGTTCTTGGCGGGCATCTGCCAGCTCTCGCTCCAAAACCGCATTTCGCCTTACTAGTCAGTAAAAATAGACTATAAAAGCGGTTCAATGTTAATTGTGCAAGACTTGTCTCGATAAAACAGACCCCTTCAGCTCTTTTCCTCTGATCAGCTCGTCCTTGACCTTTAGTAAAACCCTTCTCTGGTCCTCCACTTTAGTTTTAAGGGTCTCAGACAGGGTCCTGTAATGTTTAGCTATTCGTATAAGATTATTCGTCCTGAACTGTGATTCAAATCAATATATATCCAATCACAACGCATGCATACCGGGAGTCATAGAACCTTAATGGCGCCAGCCACATCCTCTAGAAGCTCCGATTCGGGGCGGAAATAATCACGAAGGTCCATTGGGACCTGCACCGCAATGAATCGGAGTTGTCAGAACCCAAACCTCAGACTCCTTATCCCGACTCTTTTTCCCGGGTTCCTGTCTGAGACATGGCTCACCTCACCAGCACCCACCCCAGCTAATGATATCCCATCACTTTTGCAGTAAGGGCAACTGTGCGTTTTATTTGCAGCCTCTGGTGGAGCTGGCAGTTGAGGAGACTGGAATCAGCCTGTAACTCTTTCTTTTCTTTTGCAGTTTTTTGCTTCTTCCGCCACTCACTTGGAACTAGGAATCATACCGCCGTCCTGAAAAACGTGGGACGAACACACAATGTGGCCACAACTGGTCAGCCAAAAGGCTGGATAATTACTTGATTTGCCTCCGGCGGAGCCTATCGCGCTGTCACCCTCAGTAGAAGAAATCGGTAGGTAACAGACACAACAGTAAATTATCAAATCCTCGGAATTCCGAGTATCCGAAGCTGCAGCAGAGGATATTTGCACCTCCGGTCGTGGCGGAGGCGATGAGGGCATTACCGAAGAAGACATTAGCGATTCTCTCTTTTTTTCCCCCAGTGCCAGTGATTGATAATTCGGAATTTCGGGATGCACGGAGCTTGCCGGGTATCGTAGAACTATGAACTGCAAGACGGGTTCCACCGCTCAGCTTATGGAAGTTTGCTGCTGCTGAGTAATATGGTCTTGGCAGACAGGGGTCGTTTTTGAACTGGTTGCCGGGGAGAAAGCTGGGTTTTTCAATTTTCCAACCCCACGATATCCTCCCGCACGAGCCATCGGCGCCTTCATCTGCACTTTCCTCAACTACTACATCACATCTTCTCAATTAGCCCCCATCGGGCTGCCTTGTAAGGCACACCTTATCCATCTCTAAGCTTCCCGCTTTGCGCTGACGATTTGTCAAGCGTCTTCCACTGTCATCAACGCATCCAAACAAACATGTCTGTCCAGCCGGTCGTCAACGTGCGTTCAGCCCCACCTCAAACTCGCCGTCTCAACCACTCGCTAACCCGCTTACCCGCCACCACAGAAATACACAGTTGGATCGAGAGGGATCTGGGAGGTTATTCGGCGGTTCCTCGCTGTTGATCCCAACCGTTCAAGTGGTATTCCGCTGAACCCTACATATCGTAACCCCAGTCCCGCGTCATATCCCGCCCACAATTACACCGACCCCGTGACGCTTCCTGCGGCAGACATTGCCCAGAACCCCTACTGGCAACGTGACACGAGACGCAATTACCCTCAATTGAGCACATTCAAGCAATCTGATATTGCCGGGCTGCTTGCGGTGGGCTCTGCAGCCAACCCACGCATAGGGGTCGGCCAAGAGGGTGAGAAGCAACTTGTCGCCATCAAGGAGGGGGAAGAAGGTAGTCTGCCATTAGCGTTCGAGAAGGGCGGCGAGAAGGCTATCTTGGAGGTTCTCGGCGCCGACGGCTTGCCACCTTTCCCGGGACAAGGCACGACATGGAAAATCGCCAAGGGCGAAGGTTTCCCGAGCCAGTATGTGTGCATATTATTTTTGTTTCACTTAAACTTTCGGATGTCGGTTCTCCAGACATATTACTAACCAGCACGTGTCTCCATCAGATACCCCTGCCGGAACTTCAATTAGAAAACAAAGGTAAAATCTTGATCAAGTGCCGAACCTAAAAATGCACGACATTTTGTTACTATCGGATTATAGATCGGGTTTTGGAGGGGAAGCGTAAATATTTGTTTGGGCTGTCTCTTTTTTTCTTTTTCCTCCTCCCCCCCTCCCCTTCTTCCTTGCACCGGTGTTCGAACGCCGACAAATTGCTGGCGGATGAGTTTAGTTGTATCCCCCACGCATCCACAAATCCTATTTAGAGTTGAGCCCATACCAATATACCAAATTTACGTGAGATTTCTCAACCATGTAAGCCAAACACACTAAACAGTCCATACCGGTCCGGTCAGACCACAAGGTGATTCAGTCCAGACCGGTCCAGCACAGTAGAGTAGATAGCGCATGCCTTGTCACTCGTGTCATATCATACCTGCAGACCAGACCAGACCGTTCACTGTATCGCAGGCTATCTTTCGGCCAAGCAAAAAATTTCCAAGGGTCCAAATGACCAACCTCCTCAATCCATTCTAGCTTCTAGAATTATGCCCTATTTTTACACACCCCTGCCCTAAATAAGAAACGAAAAAAGGAAAGAAGGAAAGAAAGAGATAATTATGATACTCGAGTAAACAAAAAAGATACATAGCTGAACTCCTTATCCACCCCTGACCCTACACTGCAGTGCAGTCCAGTACGAGAACAGTCTATCCCTCTGTCCGTCCGTCCGTCCGTCCATCCATCCCGACTGACAAACCAACGGTACGGGCAGCCCGTCAGCGCCCCCCCCCCCTCACACAAATCCCAAATTAAGCCCCACAGCACAACCACAACGCACAACAAGCATACCTACTAAGCGACCTGCACACTCCTCTCCAGCCAGCCAGCCGCGGAACCACCCAAACCCAGCCCTATTGTCCCAAGCTATATCCATACGCAACATAAGACAGGTATCACAAGCCACACAAATCACATCAGTGGCGCACTATATAGCACAGCCCCCTTAGCCGTCCGTTCCCTTTTTTTCTTTCTTTATTTGTTTTTCCTTTTTTTTTCTTTTCCTTTTTTCCAACCAATGGGGTAGCGCGGACAATTATAAATTTCACAAAGTTATGGTTATCATAACTCGTAACGGTGCTGCAGTAAAAAAGGTTGGTGGGTTGTGAGTGGTGAGGTTTTACCTAACTTGCTTGTTAAGGGTACGGGACTCGTGGCTGCACGGTACGGTACAGAAATAACTCTCCATTTTTCTTTTTCGGGGGGGGGGTTTTTTTACTGCCGAGGTTGGCGGGAGGGTTGGAATACCGTACTTGGTATTGTGTGATCTTGAGATCTTGGGGGCGGGTGCTGTGCTGTACGGGGCGGTATGTATGTATGTATGTTTGTATATGTGTGATACTGCTGGTGAGACGGACTTTACGATACTATACGTGGAGGGAGGGAGAAGGGATGGAAGGGGTGGATGTAAGGAGGGTAATTTTGGTGTCGAGCTTGTGGTAAGTAAGTGGTGGCTGAGTTTAAGGTTTGGTATGATACATGGTACAGGGACTAGCACAGTTGCTAGCATGGGTGTCGGAGGGTTTATGTTCCTCATGGGAGTTATGGGATGATACTAGCGTGTGGTATGATAATATGTAGCTGCAGTATCTGGCAGTCGTTGGGGGTCCTTTTTCCGGGATCGGGGATTTTGACAACTATTTAGGTGATTTTGTATGATTGAAGGGGGAAGGACATTACATACCGGTTTAGATGGTATCGTGGATAGATGGATGGGTCCAATTTTTCCTAGAATAGGAATATAACCTCGGCAGAGACTGTGAAAATTGGGAAAGGAGGGCCTTTTTTTGAATGAATGAATGAATGAATGAATGAGCGGATGAATGGGATTGCAAATCCCTATATGGCACAAAGCGTCTAAAATGTATTACCATATCATACCGCACCTATGATATGTAGGCGCTCATGTATGTAATGCCTATATTGGCAAATAAATGGCAAATGCATCCAAAAGAGCTGAAATGAATTTCGAAGATCCAAAACCCAACTCTAGCCCACGTCTAATTTCCTTCCTATTTTATCATGGTACTTTACACTAACTACCAGTACTGAAAACCAATTTGAACCCCATTAGCCAACTATTTGACAAAGGCCATGTTTGACCAAAACCAGGTTTATCATAATACTAAGCCACATTCAGCTTAAAAAAATTACAAACCAAAATACGTAAAAAGAAACCCCAATATCATGGACCAGAGTTGCGAGAATTGGGGGCCTCGGATATTAAAATTCATTTTTTCCCCCTCCTTGGGACGCTTCCTTCACCCCTTTACAAACCCGGAAATTATATGGGGCGTGCCCATATAAGTAGGTATACGCACTCCAGATAGATGCTTCGCGCCATACCATGCCACATTCCTATTAACTTTTTGTAACTGTAGCTTGCACAGTACGGTAGGCTACGGGCCACAACCCCCCAGTTCGCATAATATTCTATGCAGCATAAGTTATATCATACCACCTACCGTACTCGTATCGTGGGCACAGGACAAGTTGCAATGCGGCGCCCGTAAATGTCGAAGCGCTTTTCAAAAAAGATCTGCTTATTGCATAATAATATGATACATATCATACATACATACATACCACCCCAGATCCAAGCAAAAAAGGGGAGGGGGGCCAAATTTTGAAAATATGCAGTTCCCAGTCCTTTTTATATATAAAACAAAAAGAAATAATAAAAAATGCTCCGATATTACGAGCGCTCGTGCAATCCGTAGTTATTTAGAGCCTGGACTAGGTAGGAAGTACTAGATCATATCATAACCAATCCATGTGCTCTTCTCCCTCCCTCCCTGCCTCCTGCACACAAGCTGCATCCCTCCTCCTCCCCCGCTGCCGTCCCCGCCGCCTGGACTGGTAATACCGGGGAACTGATCTTCAAAGGGATTCCCGTTAGCCACGATATCATATCGCGCTACTACCATATCTCCTAGCAAAAGCCTGCGGAAGGCCGTGAGTTTATGTGCACCATCTGCTTCGTCCTTCTCGTGTTACCCACTGCGCAGTATCGTATCGTGCACTAGCTCATCGAATCGGCATCGTATTATAAGAAATATAGCAAACTGGAGAGGGTGGGGTGGGGGTGAAGAGCGTGTGGTATGTGCAGTTAGTTAGCAGCCACGCTAGTAGATATTATTTATAACTATAACATCATGATATTATATACAAACCCGAGAAGAAGAAGGAATCCGAAAGATGGGTACTGTACATGCAGCATATACCTCTCCAGAAAACCGAATCCAAAAAACCACGCGAACTCATCACATCAACACACCACCAGAAAAAAACCCCCAAAAAAAACTCCGCAAACAAGTTCAACACCTTATGATACCTCGCAATGAAACCAAATTTACACCCAGGTGGTACATGCTCCCTTCCTCCCACCCACCCCATACTACTTGTGTTCGTCCCATCCCGCGCGCCAGAACAAATGAACCCCCCCCCGTCACACTACCAGAAAGAAAAAAGGAAAAAAAGAGAAGGAAAAAAACAAAGACACCGTTTTTGTCTCATTTTTCACACACCCCGAATCAATTCCCCATCACGGGGGGTGTGTGTATATCATAACAAATTTCGTACAGCACTCATACAAGTGCCATGATACCGGGGACATCATCACCATCATCACCGCCGGTCGTTTCACAACGTTGTTGCAGCATCCACCCACCCGAGCGCCTGGTCTTCCTCTCTCCCTCTCTCTCCCTCTCTCTCGGCCTTAAGGGAAGGTGCATCATATTGTATAATATACTAGTTAGTACTTTGTACGGTGCCCTACAGTGTGCGAATGGATAATTTAGGCGGGCCCGGGGGTAGGGAAGGTGGGAGAGGCAGGGGGGGGAGGGAGGGAGGAAATGGGTCTAATAATACAGATGATACCGGTATCATTATAAATTTATCAAAGGAAAAAAGAGAAGGAGAGGGGAGAAAGAAAAAAATCTATCAAGTGAAATAGAGTAGTTCTATCATAGGTGGATAAAATAGGGTAGCAGATCTGCTGCCGTGTTCCGTTATCCCGTATTCTATTTTGTGCAGAACTTGGGGGTAAGTTATCCTCAAGTTAGGCATGGCTTCCATGGCCCGTGTCGAGGCTGGAGGTGTCTCTTCTCTTTCTTTCCTTCTTTCTCTCCTTTCTTGCCCTTCTTATCATCGCATTAAGTATGTGGTGTTACTCTGCTGTCGTACCGGTATGTGAACATCTACGAACAAAGGCCAAGGAAAGTAGAGCAGGTTAACATGCGGGTCTCACGCACGAGAAAAGAAAAAAAAAAGACGGTGCGAACCTTAATTCTTTTTCTCTGCAAGAATTTATTTTCAACTACAAGTACATACACTAGACCTACTTACATATGTTACGCAATACCTTTTACAATCATGGCAGCCTTTTTGTGGGTACGGTAGCGTGGCCTATCACCCAATTTACTGCCGGTACTCTGATACAAGTTACAACATTATTGATTTATCCCCAGCGACGGTAGGAGCAAGGGTCTAATTATAAAAACGGTGGAAACACGATTGAAGAAGAAAAAACAAAAACAAATCAATGATTCCCAAGTGGTCGTTTGAAGTGGGTGAAAGCAAGGGGGGGGGAAGCCACCACATGTTGGGGATTTTTAACAGTATGATATCTGCCTCTAGTATAGCCTCGCCATCTCTTTTTGCTGAATGATCTGTGAAAAGTCCTCAACCTCGGATCGCTAAAAAAAACGGGGGAAAGCTTCGCATAACTCGAGCTCCCATGACACAGGCGTGTGGCTGGGGTCGATAACACAATTTTTGTATCAGTCATTATTGTGCTCCTTGCAGGCAGTCCTGCCCCCACTAATTAGTGTCCTGCGAATTTCGTATCTTTACCCACCTTCAGATGTGTACTACCTCAAGGGCATGACGATCTTCGCAGAGATCTTAGAGAAGGACAGTGGCTGCCAGACGCCGCTGCCTGAGTTCCTCGTCCGCGATTTTCTTTAATACGCGGAGAAACCGGGGTAGTGTTAGCTGCGAAGGGCCAAAAGTGTGATATTTTTGTAACCAGCAAAGGGCAGGATGTAGTGAAAAAGATGGGAAGGGCTCGGACTTTCTCGCATTCTTCCATCTTCTCTACCCAAACCTCACCCACCGATTTTATTCTTTCAACCAGTGCTGCATATTCAAGTTCTCCCCAACCTTCACCATTATTTACCATGCCTGATCTATTGCCATCTACTTTTCCGCTTCCGTAATGCTTTGTTTCCCTCCCTTCAGCGAAGGCTGCCTCGTCCGCAGCCAACCGCTGAATCTCACCCACACATTGCTTCCACTTCTCCCACAGGACATCCAACTTCTCAAGCCCCTCGTGAGTCGAATCTTTGAGCTCGTGGGCTTTCTTCTCTAGAGAGCCCGAAAGCAAGGGTGAAGAACTGAATAGAGTTTTTTTAAGACTCGATGAGTGGGAAAGATAGGTCTCGGAAAGACTTGCTGTTGCCGCTGTACGGCAGAGAAGTGCCTCTAGTTTATTAGAGAGTGCCAGTGGGAGGCTTTCTGAGAGGTGTGCCGTTGTATGGTCGATCGAATCTATTTCGATGTGAGAGAAGTGTCAGACAAATGATGATAGAACCACAAAATATGATCCAAACGCCAAAAAATCAACGGGGATCCGGTCTTAGCCCCGGGGAAAACGAGGGAAATAACAACTGCATAGAGTAGCAGCGACGCATAATAGGACATATTATTATAGGGGAGTAGTGTGGGTGAGCGTAATCGAGTGACAATATGTTGGTGTGCATGCGAGGCAGGCCAGGGTTGGGGAGCAATCGACCAATGGGCAAGGCGAGGGTTAGAAAAAAAATGGGATGAATAGGACCATATTGGCTCGGGTCTCTGGTGAATTCTCACTGGGCCGATGTATTATCGTTGGCATGCCTCAGTGCCCGGAAGCAAAAATAATTGCCGGCACCTTGGTCGAACAGGGAAAAGTATGTTCCAAAATATAGTAATAGGCCGGTACATATGATCCGAGCGTAAACATCGATCTACTGGTCCCGCAGTAGAAAGTACTCATCTTGACTTACCAGTAAAAGATTTTGCTAGCGGGTGTTGCACTAGTGATGCCCTTTTTTTTGTTGTCTTTGACGGTCTCCCAGTTCTAATTCCGTCTGTATGCATCTTGCCTTTCCCTGACTTGTCTTCGTGACTAGGAAAGGCCTTGTCTCTCCTAAATCCCCTGCCTTTCTTACCTCTACCAGACCTTTGCTTATTGATAGCGGAGGTCGAACACTCAAGCCTAGCGCCCGCAGGCCTAGTTCTGGCCCCACGACCACCAGCATCACTGGCCCTGCCTTGGCCTGTCATAACTGAGCTTAATTTTGGCTTCATACTGCCCTTGCTTTGGTTATCCATGGGCCTGGCCAGAGGCGGATTACGAGATGTATGATTAGAATAAGGTTGTAACTGGTTGGCTCGAGGCGTGTCGGCCTTTGGCTCCTGTGTGGCTTGGACGGCAGTGGCGCGTTTCATGTTATTCCATGCATGTTCCTGTTTGGGACGCCCAGCGCCGGGTAAGAGGGATCTCTCTTGCTGAGGTCCTGCTGCTGCGGAGGACGATCCACATTTAAACATCACAGCCACAGAAGAAGCGAGATTCGATCAGATCCAGTACCAATGCACACACAGGAAGCCGATTTAGATTAAACTATTTTTTTCGGTTAGTCAACCGTCTGCTCTTACTGGATGATTGATACGGTACCCACGCACGGAAGAGGGGCTGAGGTGTAAGGGGGCTTCCCTTTCCCCTTCCTCCTCAATTTTGGGAACGCAGTTCACCCGCAAGCCGTGTGTTTGGAATAGGATTACGGAAATAATAGGGCGGGGGATCAAAAGAGCGGAAGAAGAGATAATCCACGAAACGGGGGATAATGGAGGCCGGCTACCCACTATAGTGCCGTCAAAGGTGATGAATAGCGAGGTGGATGGGGGGGAATCCGAGGGAAAGGGATACGGTAGTAGGCAAGGGGGAAGGCAGGATGGCGAGTAAAGCAGGATGACGACAGTAGCCCGAGAGAGGTTTTGGAGAAATGAAGGTGCCACGAAAGCGTTCTACTACAAGTACAGTACACACGATACCGGCGGTAGGCATGTGCAACGGCAGGTTAGGTGTTGATGGTGGCGGCTGTTGGGGGTGAGACCTGTGTAGAATAGTTTATTTTCAAATGATTTCCTAATATTTTGAAGGCAAATTTAATTTTCTTTTTCAGAATGCAGCGGAATTATTTGGAATTATGCCCTTATGCTACTGTTGGTGCATATTGCTTGCTTCGTCTCACCTACCGGCAGCAGCACGGTGCACTGGTAACTATTAACCAACCCTCCGCATATGACAAGAGTATTTGTGGAACAGCATCTCGAAATCATGACATATAGATCTGAGTATGGGATGCTTAGAGATGGATATAGGGAGCAGCAAGTGAAACCGCCGGGAGTGGTTCACCTAAGCCTAATGGCATGTAAACCACGTGCCTGAAAATAGACGCTCCCACAAGCTTCCAGAAAGAATGGGGCAGCTTCTTTCCAGGTTTCCTCTGGAATGGGTGCTGAGGTTATCGTACAGTAGGCTGCAGATTTATGAGAAGGGGGGAGGGTGGTGTGTGTGCAGCATTGGATTATGGGTGATGAGGGGTGTGGGTGCCGCTGGGAGAAGTGAATTTGGTAGGGAACTGGATATTAATTTTACCACCCGAAAGAACCAGTGGGGGAGCATCAGCCATCAGCTTAGGCTTGGGGTCCCCAAGAAAACTTGGAGACATATCGAGTCGGTAGAGAATTATTGTTCATGTTGCTTTTTCTTTTGTTTTTTCTATTTTTTCCTTTTCTTTCCTTTTTTTCCCTGCGCAGCAGAGTTGTTTTTCTGGTCCTGGCGGGGGGGTATCACCACGCTTCCCTCAGCAGGCGTGCCACCAATAGATACTCGAGTACAGCTTCGTACCAAGAGTAAGTAAGGCTGGCTGGCTGGGGATGGTCATGGTGGAAAACATTACTGGCTGGTGCAAAAACTTCCCTCAAAATACCCAACTCTACTTAAGCAGACGCGTTCTCCCTCCTAGAAGCTCCTAGCCCCACCCCATTGTTCAATAGCATATTGCGAATATTCAATCGCAACCACAAAACACACCACCAACCACTTGCATTGCAAATTCAACATTCCGGCAAACAAGACATTTCAACCCTCCTGTGCCCCCCCCCCCAAAGAAAAAGCCGGGTTGCCCCACAACCACGACATCTAATCACAAAAATCAATACACACTCCCAGCCCGGGGGAAAATAATAATATAAGACAGCCAGTACCCCCCTCCCTCCTGGGTTGTTGGTAAAGAGGGGCAAAAGGCTGCATACATAATATCTCAAATTGAGAATTGAGCTCTCTTGATTGACCTCTATCATCCCATCTCGCTCGAATTTTCGTTTCTCTTCCAAGATGTCCATCCGATTTGGGCGAAGTGGTAAGCGTAACAGCGGGCCGGCTCTCGTTTTTCCCCTGCAAACTTTAGTGGTCTTGTGCTTATTGTGTTTTTAACTGCTTAGGAAATGGATACGATAGCTCTGAAGTCATGGAGACTGAGGATGACGATTGGCGTAAGGTCACAGACTTGAACGAACGTCGCAAGATTCAAAATCGTTTGGCCCAGAGAAATTACCGTGAGCACCCTCACCCTCACTAGCGTTTCCTTTTAGCATAGTGATCTAGGGGCTATTTTGAGCTGAAGAGGTATCTGATCCTGCGTCTTTTAGGTCGAAAACTGCGTCAGCGTCTGGAGGAACTTGAGAGACAGGCAGGGAGGAATAGTGGCCCATCCACACCAGTACCCAACAAGAAGAGAGCAAAGCAGTCAACTTCTGGAGCTGGCGCTGCCATTGAAACACCTACTAGGGATCGCGCCGATTCTGGACCGAGACGTGGGGGATCATCTCATGATCCTAATGGGATGGTGGATACAGAGGGCCGCTTCTCGACAATCGACTCTCTCCTCTCACCTCCAAGTGTGTCTGGTGACTCTGAGGATAGCAGCACTTCTGCCTCCTCTCGTGGGATCTATACCAGTGATTTTGGCCCTTTGCTACTACGGCCAACGGCCAGATCCTCAGAAAACACGTATCCAATCTGGCAAAACCAATCACAGCTTCAGTACCCTCAGCCTCCAACTTACGGCTCGAGTCAGCCATACATTGTAAGCGCTTCTGAGTACCCTCCTACCAGCAGCGTTCCCGCTCCTTCAGTGTCTCCAGCGCCAACTCATCAGGAACTGCAAGCGTACATACCCCCCCAAACCTACCATTCGTTGTCTACACTGCTAACTAGCTCTCTCTCTCCCCTTTTCAAGGCTCGAATACGGACAGTACCTATCGACCCAATGTCCACCAAACTACCAATATTGAGATATCAAACCAAGCGGAATCTCCAGCCGTATCTCCTACGTATTCGTCTAACCCAACCATCAACCCAAACCCCTTGCACCTGAACCCACCAACGCCTCGAGACGAGTTCTATCAGACTCTCGACTACTTCAAACCCTTCAATGCGACAATAATGATTGGCAAGCTCCTGAGCATTAATGAGTTGGAGATGCTTCAGGGCGACACCCCCCCGAAATTCATGCGAGAGAGGATAGAAGAACCGTTGCTCAAACTACCAGACAACACCCCTGATCTCCAGCCAACAAAAATGCAAGAAGAAATTCAGCACCACCCTTACATCGACACTGTGCCCTTCGAGGGCTTTCATGGCACGCTGCTCGAGTGTATTGAAAGGGGAGAGGAGACAGGAAATTATGTATACGAGGCCAACGCTTCCAAGCAGATGTATGGGAACTGGGGTGTTTGGGGAGAATATCCATGGGAAGGACGAAACTTGGAGATTGGCGAAGCTTTCGCTAGGTGAGAAAAGCCGCTTTTACTTTTGTATTCCGTTATTGTGACGAGTTTTTTGTCTCTGGAGTTTTTTTTTGTCTTTGGAGTTTTGTTGGTCTTTGGGGCTTGGTTTGTCTTTGGAGTTTCGTTGTCTTTTTTGGTCTCCTCTCCTCTTTGACGAATTGCACGCGTATGAGGTTGATATATATTTTTCCTTTTTTTTGTTTAGTTTCGCTCGGCTTCCCCTAAATTCATTTCTTTTTTTACCAGGGCTTTTTTCTCAAATCATGGCCGCAGGCTATTTTTATCTCCCAACTTTGTTATTCCATCGCTTCTTCTTCCACTAGCCATACCTTCTCCAATCATTCTCTCCCTCGTGTCCTTTTTCCCCGTGTTTTCTTTCTCTTGTGTGATAGCCAGACGGCAGGCTCTTTCTCGATGAGCCAACAGCTGACGGAGGGAAAGCCAAAGGGAATATTGGTTCCTTAATATGGACGGCGAGATGATTCAGTCCACTGGCCGGTGATCAAGGCAAAGACGCCTGGGGCCATACCCAGCCCGAGATAAAGTTCTGGGAGAAGTGGAATGAGTGGTGCATAACAATGCTCAGGCTGGATAAAAGTGCAAGAAGATGACAGCGGAAGAGTCTGGCATTATGAAACATTGAAACAATATTTGGGGGGGATTGTTTAATCGATCCCAAGTCCCAGGCTGTATCGGTGGCAGGCAGGGAAGGGGAGAGCATTCATTGTGTATATATGGAATTTGTTGTCGATAATTTGTATCTAGTGTATAGTAACTCTGTCGTATATTAGATATTAAATATTTCCTCTCAAAAAATGATCTCTCCTCATCCCCCCCGTTTCGCAAGTAGGTGAAGACGTGAGAAAGCGAACAACAATTCCCTTCAATCCACCGGGGAGCGTCATGGATCGTCGAAGCCCGCTGTGGTTCCTGATGCTCCCCTGGTACTTTATGCTAGGTACTGTACGGCGGAGCATGGTACCTTAGATTAAGTTAGGTACCACCACAGCTAAAGAAAAAGAAAAACACTTGGTAATGATCGCCACACCTGCCCGCCTTGGGCAATCGGAAGATTATCACTCGATCTCACGTTCTAGATTCAAAAGTGTTTCACACACGCACAGCACGCACACACACTTGCACCATACCTCGAGCTAATTTAGTTAGCTCATCCGTGGATCGACCGGCGGCTCGGCGGGAGATTTTTTTGTGCTATGCCATTTTAGTCCCAAGGAAGGTTCCAACTCGTGCCAGCACTTTCCTCTGGGTTGAGGTGTGTCGGTGGGTGGGGCTTGAACCCGGCCGGAACTTGCCGGTATGATACTATATCCCCCATCACACCATCATCCGGGAGCTCGGAATCCCCAGGGTTGTGTTGAGCAAGGTCAAGTACGGTGATGACCAGGTCGAATATTACCCCCTAAAATAAAAAAATAGAGTGAGAAGCCAAGCCGGATCAACACTTTCCACTCCGTCGGAGGAAAGGTTCACTTTCGTGTCCTTGCCCGAATCATATACCATGATTGGCGGGGGAGGAATATGTAACATTGTGCGGGGTTTCTCACGAAGGCCGAAACGGACGAGTAGCGTGATAAGGCTCTATTCCCTTTAGCCTCCCCATGCAATCCTTTCAAGTTTGCTAATGGCTATTGTAGGGTATGCGGATGAGGTACTCGGCTCGGGGCCCGCCGATCGGTTTCGTACGGGTTTAGGTGATCGGTTGGTCGGGTGGGTGCGCTTAGTCCCGGAGTTCGTGCTAAATAGTAAGTCGTCATTTCGTTCTGTTCGTCTATTTCGGAAGGAGATACCTTTGGCTTATTGGTTGCCATGTATTGTGGACACACTACCGTACTGTGGACGTTCACGATGTAGCCATTAGCAATGCTCAAAAGATTGGAGGGGTTTTTTTCTCTTCCCACTTGTCTTAGGAATTCTACTCGTACCGGGGTGTTCGAGATTCTGTTGTGTCTCACTTGTATTTTTTATTTTATTTTTCCCTCTTTGGAAATAGCGTAGTACGGAGTTTGTTGGTGGGGGATAAGATGAGCCAAGGAAGCTTTAGGTCAGGTGGGTGGGTCAGGCAATTTAGTGCTTGTACCAAAAGTTCTTTAAAGAGCCTCCAATTTTCTCTTCCCGGTGGACTTTTTTCCTTTCTTTACTCTCTCCGTTATTCCCATCAGGGTCACGTACAGGATAACCCCCCCTAATTTAGAGGGCCTACGTCTTTTTCGCCCCACCACTAGCACAATCACCACCCTTCTTATCTACCTACCGGTACCTCTTCTCATCTCGCAACTCCCTTCCCCCACAACCACCACAACCAAGCAAACAAGCAATCAAACACCAAATATTTTTCAAAACCTACAATCATGTCTCCCCCTTCAGCTCTTGCCGCAGATTTGGCCCCTGCTGCCGAGGACAAAACCCTCACCCAGGCAAACAATGTTACTACATCTGCCGCTCCAATTGGTACTCCGGGGCTAGCAGAACTTGATCCTTCCAAGTTGAAGGTTACAATTACCAAGACTCCCAGGCAGTTCCACGCCGATAGCAGCAAAATTGAGTGGGGAAAAACCGATGTCTCCACTGACCATTGGATTACTGTGAAATGGTCGGACACTGCGGGATGGGCAGCACCCGAATTGAGGCCCTATGGCCCAATCGATTTGTGGCCCACTGCGTCTTGCCTGCACTATGCCACTGAATGCTTTGAGGGTATGAAGGCCTACCGCGGCTCCGATGGGACCGTGCGCATCTTCCGCCCCACAAGGAACACAGCAAGAATGCTTGTTTCTACCAACAGAATTTCCCTCCCTAGCTTCTCACCTTCCGCTTTGGAGGAATTGATCAAGATCCTGCTTGCTACCGATGGACCAAAGTGGCTTCCAGAGCGTGGCTCGTTCTTATACGTCCGTCCGACTATGATTGGCACTGGGGGCGCGCTGGGTGTCCACAAGCCCCGTGAGGCCATGCTTTTCATCATTCTTGCTCAGTTTCCCATCCTATACGAGAAGTCTTTGAAGCTGTTGGCTAGCGGTGAGGATTATATTCGTGCTTGGCCTGGTGGGTTCGGATTCGCCAAACTTGGAGCGTAAGTCCCTTCCCCGAATTATCACTCCCATTTCTGGTAACCGAGTACTAACACGATGTTGCGCAGGAATTACGGGCCTTCCCTAATAGCGCATAAGGAAGCTCAGGCTAGGGGCTATGATCAAATCCTTTGGCTTTTCGGTAAATCCTGTGAGGTGACTGAAGCGGGGGCAAGCAATTTCTTCGTTATTTGGAAGAATAAGGATACCGGGAGAGTCGAATTGGTCACTGCGCCCTTGGACGACAAGGTTATTCTTGATGGAGTTACTCGTCGCTCGGTTCTTGAATTGGCCAAGGATCGTCTTACCATTTCCAATGGTGAAATCCAGGGACTCGATATTGTCGAGAGGAAGTATACTATGATGGACCTTATCGATGCTGCTAAAGAGGATCGCCTGCTGGAGGCTTTTGCTGCAGGAACTGCCGTATGCTTTCATTCAATTCTACATTTTGTACTGCATTTCTCTGACCTCGCTCTAGTTCTTTATCTCATCCGTTATGAAGATCCACTTTCGCGGCGAAGACATTTGCCCCAAGCAAACTAACGGGACGTACGCTGGCATCCTGAGGGGCTGGCTCAGGGCCATCATGTTCGGCGAGGAACCTCACGAATGGGCCGTTACCGTCCCTGAAAAAGGGTTTGAAGTTGACACTTCTGCAGCTGAGAAGGAAATCGATGAGATGGCGGAAAAACTTCGTCAGATGAAGGCCAACCCGGTCTTCGCCGCTGCTCTCCAAAAGGTCCAGGCGGAAATCTAATACTCTCTTCCTTCATCTTAGAAAGTAAATAGTCTTTTCGCATTTCCCTTTTAACTCTGTCGGTCTTACTTTTGCTTTCACTCTATAGTAGAAAGGTTCTGGACTTGATTTCTGATTGACGAAACAACGATGCTCATGAAGTGTCTCTTTTGTGATTTCTTTCTTTTCAGTCTTCTGCTTGATTCTTCCGCTTTCTCCCTTTCGTAGGTATCTAAACCTTGGTGTTGTGGGGGATTTTTACTGGGGAGTTACAAATACAATGAACCTTTTGCAAAAAATCTTGGTCTTGTGGGGCGCACTCGTTCCGATCGTGAATAGTATTTGGTGAGAGCGGAATTCAAAGAGGGAAGAAATAGAGGCTAGGGCACCAATGATACCATATTGGCAGTTATTAATTGTTGCGCCTGGTGGGTTCCCACCGAATCTCTCAAGTAATAAAGTACTATTTGGGCGTAAAACGTACGACTAACGATTGGATAGCGTAAGTACTCGAATGCAAGAGAAATGTGCTTGGATGCTGTAATCGCTCCACAGTAATGCCCCGCGCATTCTTTTCTTTTTTATCTGCCCTATCTTGGATGGCGAACTTCAATGACATAGCGCTGTACATTTTTCTTGCACAGCGCTCGGGTACAGTACTTTGCTTGTGGTATGACAAGGCATCGAAATGTACTGTACAGTACTGCACTGCACTGTGCGTTTATATACCGTAACCGTAAATTAATTCCCCACGGCGCCGGCTATGTACCCGCAACACCCAATGCACGGGGCAAGCGGAGTGAGCCAGTTGGAGTAAGTATCCACCGCTCCGAAGGACCAAGAGCCTTGTCGCACCGTGTATCATACCAAACTGCTGTCACCTTCGGTGACCCGTGTACCCCTCCCTCCCCCCCTCCCCCGGAGCGAGCTGAGAGTGAATCACACGAGACAAGACATACCATTCCATCCCTTCTCTGCGCGATACGATGCTGCCAAGAACGAATGTTCTACATACACGCATGCAGTACATGTACACAAGTATACCCCACCACCAACCCATTCCCATACCCCCGCCGCGATACGAGACGAGTCTATTTCCCCTCTTCTCCTCTCCTCCCCTCCCCCGCCGGAAGAGTCAACACCTCAACACGGCACTGTACTGCACACGCAATGAACCATGCGCGGAGAAAGAAAAAAAACGGAAGTGAAACATCGGGCCAGTCCGGGGCGAGAGGACCCGACCCCACCCAAGCAAGAAACCAGAGTATACGGTAATAGACATGGGCTGAACCAAGAAAGCCCGCCGCGGGATCGTTTAACCAGAAGGGCACGGGGGGGGGGGGTATGATAGATTGGTACAGTAGATATGTAAGTAGCTTGGGATGTTGTATCATAGTAAGATTTACCCGCAAAACATACTTATGATATAATACCAAAGACCAAGACACCACCATTACCGAACATTATCATGCGGTACGTACTGTACAGTATGTACAAGTAAGTACATGTACTATCAGTACATACTCCCCCGCCTTATCGCCAAGCATTTCCACACATGTCCCCTTTTTTTGTCTTATCGGCTTGAGTAAATATGATACGAGGTTCCTCCATCCAGATGGAGAGGAGAGGAGGGGAAAGGGGAAAATTGGTGCCAGTGTTGGTGGGCTCAGGTCTCGGGGGAGAGATCCGGCATCATGAGGGCTCACTCGTCTGTCTGTATATATCCCGGGTTAGGGGGATAGTACGGTATGGTCCTGTCGTGATTTCACCGTCTTCCGGGATTGGAATTTGTTGGGGTATCATAGAAAGAATGCGCGCGCGTGTGTGTGTTTAGATCTATATACTGGACTTTGTAGCGGGGATGCTGAGATTCTGCTGATCGGTACTACTATAGCGATGATATAGCATGAAGGAAGGAAGGAAGGAAGGGGAGTGAATCCATGCCCCGCCGTGCGGTCAGATTTTCCATCTACTAACGTACGCTAGTGAGATCTAGATTCTTGCAACCTTGAACCCCCCCCCCCCCCCCATCTACCCATCCCCACGTCAGCACCCTCTTCTGGCCATTTCTCAGTGGAATATGGGTGAGTGGGATGGGATGACTTGGGGAGTAGCCGTCTAGATCGGAATTCGCAATATACCCTCGGGGCGGGCAGTACCGTACCCATTACCGCCCGCTCTCCATTCGGGTTTGGAGGAATGAATGTAACCCCCACCCGATACACGCGACTCTTGGCCATTCTTTCTTCCCGGTAGCACAACCTCCCGATATTTTTTTTTTTTTTTTTTAAATCCCTGGATTTATTATGGGAAAATCCCGGCAAGCACCCTAAAGTATGGCCTAGAAAACCCTAAAAACATAAAAAACTCCATCACCGCCTACATAAAACAAATAAACGATAATAACCTTATCA
>Ga0307513_10002877_pt1 | contig 23582 bp, 31 predicted proteins | sample 15_EM_MG_FD_202174 | JGI IMG/M metagenome (GOLD analysis project Ga0307513, IMG submission 202174) | Populus trichocarpa ectomycorrhiza microbial communities from riparian zone in the Pacific Northwest, United States - 15_EM | ecosystem: Host-associated > Plants > Roots > Unclassified | place...
AAAATCCGAGTCTGTGCCTTAGGGTGTTGCCGCCCAAGCGGACCGATTGTCGTTTAACCGCCTCGTGTACCAGGAAGCAATGTTCCTCCCAAGAGGGATCAATTCAGCTCGTACCAGCGGATGATGTAGCACGAACTGATGGGAGTGAAATATCCTAGCCTTCCAGTGATTTTTGTTCGAAAATCCTTGGAAAACACATAAGCAGAAGGCGGTGTCCAAAGAACCGGACTGGTTCATCAAATTGAAAGGAGGGCCCCAAAGTACTTACGATCCCATGTAAGTGCGGAAAATCCACGGGGAATCCAACATTGTAGAATCGGAGGGAGTGAGGGATTTGCAACTTGCACAAGCGGAAGGTCCGTGAAAATCTTCCAGTTCAAGCGCCCAGGGGCGGCGCCCGAAGCGCAGCGACTTGAAAGAGGGACTACCCTGAAAAGCGTTTCTTCCTGATCGCCGTACCACGAAAGGCCGCGCTGCCGCAGGGACAGCAATTAGCGCGTAAAAACCAGGCGATATCGAGCTAAAGTTGGCACAAAGATTGAATTCCAGAGTTCCACAGCCCCAGGATCAGAGTTTTAGCATTGTCGTTGTCCGAAATTGGGGTTCAAATGATTGCGCCGAGCGTGTAAATTGAATTGGAATTGTAAAAGAGGGTCGTGCTCAACGGAATACAATCAACTGGTCTGCTGTGGTTGGCTGGGGAATTGAAACTGTTAGTAATGCATTGATAGGTAAGGAGGCCTGGGATGGGGACTCCGTCGGTCGACCCGCGGTGGGATTCCCGAGTGTAAAAAAGGGCTTGAACTTGTGGAACCTTGGGAAGTACAGTATGCACCATATACCCGGCAGCAATAAAGTCGACAACGATCAACCCATAGGACTTGCACGGTGCTTGATATTGAAAGGTGACTTTTTTTTTTCTCCCGTTGCCTATCATAGTACCCATTAAAAACTGAATTCGACGCAATTGGAGTTGCCTGCTCGTGTGTAAAGCTTCCTCACCAAGTCTTCTTGGATGTGCATTGCTCGTCACACAATCCTTGATTTTGGTAGACACCACATAATGGAGGAACTTACGAAGGGGACTGGCAGGATGAGATGGAGGGGCCATGGGATGTTCGAGCATCGGATCCAAAAAATGAAATATGGGGCACATGCCTCTGAACAGCCCGAGTTGGCTCGCGGTTCCAGGGGGTTGCGTTCTTTGCACTATTACACTCGGAATGGTTCGAGATGACTGAAATATGTAATTGGTAATTGGCACAAATTTTTCTCCGGGTTGAACAAGGTTGAGTGTCTATAGACTCGCTCGAGTTATCACCGGTGGCTCGGAAAGCAGAGGGGCTACTACGGCCGCCACGTAGTTGAAAGGCTGGACAATGGTGAACTGTGGACAAGGATAATAATGGCCAGCCCTCGTGGTTATTGAATCATCTGATAATTGATAAGATAAGCATCACAAATTCGGCCCCTGACATGCTCGCCTTTCACTTTGGGAATAAAATGCAAGAAAAGGCACTTGGTTCCATTTAACGCTTTCCACTAGAATTTCCAGACTGGATTCGCCTTTGTCCAAGTCCTTGATTGCAAATACTCCGACTACCGACTTGGATGCCCGATGTCGAAGCGTCGTAACTGAGGCCTTGAGGCCAACTTGAGGCTACTACCTAATTCACCGTTGCTCTGAGACCGATTCCGAGTCTGCAATATAAGCGGTAGGGCAAGGATTAGAGGACAAGATTGCCACCTTCTCCGGGATCGTCGAGTGAGACCGTATTTCGTTAATTCTTACACTTTGACGTTCGCTCAGGGGGTTAACGTGATCCTTCCGAACGTCATGACAAAACATTCCCTGTAGCTGGCCGTCGAAGCTTTGAAGGTTTTTATGAAGAGCAAGTATTTGTACGGGCTTAGCAGGACCGATTAGGAATCACAGGGTTCGTAATGCATTTTCAGTACAAGAATGGGTTTGTCGGCAGAAGAGGGGTTTGTTATTTACAGAATGAGGCAGTCGAGTCAAGGACTACGTAGTACTTAAAATAAAGTACGGCAGTTAGTGCAAGGGGAGATAGTAATCGCCACATAACGGTTGGTACCCAGTGCACGCTGCCTCGGCCTCCAGAATTCCCCTAAAATAGACACCAAATTTATCCACAACATAGCCCATCTTCTCCACATTATCTCCAAATAAATTCCTGTTCTTGAGTTTCTTAGATTTCTATGCACCGCTTGATTTTTTGAGACTTTGACTTGAATAAATTCTCGGGACATTCGACCCGCTAGCGCAGAGTTTTATGTAGCGTGCGATTGAAAAATACTTGTGTAGACCGAAAGGCCCATGGTCGTCATGAAAATACAGCGAGTACAAGGAAATAAAACTTTTCGCATGGCTACACCCCAACGGAGGCTTTTCAGTAAATGTTTGCTAAGCTGGCATATCAATACTTACAACACAACGTAGAGACCCATTCCCACCCCGTTTGATCTCTCGGAACCGTAGGGATGGATCATTCGGAGTGTGGTGTTTTAAGGTTTGCCATCGCGCGCTCAGCCGTGGAAATTTCGGAGAGTTCTCTTTCCAAAGTTTCCATGTACTGGGCCTTTGAAGTGGCAACTATTAGCTGGTCGCGCATGGGGTGTATATTTTGGGAATGATATTTTGACCAGTTCTGGAAAGCTCTGGGTGCGTCTTTCCATTGGCCTAATTGGCTAGGGGTGTATATTTCGGGATGATATTTTGACCAATTCTAGAAAAGCCCCACGGCAGGGACGAAAATGCTAGATGAAATATTTTGCAGGATTATTCCTAAAGGGGGGGTGTACCCGAAAGGGAAAGCTAGAAATAGGACCGATTCGCTTGCTTGCGAACCAAGTCTCTCTGCCCGTTGGCTTGCTGCCGTATTCCTCGACAAGGCCCCTTTGCGCCTCTCTCTTTACGACTCTCCACGAACCTCGACGACAACGTTTCTCTTCTATTTCTTCTTCTACGCTACCTCACATCTCATCGTTTCGCCCCTCACTTTCGCTTCCCAAACCTCTTTTCTTTCGCGAACCCACCCTCTCACCCTTTCTGAGGTACAATACCTCTTCGACGCGACCTTTTTGAACTTATAAAGACCTAGAAATGGATAACTGGAGAGTGGCCGTACTTGGTGACGGTGGTGTGGGGAAGACCGCTCTTGCGGTCCAGGTGCGTCCCCACTTGTTTCGTAGATAACTGTTAATCACTCTGACGTCTCACTAGTTCACCTTAAACTGCTTCGTCGGTTGGTTTCTCTTCTTCTGATAATCACTCCCTCTCTGAATGACATTCCCGCCCTGGTGTTGCCTAATAGAAGTATGTCTCTTCGTCCTCTGATCCCGCCCTCGCCTGACATTCCCTCTGTTGTAGACTTATGACCCAACGATAGAGGACGCTTATCGAAAGCAGCTAGTTGTTGATAACCGGATGTGTTTTGTTGAAGTCATCGACACGGCAGGTCAGGGTATGTCAATGGTGTCATATTCCAATTGTACTATTCTCATGTATGAGCCACAGAGGAATATGCAACCTTGCGTGATCAATGGGTCCGGTCAGCACCAGTGTCATAAACTTGCAGATTCATGATTCTGATGTGCACTCCATTTGCTTCAGCGAAGGACAAGGCTTCATCCTTGTATACTCGATCGCCTCGAGATCTACATTTGATCGCCTTGAGATTTTCCGCCAGTCTATGCGAAGGGTCAAACGGGGAGACCCCATCTTCATGCTCGTTGGCAACAAGTGTGACAAGACCTACGAGCGCGAAGTTTCGAAGGAAGAGGGTGCTGCATTGGCGCGTCAGTTCGGATGTGAATTCATCGAAACATCCGCCAAAACGGCACAGAATGTAGAGCGTCTCTTCATGAACCTTGTTCGCTCGTTACGACAGACCCGCAGCATAGAGCCAGGTGCACCAGCACCTGTGAAAAAGGAGAAAAAGCCAAAGTCGAAGTGTGTTGTCATGTAGGGGACATTTTCGGGGATTATGGGCTTTTTAGACTCCCTTTCTTTACCTCCTTTATGATACCACTATGTCCTTCTTTCATCTTTCATCTTGCCCTTGTCGTCTCCTGTGTTGCTGCTTCCTTTTTTCATTGTTGACCTTGCCACATTCCACCTCAGTTCTACACATCATCAGCATTCTTCGTACATGTTTCTTTTGCTCAGGATTTTTGATGTAAGTACATTTCACGAAGATACAAGTCTCTTCCACCCCCTCCGCTCTCGCGACATGATGTATCAATTTTACTGTGTACACCAGCTTGTCTATATCTTTCTGCTTGAATTAGAGGTCCCTGACGCTGCAATGTCAGTTCCGTGTCAATGTCGGCCATCAATGAGTGTGTGAGTTCTGGACACGTTTGACATGCTGCGCCTCGTTGCCGCTATAAATGTCTGAACAAATTGCACTTTGGAAGTATTACAGATATGTCATGGACAAGCTTTTTTTGCCAAAACCCCGACTTTAAGGTGCGTTCCATCCCCGATGGCGCGACCTTTGCAGTCAGTCGAACTGCTTTACAGAACAGCGAGGTATTCAGTACGTTGACTTGATGCCAGAACCGAGAAACAGTTTGATCGGATGATTAGGGGATATGTTCGCCTCCTGTGAGCCCGGAACATGGGAAGGGGAGGACGATTTAGAGCTTCATGAAAAGAGCGGCGAGCTGATCGCACTACTCCGTCTTTTACACGACGCCCCTACCTCGCCTACAGAACTCCCGGCAGAGAATAAACTCCAGCCAGTCCGATACGACCCTTCGACGATTATCCCGCTTCCTTTGCTCCTCTCACTCTTGTTCAGGCTCGCAGACAAATATGCGTTAGTCGATTCTGTAACCAATGTCTTGCGGGTGCACCTTCTCGCCCATGCTCCCGCGCACCCGCTCGAAGTGTATGGCTATGCTACCCTGCACGAGATGGAGTGGGAAGCATCAGCGGCAAGCCAGTATGTGCTCCCGATGGCATCGTACCGTTTCGAAGAGATCAAAGCCATTCCGGGAGTCGTCGCATACCACAAGCTCATCCGCTTACAAGATTTCCGCGTCAAGGCTTTGCGGGATCTCCTCCTGGGAGAAGACATTTTCCCTCATGGTGCGCGGCTCTCCGATTTTCCTCCGGCCTTTCTTCCCTGGCGGCGATTGAGTTGACTGATTAAATGTAGGATACGGAGAATGTACCTCTCACCGCGAGAAAACAATAGCCGGTTGGGATAGACAACGTAAAGCGTTGGTGGGAAGGATAGAGACTGGTGAGAATTATTTCGTGTTTTTTTTCTTGATTAGATGCAAATAATGACTCCCAACCGTCCCTGCAGTGACCGATGTGGCAGGGGAAATGGACGCCCTAACGGATACACTTCGTGACTGCAAAACCTGTCATAAAGCCTGCGTTGCGGCCGTTGAAATGCTAGCCGTAAGAAAAATGTGTGCTTCCGATAGTCGTGGCTAAAAAATTGGTCAATATTTCAACAGTATAAATGTCGAAGGATTCCCAGAAGACTGGATCAACTTCCTAGCGTTTATTGAATCTGACTCAGGGGCAGGGCACGAAAAAAATCCAAGTAAGTGCGGTTATATATAAAGGATATATAATCTAAGAGGTTGAAACTCAAGTATTATGCCAGAACAGAGTTTTCAAATCCTTCCATGCCTCCGAGTCGCGGTACAGATATGTCATGGAGTTAAACATCCCAGGTTGAATGGTTTCTCCGCGATGGCGGAAGAGGTACATCACGGCACCCCATGATACCGCAGCGAAGAGCGTGAAATATCTGGAATCTGGCGGCAGTGGTTTCACGCTAGAATTTGCGAGTGCGGATTGTGGAGATGTATTGTACCCGGAGGTCGCTCGGGGAATGAAGGATGCGACCACTCGTGAAACCACGTAGAGTACGATCTGAAAATGGACAATAATCTTTTAGTCTCATCGAAATTGAGTCGTTGATGAACCGATCCCTACCTGTTCATTCACCGCGTTTCGTTCACCGAATACAAAATATCCTCCGATCAAGCCAGCAACGAACGTATCGCTCTCGCGTTCTTTCCCGCCGTTTAACTTCTTCTGGACGAGAAGAATCGTTTTGTATAACGAAACAAATTTGGCGAGGTTAAGTGCATGCTGCTTTGTCGCGCGGTATATTACACGGATTCGTGATTGCCAACTACGGAATTAGGTTAGCGAGAAAGTTCAGAAAAGGGAAGCAAATACCTACTCTCCGCGGCCGAACAAGATGGACATGACCAGTGCATGGGGGAATCTAACTTGCACACCGTATACAAATCCGTTACGAGCTCCCTTCAAGATTGCCAGATAATCATGGTAGGCCGGATTGGTGATGATGTCGTTCAAGAGAGCGAGAGACATAGGTGCTTAAATCTGGCAGGTCTGAGTGTGCCAGCGAACGAAATATTGAGGGAGGTCGGGAGTTGTGTCTGGTGTGTTGGTCATGAAGCTACTTACCGGCCGATCAATCACATGCATTTTGCAAGATGGGCCAAACGCTTACTGGCTATCCTTGGACCTTCATAATATCGAGGCTGTTATATCGAATGCATCGAAGATACCTTTCAGTAGACAAATTAAATAATCCAGCCCCACTCTTCATGATTCTGCCTTTTCCCACATAGGACAAGTTCTGATTGGGTCTTCACACGGAAAGGGTATGTGCAGGGCGCATAGATGATAGGCAGAGCATCGAAACTTGATCGAAACTAAACCTGAGTTAGAGAGAAATCCGACTCTATTCAACCCCTGATCAAGAAAATATGAGGCCGTAATTCCATTATATTTATTCCCCAGGGACAAATCCAAATGTATCATTTAGCGCGAGCGATCTGCCTCGTGTTCGTACAACTCATTCTAGCACATGCTCGAGAACAATAAGAACGAACTGAACCACTGACATACACTTGAACGTGCTCCCGAGGGATTGAACTTCTCGACAAGAAACCTCGTCGCACTTTAGGGAAATTGTCGTAGAATCTCCGCTGCCCGATGCTGTAAGGAGTCAGATTAAGTACACATGGAAGCATTATTTCCAGTAGCCAAGGCAGGCTTGACACCCTAAAATGGTATCGGAACTAGAATAAAACAAGTACCTTGGTAGAGGTAGTTGGAATTGAAACTTATCTGATAAATATGGGTGAGCTCGCCGTTCTGCTAGTGAAAGGTGCCGCCGGTTATCGTGCCGATCCGAAATTGTATTATCGCTCACTAAGGGACTTACAAGAGTACGTACTTCAATTGGGACAAGTGGTGCATGACCATAAGCCAAGTGAGAAATCGTAAATCGTTCAGTTCTAGTCCACAAGTACTCAGCAATGTCCACAAAAGGAGCGACTTATGGAGCGAAAATTTCTGCGACCTATCGCACCTTCACCGATGAAGCCTGATTGGTTGATGTCAGAAGAGACCAAAACTGTTTTTAAGTCTCTGAGAAAACCGTTTTTGATTGTGGATGTCAATGATACAGGAAGCCGCCACATTGTGTCACCTCTGTAGTGATGGTAGTTGAACCAACCAAAAAAGGGCCGGTTCATCATAGTTTGAATGTCATTGGAACCCGTGGTCAAGACCGAGTGAGGGCTCTAGAGAAAGGTGACAATTTGATGGGAACAAGTTCGTTGAGCACAAAGGACTCGCCGCGGAGATACTCGAACAAAGGATTCCTTTTATGGGATTTAAGCTTGAGAGTATTATCGGCGATTGAGAGAGCCAGTAAAGTGGATAGGGACGCCCATGTCCTGATGACAGTTGAGAGATGGTCCGCAATTGTCGGGAGGAAAGAATAGGAAAGAAGGTAGATCAAAGAAAAAAAGCACCCACAATTGAACCAGGTGAGAGGTTTATGCAGCAAATGTAGCATTTGACCAAAAATACAGGTAGATGAAGACTGGTGATATTTTCGAGCAAGGGACAGTCTGTCTTACATAACGTCCATAAGAAAAGCGTCACGAACGTGACCTATATTTGGAAACCGACCTATTGGAACAACTCACTCATCCATCCGCTAATATTACAATGGCCAACAAAAAGTCGAAGCAGGAAGAAGCCCTCAAATTCCTAGATGATCTCGATTCATTTACACCCCCAGCGGACGTACCAACTGGCACTCGTACGAGTCCCAAACCTCCTCCTGCTAGGGGTTCAGCCAACGAAGGCGAGGCCGCTGAGGTTCTTGCCTTTCTTGACGAGATAACCCAAAAGAGCACGGAGCCTACTCGTACATCTGTTCACATTTCGCGTTCTGGAACACCGACACTGCGGAAAAGCACAGAGCGAGTGCGCCTGGGTGGAGGATCATCGCTACATCCATCAGCGTCGTCGTCTACCACTTCGTTGAATAGGACCTTGAGCACCGATAGTCAAAGGGGAAGGGATAATTCTGAATCTCATCCAGCCGCAACTCAGTCTCAGGGAACCTCAGGTGGATGGGGATGGGGTTCGGTATGGTCCTCAGCTTCAGCTGCAATCCAACAGGCCAAATCCGCTGTGGATGAGCAAGTTAAACAGTTGCCGAAGAATGAACAAGCTCGCAAATGGGGTGAAGGGGTTATCGAATATGCCAAGACCGCGCAACTTGACAAGCTTGGTGTGTGATGTTGCTCTATTGCAACTGTACAATGGGTACTCATACGCTAGCTGAACAGGCCAAGATTTCAAGCGCGTTGGTCTTTCGACATTGACCGACATTCTCAACGTAGTAGCACCACCCATATCAGAGCATGAGGTGATTCAGGTCTGGCTGAGCCATGATATGCAAGGTTATGAAGGTGTTGAATCTTTGGCATATCGTGCATTGGCCCGGGTTCGTTTCCATCACATACTCATGATTCGAACTAATCTTCCCTCTTGAATCCAGATTCTTGAACAGGTTGAGGGTGGTGATCTCGTTGTAAACAGAGGCGATGAATCCCGACCAAAGGAAGGAGCGGATGGTCGAGATCTGAATGCCGTTGATAGTTATGAGACTGCTTTGAAGGTGGCTCAGGTAAGAAAATACTTCACGTATATCACACCCTCGGTGCTCACCTCATGCAGGTGAATATTGAAGATGTCATCCGGCGGAATAGCAAAGCTACTGAGACGACGAAGAATCCAAACAACGCGACGACTTATTCCCATGTCTTCCTTCGCATTCAGCCATTTTTCAAAACCTTCTCTCAACCTCCGTCATCGGAAAGCGCGGAAAATATTCCGCAGCATCTCCAGTTCCTCATTTACCTCTTTGACCCTGTCCACAAACTCACCCACACGACTGTAACTCAGGCAGTTCCGAGCAGGTGGCTCGCTATCTGGGATGAGTTTGATTGGGTAGAGGACGTCATTGCAGATGCATTAAGAGTTGGGGTTGAAGTTATTGGACAGGAATACGTGGTGGCAAGAATGGGCTGGGATACGAAGGGAGGGGAACACTCGAAAGCAGGATCAACGAATGTCGACGTCGCTGAAAAAGAGGAAAACGTTGAGCAATCATCATAATTATCTAGAAACAAGCATGGATTTTTCATTATTCACTTCGACTTTTTCTTCTCAATGCTTCGCAGTTGCATGTATATTCTTGTTCTGAGGCCTTTTTCTCTTTCGTTCTTTGTAATGTCCACACCGATGACTGTGGGTTTGATAACCCCTTATGATGATAGTAATATGATCAAATTTATGGCCTGGCATTCTAAATGGATCGAAAAGAAACGGTTGTCTATTTCTTAACTTCCTCTGGTTTAGGAGGGGGAAGAGGCTTGAGGTCTTCGGGCCTGCGACCTTTTGTACCTGCTCCAACCTGCTCCCAGGGTGATATGGAGTCGAAGTTTCTTTTGACAATATTGAGTAAAGTGATAAATTGAAGAGTTGCATAAAACATACCGGAATGCCTGGGTAAGTTGAAGGGGTTCGTAAACGACGCGCTTGCGCTCCTCATCGTAACGAACTTCGGTATAGCCCTGCAGGGGGTTTCATGAGGGTTTTTATATATTCAGTTAGAGATAATGGAGGACGTACTGTCAGAGGGAAATCTTTGCGCAAAGGATGGCCCTCAAAGCCTAGCAGGATGAGAGAAAATGTAAGAAAGATGTTTGGGTAACAAGTTTTAGCTAACCATAATCAGTCAATATTCGGCGTCTGTCAACGCTGAGGTGAGCAAGATGGAATTAAAGATAAACAGAGAACATACAAATCTGGGTGGTTCTCGAAGAAAATTCCGAAAAGATCCCAAGCCTCGCGCTCGTACCTACTATAAAGTTAATTTTATGGTGTAGTTGGTGGTGAAGATGATTCGCACCAATCAGCCCCCCTAAATACATCAACAGCGCTTGGAACGGGGTCCGCTTCTCCAGCGTAGGTCTTGACCCTGATTCTGCCAGCGTATTTCACACTGAGAAGGTGATACACGATCTCGAAACGCTTCTCTCTCTCGGGGAAATCAACGCCGCTTATATCCATGACTTGCTTGAATTGACATTGCGAGTGGTCTCGTAGGAAAGTCAGAACCGGGACGACGGCGGAAGGCGCGATATACAAGGTCAGTTCGTCCTTGAGAACAGAGAATTGTTGAATGAATTTTGGCATGCATTGGGTGAGATAGGAGCCGTATGTGTGGAGAGCCTCAGTTGTTCCAGCATAGAGAGTTTCTGTAGGATTCGGGGACGTTGGCTCGGTGAAAGGAGCTGCTGAGGCTGCTGGGTCACGTTAGTTGACGACGGTGAGGCGCGACATGATATTTACCCTTTGCGGTGCCCGAAGAGTGGATTGAACGCCTCATATAGGCTGCCGAGGAGACAGCTGGCCGTGTCGACGCAGCTCTGAGGACGCCGGTGGCTCTCAGGGCGGAACGGAAGGACATTTTGGGTGAAGGAAACAATTCGCAAGGCGCAAGAAATCGTCGTTCGGGTTTTGCCGGACCGACAGTTGAGTTTATTCGATCAGCGTTTGTTCCTCCTTGTAACCTCCATTCATGGCGTCAGAAATCTTCGACTCACTTCCATACTATGACGATGATCTGCAGAAATTTCCTGCATTAAAGGCAAGGGTACAAGAGGAACTCGCTCGCGAACTGAAGGAATCGCAGACACTTCATCCACGCGTTCCTCCAGCCATAGAACTCTTTGCTGTTCGTGAGCAACTCTCTTCGTTCTATTTTGCATCGCATTTTAACCACTCCTATAGGATAATGCCCTACTAAAAGCGGAATTGCAACGCGCCGCGGCAAATCAACCTTTCCCCAAGCTGGATTCTCTTCGCTACTCATTACCCGCACCTTCATCGACTCCAGGCACAGATGAAGAGTGGAGGGCTGCCCTGGATAATGCGTTTGCTCAACTTCAACACCAAAGAATACGGTCAGCGCGATTTATTTTCGTGTCTTCTAAACATTACACTGACGATTCATGACGCGACAGACAGCAGAATGTAGCGCTATTGCAGACTTACGGTGCCAACGGTTGGCGGATACAAAACTATCTATTGGAATCCACAGCCAAGCAAACTGAAAAGACACTCGAAGAGTTGAAAGAACTGACTGTTGAGGTCAATCGCGACCGAAAAAATACTCAGGTATATGCCAGTGCAATCTTTCTTCTTTCGCTCCTTTTTAAATGACGATACTTTCAGGATCGACTGGGAAAGCAACTCACTTCCTTGGAGACACGTTGGACGGAACTTATATCGAGCGTTTTGCAAATTGAAATGGCAAACGTTGCTTTGGATGCAGAAATTGAGAGGCTGAACAAGAAAGAGGCTGAGCTCGCCGAGCTTTGAGGTTCTTTGGAACGATGTATTACATGTATTATGTATAATTGCTTGAATACCGACATGCACGATATTGAAACCTTTATGAAGAGCCTTGAAGATCGCCTCGGCGATCCGGAAGGACATCTTTATTTGTCGCCGTTTGCCGTAGCCGCCGGGGACGTTGCAAGGGTGAGGCTGGAAGTTGAGAACCCATACTGTATCTTCACTGGCGCTATAACTGCCCAGGTATGTTCCCTTTATTTTTTTCAGATACACTTACTGATCTTTTATTCTTTTTCTCTGCTTTATCTAGTTCATCTATTGGAAGATAAAAACAGAGACAGGCGTGTTACGACGCGTCTATGGCACAAACCACACCAGATACACCGCTGCTACCCGATTCCAGTGGCCAGGGGGTGAAACAACAGGCGGCGGCGAGAGAGGGGGGTGAGGTGAATGTTGTTGGGGTGGAGCATGTCGAGGACCGTCCAGCGTCAACTCCTTCTGAACCTCATGTGGAGAAGTCTTCCACGCAGACGCCAACAGACGCTCGGCCACAAACTCCACCACCTCGCCCCTCTCTCGTCCCTTTGGGTTCAATCCCATCTCAAAACTCAACTTTGACGCCCGTTGCCCCGCACCCGAAGCGATTCAACGCTGTAAATATAAGCAAGAAATTTCTCAAGACAGCGTCCGGTTCTTCTGCCAGCTCTTCGAGTCCATCTGCCACCAAGTCAGGGAGCTCAGTAGGTAAGCTAAACTAACTTCCTAGCCGTTCTCTTTTTCCTGCCTCTGACAATCATATTTTCTTCATAGCAGCCCGACCCCCCATTCAGCCAACCTCGTCACACTCCAGATTGGTAACTACCAAACTCACCACCAGTCCTGCTGTTGCTTCGTCTACAGCAGGTTGGTCACGACCGTCCTCTGTTGCCCCATCCCCGGCCACCGTGGCCAGTTCTCCAAATAGCACATCTCCACTTCCAACCGCACCATTATCGCAACCTTCAACAACCTCAGCTCCGCAGCTGCCTCACGCTGGAAAGGTCATTCTCCCTCAGCCAAGGGCCTCAGTCGCACCAGCTTCCTCTTTGCCGAAAGATTCCGGCAGCTCAAAGCCAGTATGGGGCAATGTCAAAATTCCAACCTCTGTCCCCATCCGACCCGATATTCAGCCAAACGATTTTCCTACTGCCGCAGAAGTCGCCAATGGTACGTAGCGTGGATTTTCTAGTATCCCTATCTCTTCTTGACGATCTTTGGGTAGTTGCACGCAAGCAGGCCAAGATTGACGACGCCAAAGCCACCACCGACACTGCCGCTAAGCAGCTGAGGATGGAGGAGGCCGATACTTTTCGCGGAGTTCATCTGGATCCTAATGCTCACCATTGGGACGAGGTTTGAAAATCGCTTTCGGTCATGGCAAAGTTTACTAATTAATCTGTCAACTTAGATGGAAGAGGATGATGATAATTTCCTTGGCGGAGTAATTGAATTCGGAGATGGTCGTCAATACAAAATCGAATCAACCGAACAGCAACCAGCCGGAGCCTCTCCACCGAGAGCAGGAGTGTCGAAGGAATTAGCATCTGGCCCAGTAAGCAAAGAAGATCGTTTCGTGGACGATTTTGACCGCAGCTGGCCCAAGTCGCGAAACTCACCCGCGTCGGCGTCAAGAGAATTCCCACCGCCTTCTGCGCATTCTGCAAGTCCTAGTCTATCGCCCGTTATTTCGAACGCCACGCATTCACCTCAAGATTCTTCCCGAGTTCTATTCAATGAGCGTTCGAACCGACTGGAACCATACAGTCAGTCCCATCGCGCGACACAAGGACCATTTGCTTCCAAACGGTTGAGTTTTCACGAGGGATCCGGTGTAATAGATCCACGAGGTACGAGAGAAGGGCATCAGAACGTCCAGGTTTTACAGAAACCTGCCACGGGCGATTTCGGTCCTCGAGGTCGAAGGTTTAGTGGAAGCAGCGGAAACTTTGGTTCTGGATCTCTAAATGGATTTGGTGGAGATAGAACTAGAGACAAGGATCATCATGGTCGCCGTGACGCACCACCGCCCAGTCCACGATTGCAACATCAGCCACCCGCGCACGCCGTAGATGGTGGGAGGGATTTCAGCAGAAGAGGAACAATGGGACCTCCTCCAGTACCTCCCCATGCCACATCAAGACACCCTCAAGAGGGTGGACGACAATTACCACCTCATCTATCCCACGTCTCGCCAAACACTCCTTCGCGCCCCCTTCCTCGTGACTCTCGTGGAACGCCATCTGAACCACCGTTATCTGCCGGTTTGCCATCTAGTTCTGGACGTTTACCCCCTCCGTCTCCAGCCCATTCACATACCTCTCTTTCTCTTGTTTCTCCAGCCGCTTCCGCTAATATTGCCCTTCCGCTAGCCACTCCAGCAGAAATGGAAGTGGTACGCAAAGACGTCATGCATAGCGCGGCCGAGCGAGCCAAGCAACGAAGACAGCAAGAGGAGGAGGAACGCGAGGCCCAAAAGGAACGAGCGCGACGTAAAGCAGCGGAGATCGAGGAAAAAATCAAGGCAGAAGAGGCTGAGAAATTGAAGGAGAAGCAGGCGTCTGAGGCAGCTCAAATTGCCAAGGTTTTTCGTCTGTTATTCTTGTTTCAGGGTAGAACTGACAAATGGGGTTTTCAGGATAAGGAGGCCATCAGCATCATCGAGGAGGCAGTCAAAAGCGTTCAACTTTCTTCAAAGCCTACGGAGGATAAACCTTCAGAGACTCCTGGAAAAGTGCAGTTAGGACGCCGACCTTCGCTAAAAGCTGTGGCTCCTCCTGAACCCCTACGATCCGCTGGGCCTCGACGAACATCTATACCGCCGCGGCCGCCACCTTTATCTCCGTCCGCTACTTCTGTAGGACCGCAGCCAGAGTCCTGGAGGGCAAGGGTGAATGCTTTCCCATCACCACTCCCACGTCAGATACAAACTCGACAGTCGCCTGCATCCGCAAACTTCATCGCATCGGGGCCGTCAGCAGCTGAGCAAGTTGAAACCATTGCCGATGGTTCGCAGGAAGATCTGGAAGTCGTTGACTTTTCAGACATGGGTAAATTTGTTGGTATTCCAGAAACTCCTGAAATGGTCCATAGCGTTCCGGAAGCAAGTGCTGCACCTGGCATTCCCTCGAAGCCGCCTCGCCCTGTTGCTTCCGACTTCTTTGACGAACCAACATCCATCAGCGATGCTGTCCCAGCATCGAAGAAAGCCGACTTTGGCGTGTGGAGAAGAAAGGTGTCGCAGGAAGTGACTGAATCTTTAGTGCCCGTGAATGAAGCTAAAGAGATCACCATCGAGGCCAAGAAAGCTACGACTCCCCCTCAAGATCACACGATAGCACTCAATGTGGAGCATTCGGTGGTTTCGGAAACTTTCACTGCTGCGGAAATTTCCATGGCCTCGACGAAGGAGGCGTTGACCTACCCTGACCACCAGCAACGTAGTGCGCAAATTGTCAACGTATCTCCACCTTCCAATGTACAACGGACCTCACGATCGCAGCCACTTCACAAGGAACTTACGACATCGATGTCGGCATTGGATGATGCTATGTCACGAATAAAAGGCGTCCTTTCTGGAATGCAAGCCCAGGAGCCTCCGAAAGATGTCACTCAGACCCACGTTGAGCCAGAGTCCTGGACAACTCTATCTGTACACCTTCCCCCACAGTTACACGTTCGATCCAATATCAAAGAACGATGGATTCCTCCTGCCCTCCGGCCTCGCAGATTCGATGACAACGATGAACCTCGAGAAGTGTTTTTAGTGACAGTTCTTCAACCACCAAGGTCCCCCTTACCAGCAGCTGGCTCGATCTCTGTCCGCCTTCCATCTATATCGCGTTCAGTGGAACCCATCCACAAAAGGCAACTTCTTCCATTTTTAAAACCACCTTTCCAGGCACGCATGGATATCCTTTCTTTTGACCCACCCATATACGACATGAACCGCAGGGATTTGTCGCTCAACGACGTGCTTTTCCGTCGACCTCCACTGGGATTCAAAGGGAAATTCAAATACCGCGTCCTTCTTCCAAGAATTAGAGGGCCAAAGGTCAATATCCCCTCTGCTGGCCTGACGAAGCCTGGTACTTTTGGACGGTCGACGCTTGCAGACGGCGCGGGTACGTGGCGGAAACCACTGGTCACGCCTGTGGATAAAATTGAAAGGATAGAGACTGAAGCTACCAGCTTGGATACCATGAGTCGGTCCCCACCACCTGACCATACGCCCCCCGAAACTACGGTCGCATCCATCCCAAAGACAGCTGAAGATTCTCCGGCAAAATTAGATGGCGGTCAGTCTGCCCGATCTCGGTCTCAGCCCAAGATGCCAGTGGGCTCAGCAGTGGCATTCATCCGCGACTCTCGTATAGACGTTGTTGAGGCGGATACCAAACCACTTGTCAATTTTATCGTCGGCAGTCAACTGGAGGATTCGACACAAGGTTCGCAGGCTAAGTCCTTTGATGTTTTTAAAATGTCGCAAGTCGTCGAGCCTAGTTTCCTGAACCAGGACTCGAGAGATGATCCCACTGGCAGGGAGCTGAACGGAATTGTCCCTATGTCGTCGACATCCTCAGAGGATAAAGAGGCTGCACCCTCTCTTGCTGCTTCTTTGAATGCTGAAAGCAAAAGCTCGGATGATTCGGTATGTCTTTTCGATACACTGGCCCTCAAAATGTTCTCAGTCCTTGAATTTTCACAGACAGATCGTATCCTCGTCACACCGCCTACCCATCATTCGACTTCATCTTGGACCAGATCATCCACGAGCTTGTCAGTTTTAAAGGAATCTCCTGCAAGAGCGCCTGATCCAGAACACCTCAAGGCTGTCTGGTCTCAGACTTCCAACAAAGCCGGTCTGCATGCCGTGAACTCACTAGAAGGAATCGCCGATGACCTTACGGCGTTGCCCTTTACACTGCAAGATGTCAAATCGGAAGATGGTGAAACTCCCCCACCGTCACTCCCAAGCGCTCCTTCTCGCATGTCGATTCACGAAGTGACAAGAGCCTTCCAACAGGTTCCAACGTCATCTTCGACCCCCAACTTACCTCCTCACCGTGCCTCTTTCTCTCCTCCTTCGACTCATGCCCCTGTTGCCCGACCCACCACAGCGGTCAACTATGCGTATTCGCCAGGACCCCAAAATAACCTGCGACCAGCATATGTCTACCCACCTCAGATGATGAGCCACTCTCCTGGCCCTATTATGTACGGGCATCCAATGGCATCTAGTCCAGTTCCAAGTCGGATGCAAGTGAACGGACATACCCCACTGTACAGTCAACCGATGTGGATGACCATGCCTGGACCTTCACCTCAAGGACACAGTAACATGATGAGGTCTGTTCCATCTCCCTATCCCCCTCAAATGGTGCATTATCCCTCGGCTGGTTATGCTCCGCAACCTCCTTCAAACATGATGCCCACGACACCTCAAGGCCAAAATGGCCGCGGTCGTGGGGTGCCGCCTGTCATGAGCCCTGTGATGTCTCATGCGCATGCCCACCCTGGATCTGCGATGTATAGTAGCAGTCCCGTAATGCTTCATGCGGTTCAAGCCCCTCAAAATCATGGCTACATGCCCATGCCCACTGGCCGTGGTCAACCGCGGACAGAAAACGGACAATTGCCCAATCCCCAGCCACAACTTCCCCCACATAACGGCCATCATCTACAGCAGCACGGTGGATTTAATTCTGGTCCCAATTCGTTTGCCGGACCAGCATGGTGAATACTCTGATCGCCTTTACATATCCTTGTATCCTCTTATCAGTGGTTTCTTGTTATTGTTGCCATACGGTATATGCTATCTTCGCATATGTTATATCACCCCAGTTTTCCAATTATTACTTTTGCATTGCAAAATGTCGTGTTGGAAAGTGTCTAATACATTGAGAAGATCTAGAATCTAAGCAGCAGCCAACTGGACAGCCCGGTCGGCGGCATCGTCCAAACTATCGAAAGGAATGATTGTCAAGCCCGACTCCTTGATCATCCTGCAGGAGGTGTTTGTGTCAGCATCTATCTGGATTAACACCTGTACTTACTGTTTGGCTTCAGCTTCCTTGGTACCCTTCAGCCTGACCACAAGTGGGATGGTGAGATTGAGCTCCTTAGCTGCCTTGATGACACCCTCAGCGATATAATCGCATCTCATGATGCCTAGAAAATATTGGATTGTAACCCCCCAGAAAGCGAAGAACTCTTACCGCCGAAAATATTGATGAAGATGCTCTTGACCTTTGGGTCGGAGACAAGAATCTCAAATGCCTTCTTAACAGTGTCGGGAGTTGCGCCTCTGGACTGTTGTGTCAGCTCTGAGCCTAGAATTCATTTAGCGCTGACATACCCTCCAACGTCCAGAAAGTTAGCAGGGTCACCGCCGTGGAGAGAGAGGACATCCATCGTCGCCATTGCAAGGCCAGCACCATTGACGAGGCACCCAATACTTCCGTCGAGTTTGATGAAGTTAAGGTCGGCCTTTTGCGCTTCGACTTCAGAGGGTTCCTCTTGTGTAATATCGCGCAGAGCGAAGATGTCTTTCTGGCGGAATGCGGCATTATCATCGAAACCAAATTTGGCGTCCATACTGCAATCACAACGACGTGTTAAGGTTGTCTCCTCAAGTTATGCAACGTACGCACCATAAAACTTGTCCGTCAGTAGTCAGCGCCATAGGGTTAATTTCAATTTGAGTTGCATCTTTGTCCTTGAAGATGCGATAAAGGTTAATAAAGATATCAGCAGCTTCCGACTGCGTTGATTCGTCTTTGAAGCCAAGTTTCTGGGCAATGGAAATCGCTTCGGGTTTCGAAAGGCCTCTCTGAAAGTCGATGGGCGTGGTGATGATGGCAGTGGGGTCTTTAGCAGCGACCTCTTCGATGTTCATTCCACCTTGAGCTGAGGCTACGAGGACTACACCCTGCGAGGCTCTGTCATTCAACACTGCGACGTAATATTCATGTGCAGGTTGTCTCCGCTCTGCAAGCATGACCTGAATAGTGAATTGACGACATTGGAATAATCATTTACGAACACCAGCAAGAAACTTACAGCGTTACAAATACGGCCACCGGCGCCTGTCTGCTTTGTGATCAAGTGGGCACCAATCATCTTTTCGGCGATTTCTTTTGCCTGTTTGGGGCTACCGCAAGGACCGTTGTTACAAATATTCAACACAAGCAGCCAGAAACGGACCTGTCAACCATATGCACACCTCCTTGGAAGCCATTGTCAAATTTGCCCTTCCCTCTGCCCCCAGCAAGTACTTGAGCTTTGATTACCAGCTTCTCGCGACCTTTACATTATTCGTCAGGCGATTCAGGGGTTTGAATGCGGAGTGGCTACCAAAGTTTTTTGCGACGTCATAGGCTTCTTGGGGTGACTTCGCAGCGATACTCTTCGGTGTGGCGATACCGTACTGTCTAAATGTCAGCATAGACACATAATGGTGAGTAAAGAAACGGACGTCGTTCAGTAACGTCATAGATTGGTATTCATGGATGGACAGGAATCGCTTCTGACCTGCAGATGCAGCCTGGAAGAATGTCAGATATGCAAAGATAAAAAAACATAGCACCTACACGCGCCAAAGAACCCGCTTTCCTCAAAGATGCTAACATTGGAGAAATAGGCTTCGGAGGAGACTCAGGAGTGGATGGAGGACAACGGAAATGTCAGGGATATGACCGCGTAGAAATTGCTTAGTCAGCCTTCGTCTCTTTATATATAGGCTGGGCGGTTTTTTTTTTACTTCAACCAGAGTGACGACGACGGTCGATGGCTTTTGTGAATCTTCCTGTCTCTCGCCTAGTTTCCTTCTTCCGAGTTGGATCTAGGGTATAGCTTTGGCAGAATGAACTCCATCATCGCCTTGAGTTCGGACCGCTTATTTTTACTTGGGTCGCCCGAAATTTGGCAGAGGAATATACCCTCCGTGTTTCATGCCTTCCTCGTGTATTCACTCCCTTGCTCCGGTAGTACGATATTTAGTACTTAGGCCTGTCAGGCGACCAGGCGCGAGGAATGCTCAAGGCAAGGGTCAATTCCTCGCCAGTCCCGTGGTACTTTTTTATTTTTAAATAAAGCCGTGGCTCCGATCGTCACTCTGTTTCTAACCAGCTTTCTTACAATGGTCCACTCTGTTGAGGCTTCACCTTCTACCTCGAGGATATCCATGAGCACATCCAGCGTGCAACATAGTGTACCGTCTGAATCAAACCACGACACAGTTAAACAGCAACTGGCGGTTGCCAAGACCGTGCTTTTGCAGGCCGTGGATCTGCTGGACAACCACCTCACTTCGGATGAACAAATAACTATCCACTCTCAACATCTTCCAGGCTCAACTATCGGTAAGATCTCCTAATCTTGAAAGATCCGAACTTGCTTAAAAATGTGCCTCAGGCAAACACCTGCGTCATGCACGCGACCACTTTGTCCTATTGGCAGAATGCATGAGGAGCCCTCCCCCTCGCGTTTTATCCTACGACACCAGGATTAGAAACACCCCAATGGAAATTTCTCGTGCTGATGCTCGAAATGCTCTCTTGGATGCCATAAAACAACTGGAGGAGGTCGTTCCTGCCATGGACTTCGAAGAACAAGTTACATTACAGGCCATAACACCTTACATGCATTCCTTTAAAACGACGGTGGGACGAGAAGTACGTATAACACCCGACCTTGTTGAAATTTTTGCCTCATGAATATTGAATAGCTGTGGTTCGCAAGTTTGCATTGCGTCCATCATTGGTCGATGGTGAGGCACTCAGCCTCAATTCCGAGTCTCCTCTTTACTGAAGAATTTATCTGATGACAGGCCCGCGTAATCGCCGGAGAAATGGTTTGTAGGGTATTCGCGTGCTTTCATTGCGTTGACGTATTATTCTACAGGGAATTAACCTCCAGGAAGACTTTGGCTTCGCACCGTCGACGCTAGTGTACCAGGGTGTGTTGGATCCTAGCTCCACGTGAGCGCCACTGATCCGTTGGCCAGACCGTGAGGCTCCTCTAGGAAGGAGTAAACTATAACCACCATGTTGTACATCTTTCTAGCTCACTGTTTGATTGTAGGCCAGTCCAGCGTGTCTCCTTTACCCTCGCATATGTAGCATTTGATTTGACTCCGTTAATGAAAGTGACGTAAACCGCTTGAATTGGATGTTGTTGCCAAATAAAAATCTCGTGAGCAGATCTTGAAGTTGAAGTGCGCGCATTTCGAGTGCCTTTAGCGGCCATAAACAACCCCGCCATCGCTTCTCAAAAAGTTATGCGATAATCCCAATATTAGGTTGAAGATGTCAGAAAAGATGGTCCCGATTGAAGGCGAAAGCCAAAAGAAGCGCGTCGTACGTACCCCACATTTTACTATTTATCAATAGTAGGACGCTAATTAACCCTGGTTCTTTAGTGTTACTTTTTCGACTCGGATATCGGAGGGTTTCACTATGGACCTGGCCATCCGTGCGTCTGATTCGATATTATACAACCTTGGTAATTAATATTTTACCTTTGCTCCTAGAATGAAGCCCACTCGCATACGCATGTGTCACTCGCTCGTCATGAATTACGGTCTCTACAAGAAAATGGAAATTTTTGTGCGACCCCACTTGTTTTTAATCTTTCGTTTTCCGATTCCTAACCATACTTAGCGCGCAAAACCTGCAACCAAACGCGAAATGACCCAATTTCATTCCGACGAGTATGTTGAATTCCTCAGCCGCATCACTCCAAGCAATATGAATTCATTCGTGAAGGAACAACACAAATGTATTTCTATTCCTCTTTTTCTCGACACAAGTCACTAATCACATCTACTCCAGATAATGTCGGCGATGATTGTCCAGTCTTCGACGGACTATTTGAATATTGCTCGATATCTGCTGGAGGGTCAATGGGTAGGCTTGCTTATTTACGCCCTTCTACACTGGCTCGACTTAAGGGCGATTTTTAGAGGGTGCCGCCAGGCTCAGCCGTGACAAATGTGATATTGCGGTAAATTGGGCTGGTGGCCTCCACCATGCCAAGAAGAGTGAAGCCAGTGGTTTCTGCTATGTGAATGGTCTGTTTCGCACGTCTCTTCGTTTTTCCTCGCACTCACAATGCCCGCTCAGACATTGTACTTGGAATTTTGGAACTCCTCCGGTAACCGTGACTTTCTTTCTGAGTCGACAACTCTTCCTGGCTTGACCTTCCGCAATAGTTACCACAACCGCGTATTATACATTGACATTGATGTTCATCACGGAGATGGTGTGGAGGAGGCATTCTACACAACAGACAGGGTAATGACTGTCAGTTTCCATAAATATGGAGAATACTTTCCAGGAACTGGAGAGCTCAGAGTGCGTTGATACATTTCTGAACCATTTCACTCACTTACCTCTAACAAAAAAAGGACGTTGGGGTAATGAAGGGAAAATACTATGCTCTCAACTTTCCGCTTCGGGATGGTATCTCTGACGAAAACTATAAATCCGTGTTTGAGCCAGTAAGTTATGCACCAACACATTGAATATTTCATGAACATACATTCTTTCAGGTGATTCAACAAGTTATGGAGCAATACGACCCTTCGGCCATCGTGCTGCAGTGCGGCACTGATTCTTTGTCTGGTGATAAATTGGGCTGTTTGAACCTTTCAATGCGAGGTAAGTCCAACGTTCATTAATAAGCTGGTAGTCACTGACAATTTGCATAGGCCACGCTAATTGCGTCAAGTTTGTGAAATCGTTTAACAAGCCATTGCTTCTACTGGGCGGTGGTGGTTACACAATGCGCAATGTTAGTCGAGCATGGGCTTATGAAACAGGCCTCGCGGCTGGGGTCGAGCTGGGACCAGGCAAGTCTTTCATTGCTCTGCTTTTTCTTGAAGTGTTATCAATGTTATGTGTATAGAAATCCCCGCTAATGAGTACTACGAATACTTCGGGCCTGATTATGAGCTTGATGTAAAATCCTCAAACACCGACGATCTGAATAGCCCTGCATATTTGGACCGCGTCAAGCGCATAGTCCTAGAGAACCTGAGGCATGCTGGTGGCCCGCCGAGTGTCCAAATGTCGGGTATGCTTAAAATCCTACCTTTTTTTTTTTTCCTACCGTGGGCGCTAACGTAAAATGGTCATGCCAGATATTCCCTCTATGCCAATTGACCAGGCATTGGAAGACCCTAATGAAGATGAAGACTTCATAGACCCTGACGATCGACGACCGATGCGCTTGTTGGACGCAAGACGTCAGGCCGATGGTGAACTTTCAGACTCGGACGACGAAGGTGAAGGAGGACGTCGGAATCACGCACGTTATCGCGACCGGGAGAGCGAGGAACTCAACGGGAATCACAAATTCGGTCTTGGAGGAGGCATCTTGAACTCAGGCTCTATGAACACTCACGGCGCTGGACCGAGTGGTCATACCACTGCCGTTCGGATACTCTCCGCCGCCGCCGTCGAATCGGCCATGGATGTTGACACACCCTCTGCGGAGAGCAATACTGGTGGTTCGGGGACAGATTCCGCCGCTGCCAAACCCGGGGAAAATGCTCAGGATGATCTTCTTGCGAAGAAGGAAGACATGGAAGGAGAGCCTACCGTCGATGGAATGGACATGGTTGTTGAACCCATTCACTCCCCTTAAGCTATCCTTGATATACTTACGCTCATATTTTGTTTGGTTGTTTTGTACTTTGCTGTATCCGTTGTATTCGTTACTTTATTAATTTAGGTTTACACTGGGCGTTCTGTGCCATGGTAGGCCATGGTTATATGGTCTGAACCTA
>Ga0307513_10002878_pt1 | contig 23577 bp, 20 predicted proteins | sample 15_EM_MG_FD_202174 | JGI IMG/M metagenome (GOLD analysis project Ga0307513, IMG submission 202174) | Populus trichocarpa ectomycorrhiza microbial communities from riparian zone in the Pacific Northwest, United States - 15_EM | ecosystem: Host-associated > Plants > Roots > Unclassified | place...
AAAGTCTCCAAAAAATAAGAATAAAAAGATAAAAATAAAAAAGGGAAGCACTCCCTCAAACCAAGAAATATCCGAAGGATAAAAAATCATACCAACAAATAATAAAATAAAGCATCCTAGTGAACTCCTGACATCCATCCATTGGCCCATGCAGCAGCTCCGGCCATAGAATCTTGAAGAGTGATGATAGGTCGCAAAATAGAAAATGAATGAATAGTGCGTGCTCAGCGCGGCTACTCGGCGAAGTGGAATTCGACGGCGTGAGAAGGGACAGTGGATAAGCGCCCGCACGCATGTGAGGTGAATCCGGCTTCGGGGAAGAGTCCAAAACTAAAAAAGAGTGAATAACCGAGGGGGAATCGAAAATAGGGCGCGCAACTGGGCGCCTAACGATCTCGGCAAAAAATAAAAACTTCCCAAATCCTTCCCCCAAATCCCTCCAAAAAATCCCTCATCATCTACAACTCCTCGGAAATCCTCCAACCCTTCTTCTAATCATCCTCATCCTCATCAACATTTCTGGCTGCTCAAGCCAATGCGCCGATCTTCAACGGCGGCTTTTCTTCACGTCGTGGCGACTAATCATCGATAGCGCCTAAATGGTGCACCAATTCTCGATGGCGGCTTCCTTCTGCAAGTTTAAAGGCGTTGCGGCCTTCCTCTGCAGGTTTAAAGTCTGTGCAGACTGGATCTGCCTCGGCAATGTAAACGCGTCACACACAAGGGCTTTCTTCCGCCTCCAGCGTCAAACGCGAGGACTTCAGCGGGTGCGCTTCGAGCGAGCGGCTTTTCTTCGGCGCTTCGGGAATCAGCGCGGGAAGACGAGTGACGTCGGATCGCGAGTCATCAACTCGAGCGAAATCCGAGAGGTCAGGGGGAACGAGTTACGGCGGCGGCGAGCGAGCAAAACCAGAGAGCGACGCAACGGGGGTGTATGTGAGACTGGCCCACCCAAGAGGACAGGTATCCGTTTGTGTTGAAATCAAATCAGCAAGATCAAATAAAAGATAAGATTTCCGGTTGTCCCCACAGGACAAACGGATGAGTAGCTACAATACAAGATCTCGACTATATACTGTAGACTACAGAATGAAAGGAGAGAAAGATAAAATAGGGCCTACAGCCCGAAGAATGAAAGAAAACAATAAGAATTAGGAATGGTACCTAGATTCCGGGGATAGTGGCGCATTGCGCACGCTCGCACAGCCTCTGGATATTCCAACAGTTCTTACCTCCTCTGACCATTTGTACCCTTGGTAGTCTCCCCACAGAAGCGATGACAGCAGTCAACTTTTTCTGACTGCACTTCTTCTAACCACTACTATGGCTCTGGTGTATGTTTTCCCTATATATACATTCTTCCCTCCTTATAACTGGTTCTAGAACTCTGGTGATTTGACCACTACCACCACTACCACAAGCAGCGAGGGTGGTCTCCACCATGGAAAATATCACCATTTTCATGGCAGCAGCCCAGGCGTATGCCATGACCACAATCAATTTGATACTTTGGTAGAAGAAAACCAGAAGCTCAAATGACAAAATCTTGTTTTGCAGGCTGAGGTTTCCACTATAAGAGATGCACTTATAATTATCAAGCATATTCCAATTTGACAATAATCTTGTGACCTGCAGAGACCTTTACCATATTCTCACACAAAGTTTACCTGGAGTGTTAATGTCGACAGTCAAGGCATAGTCTTCGAACTTTTCACCAATGTCCATGAGTCCAATGTTAACATTAACTCCAACACCCAACTTCACAACAACCTTCAATGTACTCTCAGAGCAGTTACTAAGCCATAGTGACTACCCAAAGATGCGTTTCTGGTTTAGGAGGGATTGGGTCAATTGGAAGAAGGAAAAATCAGGCATCACGAAAGTCAATGAGTCACCAACAACTGGAGACAAAGGTTGAGGACCCATGGGCATCAACGTAACTTTGCGCTATGTGAAAGATAAACACAGTACAGTTATCAATGGCTTCCATGGTAGTGAGATGTGCAAATTTGCCTGGTCTATTTGGAGCCAGCTCGCATGGGCTGGGAAAGCTTCCAGGTCTTGGGGAAAGCTGAATTAGATGTGGCTGCCCACTATTGATGTGAAATGTGTCATTGTTTCCCCAAACTTGGCCTTTGTGAATATGATTGGAAGGCTGACCAGCTTGCAACAGATAATTATCTGAATTGGGCTTCAACTCATCTACCAGAGGCACTAGTAAAAAGGGAATTTTCTGATATGTTATCAATGCAGGCTAAATGACACAAAGACTCAGTGGGCCATATATCAAAGAAAGCTAGGACTGGAAGTGTCCTTTCAGTATCAATCAATGATAACTCTACACACCCCAGTGATAATACCCTTAATCTTGCACCCAGTCTCCCTCCTATTAATTCTACAACCTCAGCCAGTGTACCTGTGGCAGTGCCCACCATTACCATACCTATGGTGACCCATGCCACCTCCATGCTGTGGTCATCCTTCCCCCACACCATACCTGTGATGATCCCCACCACCACTGTACCTACAGCACCCACCATCACACTGGCAACAATCCCCACAATCCCCATTTCTGATGGTAACAACAATATGGTATCTCCGGTTTCTCAAATACTCAAAGAAGAAAATGTACCTGCTGATCCAACCACAACTTTGATCATGACGACTGAGGAAGCACCTGCCTCTATCATCACCGATACACCTCCCTTAATTAATCCTATCACCACAGATGGAAATAGAGCTGCGACTCTGACCATCAATTCCTCCTGCACAGGTTCAGGTCAGTATGATGCTTCGATTCCAAGAAAGACCATGCCATGTGTATATATTTCGTCGACACTTCTCATTATCTGCTTAGTGTTATTATATAGGTCATCAATCCCTTGTCATTGGAGCCACTTTCAATGACTGTCCCAACTGATTATAAGCATTGTCAGCAGCCAATATCAATCAATCCCCTCCCTTTTTTAATTGACCCTGCCCTTACCATTGTGGGAGCTGGTGCTGGCCATTCTCGAGGTATCTATTGATCTGTACACCTTTGAAAGTCCTGACTTGTAGATTGCAGATACCGATGTACCTGAACCTAATGCTATCAATGACACATCTTTCATTTTCCCCCCAATAACTTCTAACCCTGTAGTCAGTCCTGAGACGTTGATTGGTATTTCACAGACACTAGATACAATGACGAAACTGGGTCCATCAAAAAGGGCAGGGAAAATGCAACCTGGGTCATCTAATACAGCAAGGTGATGTATATTCTGTGAAATAGTTGGCTGATCGTGCACTTAATTGGCCTTCAAGGAACCTTTGTGCTTGAGACTGGGTTCAGTCTTTCCTGCTTGGAACCACAGCTGAATTCAAGATTTACTATGACAATATCTCCGCTGAGGAAAAGAAGGTTTGTTGCGATTTATATCTGAATTTTTTAATAATGTCTAATGGGAATCCCTACTATTATCAGAAGTATCAAGACCTCCAAAATCGTTTAAAGGTAAGCCAACTTGTACCTTCTATATCATTTATGATATTTATGACCCCCCTTAGTCTCAGACATAATGTTGTCATTGCTGTGTGTCATCGTTGTCACTGTTGCTCTGTTCTGTTGTCTTTGTGAAGGGTTTAGAGGGATTTATGCAGTTGAAGCTGGAATCTAGTAGATTTACATTATGTGCCATGATTTGATTTGCAATTGCCCATTCATCAATACATTGATTTTTCTTGATGAGCCTAGATTTATTGCTGTTTGCAATAAAGATGGCGACGCTGCCTTTTTGGGCCCAAATCAAAAATTTGAGAACCCGTCACAGTAAAGCCTATAACTGTGTCAGTTCTGGTTGGAATAACACGATTTTGAGTGATTTGGAAAGGTACGATGTAGGGCTACCGGAATATGTAAAAATTATGAGAAATATTTATGGTTTTCAAAGTAAGCAATTTTGGACCCAGCTGCCCCATTTCCCATGTAGCATAAGTTTGTCAATTCTGGTCGTATCAACATGATTTTAACTGATTTGGAAAGGTACAATGTAAGGCTACTAGAATATGTAAGAAATTTTGGAAATATGCATAATTCTTCGAAGTAGGCAGTGTTGAGCCCAGATACCCTGTTTCATCACATGGAATGACAAGGAGAGTTGGTGGAGGCCATCTGTTACATGGAAAAGGTAATAAGATCTATTTAAGTTATACCCAAAGCTACCATGAGATGTTGTAGGATGTGTTCAGCTTTTGAGCAGTGCCAGCTGGCAGCCTGGCACAAGCCCCACTGCTCAACTGGACTAGTACTTAAACTTATGTTACTTCAAGGCTTTGTGGTTCATTTTATGTTCCACATATACCTCCTTAGACTATAACTTAGCTCATATCACCTCTCCTTGCCATGTTATATCATGAAATAGGATATCTGGGCTTAACACTGCCTACTTCAAAGAATTATGCATATTTCCAAAATTTCTTACATATTCTAGTAGCCTTACATTGTACCTTTCCAAATCAGTTAAAATCATGTTGATATGACCAGAATTGACAAACTTATGCTACACGGGAAATGGGGCAGCTGGGCCCAAAATTGCTTACTTTGAAAACCATAAATATTTCTCATAATTTTTACATATTCTGGTAGCCCTACATCGTACCTTTCCAAATCACTCAAAATTGTGTTATTCCAACCAGAACTGACACAGTTATAGGCTTTACTGTGACGGGTTCTCAAATTTTTGATTTCGGACCAAAAAGGCAGCATCGCCATCTTTATTGCAAACAGCAATAATAGAAATATTACAAATCAGAATTTCGTGAGGTATATTCATTTCTCAATGAGCATAGACTTGAGCATAGATTTACAAGATTGGTGAGGCAACATTTTACATCTGAGTTTCTCAATGGCAACCTAACATTTCAGGAAATTTCAGGATGTGACTCAGCTGGGATTGTTGAAATTTCCTAACAGTGGTCAAGTCAAGGGTCAAGTGTCCTGTATCCCGAGAAACAATGGCCCGAATAGATGATGCTCAATCCCATCAGATGGGATTCTGATTGGGTTTCAATGGTTGAGCGAGTCGCGTCAATCAAACATGTTGTCATGCCCACGTCACTTTGTTTTGTTGTATTTGATTTTGTCGCGAAAGTTCTGTCGGTGTTTCTTAACCACACCACTGCGACTACTTACTAAGTATGATCAGGAAACATAGCATCATGGACCAAGTGTCTGTAGAGACCAGTCCTTCAGAGCGCCTATCTTCGCCACAGAAACGTCTTCGATACTCCTTTCCCCAGACTCCGTCAGCCTCAGCCTCATCTTCGAAAAATGCTGCGAACAGTAGCAGCAGCCCTGGGAAGTTCTTGGAGATGCCTCGGACACCATACACACCATACCCACTCCAAGCTTCCGATTCTCCTTCCAACCCCTTTGGCCGGAAACGCAGAGAACAACTCCTCCAAACTCTTCCTGATGTCACCAGCTTCAAGCGATACATTCCTCTACGCTTTCAATTTGTATGGAAAGACGTTTACACGAGGCAAGGTGGCGTGTTTCGTGTTGTACGCATTCCCATGAGCTATACTTTTGCCCACCTGCATTGTCTGATTGCTAGTGTTTAAAAGTCCGGTCCGGTCCGGTTATTGGGTCCCCATGGGCGCTAACCGAGACCGAGACCGGTTAGCATCAGCCCGAAAACCCAAAATAACCAGACCGGACTGATAGAGACCGGTTATGGGCGGTTAGCTGCGGTTATTTGCGGTTACATAACCGGTTGTAACCGGTCAAGGTTAGTCGCGGTCATAACCGGTTACTGACTGGTTGTAACCGGTTATTGAAGGTAGAAATAAGTGAAAAGACCCTCGTAAAAACACAAGGGCTTTGGTTCATTAGAAAACTACTTAAAATACATATATCTGTACCTACAGGATACTAAAGATACACCTGCCTCCTGCTGATACACCCGCCCTGCTGTCGACACGCCCGCCCTGTCGTCAATACACCTTCCCTGCTGTCGATACGCCCGCGTTCTGTCGACATGCCCGCCCTGTTGTCGATACGCCCGCCCTGTCATTGATACACCCGCCCTGTCGTCGATACGCCTGCCCTGTCATCGATACACCCGCCCTGCTGTCGATACGCCCGCCTTCTGTCGACACGCCCGCCCTGTCGTCGATACACCTACCCTGTCGTCGATACACCCGCCCTGCTGTCGACACGTCCGCCTTCTATCGACACGCCTGCCCTGTCATCGATATGCCCGCCCTGTCATCGATACGCCCACCCTGTCATCGATATGCCTGCCTCCTGTCGATACGCCTGCCCTGTCCTCGACATGCCTGCCCTGCTATCGATACCTGCCTCCTGTCGACACACCCGCCCTGTCGTCAATACGCCTGTCCCCTGTTGTTGACATGCCCGCCCTGCTATCGATATGCCTGCCCTGTCATCGATACACCCGCCTCCTATCGACATACCCACCTGTGTGCTCGCTGTCGTTGTCGTAGGCCGTGGTGCTGCAGATGACGTGGCAGGGAGCATGGATGCCCACATCCCTCAAGGAGGGGAGGGGCAAGGAATATTGTCGAGGTGGTGGCAGGTGGGAGGAACAATGGCAATTGTATCGTCACACAGGTGACAAGGGTTACTTGAAGTCACAATACATCGAATTAGTTATAACTTTTTTAATTCTGAACCAAAAATTATGTTTTTGGGGTCATTAAAAAGCTTGTAAATAGGTGAGTATTTTGGTATAACCTTAGTGTCGAAAGACCGGTCAGGACCAGTCAGGACCGGTTATTGTTGGTTAGCATATATCTAAATTTGGAACTAACCGCTAACCAGACCGCGGTTATGGTTAGGATCGGTTAGGTAAATTTGTGGTCCTGATCGGTTAAGGTCCGGTCCAGTCTCGGTTATTTTCCAGTTAACTAACCTAACTTCCAAACACTACTGATTGCGTGGCTTTTCGATACCCCTGCGAACTATGCCAATGGGAAGAATGGGTTGGGGGATGCAGAGGATTATCTGTTTGAGGTGAAGACCCAGGCGAAGTTGTATAGCCCTCTGTACAAACCTGGGCAGCTTAAAGTAGGGATTATCAGGGGTAACCCTGGGGTATTTCAGCTGTACCCCTACCCTACCCTCCAAAAACCCTTACCCTTAGTGAGGGTAAGGGTTTCTGAAAACCCAAGGATTTGTCTAATTACCAAGGGTATTCACCCAATTTAATATAAAATAAGCTTTTAAAAATTACTTTATTAATTTTGAACAGTGAAATATGTCAACAGCACTCTTATTCTAGGTAATATGCCTTCATACAAGCCATAAACAAAGATTTCAGAGGGAAAAATATGTTTTTGTAGGTAAAAAAATTTGATATATTATTTTTTTTTCCTGCTAATCAATACCCTTGACCCCTGCCAGGGGTAAGGGTTTTTCAAGGGTATGGAAATCCCTACCCTGACCCTTACCCCCACTTACCCTACCCATGACCCCTGGGGGTTTCAAAACCCCTGATAATCCCTAGCTTAAAGGTGGCATGACGGCGGTGAAGTTGTTGAATGTATGTGACCCAGGGAGGTGGCGTTCGGGTTATGGAAATGGCCTCGAGGAGGATGAGTTGAGCAAGAACGAGGATGAAGAGATGGTTGATGGCGAGAGCCAGGTGGACATGGAGGAGGTGGATTGTATGTGGGTTGACGAAGAAGATTTTATACACTCATGCATCCCTGGCCGACGGGTTTGGATCCCACAACTGGTATCATTTATGTAAGTCTTTTCTTTTCCATCTGGTCCTTTCTATATCTGATTCTTTTTTGTTAGCACCATTCACATTCCACACAAGTTCATATCACAGTGAACAACCTCATCAAGGTACCCATTCTCAGAGGTAGCTCGAACACACCCGAGGTTCTCACTGCTCGAGGATGCGTGCATCTATCTACTCCTCCACTTCTGAGACCCAGGTTCACCTGTTCCATCCTTGATACGTTCTCTTCGTCTCCCGCACCTGTGCCTCTACCAAAACCCAAAGCACTCATGACAAAAAGAAGTGTTTGGTTGAAAAGCCCCACCCCACCTCCACACTTCGCTCCTCACAGTAAATTCAAACTCAAATCCCCACCACCACCTGTTAAAGAGAAGGGCTTTACCGACATCAATGCCGACAGGGGTACAGATCATGAGGAAGATGGTCCCTGAGTATTCGACTCAATGCATCCCTTCTTCAATCCCATCGGGTCTCCCACCAAAATCCGTCCTAATACCCCCAAGATTATCCTCATCGAAGACTCTGATGAGGAAAGGGCTGAAGATGCACATGACGTCAATGATGAGGAAGATCCCACAGGAGAAGACATCAACAAGGTTCTTCATGTGGAGAGGTGGAATACTCCCAAGCATGCTTTTGCGCTTTACCTCTTGCACTTTATGGATCCCCTTGGAGGTCTGTACAATGAGGTCGACGCATCGTTGTTCGAAAAGGAGAACATGTACGATCCATTTGAGAATGATAATGACCTTATCATTCAACCAAAGAAACAGATTGTCGAGGAGAGATGAAAAGGATATTAGAGAGGTGGATGAAGCCGAAGATAAGGAAGAGGATGAAGGAGATGGAGATGACTACACCGATGAACACGAAGACGCAGACTCAGAAGTCGCAGAAGTCGAGGAGAACGAAGAAGAAAAAGAGGAAGTAGACAGAAAACGAAGAAGATAGCTACGAGGAATCAGAAATCGAAAACAACCTAACCACCCAACACCCACCCCCAAATTCAACTACACACCCGACCTAACCAACTGCGCCTCCCCCCTTCATCTTCCCTACCCGTAAGGGCAACCGCGGGCTGGGCGACCGGTACGACCGTGATAAGCGCAGACTAGCAGGGGATCCGAAGTTTAGTGTATTATGCAATAATATACTATGTAATCTACGCACCTAGCAGGGGATCCGAAGAGGAAAGGATAGGGATCCCGTGCTAGAGAAGCCATATATAAAGGAGACACAATGGTGTGCAGAGTGACGCAATATAGAAATAAAAAGCAAAAGTGGAATGATAAATAAAAGGGTCCTCAGGGTCTAAGGGTCCGGAGGTGAGGGGGCACATACAGACCGGTGGTTACGGTTGACCGGTTGGCGCCGGTCAGTGTCAGGGTGGTGAGTCGGTTGACTGGAATGAGCGAAGGACGGCGACGGTGAGATGTGGGGGGAGACGGTGGGGCTGTAGATGGGTGTTGGTGGGTGTCAAGGCGAGATAGCCGGTGGGTAGGCTCAGCTGGCCGGCGTGGCTCGGCGCGTGGATTGGGTGTTCCCCTTACAATTACCCCCCCTTCAGGATTGCATCGACCTGATGCAATGGTCACCGGTGGAATGGGGCGGAAGGGGATGGAGCCGAAGGTCAAGGCACGGATGCGGCGGGGAGCAGCTGGGTTCCTTGTATGAAAATCATTAACTGCGTCAGTGGCATTACCAAGATTATCCCAGTACTCCCAGGTGTTGTTTTCCACACCGTAGCCTTCCCATTTGACCAAGTACTGCAGCTTCCAGCGGAACATGCGGCTGTTGAGGATTTCTTCTACCACATACTCCTCCTCACCGTCAATAAGCTCCGGCGGTGGTGGTGGCGGTGCATGTCTACCGGTGATGGGGTCAGTAGGCGCGAGTGTCAACTTGATCACATTGAACACTGGATGGAGGCGACTCATGGAAGGGGGTAACAGGAGACGGTAAGCATTAGAACCGACTCGGCGTACAACCGGGTAGGGGCCAAGGTGGCGGTGTGACAGCTTCTTCGAGGGCCGGGTGATATGAATATCACCTGCATCTAGGAAAACCTTGTCTCCAGGGCTGAACACCGGTGCTGGGGTTCGGCGCCGGTTGTAATACCTTGCCATGTCATCTTTGGACTTGTTGAGTGCTGACTTGGCTTCCTCCAGTGTGGCCTTCATCTGGTCTGCGAACTCGTTCACGGCTTCAACCCTGGAACGGGGTTGGTGTGGTTCGAAGCCCATCCGGGGGTGGCGACCGGTGTCCAAGAAGAACGGGGTCTGCTGAGTTGAGGAGTGGACATGGTTGTTGTACGCGAACTCAGCGAGGGGGATAAGGGAGTTCCAGTTATCCTGGCGTTCGTTCACGAACAGCCGGATGTACTGTTCCAATTCCTGGTTGACCCGTTCTGTCTGGCCGTCAGTCTGCGGGTGGTAGGCCGTGGATGAGGCGAGCTCAATTCCAAGGAGACAGTAGAGTTCCTTCATGAATTCGGCAACGAATTGGGGACCCCGGTCAAAAACCACCTTGCGGGGGAGGCCATGGTGTTTCCAGACATGTCGGAGGTACAAGTTTGCAGCGCCAGCGGCGGTAATAGTGGTGACTGTTTCCATGAAGTGAGCGCGTTTGCCGACCGAGTCTACAACTACCATGATTGCATCGTAGCCACCTGACTCTGGGAGTTCCACGATGAAATCCACGCTCATAACCTCCCAACGTTCCTCCGGGACTGGGAGCGGTTGGAGTTCACCGGTGGGCCATTGGTGTTGAACCTTGGTCCGGAGGCATGGGTCACAGTAGGGACTAGGACGGATAGCCTAGATCCATGGATTTGTAATCGGATAAGGCACAGATTAGTCACGGATCTGGATCCGCAGATATTTATGGAAATCCGCAGATATCCGAGCATCCATACGAGTATTTATTTTATTAGCTAACCATGTTACATATATAATTCCGTCATTAGTCTGGGTCGGCTAGAGTCATGTGACTGTTGTGATTTATTGGCAGTCATCGCAATTGCACTGCAAGAGTGCAGCAGATAAACGGTATTTTTTTACAAAAAACCTTTAATAGGCCTCTATTATAATTCTGTTAAATTTCTAAGCAATATATAGATGTCTTCTTGCGATATTCTTAATTGAAGTTGTGATGCTTGATAGTTGAATCAGCTAAAAATGGTACTATTTCATATGACAGAATTTAAACAAGTTCCAAGAAGGAATTTTACTCATATTTTCTTGGATATGCAATTAAGATATGTACACCTTTACAACAGTATTTTTTTTATGGTTATCAGCCATGTATTGCCCACAATATGAGATAATTAAGGCAAGGGTTGCCTGATGTGTCATGGATGCACAGTTAAATCCGTACCGTGGCGATCCGTACCACGGATTGTCACGATCCGTGGATTAGGCACAATCAGATCACGGATCGATCCATCCTAGTCCCTAGGTCACAGGTGGCCACGTACCGACCGACGTACCGGGACATGTTCGGCCACCAGTAGTTTCATGAGACGAGTTCCAAAGTCTTGAACTGACCCGCATGCCCGGCGATCCGAGTGTCGTGACACAGGGAGACAATCCGCCGACGGAGGTCTGAAGTCGGTGGAACGTAGATGCGGCCATGGAAGTACAGGAGCCCTTCTACAATGGACCATTCTTGTGAAAGAACTGAACGAGTGGAAGACTTCCGAAGCTCTTTGACTGCCTTTGCAACCGGTTCTTCTTGTGGGTCTCGGCTGCCTGCACGGATGTCTCGGAGGATGTCGACTTCTGCACCGGCGACTTCGAGGCCTTCAAGGGCACGGACCGCGAAGAACTTGGGAGTGAGGAGGGTGATATCAGAGTTATCACCTTCACCGGTACCATGGTCTGCACGCCGGGAGAGTGCATCCAGTTTTCCCATAGACTTGCCAGGTTTGTGGTGCAAGAGGAAGTCAAACCGGGCGAGGTATAGCGACCACCGAGCTTGTCTCCGGTTAAGTTGCTTAGCTGACATGAAGTACTCCAGGTTCTTGTGGTCAGTCCAGATCTCGAACTGGTGTTCAGCCCCTTCGACGAAATGCCACCACTCTTGTAAGGCTCGGATGGGACACACTTGGGAGAGGACCGCACCGGTGGCGAAGTCAGAGCTGTCGGCCTCGATGCGGAATGGGCTGGTGGAGTCTGGCGAGATGAGGACTGGCGCGGCTGTAACACTTTGCTTGAGCCGGTCGAAGGCAGATTGCTCGGCGGGTCCCCAATTCCACTTGATGTCATTCCATGTGAGGTCGAAGAGTGGCCGAGCATGTTCTGAGAAGCCCTTAATGAACCGACGATAGAAGTTGGTAAAGCCTAAGAAGGACTGAACTTCCTTCTTGTTCGTCGGTGCAGGCCACTCTTGAACGCCAGCGATCTTGACTGGGTCCATTGAGACACGGTTGTGTGAAATGATGACGCCGAGGTATTCAATGGTGGTTTTCTGGAACTCGCACTTCTCTGGTTTGAGGTATAACTTGTGTTTCCTCATCAGCTCTAAGACCCGTCGTTCGAGCGCACGGTGTTGCTCCAAATCATCGGTGAAGATGAGGATGTCGTCTAGGTAGACAACAACATTGCCTTCCGAGATGAGCTCTTCAAAGATATCATCCATCATCGTCTGGAACGTCGCCGGGCTGTTCGTCAGACCGAAGTACATGACCAGCGGTTCGAACAAGCCTCGGTTGGTTCGGAACGCCGCTTTCCATTCATCACCCTCTTTGATTCGGACGTTGTTGAAACCCCAGCGAACATCCAACTTGGTGAAGTACTTCGCGCCCCGGAGTTTTGCAATCAACTCAGGGATGAGCGGGAGTGGGTATTTGTTCTTCATGGTCATTGCATTCAATGGGCAGTAGTCCTGAACGAGCCGAAGAGCACCACACTTCTTTTTAACGAAGAAGACCGGTGAGGCCATAGGGGATTTGGATGGGCGGATACGGCCGGAGTCAAGGTTCTCCTTGAGGAAGGCATCCAGTTCCTTTTGCTCCGAGACCGACAGAGGGTAGACTTTACAACCTTTAGAGGCGTTAGCTTCTGGGATGAGCTCGATGGCATGGTCCCAAGGCTTAGACTCTGGTAGGTCGTCGAAGGAGTCCTTGGAGAATACTGAGTCGAAATCGTGGAGGTGCGGCGGGATGTGGTTTGCATAGTCCCATGGCGTCGAGTTTTTCTGGAAAGCTTCGGCGAGCCGCTGAGAGACCGAAGTGGTGGCACGAATGTACTCGGGCTCCGGTGGGATTGACGCAGCCCATATGCGGTCTCCTTCCTCGTATTCATACTCCATGAAGCCTTCGAGATCCGGGACTTCATCCTCTTCATCCTCATCATCGGCATCTTCTACGAAGGCTGGGAGGGGGCCGGCGCGACAAGCGTTAATGACACAGGCTTGTTCTTTGCTTGCGCGGCGCTCCTCTCAGGCCTCGTTTCGACAACCGGTGCAGCATCGGGGGGAACAGCGGGTTAACTTCACTGAACCGGTGGTGAAGTCAATCTCCGGATTGTGCTTCTTAAGCCAGGTCATGCCCAAGATAGTGTCCTGTTTACCGAGCTGGGTAACTGCGAGGAGGATCCGTTCTGAGTGGCCTTTGTAGGTCATGATCATATCAGCAACCTTGGTGATAGAGCCGGCTTCGTTCGGTGACCCATCAACGTTGAACATGGGGATCGGCTGTGACAGGTTCCGGGTGGGGATTTTAGATCTTTCCACAAATCCTTCGTCGATGAAGTCCCCGGTTGCGCCGCAGTCCACCAGAGCATCCGTGCTGACCTCTTCCAAAGTATCCGTGGTTTTGAGGTGCACCGGAATACGGATTGAATTCGGTCCTTCCTCTAGTGAGCGGATGACGAGTTTGGAAGCAAGCTGCTTTTCCCAGTTGGGCCGGCGCGTCGGTGAAGGTTTTGGTTTGGGGACAGGTTGTGCGTCTTCATCGCTTACAGCACTTTCAACAGAATTGGGAACATCATGTATTGAAAGGACTGAGAAACGATTACTACTAAGCAGCGGGGGCGCACGGCTCACTCGCTGCTGGACACAAAATCCTCAACTGGGGCGGCGACAACCTCTTCCTCAGGTTCCGAGCGGGCTACATCCAAGGCGGCGAGCTGGTTCTCTATGAGCTCGGACATCTCGTCGGCGGTCATGTGGCGAACGTCGTACCGCAACTCGCAGTCCTTTGACCAGTGACCCGGTTTACCGCAGCGGCGACAGTTGTCATTAATAGCTTTGGCTTTGCGGGCCACGTCGATGTCCATAGGGACCGGGTTACCAGGGGTCAGATTGGTGTGCGCAAACCGAGCCGGTTGCGACATTGCCGGGACTTGAGGGACAGAGACGAGTCCTGCATGTGGATTGGAGCTGTGAGGCGCCGACGTTTGAGGAGACCGGTAGGAAGCTTGGAACGCTTCATCAGTGGCTCGGTTCTGGTCAAGCTGCACTGCCAGGGAGTACCATCCTTCGGGGTTTGTGTCGCTGGGGCGACTGGTGGCCATTGCGCCAATCGCCGATGCGATCCGGCGGTCCAACCCTCGGCGGAACTTAACCACAAGGGTTTTCTTGTCGGTGTACCCAGAGTCTTCAACGAGGTCTCGGAACTGATCCAGGTAGTCATCGACCGAGCGCTTGCCTTGGAAGTATGAAGTTCCTTCCAATGTGTTGACTGCGGTGGCTTCGGCATTCAAGGGGGTGAAGTCCTTCCGGAATTCCTTTTCGAAGTCCGCCCAGTCCAGGAAGTGCAGTGCACCCACTCTGACTTCGAAGTCCAATGCTCTTTGTTCCCAGCGGTAGGCTCGGTCGGACTTCATGAACGACAATGCCCAGATGATCCGGGTCGTATCATCGGGGAAGGCCTCGGAGCACAGACGCATGTAGGTCTGACAGGAAGAGAGGAATGCCTTTCCCTTTGTGCGGTCGCCGGTGAAATCCCCGGGGACTGAGGCTTTGAGAATGGGTCTCTTCTGACCAGTGGAAGGGGTATTGAAGATGGAGATGGGGGAGAGGGGTGTGTTGGGTTCAGGCCTTGGGTGGGAGAGAGCCGGTGATGTGACCGGATTAAGAGCCGGTGGTGGGGCCAGATTAGGCGCTGGTGCACCGAGTTTGTCTAGGATAGCCTGGAGCATGGATTTGGTGGCTTCACCTTGACTTTTGAGGTCGTCTATGGTCGCCTCCAGATGGGAGATGCGGTCCTCGTTAGAGGGTGGGAGATCTTGAGCCATTGGGAAGGGAGAGGGCATAGCCGAGTGGAAGTTTAGGAAGGGACTTCCGGAGCGAGAGCGAGCAGAGGGGGAAGAGTCGGACGAGACTCTAAAGCGGCCTATGGTTGGTAGCGTAATAGGGAGTCAGTTCCTTTAGGAGATCCTTTTCACCACCCCTCCCCTTTCCAGAGGGATGTGGGCGGCTCGTTTTCGTTGTACGAAGAATTTGGGGAGGGAGAATGTAAGGGCAACCACGGGCTGGGCGACCGGTATGACCGTGATAAGCGCAGACTAGCAGGGGATCCGAAGTTTAGTGTATTATGCAATAATATACTATGTAATCTACGCACCTAGCAGGGGATCCGAAGAGGAAAGGATAGGGATCCCGTGCTAGAGAAGCCATATATAAAGGAGACACAATGGTGTGCAGAGTGACGCAATATAGAAATAAAAAGCAAAAGTGGAATGATAAATAAAAGGGTCCTCAGGGTCTAAGGGTCCGGAGGTGAGGGGGCACATACAGACTGGTGGTTACGGTTGACCGGTTGGCGCCGGTCAGTGTCAGGGTGGTGAGTCGGTTGACTGGAATGAGCGAAGGACTGCGACGGTGAGATGTGGGGGGAGACGGTGGGGCTGTAGATGGGTGTTGGTGGGTGTCAAGGTGAGATAGCCGGTGGGTAGGCTCAACTGGCCGGTGTGGCTCGGCGCGTGGATTGGGTGTTCCCCTTACACTACCTCCCTCATCACCCCGCCCCAGCCTTGGAATCCTCTCCTTGCCCTCACTCTCTTTTGCCAACTTCCCCTGTTTGACGGATACACGTACTCAAAGTACGGCGCCCATTCGGATCATCCTCAGGAGTACCACCTGAACAAGAACATCAGGAAAAAGTCAAAAGTATATAGAGACCGACATAGCCTATATAGCACCCGTAGCACCGTTGCGAGCCCCTTGATATATTGTGCTCTATAGTTTCCCATAGTTTCCCATAGTTTCATGGGTTTGCAATGGAGAGCTATATATCACTATAGATTTTCACGTAGTCTCTATTGGATATTAGGCAACCAGTTGATTCATAGCTCTAGCACGATATATAGGCCATTATAGGACTCAATTGTTCATGCAAAAAAGATAGGGACCACACAATATATTTGCAGACACGGCAACAGGGGAATAACTAGTCTACATCCTCGCCATCTTCTTCAGTCTCAGCCCTTGTACTCCTTCAAGGCAGCAGCGAAGGCAGACTGGGAAAGCATAAGACCATTTTGAGTTACTCACTTCGACTCTCGCATCCAGCTGGGTGCCTTCGAAACTTCACACACAATACCTATATCTAAATCAGCATTGAGAGAGGTCCAACCGAGAGGGACCCGACGCCATTTGTAGCGAGTAAGCCAGTCGCATCTACTGCGGTAGAGGATGTGGACGTGGGGCTGCTTCAGGTGAGTCGATATTGTCATCAGTTGGATGGAGCGACATCACCCACAATTAGGATGAAGAGCGTGCTTAGGTGATGGATACAATGCTACCCGGCCTCTTACTGCAAATTGGAACGGTTAATATAGATAGTGGGGTGACAGGGGCAGCTCATACCGCAATGCATGCCCTGTAAGAGGGGAAAGAGCTTGTAACTACATTGACGTTGCCACCTGCCCTCCTACCTCACACTGGGGAGATTAGTAGCAGGCAACAAAGCTGATATGGGCAGCGCTTACCAAAATGGGCGCTGTGTCACAGCGCAGCAGTGGGCTGAGAGCCACGGCGATGCGGGTGGAAGAAGAGGTGGGGTCATGTCACCGTGTTCAATGTTGCTTGGTTGTGGAGGCAGTGTGGTAGCGTCAGCCACGTTGACGCTGGTTGAGGTGGGGGCATCCGCAGTGATGGAGGACGCGGGTCGTTGACAGCATCCACGGTAATGGAGAAGGGTCATGGAGCTGTGTCAACGTCGTCGACGCCGTGTGAGGAGATGCAGCGTCAGCCACGTCGATGGCCTAGGTTGAGGTGTTGGGTTGCGGAAGAAAGGTTGACTGGAAATTCAACATTCAACAAACACGATCACGTGTATTTACAAGCTGAGTTTGAACTGACTTTGCAAATTCACGACTCATGTAACAATACTGTCGCCGTCAGCCCCAAGGTCAGCCCCTGCGCCCACTTTTCTTGCCCACCACTAATATCAACCCCAGCGACTAACGGCCGCTTGCCAACCTGCACCCAACATCTGCAGTCACCCAATCTGCCCGCTCCCAGCTTCGCGACATGTCCCATACTATGTCTGGACTTGGGTAGACTTAGAGTAATAAAGGGACTTTATATTATTATAATGTTTACCTAAAGTTATCTTGTAATCTTTCGTTGCAGCTCATTGCATGCCATAGTGATATATAGGAACCTATAGCAACTCATTGTCAATATAGCCAATAAATGCGCCCTTACAAACAATAAGGTACACGAGAGATCGTCCCCAACACTTGGTAGCTCAATATATCCAATATTGGTTTGCAGGGCGTCTCTCGATACATATGTTTCCATCAGCCAAGTCTATGATGACCAATCCAGGCAACACAGGGCAACAGAGCTACCCGACGATCTATGGCCAATTTCACTTTTTCCTGATGAAAGACACACACATGGCCAACTACAGTCGTGGACAAGCAAAGTCCACCAATAAAAATGGAAATCCATTGATGGCTGAAAAAGTGACCGGAAAACGCGCAGATATGTTGAGGGAAGCTTCTGGCCAAATTTCAGCCAAGTCTCACGAGCCGTTGTGGAGAAAATGTCCATATAAAGAAATAATCCCTGAAATTCTGGCCAGCACACCAAAAAGTGCCAGGAAAAATATGAAAAATAGCGCAATCGCTTCCTTTCACGGAGAGCAATCTGCCCATCAATTTTCGAAACAAGTTATCGGTCCGTTCTCACGGAAAAAAATGCTGAACATTGACCTAAATCAGAGATTTGATGTGACATCACGCTGACATGCATTACGCAAACAAGAGATGTCAACAGCGACCATTTGCTTAGGCTGTGGAAATACAGGGAAAACTCTTTTTAGTGCTTTCTTTGTACTTTCTGATCAGCTTCTAACTGATCCTCATTACAGGTACCAACTTTTGATGATTTTTATCCCGTTTCAACCTATTTTTCACTCCAAATGTCGCAGTTTTAAGTTGGTTTTAAGGTCCAAAATTCTGGCCACGCTAATTTATCGTGGGAAAAACTTCGGAGGTGTGTTTTTCGACGTATTTTGCAAATTGGAACAAGAATCTAAAAAAATTATGACTGTAGGTGCATTATTTGCCGAGATACCACATTAGTGGACTTTGGTTGTCCACGACTGTATACTCTTGGGCTTGACCTCTTTCGTGTTATGGATCCTCTGGTATTGATGCCGCACTTTTCGAAGAAGAGAAGGTATGTAATTCCAGCTGTTGCGTCCTGATATCCACCCCGATATATTCATACCAGAGAGTTTGGGTCAAGACTAAACAGGTCCTACATCTATTTGTAACCTGCCGCCCCTGGTGAAAAAGAGCTGGGGATCGACTTGCCAGAACAGGTCACCACAGGGTTTCTAGCCCTTGTTCAAGTCATGGGGTGTATTAAGTCGAGGTCCAATGGGCGCCAACACGCTCTTTTGACTCCGATCAGTCTTAGAAATGGCTAACACCAGTAATCCCGGTGGATCCCAACCCTGAGAAGCTCTGGCCAGGACGACGGACCAAACCAAGCAATCATGCAAAAGGTAAAGCGACCGTTCTCATGACTTTGAAGCCAAAGTCCATATTTAACACTATGCACCGATAGATTCCGCGTCCTCGTCCTGGGGAAGGTTGGTGCTCAGCCATGCTCATCTATTGCGAATTACTGATTCAAAAATAGGAGGGTGTCAGCAAATCGTCTCTTATCAATCATATCTTCAAAGTAGACCTCGCTGTAGGTGGCGAATTCCGCGCTATCTCCTCCCCGCTAATGTAGCCTCCATAGAAAGTATCTGAATACGCAGCAGGAGGCTGACATCAAGGAAATATTCTCAGAGAACGATTCATTTGTGTTGCACGATTTGCAAGGCTACGGATCTGGAGAAACCGACAACTTCAGAAAACTGACGGAATTCATTGGCCATCGAACTGGAAATGACAACATGGGTGATCGGCTACATGCAATTTGGTCTGTACCAGCTTGATTTCGCCTTTGTAAACAGACGACCTGGGCATAGATTCCTGTAGGTTGTGCATCACGATGCCCTATGCTGGTAGTCATGCCCTAGAGACTGGGGATGAAGAGATCTTCCGAGTTGTGCAAGGAAAAGGCGAGCCATCTTGTAATTGGGGCCATCAGGTTTGTATCCTGACGGCTTGAGATGAGCAGTTCCTATAGTCGTTGTTTTCACTTGATACGATTACCTCGTGAATGCGAAGGAATACGAACTGCGTAAATGTGGAATACAGAGGACTGAAGACGAAATCAATCCCTCGTGAAATCGAACACCGACCACTCGTTTGATGAACACTGTAATACTGATGAAGAAAGCCAATAAGTAGTAGTGTATCCTGTGTGCACGTCTCAAGTGAGGATTGATCTCATCTTCTGCACTTAACGTGTAAATTCAATAGTTAAACCATGGTATGAAGAATCCTGCGGACCCTTGTCAAGACCACTCTCCATCACATTAATCGCAGGTCGATCCGGCCAATTGACCTAACCCATCAAAGCGCCTCTCCAGGTTCCACAGCTTCCTTTTTTTCCAAACCTTCTAAGCAGGCAGCAATCTGTGAGCCCGTCAAGCCCATCCATTGACACCACCAATCCTGCAGTGAGTGTCATGCTTACAATGGCACAGCAGATCGATCTCGATGCAAATATCCGAGCATCAGAGGTGAGTTCGACTGCTGCTTCCCCAACTGGAGAATGCTAAATGAAATTGCGGCATTGGTCATAAGAGTACATTAATTGGAAACTCACAGCACATTCGCACACTCAGATGCCTTACCGTAGAGTACTGGAGGGTCTTGCCTCCGGAGCCGACTTAATCAGGAAAGACCCCCAGCGATGTCTTGAGGTTATTCTGATGATATCATTCTCATCTGGAATTTCCCTCGCCTTTCTATGGTATGTCGCAAGAATGCAGGCCTATTTTCAAGACTAATTTATTTCATTTACGCTATGGTGGCTTTAGAGCAAGAGCATCCTAGTTGGTGGCTAGCCTTGCAGACCCGCAAGGCCTTCACCAAATGACAGCATGTAAGTGCCTCTGGATATCATCGGTATTTATCATTCGCTAGCTCATTTTGTGCCACCCAGAATTCAGAACACACCAAATTGTTGCAGGTGCAGCTGGCACGATTGCTGCCATAGCAGCGGGTTCTGCGAACCTGGTTGGGTTTATCATAGGACCAATAATTGCCAGGGCCGTGTTCACCAAGTGGGTTTACGATATCTATAGAGCCACGTAAGAGCGCATTTGCTTAACCGTACATTTGAACACATTTTGACAATTCCATAGGCCCAGGGTGCTTCTATGCTTCATGGCATACATTGTTGACCTTATCATCATTATGCAGATGATTTTTGTCATCTGAGGCAAGGCTGGACGGAGTGGTGAAACCCGAGGAAGTTGAAGATGTTCTGAGCGGCTTTGAGGCTAACCAGTGCAATGACGTTCACCAGGCAATCAGGCAATTTACTCGGGAAATGGGTGTGCTCAAGGCTGTTGTAGGCAAAGATGTTTTCGAAAAGATCGTGAATCAGATAGATTACTATCAAGCGAAGGGAGAGGAGAACACATGCGCGCAGATGCTAGCCTAGTCGCTTTTTTTTTTTAATCCTGTAGATCATTGACCACTGAGGCGTAGGCAGTTACGTAGGGGAATAAAGAGAGTACACCTCTCAAAAGTCCACCCAGATGGATTGGGCGACCACCAAGCAATTTGAATAAAGGTTCCACACTTCGACATTCCCCCCATCTTTTGTCCTGTACATTTCTACTTCTTTGCGTGCTGCCTTGGTCTATTAGATACGATCATGGCAGTCATTGCCTTCCGTGACTGCCATTTCTGCACTTCCTATCTCTGTTTCAATCTGGACTTAGACTTGTGTAGGCGTATTTTCAGTGCTCGAAGGAGAGTCAGGTACATTCGAGATTTGGTGGCTTGAAGGTTTGCTGAATGCCAGCTCATCGGTATTCAACTGGTTCCAGCAGCGGCTGGAAGAGATGTATTCAAAAGCAACAAAATTACAAGAAAAAACCTATGAAGAGCTCGAAGGGGAAGAAATGTCTACTCCCATCAGGAGCTCCTTCGCTCTCTGGCCATCCTCCATTACCCTGAGCCCTCTGTCAAGATTTGGCTCCTTCCACAACACATCATTGTCTGGATCGAGGTATCCATCCTGGAAACCCAGAAAGCCATAACCCACGAATTCTGATGGGCCTACGCACGAATTTTTAGGCCGGCGCTATACTGATGATATTTAACCACCGCGCAGATGGAGGAGGTACCACGGCCATTTGGCGAGGAACCATGATGGTTGGACACTGTAATGATGGCTGATGTGGTGCGGCAACAGTTCTATCTTCCTATCGGAGGATGTGAGGTCGGAGAAATAAAGGGAAAACAGAGTGATATTGAACTGGAGGAAGCCAATGTAAATTGCGCTATCGGTAGAGATCCAGAGTAGGCAGCCAAAAGGGTAGCCAAGGTAAGAAAGGATATCAGGGTAGGCTTCCATGAGGGACGAGGTAGACGTAGATGTGCAAACCAACATGAGAGGAAGCAGATGCACAGGGAAGACTCAATGACTTGTCTTGATGATAATGGACACGTGGGATTGAAGATAGAGAAGAAGGCTACTTGGCCGGTTCTCTCCCGGCTATCTAGAGGGCTTGGGCTTGCAGTGCACCGTCGAGGATCCAGGATGGCGAGTTGACAATAAGTTCTTTCGTACCGGGATCTGAACAAGCTGTTGGAAGAAAAGCACCTATTTTTCTCATCAACTGGGGACCACTCAGATGAGCGCCTGGCCTGAATCAATGTTATAATGAGAAAGAACTGTCTCGACGCAAACGACGCACTTCTTGGAGTTGTTTCATTACTTCCATCGACCGTTGTTCCGCAGCCATCCTCAACGCCCTCTGTTTCTGGAGGAAACTCACTCTCATAACCAGCATGAGGCGCTCCTGCATATAGCCTTGAAGTGTGGACACTATCGATTCCTATCATACCTTGCGAAATCGCTATCAGAGGTACATTCGTCATTTTCTCCATCTTCGGATTGGACTTCCGCTACCGCTACTGATTGCCTTCATTGGTTGAAATTCCTCACTGCGATTCCCTTGACCCCTGGGGGACAGAAGGCGTCATGGTGGTTTTAAATTTGGAGCGGACTTGGAGGGGTCCTAATTCCTGAACAACGACGTTAACACTAGCAAATCGTTCTTGGAGCCACTAACGAGGCTAGGAGAAATTTCTTATGTACCATAGGGACATTCAGTTCCTCCTCTCTATTGCTGCGAATGCTGCACTGATGTCTACAGTAGTGTGACAGAGGAGTTGGTTGATTGGGATTTTCCTTCGCCACCCTTGACGAAAAGGACGGAGGGGAGGAGACGCAAAACGAAAGCGTTGATGCCGACGAGACTGACATGGGTAAAGTCTGCATCGACGGATCCTGCCAACATTTGTCCAATCATTCGTTCTCCTTGGGCATGTGGTGGAAAGAAAACGACGGCGAGCCGCCACCTTGCTGCTAAAACGAATGGTTGACGAAGGCAGGTCCCGACTAGGTGAGGTTGGCAAAAAAAATAATTCGAGGACAGGTACATTCCAATAGATTGACGAACAGCATTAGGAAAGGGCGAAGGGTGTGCATAAGGGGGCGTTGAGGGTGGTATGGGCTTGCACTGAGGTCGCAGAAGAGGATATGGTCGGAACGAATGTCTAACGGATGTGGACCTTAGTTCGAGATTTCGAGTTTAGATAAGGTAACCGATGGAGATTTTGTTGAGGGCTAGTTGAGGGCTGAACCGACGCCTCAGTCGGAAAGATGTCCAGCAAAGCAAACACATGAGGCGGTGGCATGAGTTCATGTTCGTCTGCGACAACCGCAAAAGCAGAAGAGAAGAGAGCGAGTTGGAGGCGTTGGAGCTTTACACTGTAAAAGCAGGAGCATGAGGAAACATTCGAAGAAGCGAAAAACAAAAGTGCGTGGAAAAACTTCAGAGGTGAAAAAAAAAAATTGAACGAGAATGTTTGATGTAAAAAGGAATCGAGGAGGGTGAACGATAAACGGACAAACGAACCTGTTCAGTTGACAGAAACACTGCGCCCTGCCTTTACAGGCATCGTCGATCACCACGTCTCTATCGCGGGCTCTACCATTCCTTGTCGTAAGACTCCGTGATCCTGCGCCTTCTCCTCCCCTGCGCCATCTACTCCCAAGGCCACTGGTGCGGGATATGTGGAGGTAAAAGAAAAAAGACAAAGATGGCGATTTGAGTAAGCATGTAGTCGCGTATTGTCATCCCATAGGTACCGATTGTGAACGTGAGGAAAGCACAGAGCACGTCGGACATTTATCTGGACTGCTGATGCTATACTTGTCA
>Ga0307513_10002879_pt1 | contig 23573 bp, 23 predicted proteins | sample 15_EM_MG_FD_202174 | JGI IMG/M metagenome (GOLD analysis project Ga0307513, IMG submission 202174) | Populus trichocarpa ectomycorrhiza microbial communities from riparian zone in the Pacific Northwest, United States - 15_EM | ecosystem: Host-associated > Plants > Roots > Unclassified | place...
GCAGACTCTCAGCCATGCCCGCAATGTGCCAGTTGCCCTGGAACGGAATCCCAGGATTGAGGACGGAGAAGCCCTTCTGGGCAAAGGCATAGAAGTCATGGCGCAACACAGAGGGAAGGAGCGCCGGGGTCATTTCGCGCCTCCCTTCTGCCTGGCGAGGCGCAGCTGCACCTGGCGCTCAAGGTAGTCCTCGACGATCTTGCGATCCTCGGCGCCGAGGGCGGCAGCCTCGGCTGAGACGCCTGGGTCAGCCTCGATCACCTTCGCGCACCAGCCCATCAGCAGGCTGGCCGCTCGGGCATTGCCCTTGATACCGCCGGCCGTGAGCGCCTTGATCAGCGCCCGCTGCTTCGTGATCCGTTTCACCTTCCCAGCCTCGGTGATCTGGATCACCTCGGCGAGCTCGGCCATCAGGTCGTCGCCAAACTGGGCCGGTCGCTTGGGCCGCCCATAAGGGTTGCCGCTTTGGCCCTTGCGAAACCGCGACTGCTCCGGCGGGCTGCCGTATCCAACCTTCTTGACCATGGTTCAGCCCTCCACTTGCGCGGTGGAGGACGCGTCATCAACCGCGTTCACGGCGCGGGCGGCTCGCACCTCGTGGAAAGTGCGGCGGTCGCCGGCTAGCACGGCCGCCTTTCCGGTCCGACGCTGCCAGCGGGCGATGGCGGTATCGACGTAGAGAGGGTCCAACTCCATGGCTGCAGCGCGACGCCCCGTGCGCTCCGCCGCCAGAATTGTCGTGCCGGACCCCACGAAGGGGTCGAGCACCAGGCCACCGCGTTTGGAGCAGTCGCGGATCGCATCGGCCACCAGCGCTACGGGCTTCACCGTGGGGTGGGCGGCGAGGTCGGCGTCGCGGGTGGCGCCGAAGGTGTTGGCGCCTGCATAATCCCAGATATTCGACCGGTGCCGCCCGTGTTTGCCCAGCTCAACGTTGTTTTGGTGAGGCGCCGTACCGTTCTTGAAGACGGCTACGAACTCGTGTTTGGAGCGGTAGAGGCTGCCCATTCCCGCGTTGGTCTTGTTCCAGACGCAGATATTTTTGAGCTCAGAGTAGGCTTGGTCGCCCGCTGCAATGAGGTCGGCGATATGGCGCCAATCCATGCAGACGAAGTGGATCGACCCATCACCGCTAAATTTTGCCAGCAGGTTCAGGACGCTGGCCAGGAAGCTTTCAAACTCTGCGCCCGTCATCTCCCCGGACGCCATCGCAAACTCGCGGTGCTTGGCCCGCCCGAGGCCGGACACATGACCCTGGACGGGGACGTTGTATGGCGGATCCGTAAAAACGAGCTGGGCGCGGTCGGCGCCAAGCAACCGCTCGTAGGCCTCGGGCTTTAGGGCGTTGCCGCACAGCAGCCAGTGCTTGTCCAATTGCCAGAGATCGCCGACCTGACTTACGGCGATCAGATTGGAAGCCGGCTCATCAAAGACATCATCCGGATCCGACGACGCCGTCACCGTCACGCCGTCGAACATCATGTCGATTTCGGCGGTGTCGAAGCCGGTTAACTCCATGTTGAAGCTGACCTCCGCCAGCTCCGCCAATTGCGCCTTCAGGGCGTCGCCGTGGAAGGCCGAAAGGTCTCCAAGCTTATTGTCGGCGATGGCGAAGGCGATCTTTTGAGCCGGGTTTAGGTGGGTCAGCCGCACGCACGGGACCTGCTCGAGTTTGAGCTGAAGGGCGGCTTGATGGCGGGCGTGTCCGGCCAGGATCATCCCGCCCTGGTCGATGACAATCGGGACATTGAAGCCATGGGCGTCAATCCCGGCGCGAAGTTTGGTGAGCTGCTTATCGGAGTGTCGGCGGGCGTTCTTCGGGTTGGGTGTAATCGAGAGCGGCGGCAGGTACTCGACCGCTAGTTGGGTTGCTGCTGAGGATGCTTTGCGAATTATCATTTCCGGCTCCTAGGAAGCCGGGGGCCGTCCCCCGGTTCTAAGAATCCCGGATTATTGGCTCTCCAACAGACGCCTCGCGCCACACCGTGGGGTTGGTGAGAAGCAGCTCGATATCCGCACATTTGGCGCGGCCTTGAAACGCTGGACTTCGCTTAGGAAGGAAGCGGTAGTCGGTTCACGCCCGGGCCGCCGGGTTCGCCTCAGTACGGGGGCCGCGATGGGCGGACCTCACCAATGAGAGGCGATCATGACCGGATCCAAGACGACCAAAGCCACCCAAACCGCGCTAACCGACGCGGCGCCGCAGTCAACGATGCCCAAGGGCAAGCTCGGCGCCCTGGTAGGCCTTCTGCTCCGACCGGAAGGGGCCAAGCTGGAGGACATGCAAGCCGCCTCCGGCTGGCAGGCCCATTCGGTGCGCGGCGCCATCGCGGGCTCGATCAAGAAGAAGCTCGGCTTCACCGTCACGTCAGACAAAACCGAAGCCGGGCGCATCTACCGGATCCAAACGGGAGCCGGCGCGTGAGCGCCGGTGATCTTCCTGACCCGCTGACCCTGGAGATCCGCGGCATGGCCGCGCTCGGCCTTGAGGATCTACGCGCAGCTTGGCGGGCGCGATATGGTGCGCCGCCCGCCCTGCGGTCACCGGACATGTTGCGGCACATCCTGGCCTGGCGAATCCAGGCAGAGCGGTTTGGCGGCCTAGATCCGGCCGTGCGCCAGGCCTTGGGCCGGAATGGTGCAACCCGCGACCTCACCGCCGGCCTGGCCCAAGGCGCTCGGATCAGCCGAGAGTGGCGCGGCCGGCGGTACGACGTGGAAACCGTGGCGGGGGGCTACGCCTACGACGGACAGACCTATCGCAGCCTTTCTGAGGTGGCGCGCGCCATCACCGGTGTCCGCTGGAATGGACCACGGTTCTTCGGCCTGCGTGGCCCGGAGGCTCAAGCGTGAGTCCGCCCAAGCTCCGTTGCGCTGTCTACACGCGCAAGAGTTCGGAGGAGGGTCTGGAGCAAAGCTTCAACTCGCTGCACGCCCAGCGCGAAGCCTGCGAAGCGTATATCCAGTCCCAGAAGGGCGAAGGCTGGACCTTGGTGCGCACCGCCTATGATGATGGCGGATTCTCCGGCGGCAACCTGGCGCGGCCGGCGCTTAAGGCCCTGCTCGACGACATCGAAGCCGGACGCATCGACGTCGTGGTGGTCTATAAGGTGGACCGTCTCACGCGTTCGCTGACTGATTTCGCCCGTATCGTCGACACGTTCGATCGCAGGGGCGTGTCCTTCGTCTCCATCACCCAGGCCTTCAACACGACCACCTCAATGGGGCGACTTACGCTGAATGTGCTTCTGTCCTTCGCCCAGTTTGAGCGTGAGGTCACCGGAGAGCGGATTCGCGACAAGATCGCCGCGTCCAAGGCCAAGGGCATCTGGATGGGTGGCAATCCGCCTCTGGGTTATGACATCGGAGAGCGCAAGCTGGTGATCAACCCGCCTGAAGCCGACACGGTGCGCCACATCTTCCAGCGGTATCTCGAGTTGAGCGGGGTCAACGCGCTCGCCACTGAGCTCGAACGAGACGGGGTTCGCAGCAAATGCTGGACCTCGGTGGCGGGCAAGGTGCTGGGAGGCCAGCCCATCAGTCGCGGCGCGCTCTTCCACACTTTGAAGAACCGCATCTACTTGGGTCTGATCGTCCACAAAGGCGTCACCTATGCAGGTGAGCATCCGGCGATTTTACCGGGGGAATTGTTCGATGCGGTCCAGGCCAAGATTGCGGCCATGGCCGGCGAGCGCACCGTGCGGGCCAAAACTGGCGCTGCTCTCCTGAAGGGTCTGGTCTTCGACCAGGACGGCGCCTCCATGAGCTGCACGACCGCGCGGGGCCGGCATGGCAGGACCTTCCGCTATTATGTGTCGGCGTCTCTGCAGCAGGGTGGTCAGCGAAATCCTGACGATGAGGCGGTGCGTCGCGTGTCCGCGCCGCAACTCGAAAATCTGGTCGTCGAAAGATTGCGCTGCCTGGGGCTGAGCGAGACCCCTGCAGTTTGTGTGCGTCGGGTGGAACTACGGTCGCATGCGCTAGTGATCAGCCTTGGTGGCAAATCGTTGCTTGGTGGCTACGCGAACGCAAAGGCTGCCCTTGCCGCGCAGCAAATGCGTCTGCCGCAGAACGACCAACTCGTCGCCGAACCGTCGGGCGGTCTGCGGCTCGTAATCGACATGCGCCCCGTCTTCCGGGGCGGCCGGACTTGGCTGGTCAACCCAACCAATGGCGCCGATGCCACGGCGAAAGCCAAGATCGACCAACGGCTGGTGGCGGCTCTGAAGCAGGCCCACGCCTGGCTCGCGGAGCACAATGCCTTGCCGATGGCAAAGCTGGAGGTGCTGCGCACCGCAACTCTGCCGCCGACCACTTATGCCCGCAAGGCCATCCAGTTTGCGCTGCTGGCGCCTGACATACAGGAGGCCATTGTCGAAGGTCGCCAACCGCCCGGGCTGACCTTTAGCCAGGTCATGGAGCGTGGCGTCCCGATCGCCTGGGCCGACCAGCGGGCGCGGTTTGGATTCCCTGCTAGCGCCCCGTCTTTTCCCTGATACGCGCCGGAAAATTCCCTGCTCAAGGCCGGCCTATTGTCGGCCTTCCTCGTTCTAAGCTCATGCTGGAGCTTGAGAATGTGCAGCTCAGCTACCGACGGCGATCATGCAGTGAAGGGTGATTTCCTTGTTCTTTTCCCTGTTAGCAGGGAAACCGTAGTGGCTATGAGCCCCGCAGAGACATGCGGGTTCATTGGGCAGTAACTGGCTCGTATTTCCGGTGGGAGAATGGGGTCACGCACCGGCTTGGCGGTAAATTCCTGCGTAGTTTCCGTAGGAAGCGTCCCGTGCGGCGCCCAAGAGACCGACAGCGACGTCTGCGTGGCGGTGCGAGTGGGATTCGAACCCACGTTAGAGTTTCCCCTAAACACGCTTTCCAAGCGTGCGCCTTCAACCACTCGGCCACCGCACCTCACCCGGTCGAAGGGCGAAGCCTTCGGCGGAAGGCGCGTCATATACAAGGGGCGCTAGCCGGGCAAGCGGCGGTTGGCGGCGGCCCTGGCCAGATGGGCGGGATTGAACAGCGAGGCGCGTTCGCGGCGGGTCAGGGTGGCCTGCAGGGCGCGGGAGTCCCTGAGCCAGACGGCAAGGTCCGTGGCGGCGTCTGGCCGGCCTTCGCGCAGGGCGGCCTGGGCATCGGCGAGGCGGGCGTCGGCGGCGCGCAGGGCGGTCCGCTCGGGATTGAGGGTCGGGTTGGAGAACCGTTCGTCGATCAGGCCGAGCCGGGCGCGGGCGGAGGCGACCATGGTGACCGCGGTCGGCCGGTCGCCAGCGGCGGCCATCGCCCGGGCGGCGTGGAGGGCGCGGCGGGCGTCGTCCATCAGCAGCGCCACGGTCAGCGGCCGGCGCGGTGCGGCGGGGCAGGCGGCGGGGCTGAGCGCGCGGACGTAGGCCCCGAGGCCGCTCAGGACGGCCGGGCTGGGCTCCGGCCCGTCGAACTCCTCGATGATCAGGCCGTGGATGAAGGGCTCCAGCTTCGCGGCGCCCGGCGCCTGGTCGATCTTGAGGCGGTCGCGAGGGCCGCTGAGGTCGGGGATGGGGCGGGGATCGTCGGTCCCGTTGCCGCGGTGGGTGGAGAACAGGGAATTGGTCACGTCGGCCGTGCCCGGCGCACCGGAGACGCCGGGGAACTGGAAGTCGGGGTTGCTGCGGCCCGTGCGGTGGCAGGTCTCGCAGGAGAGACCGGCCCGCGCCGCCTGGCCGCCCAGCACCACCGGCGTGCGGAAGGCCGCGCGGCCGACCTCGACCTTGAGCGCCTGCGCCGGATCGGCGGGGATCCTCAGGCATTCGGTGGGCGCCGAGCCGAAGGCGCGGGCGGGATCGGCGTCCTTCGGAACCCACAGCATGGCGCGGATCGGCGGGGCGTCGCCGGCGATGGCGGCCGTGGCGCCGACCACGACCAGGGCCAGGGCGGCTAGGCGCACGGCCAGCGCAGCATCAGCTTCCGCCCTCGTTGCCCGCCGCCGCCGCTAGCGCCGTTGCGGGTCGCCGCCGGCGTCGATCCAGCGGCGCAGCTCCTCGGCGTCGGCGCAGCCGTAGGTGCAGAGCCGGTCCAGCCTGGCCAGCATCAGCTTCGCGCCGGCGATGTCGCCGCGCGCCACCTTCAGCTCGCCATAGTACTCGGTCGCGCCCACATGGTTGGGGGCGATGGCCAGGGCCTGGCGGTAATAGCTTTCGGCCCGGTCGTAGTCGCCCTTCTTGCGCCAGGCATAGCCCTCGTAGGTGAGGATGTCGGGGTGCGGGCCGAACACCGTCTGGGCGTCGGCCAGCGACCTCAGCGCCTCGTCGTAACGCTTCTCGTTGATCAGGCTGACGGCCTGGACATAGGCCGCATCGCCCGCCTTGGCGCCCGCGAACAGCAGCGAGCGGTTCTCCAGCTCGGCGCTGGGCTTGGGCGCGTCGGGCGCGGCGGTCATGGCGTTCTCCACCGCCGCGGTCAGCGCCTTCAGGCGGGCGGCGTCCGGGCAGCTGTCGCCGCAGGCCTGGGTCCTGGATTTCAGCCAGTCGAGCTCGCCCTGCGCCTTGGCGTCCTTCATGTTGGCGAGCGCCAGGCCCAGGCCCGCATGGGCGGTGGGCTCGTCGGGCGCCAGCTTCACCGCCCGCTCATAGGCGCGGCGCGAGCCCTTCCAGTCGCTGGTCCCGGCCCGCGAGGCGCCCAAGAGCCGCCAGCCGTCGACATTCTTGGGTGCGGCCTCGGTGACATGTTCCAGCGCGCGGGTGGCAGTCTTGTAGTCCTTGGCCTTGAGCGCGTTGATCGCCTTGGCGTATTCCACCGCGGGGTCGTAGCGCGGCCCGGAGTCGCTCGGCATGCCGCCGCCGCCGCTCATGCCGCCGCCGGAGGCCAGCGCCGCCGTCGCGCCGAACGCGGCCAACGCGCCGGCCAGGAAAACCGCCTTCAGGGACCGTTGCATAGCGCCTTCTCCCCTAATGTCGTGGTCCGGGAGACTGACATGGAAATGCCGTGGCGTCAGCCGTCCGCCGAGGCCATCCGCCGATGCAATCGCGCGCGAGAACGCCTATCTTGCCGCACGACCGCCATCGCCTGACGCCTGAGGGCAAGGAGACCCGCCATGTTCGGACGCAAGGTCCTTGAGCTACCTACCGAAGCGACCGCGCTGCCCGGCCGCGCGCACCCGATTCCCACCGCCCAGACCCATTTCATCAACGGCCATCCGCTGAAGGGGCCCTATCCCGAGGGCCTGGAGACCGCGGTCTTCGCCATGGGTTGCTTCTGGGGCGAGGAGAAGAAGTTCTGGGGCCTGCCCGGCGTCTATGTCACCGCCGTGGGCTATGTGAACGGGATCACCCCCAATCCCACCTACGAGGAGGTCTGCTCCGGCCGCACCGGCCACACCGAGGCGGTGCTGGTGGTCTATGACCCCAAGGTGATCGCCTACAGCCGGCTCCTGAAGGAATTCTGGGAGGGGCACGACCCGACCCAGGGGATGCGCCAGGGCAATGACGTCGGCACCCAGTACCGCTCCGGCATCTATGCGGCCAACGACGTCCAGCTGAGCGAGGCCGAGGCCTCGAAGCTGGCCTATCAGGCGGCGCTGTCGGAGAAGGGCTTCGGCCGGATCACCACCGAGATCGCCCCGGCCGGCCCGTTCTACTTCGCCGAGGACTATCACCAGCAGTACCTGGCCAAAAACCCGGCGGGCTATTGCGGGATCGGCGGCACGGGCGTGACCTGCCCGATCGGCGTCGGCGTCGAGGCCTAGGGTGACGCCGGCGGCGCTGGAAAAGGCGGCGCTCGCCCTGCCGGGCGCGGAGTTGTCCATCAAGTGGGGCGAGGACCGGGTCTATTCGGTCGGCGGCAAGATGTTCGCCGCCACCGACGGCGCGGCGGCCAACCTGTCGATGAAGGTCAGCGACATCGCCTTCGAGGCGCTGGTGGAGCAGGGCCGGGCCAGGCCCGCGCCCTATGCCGCGCGGTTCAAGTGGGTGATGTTCGACGACCTCTCCGCGCTGGATGCGGCCGAGGTGAAGGACTGGCTGAAATCAGCCCACGCGCTGGTCGCCGGGAAGTTGCCCAAGAAGCAGCGCGCCGCCCTGGGTCTGCCCGCATGACGCGCGAGGAGGTGGAGGTCGCGGCCTTCGCCCTGCCGGCCGTCACCAAGGTGATCCAGTGGGGCGCGTCGGACGTCTACAAGGTGGGCGGCAAGGTGTTCGCCATCTGCGGCGAGGGGCTGTCGTTCAAGGTCTCCGAGATCGGCTTCCTGGCGCTGACCGAAGGCGGGCCGGGGCGCCAGGCGCCCTATTGCGCCAAGGGCCAGTGGGTGAACGTCCACCTGGACGACATGAACGCCGAGGACCTCGGATCCTGGCTGTCGAGCGCCCACAGCCTGATCGCGGCCAAGCTGACCCGGAAGCTCAGGGCCGAACTGGGCCTGGCCTAGAAGGGCGCGCTCGGGTCGCGGCCGACCGGCGGGGCGATGGACCTGTGGGTCTCCAGCGTGGCGATATCGAGGGCGCTCAACCCTAGTCCTCCGTGATCAGGCTGGCGGCGTTGGTGTTGCGCAGGCGGATGGCGATGACCAGCGCGATGGCCATCATACCCGCCACATAGACGTAGAAGCCGTTTTCGACCTTCTGGGTCTTGAACCACAGCGCGACGTACTCCGCGGTGCCGCCGAAGACTGTGTTGGCGATGGCGTAGGGCAGGGCCACGCCCATGGCCCGGATATGGGTGGGGAAGAGCTCGGACTTCACCACGGCGCTGACCGAGCTGTAGCCCGAATGGATCAGCACCAGCGCCGTCACCAGGCCAAGCGCCGGCAGGAAGGCGGTGGTGTGGGAGATCGCAGTGAAGATCGGGAAGGTGAAGACGGTCCCCAGGCCGAAGGCCAGGGTCAGCGTGGTCTTGCGCCCAAAGCGGTCCGACAGGTGGCCCATGATCGGCTGGACGCACATGTAGATCAAAAGCGATCCGGCCGAGACCGCCGTCGCCATGTCCTTCGTGAAGCCCGCGGTGTTGACCAGGAACTTCGGCATGTAGGTCGTGTAGGCGTAGAAGGAGAGTGAGCCCGCCGCGGTCAGGCCGAAGACCATGGCCACCTCGCGCGGATGGGCGCGGAAGAGCGGCGCGGCCAGGCTGAGCTGCCAGACCACCAGGACCGCGACCGAGAGGCTGAGCCAGCTGGGATTGCCGCTGAAGTAGAGCCCCGCGCAGATCGCCAGGGCTGCGGCCAGCAGGATTGCGACCCAGCGCATGTGGACCGGATCGAGCCGGGGGCGATCGGAGGCGTCGACGGACCTGAAGGCCGCGCTCTCCTCCAGGCCCGAGCGGATCCAGAACACCACCACGGCCAGCACGCCGCCGATGGCGAAGGGTATGCGCCAGCCCCAGGCGGAGAGTTCGGCCTTGTCGAGGGTATGCTGCAGGACGATCAGCACGAGCGTCGCGGTGAGCTGGCCCATGATCAGGGTGACGTACTGGAACGACGACCAGAAGCCGCGACGGCCCTTGCCGGCGACCTCGGACATGTAGGTGGCGCTGGCGCCGTATTCGCCGCCAATGGACAGGCCCTGGACGACACGGGCGGTCATCAGCGCGATCGGCGACCAGACCCCGATGGTGGAATAGCTGGGGACCAGCGCGATGGAAAAGGACCCGAGGCTCATTAGCGCCACGGCCAGCGCCAGGGCGGTCTTGCGGCCGTAGCGGTCGGCGTAGTGGCCCATGGCCCAGGCGCCGATCGGCCGCGCCAGGAAGCCTACGGCAAAGATCGCGGCCGCCTGCAAAAGCTGCGCGGTCTGGTCGCCCTTGGGGAAGAAATGGTCGGCGAAATAGAGGGTGAAGGCGGAGTAGGCGAACCAGTCGTACCACTCGACCAGATTGCCCGCCGAGCCGCCGAGGATGGCCTTGATGCGCTGGGCCGATGTCAGGCCCGGTCCGTCCACCGCAATGCCGCTCGCCGCCATACATCCCCCCGAAGCGCTGGAGGGATGCTAGGCGGATTTTGGGGGAATTCGAGGCGCTAAATGCGGCCCATCAGGACCAGCACGATGATGATCACCAGCACCAGGCCAAGACCGCCGCTCGGGAAGTAGCCCCAGCTGCGCGAATGGCCCCAGGTCGGCAGGGCGCCGATCAGGAGCAGGATCAGGATGATGATGAGGATTGTGCCCAGGCCCAAGACGTTTCTCCTACGTTCCAACCCCGACCCGGGGGAGCAAACGGTCGGATACGGCCTAGGTTCCGGATCGGGCGGTCCGCTCCGCTCTACTCGGCGGCGTCGGCGGTGTGCAGGTGGGCGTCGGTGTCCTTGACGCCGAGCGCATACATCATCCCGATCCAGCCGCCCTTGACCCGCGGCAGGACAAGCAGGGTCAGGGCCGCCAGCGGGATCATGATCAGCGGCAGGGAAAAGGTCGGCGAGCTCTTCCAGACGATCGGGAAAAACAGCAGCGGGGCCACGATCAGGTGGCCGACGAGAAGGATGGTGAGATAGGCCGGGCCGTCGTCGGCGGGATAGCGCGCGAGGTCGTGGCCGCAGCCCTCGCAATGCCCGTTGACCTTCAGGTATTTCCAGAACAGCGGGGCCTTGCCGCACGCCGGGCAATGGCCCTGCACGCCCCGGAAGATCGACCGCTTCAGCGGATGAATGATCTCAGCCATGGCCCCCATATGGGCGCAAGACGGCGGGAAGGGAAGCCGGACGAGTGCTTAGGTCGCACCCGTGGCCGGCGTTATTTTCGCCGCCTGTCCGTGAGTTTTCGGCCGCGCGCGGCGGGCCTACTTCCTGACGTCGTTGGCGGTCGAGGTCACCGCCTTGCCGGCCGAGGAGACGTCCTTGCCGAGGCCCGCCACGGTGTTGCAGCCGGAAACCCACAGGGCCGAGGCGGCGGCGGCGAGCACGATCAGTTTGCGCATGGACGGCGTTCCCAATTTCGTCGGCGGGGATTTCACCGGACAAGGCGCCATAGTCAAGCTTCACAATGCCGCGCATCGGTCCGGCCGCTTGCAGCGGGGATCACCGTTTTGTGCGGCTCCGCGCCGAGAAACCCGCGGCTCGCGAGGAACTGGCCGCCACGGCCTCGGGTTGACGGGGCATTCCAATCCAAACCTGGCCAACCCGGGAGGACGGCAGATGACCGGTGACAGCGGTCGGATCGACGCGCCGTCGGAGGCGGCCCTGGCGCCGTTCCGCTGGCAGGCCGCGGCCCTCGCCTGGGCGCAGGAAGGCGCGCTGGCGTACAGCCAGGCCGCCGCGGAGATCACCGCCGGCCTCCTTACCCTCGTCGCGCGGCAGGCGCAGATCGGGTGGGGCTGGGCGGACGCCGCACAGCAAACTTTGGAGCCGGGGGGCCGTTCCCAGGAGGTTGCCATGAGAGTGAGCGAATGCATGACGCGCGAGGTCCAGCTCGCCGATCCCAACGACACCATCGCCACGGCCGCGCGGGCCATGGCCCAGCTCGACGCCGGCGTGCTGCCGGTGGGCCAGAACGACCGGCTCGTCGGCATGATCACCGACCGCGACATCGCCGTGCGCGGCGTGGCGCAGGGCCGGGGCCCCGACGCCCGCGTGGGCGACGTGATGAACGCCGAGGTCAAATACTGCTTCGACGACGAGGAGGTCGGCGAGGTCCTGCGCAAGATGGGCGAGTTGCAGCTCAGGCGGATGCCGGTGCTCAACCACGACAAGCGCCTGGTCGGGATCATCTCGCTGGGCGACATGGCCGCCAACGGCGAGTCGAAGGAAACTGGCGACGCGCTATGCGGCATCTCCCGTCCCGGCGGCCAACACTCCCAGACCGCGCATTGATCCGTACGCCGTGTAGCTAGGCCACCGCCGCCCCGCTCTGCTCGGCTGGCGCCGCTGGCGGCTGTGCCGCCTCGCCGGAAGACGCCATAAGCGCTAAGGGGGAAGGACAGCAGGAGGGCGATGTCCATGGCCGACGGTTCAGTGCAGGGTTTCACCGACGAGCGCCATGCGCCGGTGCGCGCCGCGTTCGAGGCCAATCTGGCCGGCGGCGCCGACGTGGGCGCCGGGTTCTGCGCGACGCTGGAAGGCGAAACCATCGTCGACCTCTGGGGCGGCTACGCCGACGCCGCCAAGACCCGCGCCTGGCAGAAGGACACCATCGTCAACGTCTACTCCACCACCAAGACGATGACCGCGCTCACCGCCCTGCTGCTCGCCGATCGCGGAGAGCTCGACTTCGACGCGCCGGTCGCCCGCTACTGGCCGGAATTCGCGGCGAGCGGGAAGGCGGGCGTCAAGGTCCGCCATGTGATGAGCCACGCCGCCGGCCTCAGCGGCTGGAAGGAGAAGATCACCACAGAGGATCTCTACGACTGGGAAAAGGTCACCGCCCTGCTGGGCGCCCAGGCGCCCCTCTGGGAGCCGGGGACCGCGTCCGGCTACCACGCGATCACCCAGGGCTACCTGGTAGGCGAGGTCGTGCGCCGGATCACCGGCAAGTCGCTGGGGACCGTCTTCCGGGAGGAGATCGCCGAGCCGCTGGGCGCCGACTTCCACATCGGCCTGCCGGCGTCGGAGGACGCGCGCGTCGCCGAACTGATCCCGCCGCCGCCTGGCCAGGGGGCGGGCGACGGCCAGCAGACCGAGGTGCAGGCGATCACCTTCAACAATCCCGGCATCGACGTCTCGGCCACGCGCACGCGGGCCTGGCGCGGCGCCGAGATCCCCGCCGCCGGCGGGACCGGCAACGCCCGCGCCGTGGCCGAGATCCACACCATCCTGGCCAACGGTGGTGTCGCCAAGGGCAAGCGTTTCATGTCCGAGGCCGGCTGCCGCAAGGCCCTGGAGTTGCAGATCGAGGGCCAGGACCTGGTCCTCGGCGGACCCGCCCGGTTCGGCATGGGCTTTGGCCTCGGCGGCGGCGTCATGCCGCTGCCCAATCCTGATGACGCCATGTTCTGGGGCGGCTACGGCGGCTCGCTGGTGATCATCGACATGAAGGCCCGCACGACCATCTCCTACGCCATGAACAAGATGGCCGGCACGACAACGGGCGACATGCGCGCCTTCGGCCTGGCTATGGCCATGTGGAACGGGCTGGGGTTGGTCTAGCGAGGCCCGGAACCGCTAATCCGCGTCCATTTTCAGGGCAGCGATAAAGGCTTCCTGCGGGATCTCGACCTTGCCGAACTGGCGCATGCGCTTCTTGCCGGCCTTCTGCTTGTCGAGGAGCTTGCGCTTGCGGCTCATGTCGCCGCCGTAGCACTTGGCGGTGACGTCCTTGCGCAACGCCCGGACCGTTTCCCGCGCGACGATCCGGCCGCCGATGGCCGCCTGGATCGGGATCTGGAACATGTGCGGGCTGATCAGGTCCTTCATCTTCTCGACCATGCCGCGGCCGCGCGCCTCGGCGCGGTCGGCGTGGACCAGCATGCCCAGCGCGTCGACCGGCTCGGAGTTCACCAGGATCGACATCTTCACCAGGTTGCCGACCCGGTAGTCCTCGATCTGGTAGTCGAAGGAGGCATAGCCCTTGGAGACACTCTTCAGCCGGTCGTAGAAGTCGAACACCACCTCGTTGAGCGGCAGATCGTAGACGACGAGCGCGCGGGAGCCGACGTAGGAGAGCTCGCGCTGGGCGCCGCGGCGGTCCTGGCAGAGCTTGATCACGCTGCCCAGATATTCGTCGGGCGTCAGGATGGTGGCCTTGATCCAGGGCTCGGCGATGGTGGCGATCTTGACGGGATCGGGCATGTCGGCGGGATTGTGCAGCTCCACCTCCGAGCCGTCGTTCATGCCGATCTTGTAGATGACGCTGGGCGCGGTCGCGATCAGGTCGAGGTCGAACTCGCGGGAGAGACGCTCCTGGATGATCTCCAGGTGCAGCAACCCCAGGAACCCGCAGCGGAAGCCGAAGCCGAGCGCCGCGGAGGTCTCCATCTCGTAGCTGAACGAGGCGTCGTTCAGGCGCAGGCGACCGATGGCGGCGCGCAGGTCCTCGAAGTCCGCGGCATCGACCGGGAAGAGGCCGCAGAACACCACCGGCTGCACGTCGCGAAAGCCCGTCAGCGGCTCGGCTGCGGGGCGCTTCTCGTCGGTGATGGTGTCGCCGACGGCGGCCTGGGCCACTTCCTTGATCTGGGCGGTGATGAAGCCGATCTCGCCGGGGCCCAGGCTCTCGACCTCGGTGCGCTTGGGGTTGAAGACCCCGATGCGGTCGATCAGGTGGGTCGAGCCCTGCTGCATCATCTTCACGCGCTGGCCGGACTTGAGCACGCCGTCGATCACGCGGACCAGCACCACGACGCCCAGGTAGGGGTCGTACCAGGCGTCGACCAGCAGCGCCTTCAGCGGCGCGGCCGCATCGCCCTTGGGCGCGGGCAGGCGGTGGACGATGGCTTCCAGCAGCTCATGGATGCCGGCGCCGGTCTTGGCGGAGGTGAGGACGGCGTCCGAGGCGTCGAGGCCAATGACGTCCTCGATCTGCTGGCGGATCCGCTCGGGCTCGGCGGCCGGCAGGTCGATCTTGTTGAGAACCGGCACGATCTCGTGGTTGTTGTCGATGGCCTGGTAGACGTTGGCGAGCGTCTGGGCCTCAACGCCCTGGGAGGCGTCCACCACCAGGATCGAGCCTTCGCAGGCGGCCAGGCTGCGGGAGACCTCATAGGCGAAGTCCACGTGGCCGGGGGTGTCCATCAGGTTGAGGACATAGGTCTCGCCGTCGTCGGCCTGGTAGGCCAGGCGCACGGTCTGGGCCTTGATGGTGATGCCGCGCTCGCGCTCGATGTCCATGTTGTCGAGCACCTGCTCGGTCATTTCGCGCTGGGTCAGCGCGCCGGTCTCCTGGATCAGCCGGTCGCTGAGCGTCGACTTGCCGTGGTCGATGTGCGCCACGATGGAAAAATTGCGGATGTGGGAAAGGGGCGTCGTCATGCTGCGGGTGCGTCTAGCACATTCCTTCGCGCACGCGAGACACGCGCCGTCGCACTTCGGCGAACACGGTTAATCGGACGTTAATCCGACATGCTGCATCACCAAGCTGGGCGGAGCTGATTTGAAGACCCAACGGAGGACGATAGCGCCCATGGACCGTCGCACACTCATCGTTTCGGGCCTCGTGACGCTCGCCGCCGCCGGCGTGGTCGGGGCGGCCCAGGCCCAGCCGCAGGCCGCGGCCGCCAATCCGCCCGGCCCGCCCGCGCCAGACCACCAGGCGGAATATCCGGCCAACGGCAAGGCCGAGACCTATTCCCGTGACGAGATGGTCAACAATGTCTCCGACTTCCTGGGCGTGACGGCAGAAGCCGCCGGCGGGGCGATCGAGCGGGTCTTCCAGAAGAACGGCCGGCCCACCGCCTATATCGCCGGCGAAGAGGGCTCCGGCGCCATCGTGGCCGGCGCCCGTTATGGCCGCGGCCTGCTCTACATGAAGAACAAGGAGCCGGTGGAGGTCTACTGGCGCGGCCCGTCGGTGGGCTGGGACTTCGGCGGCAATGCGAGCCGGGTCTTCACCCTCTGCTACAACCTCGACGACCCGCGGCTGATCTTCCAGCGCTATCCCGGCGTCGAGGGCTCGGCCTATTTCATCGGCGGCCTGGGCGTGAACTACCAGCAGACCGAGGACATCGTCCTGGCGCCGATCCGGGCGGGCGTGGGCTTCCGGCTGGGCGCCAACGTCGGCTACCTCGCCTATTCGCGGAAGAAGAACTACTTCCCGTTCTGACAGTCGCGCTCCTACCTCCCCCGCGCAGCGGCGGGAGGGGGACCATCGGCCGGAGAGCCGATGGTGGAGGGGGCAAGCGGTCGGCAGTGACTGGGGCTCGCCCCCTCCACCAACCGCTCTTCGCTACGCTCGGCGTTCGGTCCCCCTCCCGCCACTTCGTGGGGGAGGTAAGGCTCAGTGCTTGTCGGTCTTGCTGGCCAGGAGGTCCATCAGGGCCAGGACCACGCCCGAGACCACGAAGGTGATGTGGATGCCCACCATCCAGCCCAGGGTGCGGTCGGGGATCGCCTCGCCTTCGGAGAGCTTCATGAAGGCTCGGAGCAACGCGATGGCGCTGATCGCCACGATGGACGCGATCAGCTTCATCTTCAGGCCGGAGAAGTCGACCGTGCCCATCCAGCCCGGCCGGTCCTCGTCGTCGCCGGTGTCGATCTTTGACACGAAGTTCTCGTAGCCGGAGAAGATCACGATCAGGAGCAGGTTGCCGGCCAGCGACAGGTCGATCAGCGACAGCACCATCAGGATCGCCTGCTCCGGCGACATGGTCATCACGCCGGAGAACTCGTGGATCGCCTCGTTGACGAAGACGATGACCAGGGCGGCCAGCGCGATCACCAGCCCCACGTAGAAAGGCGCCATCAGCCAGCGTGAGCGGAACAGCCAGAGTTCGAGCACCCGCTCGAAGGCGGGCTTGCGGGACGGGGGCTTGGGAGCAGCGGGGGTGGCCATGGCCGATAGATGACGTGCCCGGCGCTCGCGGGCAACGGTTGACCTTCCCCTTAAGCGCCTCGCCGACCGCCCCCGGTCAGAGCCTCTGCGCCGCCCGTCCCCTTCCGGACCTTGGGCGCCGTCGCCCTGAGCCGGGTCCGCAGCCGCCCGATCTGGCGTCGGGCGTCTTCCATGGTGGCGGGGAGGGCGGCGTCCGCGATGTCGGCCACCTGGTCCTCGATCATCTCGTCCCGGAACGCGCGCGCCTGGGCGATCTGCTCGGCGAAGCCGGGACGGGTCCGCATCCAGGTGCGCAGGGTGCTCCCGTGCGGCGCGCCGGCGACGGCGCCGATCTCGGACAGGGCCGCACCGGCGGCGATCCGCTCGCACACCTCGTCCGCCGTGCTCGCGCCGTAACGCCCGTGCGCCCGCGCCCGGACCTGGCGGCTGCGCCGGATGGCGATCTTCAGCGCGCCGTCGAAGGCCGGCTGGGCGCGCCGCCAGCGCCGCAGCGCGTGCAGGCCGGGGAAGTCGGGCCCGCGGGCCACGTCGATCAGCCGCTCGCCGCGCGACACCCGCAGCACGATGCGGTCGGACATGGCCTCGTCCCACAGCCAGGTGAACGGCCGCATCTTCAGCCGCTGCTCGCGCACCGCGCGTCCCGCCTGCTTGGCCCGCTCCAACTCAAGCGCGAAGTCCGGGCTGATCCGCTTCCAGGCGTCGAGGCTCTGGCGTTCGACCACCCCGTAGCGGCGGGCCAGTTGGCGCAGCGGCTCACCCGCCCGCACCCGTTCGATCAACTCCAGAGCCCGCACGGGATCCAACCGGAAGCGGTCGGGGTGCGCGCCCTGGAAGCGCACGCCGCGGCCCCAGTCTCGCGCCTGCGCCAGCCGCGCCTTCAGGCCGGGATCGCACCGCTGCCAGCGCATCAGCGTGAACCAGTTCGGCATGCCGGCCTGCTGGCTGATCCGGTGCAGGCTCTCGCCACGCTGCATGCGCTCGACGATCTCCCCGATCATCGCCTCGCTGCGCAAGGTGGGTGGCGGCGCCATGCCCGGTGTATAGGCCCGCGCCCCATAAAAGTCCAGAACAAAATAAGAACATCAAATTCTCGCCCAAGCCCTCCGGCTACGGCGTTCACAGATTTCCAATCCTGACGCCAGAATCGGAAGGAGAGTCGACGTTCAGCACTCCTCGCCCCCGGCGAAGCCGAGTGGGAGAGGGAAGGGAGAGGGCGGCTCTATCGCTGGATAGACCTCGACCTTGGGCCAAGGGCCAGCCCGAGGGCCCTTGCGGAGGCTAGGCGCCAGCCGTTCGTCGGCGCCGCCCTCTCCTTTATCCTCTCCCACTCGGGCTTCGCCCGGGGGAGAGGAGACCGCTTACGCGCAGCCAGCGAGATGTGTGAATCCGGTAGGTCCCCTCGGGACCCGCGAAGCGGGGCCGAGGACAGGCTCCGGACGACTGAGGGGGAGGTGTCGGCGAAGCCGACGGGGGGGGTTGCAGCCCACGAGCTCTAAGGGCCGTCATCCATCGAGCCACCTTCGCCCACAAGGAGCGGTAGGGGCGCAGTGTCGGTATCGCTCGGTTTCGGGTATCGCCGCTTCGAGCCGCTGCTGACTCATCCCTCCCGTTGGGAATGTCCGGATTCGGGGCGGGTGCATTGGAGTTTGCCAACGGCGAGTTTCCGGCGCTGAGCCAACGGGGAGAAACGACCCTAAGCGGAAGTTGACCTAGAGTTCGGAGGACTATGTCCCGGTCGCTCAAGGTGGTGCTGAGTTCACAGGTTGGTGGGCGCGGCCTCTTCACTTGCCGCGGATACGGCCGCGTCGGTCGTAGTCACGTGACTTGTCGCGACGCGAGCCGATGGCCTGGCTGCCTTAAATTGGACCGCAGAGAGGGAAGGCAAGAGCATATTGTTTGCTCGCAGCGCGGCGAAGTCGGAGTTTGAGCGGCCGACTTGGCATGCGCAGCCGCTGAGAGCGAAGCTGGCCGTTAGAGCGGCGATAGCGAGACTAACTTTCAAATCGTGGTCCTCCAGATCGCAACGGACCGAGCAAACTCAGCCCACCCCCGAGATCAGCCAAGCTTCACCACTTTGCGGTGCATTTCAATCGAAGATCGAACACCAGGTGCGGTTCTGATTAGCCCACCGAGTCTCTCGACTATCTCCGATTTCGGCGCGATTGAGTGGCGCTACCCGACTGTCAACGGGCATGAGGCGAACTTCCGCAATCCACCCCGAACCGTCCTTCGCTACGTCTGCTCGGGGATCGCCGCGCGCAACGTCCGGTTCACGGTGACGGGCCAACGGGGAAAGTCGACCCGTTGCGGAGCTTTAGCGCGACAGGAAACAGTCTACGGCGTCACCCCGATATCCACACGAGACAGCACCTATTCCCCGCGCCACATTGGGGTCGGGCTCGCGCGCGACGACGACAAATTCACCTTCGGCCGTGGGATCGAAAGCGACCAACGATCCATCACCAGCGTCCGCAACCACCGCCACTTTTAGGATTACCAACTCACCGGACTGGGGATCGAGGTCTCTCATTTCTATCCAGAAAGGGGAGACCAGAGAGGCCCGTATCTCCGCCAGTCCGTTCTCAAACCACTCCGGTGGCAGCGCCTCGCCGACAGCGTCCGGACTGTGCTCCGGGAGCGTGTAGGTGTTTAGGCTGGCCCTAACTTCAGCCGCCAAGTGGGAATTACGGTGACAGTGCACTAATTTGACGCCTCGCTCATCGATGACTTCAGCCTTGGCGCGACCCGTCTCGCCGCTCCTCTTTCCAGGCCTTCCGCATCACGCCGACCCTGGACGACGAAGCGCGCCTCACCCACCTGCAGCGTGAAAGCCGCCGCCCGCCGAGCCCGGCCCAACGCGGGCGGGCGCCGGGGACTTTGAAGTCGGAATAGAGTGCACTGTCACCGTAATTCTAAAGACCCATACTCTCGCGCGCTTTCCTTGGGGCATGTAGAAGAGGCCGGCTCTCACACGATTTTTGAAAGACTCGGAGCAGTGCGCCCCTAGGCATTCGCCCGCCGACGCATCGTGCTTGGCTTTAGGGGCGCCGATCGAATGCCCCCGTTGCCGCCGCCGTGAACTGAAGCTGCTGAAGGTCTGCATTTCGGCCGCGTCTCGGTGTCAGTTGATGGCGCAATCCGGTCGCCGAGGATCGTTCCCATGCCCACCTCACCTAATCCCAGGCATTGGATCCCCTGCGTCCAGCCCCAGGCCAACCGCCTGTCGCGCCGCCTGATCACCGGCCGGAACCCGCAGGCTCCGACCCCGCCACGCGGGTCACCCCCGCAGCTTGGCCCCGACCGCCTTTTCCGCCGCTGCGACGATGCGGCCTGACAGGGCCTCGATCTCGGCTTCGGTGAGGGTCTTTTCGCGCGGCTGGACGGTCACCTCGACGGCCACCGACTTCATGCCGTCCGGCACGCCCTTGCCCTGGTAGACGTCGAAGACGCGGGCGTCGGCGATCAGCGCCTTGTCGGCGGCGACGATCGGGCGGACCAGTTCGCCGGCCGGAGTGTCGGCGGCGACCAGGAAGGCGAAGTCGCGGTTGAGCGGCATGAGCGGCGAGAGCTCGAGCGCCGGCTTGGTCTTGGTGGCCTTCTTCTTCGGCTCCGGGATGGCGTCGAGGTTGAGCTCGAAGGCCAGCATCGGCCCCTCGGCGTCGAGCGCCTTGAGGATCGCCGGGTGCAACTCGCCGAACTCGGCGATGATGGTCTTCGGGCCGAGTTGCAGCCGCGCCGAGCGGCCCGGATGCCACCAGGACGAATTCTGGCCCTGCACGACCTGCAAGGTCGGCGCGCTCATCTCGTCGAGCAGGGCCATGAGGTCCGCCTTCAGCTCGAAGAGCGGATCGGCTTGCGCGCCGTCCCAACGCCTTGCCGGGTGCGGCGCGATCAGGGCGGCCACGGCGGCCCACTGGTCCTGCGGCTCGTCGCCCCGGAAGTTGGGACCCACCTCGAACAGGGCGGCGTCGGCGAAACCCTTGCGGGCGTTCCTGGCCGCGGCCTCGATCAGGTTCGGCAGCACCGAGGGGCGCATGCAGTCGAGCTCGGAGGCTATGGGGTTGGCCAGCCGCAACTTCTCGTCGCCGCCACCGAACAGCTTGGCCCACGGCGTGCGCATGAAGCTCCAGGTGATCGCCTCGGCATAGCCGCGCGCGGCCATCGCCCGCCTTGCGTTTCGCATGCGGGTCTGGCGCACGGTCAGCGCGCCGCCGACGGGACGCGGCAGTTCGGGCAGGGGCTCGGCGGGCAGGGCGGCGTAGCCCTCGATGCGGGCCACCTCCTCGACCAGGTCGGCCTTGCCCTCGACGTCGCGTCGCCAGGACGGCGGGGTGACGCTCTCGCCCGACAGCGCGAAGCCCAGGTCGGTAAGGATCCGGTCGATCCGCGCGCGGTCGACGGTCAGGCCCGAGAGCTTGCGGACGAAAGCCCGGTCGAAGGCGATGGCGCCCGGCGAGGCGGGGGCCTGGCCGGCCACGCAGACCTCGCTGGCCTCGCCGCCGCAGAGGTCGAGGATCAGCCGGGTCGCCAGCTCAAGGCCGGGAACCACGAACTGTGGATCGATGCCGCGGGCGAAGCGGTACTGGGCGTCGGAGACGATGCCGAGGGTGCGGCCGGTCTGGGCCGTGCGGATCGGGTCGAACCAGGCCGATTCCACGAAGACGTCGGTGGTGGTCTCGGAGACCTTGGTGCTCTCGCCGCCCATGACCCCGCCCAGGCCCACGGCGCCGGAACCGTCGGCGATAACGCAGACCTCGGCGTCGATGGCGTAGGTCTTGCCGTCCAGCGCCTCGAGCTGTTCGCCCGCGCGGCCGAGGCGGGCCTCAATGAAGCCGCCGGTGATCCTGGCCGCATCATAGACGTGCAGCGGCCGGCAGCGGTCGTAGGACATCAGGTTGGTGATATCGACCAGGGCGCTGATCGGGCGCAGGCCCACGGCCAGGAGCTTCTGCTGCAGCCAGGCGGGCGAGGGGCCGTTCCTGACACCCTTGATCAGCCGGCCGGCGAACACCGGGCAGGCGTCGCCGTCGACTCGGATCTTGATGGGGCAGGCGCCCTTGCCGGGGACCGGCTTGACCGAGACGTCCTTCAGCTTGCCCACGCCGGCCGCCGCCAGATCGCGGGCGATGCCGGCGACGCCCAGCCAGTCGGGCCGGTTGGGGGTGACCTCGAAGTCGATGACGGCTTCCAGGCCCAAGGCCTCGGCGGCGCCCAGGCCCACCGTGAGCGTGTCGGGGAGCTCCATGATCCCCTCGGCCTCGGATGCGGTCTCCAGCTCGGCGGCCGAGCAGAGCATGCCGTTGGAGACCACGCCGCGCACGGGACGCGCCTCAAGCGTGATGCCGGAGCCGGGCACGTAGGCGCCCAGCGGGGCGTAGATGGTCGTGAGACCCGCCCGCGCGTTGGACGCGCCGCAGACGATCTCCTTGCGGCCGTCCCTGGTGTCCACCTGGCAGACCCGCAGGCGGTCGGCGTTGGGGTGCTGCACAGCCTCCACGATCTTCGCGACCGAGAAGGCGGCAAGCTTGGCGGCCGGGTTGTCGACATGCTCGACCTCGAGGCCGGCCATGGTCATGGCGTCGACGACGCGCTCGACGCCGGCGTCGGTCTCAAGGTGATCCTTGAGCCAGGAGAGGGTGAATTTCATCGTTCTCTCCTCAGCTCAGGCCGGTGGCGGGATTGGGCGCGGCGAAGGCCGAGAAGCCGTAGTGCTCCAGCCAGCGGACGTCGCTCGCGAACATGTCGCGCAGGTCGGGGATGCCGTACTTCAGCATGCCCAGCCGATCGATGCCGAAGCCGAAGGCGAAGCCCTGCCAGACGTCCGGGTCGAGGCCGCAGTTCTTCAGGATGTTGGGGTGCACCATTCCGCAGCCGACGACCTCCATCCAGTCGTCGCCCTGGCCGATCTTGATGTCCCCGCCGGACCGGTCGCAGCGCACGTCGAGCTCGGCGCTCGGTTCGGTGAAGGGGAAGTGGTGCGGCCGGAAGCGGGTTTCCACCGAGGGCGTCTCGAAGAACCGGCTGATGAAGGTATCCACGGTCCACTTCAGGTGGCCCATGTGGATGTCCTTGCCGATCACCAGGCCCTCCAGCTGGTGGAACATGGGGCTGTGGGTGGCGTCGCTGTCGGAGCGGTAGGTGCGGCCCGGCACGATGACGCGGATCGGCGGCTCGCCGTTCGGGGGGCCGTTGGCTATCCAGCCGGGCAGCTTCTCGTTCAGCTGCTGCATGACGCGCACCTGCACGGGGCTGGTGTGGGTGCGCAGAACCTTGCGCTCGCCGCGCTCGTCGGCCTGCAGCCAGAAGGTGTCGTGCATCTCGCGCGCCGGGTGCTTGGGCGGGAAGTTGAGCGCCGTGAAGTTGTGGAAGTCGTCCTCGATGTCCGGACCTTCCGCCAGGCCGAAGCCCATCTCGGCGAAGATGGCGACCATCTCGTCCTGCACCTGCATGGTCGGGTGGACGCGGCCGCGGCGCTCGGGCGGCGGCGGCAGGGTGAGGTCGACGCGCTCGGCGGCCAGCTTGGCGTCCAGCTCGTCGGCTTCCAGGCTGGCCTTGCGTTCGGCGATGGCCGTGGAGATGCGGTCGCGCAGGCCGTTGATCAGCGGGCCCCGCTCGCGGCGTTCGTCGGGGGACATGGAGCCCAGCGTCTTGAGCAGGTCTGAAATGGAGCCGGACTTGCCGAGCGCGGCTACGCGCACGGCTTCCAGGGCGGCCACATCGGACGCGGCCGTGACGGCGGCGGCCAGTTCGGCCTCGAGAGTGGTGAGATCGGTCATGTGGCTTCGGTTCTTAGAGGGCGTTGAAGGGGAGGGGAACCCGTTGACGCGCACAGCAAAAAGCCCCCCGGTTCACACCGGAGGGCTTCAAGAATGCTTCGGGGTCTAGACGACCTTCAGCCTCAAGCCAGCGCGGCGCGAACCTTGTCGGCGATGGCCTTGAACGCGGTCGGATCGGCGCCGGCGATGTCGGCGAGGACCTTGCGGTCCATTTCGATCCCGGCCAGCCCAAGGCCGTGAATAAACGAGGCGTAGGTCATGCCCTCGAGGCGGGCCGCAGCGTTGATGCGCTGGATCCACAGCGAGCGGAAGTTACGCTTCCTGACCTTGCGGTCGCGGTAGGCGTACTGGCCGGCCTTGTCCACGGCCGCCTTGGCGGTGCGGATGGTGTTCTTGCGGCGCCCGTAGAAGCCCTTGGCTT
>Ga0307513_10002880_pt1 | contig 23557 bp, 10 predicted proteins | sample 15_EM_MG_FD_202174 | JGI IMG/M metagenome (GOLD analysis project Ga0307513, IMG submission 202174) | Populus trichocarpa ectomycorrhiza microbial communities from riparian zone in the Pacific Northwest, United States - 15_EM | ecosystem: Host-associated > Plants > Roots > Unclassified | place...
GCTACATGACCATTCCATACCCGGAATCCTAAATATAAACTTCCAGCAAAGCAAACTAAACATAGCAATACGATAGCATAGCCTATCTGACTCAGAGACAGTGGCGGAGCTGAAATCAAATCAAATACACTAAATATAAATCAACTAAACATAGGAGATCCTGCACTGCCCGCTCCTGTGTACCGTTACCGGAACATGTACACATGTTACAGGAGGAAACTCCAATGCCCCAATTGGAGGTTCAATTATCTGAATTCTTGTGGTAGGTTTCCAGCTTCAAGTGCAACTTACAGGTAGTACTATAGGTAGTGGGAATGCACACCCAAATCCGCTCATTGCCGGCTATTCATGAAATTTATTTTCACCTCTACTAGCTTCAATTACAGCAGTAATCTCATATGACATTATTGCTATTAGCCCATTAATCTAGTCTTCAGATACATCTTTCAACTCTTCAACAATGATCTCTTTTATTACTGTATTTCGATAGTTTCAACCTATGCTTCTCTTAACTCTATCCTCAATATAGTTCCAAATCTCCTCAATTGGGTTCAAGTTGGGTGAACAAGAAGGAAGTGTAATTCTTGGAAAACCATAATTTAAAGTTTCTGCAACATTGTAGTCCTTCGTAGAGGAGGGAGTACTATCTTCAATCAAGTTCAAGTTCCTGTTGTATCATTATTTATTTAAATACTAAGAAAGGAAAAACTTTTGAACGAAGAACTTGCTCTTTGTAAATATAACAATCTACTCCTTCTTTTCTCTTTGTAGAGCAAGTTTTGTGAAGTGAAAGAGAATAAGGTTTATTCCGGCCTATGGAATAGTTGTAATCATTGGTATTGCTCTGAAACTTTTATTGTAAATGGGCAATTAATGCATTCTATTGTGCCTGAGTCTTGATTGGTGATGGGAAAAAGGGGCAAGAGAGCTGGGAGACATCATTACCGGAAATAATTTTACCTCAAAACATTGCTGCTACTAGGCCTCTAGAGAATTCCTTATTTAGGGTCTGAGCCAATTATGTTTCCCCTGCCCGTCTCAAAACTTCCTTTGCATAAGAGGAGGGTAGTGTACTTGCTTTAAAGTATGAATTATCACTAAACACAACTTTGCTAAAATTGAAGTTCTGATACTTCAATGCCCACTTCAACCTTGTAGATTTAGCCTTAGCATGCAAGAAGCACTTCTTGGTTGGTTGACAATGGTGGATTCCATTAGTGGCAGGGATATTGGATAAAGTGTTTCTGCAAATAGATAGTCTTGCTTCAGTAATAAGCTCATCAGAAAAGTTTCTGAAGTGTGTAGTATCCTGAAGTCCAAGGGAGAAAATATAGTGTTTGTTCTCTGCCATTCAAGTTAAAGCTTTATTATGATATTTCTGTATAGCGGGAGCAGGCCGTAGTTTGCTTCAGAGTGTGCTAAGGGATTATGAATCACGGTCTGGGGTGTGTGTAGTGTCAAGAGCAGAACGATATCACACCAGGTTGAGAGAGACATATTTGTTAAAGCTGCAATTTCCCATAGTGGTAACCACATGTTTCCTGGCAACTTTGTGAGAGCCACTATTTTCCTGGGCTTGGATAGAGAAGTGGTAGGTTCCCACTGTTGCCCTATACTTCATCCTTTCCTATAACAGCAGTCTCTTAGCATGGTGTTTCATGAAATGGACTTTCTCTTTGACATGAATTATGAAGTGCTACCTGTCTTGTAGAAGTAAAGGGTTCATAGGAATGAGTCTTTTTATCAAGTCACCTCTTCTAGATTATCAATAATTTATAACCCCCTAATTTCTAGTATTGCAGTCAGCTTTTATAAACCTCATCATTCCTCGGGTCAGAATTCTCACGACAATTGCCACTCCCACCATTTCAACAGCAACTATTGTCATTATTTCCCTCAATTTCCTTTTGAAAACCATAATGACGTTAGCAATCTAATTTTGTACCATTTCTACTAGTTCCGGAACACTGCTTATAATTACCAGATTCCGAAAACGCCATGAGAACATACAGTAAGAGTTGGTTGCATCATTTTTACCAGAACACCGCAAAAACTCGGATGATCGAAACGTATGCTATGTAGTTGATAATTCCCTACTTTAGAATAGGGGTGAAAGACACGGCAAAAACAAAAGAGCTGCTCAGCCCCTCTGGGGGCCATAAGAAAGCAAGAAAAACACCAGACCTTACTAGAGGAGGCAACTCTAACGACTTAGCACACGGTTCGATTGTTCGAGTTTTTGCGGTACACACATGCGCGCACACTTGCTCTCCCTCTCATTACGGCTGCTAGGGCCCCCGCAGTTAAGCCTTCAAGGTATAGGGGATAAAGTATCCAAGCAGTTAATTCAGGTTAACCCGCGAAATAAGCCTTGTCTTGTACTAAATATTTACCCCCGGAACCCGTATGATACAGTGATTCCCATTCTATCGGCCAAGTATCATAGCTATGTTGCTTATGTCACCTACATCGCTTGTATTAATACTAGACTGGTCTAATAGATCTCCGTGCAAATACAAAGGTCACGACCAATCACGCATTCGCTCTCAATATCCCCGCAGGTAGCCCAACAGACCAACCATCCCACAATTAACCAAAAGCACCAACACAGCTATGATACCACGGGTGATTTTCAATTCTTATAAATTGTGCCGAACCAGTCCCACTATAAGATAAGATAAAACGGAGCAAAACAAAACAAAGGAAATGAGGGCCACAGCTAACTAAGTTAAAGTAAGCAGTAATATCCAGAGTTAGTCGCCAACATTTAAAGGATCGAAAAATGGGAAATGAAAAATCAAGGGAAGAGGAATGAGAGGAAAATGAAATGAAAGCCAAACCCTCCTCCTCCCAGGACAATAATGGATTTCCCTCACGTTTTTCATTTACACGCCATCCGGGAGGAGAGAACAAGAGGAAGAGAGAGTGAGATACCAAGGAAAACTGACAAAAACATAGACACCCCGGCCACCAACCAGCCCCGATCCGCCTACCGACCAACCCCAATTCAGATAAACCCCGTCAAGGTATGTGTTTGAGTATTTGTTTCGGAAAGTAAAAGCGATGACAGATTGTATAGAAGAGAAAAAGGAGAAAAATACACTTGACCGCACCGATACCAACTAGCTAACCCCCACTCTTCGTTACCGTGAATAAGGAGGGTACAGCCCGTGAACATGGCTGGTAGAAAAGCAATCGCAGAAAAGTTGAGGGATAAGATCCCATAACGTAATGTATGGCGATAAAGGTCGTGTTCAAAGACTTCTCGCAGCAATAGAGAACCAAAACAGAAAAACAAGCAACTATGCCACCCTGAGTTTGAAAAGGAAGAGATGTGACAAAGGAAAATCATTATCGCCTTCAGAATAGAGAAAGGGAACACGAATGGAAAGAGTCTTTGGGATACTACAGCATCTAAAATTAAGGAGCACTAGCCACCAATGCTGCAAACACACCGACACCCCCGACAATTGCTCCGGCAAGGGCGGTAGCGGCGAACTTTGCAAACTGCTTCTTTGGCCTCACAGTTCTAGCCCGTTTCCTTGGACGCTCCTCTTCATCTTCTCTAGCTTGAACAGCCTCCTCCTCCTCCTCCTCTTCCTCCTCGTCAGATGTTCTATTGGGTGTTGGTAGAGCGGGTTCCAAAGTAATTGTCCCCATTTCCTCTTCGAGTGCCTGAACGTTCTTTCCTGGGAAGAGCATGGCCAGCTCTTGAGTAGAAACCTTATTTATACTCTCCAGTTTATCCTCTTCTTCAACGTCGTCATCCGTCTCATCCATGTTTTCAGGGCTCTCATGAGCGACCTCTTCCTCCTCTTGGAATTTCTCTTCGGGTGTGATATCAGATATTTGAGAGTGCTTGCGCTTGGATCCAGTATGTGGAGAAGAGGGGTTGAGAAGGTCGGCTACAGATTTTTCCTTCTTGGTCTCGGTAGGAGGAGGACTGACTAGGCCATTTGTAGATGGGCCAGGCGGTGGTGATGATGCTATCCCATAAAACGCGTCAACCTGGTATCTACATCGGCTAAATTGTTGAGGGGGCGGAGGGTAGAAAGTACCAGTTGCTACCATCAAGGGCCCAGGAGGTGTGAGAGGGCCATTGTTTTCGTGAACAAGATTGCTGATCGAGAAACCACGTGATTTACTAAAGTCGCCTCTGCTTGCCTCACAGACACTAGTTCGCCCAGTCAGAGTGGTGTTGGGGTGGTGAACTGGGAAGCGCTCATATCCTGTGTTGAAGGCCTTATGTGGGGCGAACCAAGCGCATGTGGGATGGCGAGAATCGGTGTCATCCTCCACTTCCTCCATCACATCACCTTCCCCCTCTTCCTCTTCATCGTACTCTACTACCCCATCGGTCATCTCTTGTTCAGGAGCATTGTCGGGTGCATCTCCGTCTTCCTCTTCGTCCTCTTCCTCTTCATCCTCTTCCTCTTCCTCCTCCTCCTCCTCCTCCTCCTCGTCTTCTTCGTCATATTCCCCATCTTCATCGTTGCAATATTCATCATCCCAAACCATTTCGCTTGTTTCGCCGATTGAGATCTCGGCTTCATCGCCCAACCACCATGTGCTCTTATCAAGTCCTCGAAACTTTTCACCCTCGGCCATAGCATCTTCGAGTAGCTTCTTGGCTTGAGGAGTAACTGTTGGTGGTGGTGGAGATGAGACGAGTGGCTTATCGCCCTTGGGTGCTGGTGCTTGGGCCAAATCTTGTTGCCGATCTTCCCAAACCTTAGGGAACAACCCGGTAGGCTCCTTAGGCCCCTCAACTGTCTTGAAGGTCTGAGCCCAGGGCAAAGAAGCTGGGGGTAGTGGCTGTGACACACTAGGTGATTTGGGGTTCCCACGAACTGGGCTCAAATAAGGTAAGGCATCATTAGGCCTATTAGCCAGATTTGCAAGGTTTATTTGTCTGGCAGTAAAGTATTCCTTCTTTTGTTCCATAGAACTATTGCCATATCGCTTTTGGAAAGTATCGGTTGGCGTATGTGGATCTTCCGGGAACCAGTGAATGTGAGACGCACCGGATGGTGTCTTCTTGGCCACCGCCTCGGTAGGTAGCATAGTGAGAGGAGGAAGAGTGGGAGGTTCTGAAATGGCTGCGGATGTGGCCGCGTTTCCCCCAGACTTATTAGAAGAATCACTCCCATTTTGCGCAGCCACTGCAGCGTTTGCTAGCTCTTCAAATGGCGCAAAGTTCGTCTTAGGCCGGGAGACACCGCCTAAAGGTGTAGGGGCAACTTGGGGTTTTGAGCTCAGGGCCTCTGGTGGAGACATCGAGGTAGGAGCATTCGGTGAATAGATATTATCAACTGCCATAGTGACATCCATGGTATCATTTGCCGTGGAAGCCTTCCCGGCATGCTCCCCTCCATCATTCTCATGCTGGTCCCCATCTTCCTCATCTTGCTCTTCCTCCTCTAATTCCTCCTCTTCGTCCTCCTCCTCCTCATTCTCATCAGATTCATCAGACGATGCATAATTGAACCGACGACTGCGGACATGAACACGGCAACTGGAATCCTCATCGTCCGACTCGTCCATGTCCGAATTCTCAACCCCCTCGCTCTCAGTGTGCCCCTGTGTTCTGGGGGTGTGCTGATAACGTTTGAAGGTTTCCTCTGGTATAATTTCAATATCGCTTTCCTCGTCATCGATCACAAGGCATTCAGGGGCAGGCTTATTGGAGCCCTTGGATTCGTTCGCAACGTCCTTACTCTTATCATTCCGAGAGACGGAAGCTTCCTGGGCCTGGTTCATCAAGCTCCCGATTGTGACACCGGGCCTAGCGGGCGCGTCGCAGATTTCAATATCTACCAGTTCGGCGTTGACCTCAACGACATCTCTCTCTCCCGAGCCAGCCATCTCATCAACTTTTCTCTTCAGTTGCTCTACGCGGTCCTTCGATTGAGTCAATGATTCGACCGACATGTCCTTCGTGCTGCGTTCATGACTAATGGGAAGCTCATCATCGGGTATCATATATGACGTCGATGCCCCAACACAGGTAGTTTGTCCCGGCCTTGGAACCGTAGAATTAGTGCCAGAAGTAGAAACCCCGGACCCCGAAGCCTTCTCTTCTTCCAAGTGGTGGAACTCGGGATACTTGGGGTCTAATTCATCATCCCCCTCCTCTTCTCCTTCGGAAACTTCGTAGTCAGATATCAGGAGATCCTCGCATATTCCGTAACCACCTCGACTTTTAGGTGTTTCAGATGTCGGTTCAGATTCGGCCATAGGCTTCGGGAGGCTACAGAAACAGGACGAGCGGTGTCAGTAAATTAGAGCATAGAAACAACATCTACAAGCACGGATACAAGCACAGATGGGGGGGGGGGGGATTGAGAAAACGAGACTCAGAAAAGACTTACGGTATTTCTTCCCACTCAACTCCGCACCGGAATGTTTTTGGAGGGAAAATTTCGTCACCTCTAGTGACCTCTGAGCCAAACGTAACTTCCGTCCCATCTGTCAACTCTGCAGTTTCGTCTCCTACAAGTTGAAGGCCGTTAACGTAGGTGCCGTGCATCGATTTCATATCCTTAATAACTATCTGCAAAGATAGTCAAACAGTCGTTAGCATGGAGAAAGTGGGGAGAGGCAAGAATTTAAAAACAGCGAAATTGGTGGCGGTAATTAAAACGCAATGGGCAATGGAATGACAAGTTAGGAGCTACTAAAGAAGTGCTTGGAAGTGGGGAGACAATATGAGCAACAAGAACCGAGAGCCGTACAATATGTGTGTAAGTGCAAAGGCAAGATAAGGAAAACCAAGAGTGCTCCGCCATCTGAAATGCCGTACACATAAAACTCCGATCCCCAAAATAGCCGTGTAAAACAGTGGCGGAAGAAAGAATAATAATAAAGTAGCTGAGTGGTCACAACTTGCCTTTCGAGAGGGTACGAGCAGCCGAACCTCCGCATGTGAACGACTCATAACGGCTGACTCGAAGAAGCCATTATTCCTAGCAGCAAACAATCCCTTAGATTTATTTCTACTGCTCCTACCGATCGGTTGGGCCGGGTCCTCGGGTGTGAGGCTGATTGTACGGGAAGCTCCATCAGTACTACTAGTAGAGATGGTGTGCAAAACAGGATACGAGCATGGCAGAGACGCGGGTGATTTATTTTGAGAGTTTGGGGGAGGGTGAGGGTGAAGGTAGAGCCTGGCTGTTATTCCGGTTAGCATTACAATGATTGGGAACGCTGAGAAACCTTGAAGTTCAAAGGGAGTATTGCTTCGGTAGTGATGGAACTTTCAAATGGGAAGGAGAAGGAAGAAGGGGGAAGGAAAGAGAGAGAGGGGGGGGGAATGTGGGAGGCGGCAGAGCAAGGCTGCCTGCCATAGCTATTATAAAGCGGGGTGACATTTGGAGGGGGTCGATGTTGGTAAGAGGGGCGAAAAAGGCACTCACTTCGCAGCATGATTATAATATCCTATCGTAGGATCCCTCCACGGCTATCTTGAGGAAGAAGGGGAGGATTTCTTGTCGGAAGCTGGTAGGTTCGTATAGTCCGATAATTTTCTTGGGTTTGATCGTAGGGGGCAGCAATGGAGTCTGAGGTGTGGGTTGAGGTGAGAAAGAGGAGAAAGGTTTAGTGTATAGGTGTTGCAGTCACGGTGGTGACGCACGCCTTGCTCGAACTGGCGGTCGATTGAATAATATTAGAAGCGAACGAGGAGCGGGCGGCCAAAGTTTAGAAAACCCCACACACACGGACAGCTGGCAATGAATAACACTGTGTTTCAAGAGATTTTAGAATGGCCAAAAGTAAGTTACTGTCCTGACTCTATCGTATGGCACGTACTGAGCTTGCCGTTAAAGCTTTGGGAGGGGGTAAGATAGGAATGAGAAAGCGTACGAGCTGCCGTTCGGAACACAAAACCCAACAGGCGGCGATGACAAGCGGCTCGGTTCAGCCAAGTTTGATGCCCCCTATCTCTTTCCACTTCTTTGATTGCGAGTACACAGGACACGAAAACAACCCGCGGTAAAGGGTTTGTGTGCGGTGACGATTCAGAGACGAGGAGAAACGGAGGGGGGAAGTTTGGTGGTTGTGGTGGGGGGAAGTAAGCGGAATGAAAAGGAGAGGTGACTGGTATCGAGTGACACGGTGGGAGGGGGGAGTCAAGGCGGGGCGCAGAGTTGCTACACCTACGAGTATGATGCCGGCATCAAGACGATTAAAGATGAGTTGCCCTGCTCAAGTACAGTACAGAGGCCAGAAAAAAGGATATATGAGCAGCTGTGTGGTATGATTCAGTGCAATAACTCGAATTCTCCAAGAACCTGACCTGGCTAGTGTCTCGGTGGATTCATGCAAAAGCCCCCGCCAATTAGCCCCTCCATACCCCCCTTTCGATTTGTACTAATACAATGTTCACACCCTCGATTGCTTTTCAAGGCCCATTCCATAACATTATCATGCTCGATCAAAAGCCACCTCTGCCTTACCTTGTCCAAAGCCAAAAGCCAATATAGAATGCCCATAACTTCATAGGTTACACCTAAAAGTAGCCTAGCGGAAGGTGCCCCGCCCAATCAGAGGGCCCCACACCCATCCCAAAATGGTGCGATTAGCGTCAATTTTGGGGCTGCCAGCCTCACTCTGAGTCCCAAAATTTACTGGGATTTGCTCCTTTAGTTAATAGTTGGTGCAATTCCTACAATCAGCTAAAGCTCTGGAGCAAACTATCCAGGTGGGGGGAATCCCCCTCGGGGTCACAGGAATTTACGTAGGTATAGTTGCTGTGGTTTTTTACTCCGGGGGGGGGAAACGGGAAAGGTGGGATTGGGGCGAGGACTGGGAGCTGCCGAGAGGCACATATCTCAGTGGTAAAGTGGAAAGGAATGGATAACAGGTAGGTTCGGGGTAACAACTTAGAGGAATGGTGGGAGGATCATGGCCGAGCTGGGAGGCAAAGCGAGCCGAGCTGGTTCCATGTGCCTTTTGTGCCCACTTTCGTGTGCGCACCTGACTGACCGAAGGCGTAACTTACACTATCCTTGTCATCAATAAGACAAAGACTGTTCTTACAGCCCATACAAGAGGTGGGGTTATCACATTGTACTCCTACACTCGTTTGAATCCAAGGAGCACAGTACCAATGTCAATTTGAATTACGCAGTAAGAGGGGAAATACCGCGCTCCCCAGCATTATTACCCATTTTTTCTTTCATCTTTGCTCGAATTCTCTTGATGGAATACCATGAATTATTCGAGGCAATTAACCTGTGAGTGCTGATAATAACCCGCAGCTAGCTAGGAATAGCGAGAAAAGAGTGGTTGTGATCCCACTGCGCATTTTTTGCGGAATCTCTATTCGACAAGCATGCCTGAAGGTCGGTCCTCTGAGACCAAAAAACAATACCACTAACTTAGCAGTTTCTGAACCAGTATTTTCCAGAGCCAACTTCTCTCCCAAGCGCCCGATAGCCCCCCCCGCTCTTCCCCCTCTACCCTCCAATCCAGTTTAAGGGTGACCCATTCGCCGGTGGATCACTGCGATGGGGTTCCAGGATACACGGAGTTGAATCAAGGATGCGGCATGCCGGTAATGATTATTCCACCAATTCGCCCCACAATACAGAACTTGAGTTACCGGAGCCACAATAGCAGAACAATGAAGGAGAGAAAAGGAAGAATATCAAGTCATGTATCTTCCCGTACAATTTGTCTCCAAAAGACAACAATCCGGTAGCCTAGTTCACTAGTAACCCCCCCATTCGACTTTAACTCGTATGTCTGAGGGTTTTCTCGGAACAAAATCGAACCAGGCCACGAATAGGGTGCTTAGCTATCATGGCACAAACACACCATCACGCTCCGGCTGCCTGTTTCCGGTAACCGCAGCGTGATTTACAAATGACAAAGGCCTGATCAGATCGCGACAACGTCCGGAGGGAAGGTAAGTAATGGTAAGGGTATCATAAGAAGGGGAGGTAGACGGAGAAGAAGAAAAAGTAGGTCTATTTTTTCGGAGGGAAATTATTCGTGTCTAGATTTAGTTTATAATATTATGCAGGTTTTTGCGCCTCTATCTGCTTGGATCGCTGGTTGGCTAGGATTTTGCTTACGGTGCCTTATGACCACTGGGATATTTTTGCCAATATGGTATTCGCTTTGTGAGGATAAGACCAGCGTGACTTACCCACCGGCATGCTCCACGCAAGAAATATATATGGGGGATCGTTGCCCTGGAACAATTCTCGTGTTTTGTTTGTGTAGGAGGAAAGGAGAAAAATACCTTTTCTCCCTGTGCAAGCATTTCTGGCGGGATCGTCCAAAGAGCCCGCCTGTTGTGATTTGTGATTATGATTCTTTATGATCATTGCTGTGCGTCCATTCAATGGGTCCAATAATGGCCTCCCGTGAGGGAAATTCCGCATAGAGTCCGACACGTCTAAGAATCATAAATTGGGTTTGGTGTTGTTTTGGTCTTAGAAGTGCATTGTATCCTCATAAATTGAACCCTTAACATGTGCCACCGGCACCGTAACATACATGTGGTTTTTTTAACTGCAGTCAGATATCGTATTGTTATGTAAGTGGCGGAATAGGTTTACGTCCTGGTTTCGAGGAGTCGTTGCAGAGCAGGGCTAGAGAGTACTCGAGTACTGATGACATTAGTATTGCGTGGAGGTTTCGCCAGCTCTGGGTAATTGGAGAATTGCTTGAGCCTAGTATCGGGGGGGTTTCACACAGAACTGAGGAGATCCCATTTTGCATGCTAATGTTACATGTTCTAAATAGCTATGTCAGGCAATAGGAAATGGCGTGGAGCCGAGGGCCAGAAAGAGCTAATGAGGAAGAGGAGGGAAGTACTGTGCAAGAAATATTCCTGTTAAGAATATATAATATTATTATGTTTAGATTTATAGGTAATAGGAAGAGTAATGCCTAGTATTGAGGCCTAACAAGGATCTTGCAAAAAGTTAAGAGTGAAGAAAGCCATGGGCTAGAGAATGGGGAGTTGGAGAAGCTTGGGGTAGGGAAGCAGGTAAAAAAAGTATTAGATTGTGATGTTTAAAAATAGAAGTGGTAAGAGGAGCTGGGGGACTGTGAAAAGAGTAAACTATGACCAGAATTATAGAGTTTTATGTCAATTAAGATAGAAGATAGTATTTATTAAGGGTAGTATAGGATCAAGTTGAGAATATGAGGAGGGTTTGAAACTGGCTTTTTGCATTCTGTTATATTGACAGGTCTTTATGCAATGAGTCTGAACTTTAATAACTCGACAGTAACTTGAATGTAGTAAGAGTGAACTAAACTCCAGCTTATATGGTATACCAAGAGGTAACTAGTGAGACTAGGTCAGTATACTTCAAGTTGGTGTATTGCTAATAGGTATAAGTTGGTACAAGTACCCACAATCTAGCCTGGAGGGCTGAAATACCAAGTGGACAGATAGGGTATTCTTTGTAGAGGGCAGTTAGCCTGTGGAACAGGGGTGGGTACCTTGGGAGAGTATATTCTCAATAATAGTAAAAATTGACATTGTGTCAGATCAGTTAGCATAGTGTTGTAATGTGAGGAACATTGCTTTTGGGTTTACTGCATACTACTGTACTTCATGTGCCACATTGCAATACCCTCCTCGTATTCCATACTTTAGAGGTTGCCTAGTGAGAGTCTTTCCATTCTGAGGCAACATCGTATCATCTCAATATCCGGATTACACCCTGACTCTCCTGCTACTAAAGTCATTCACCTGGTGCTGCCACCTCCCCTGTAGTCTCATGTTTGCCTACTGACCCATCTCCATCCTCCATGTATCCCTTAAGTAACTATAATACATGAGGTGTAGTCTCAGAGACTGGCCTGCTTTTGAGGCTGTAGCTCTATTGTTTATGAGAGCAGAATTGGCTACTAATAGAATTGTGCGATATTCTGGCATGAAAAGGTCTTTGATTTCTATAATATACAGCCTGAAAATACAGTTTTCTTACCAATAAACCAGTCCAGGATCCAGGATTCAAATGAATAAGTGAGTCCAGATTCTCTGACTTGAATATCTGATGTTTTTAATAAATCTCATTAAACATTGTCAAATCAAGTTGTTAATTTACAAGCCAGTGGGAGTTCCTGTAAGGGATCAAGAGTGCCAAGCCCAGAACTATCCTGACATCAACCAGTATGAACTCTCATGATTCCTCTAGTATCAGTACTGTGACAAGGTTGCATATATCCAATAGATGCCCTACGCTGACTGGAGCCAGTATCTGAATATCTGTCATCAGACAAAAAATATCACCAAATGGGTAATCCCGCATGATGAGAAGGTCTTGCAGCTTTGCAGGAAGACAATTCCTACGAGCAGCTCATATTTCCTTCTTACTCACTTGTACACCAATCTAATCATTCCCACTACAGAGATTTCTAAAGAGTAGAGTGGCGGTGGATTGTATATAGCAGATATCTTAAATAAGAGCCACTTAGAATACAAGGACTGGGATTTCAAGTTGTATGAGTAGCTCAACAGAAAGTGACATGAGCAAAAAATATTCTACCTCATGTATTACATAGATATCTTCCTGTATCCTCTGGTAATACCATCCCTCCCTACTCCTTATGTGCCGCTTACATTTCCATCATTTTCTCAAAGCGTACAGGGCTTTCAGAAGGCTCAAAACATACTCCCGGCATTATCTATCTCCTACATTTGTCCAAGTGCTCGGGCTTACTCCACTGGGGAAGGTGCATTGCAACACCGACCTCGGTTTTATTTTGGTTTCTCCCCTTGGCTCAGGTTGGCTCTTGTATGTCCCAAAAAATCTACCCCAGTCTGAGGCGCTTGTCACATATGGCACGGTCCATCCCCCTTGATTTCTCTGTTATGGACTCTGTCTCCCTGGAGTTGCCTGGAGTTCCCCTTGAGATGTTCTTTAGGCCATTAGGTTTTGTCTACATGTAACAACATTTGTTTTTCACTTCACTTGTTCCACTTGTTACTGTTCATTTTGGACTTTCTATCATCCTTTTCGTGACCTTTCATGATTTGCTAAATCTTTCTCTATTTCTTGTATTATCTTTGACTTGTCTTGGTTACTCTTTTGCGCCACTCTTGGTGTCCCTAATCACAAATACAAGAATTTACTTTTATACGAAAGGTGTTCAATAGATCCTATTAAATGTTTCTAAATCAATCCTATTATTTACATACTACCATTTGTTGCCTGTTTTAGCTGTGTCTGGTACTAGATGTAACATTCCCATAATTTGTTTGATGCCAACCAATATCCCGGTTGTTCTATTTGGGCCTTGGCTAGCTCAACTGGGATAGTAACTAGTCCTGTAATATTGCTGAGCTTTCCCGAATTCTCAACAGAGAGTCTATCTACTAATACAAGTCGATATACTAAACCCTTTGACTGATGAACTTTCATTATCAATAACAAACAAGGCAGATAAATGCCTTTTAATGCTCTGTAAATACTTCTCTAGCCTGACTCTACCCATACCCAATTGTTCCTACTGCGCCCAGTTGACCTTCAAAGCTGAGTTTCTGTGCACCAGAGAAGGAGCCAAGTGACCTCTTGCATATCCTGAAAGGTTTCGACTGGGACATGTAAAAGCTGACAAATTTCGACAGAGAACAGTTTAACTGTGCGTAACTTAACCTCACGGCCTATAGACAATTTCCATTGATAATAATCTAGTAAAAGGTCTGGCAAGTTTCGCAAAATCATTTTGAATTGCGAAATGTTTTGGACAGTTGCTACCAACCCACTTAGGGGCTGTTTGGCACATCGACGTTTGAGTCGTAAACCTACTCAAACTGCAGTTCCAGTGGTTTTTCCTCTCAAACTACAGTTTAAGTGGGTTGGTGTGTTTGGCTGCCCTCTGTTTCCAAACAGCAGTTTGCAAAGTTTGGAAACTGCAGGTTGTAAACAATGCCTCCGTAGACTAATATTAAGTAAGTAAATTATATTTTAACATAAGTTCTGCTTACTAGCATCATATTAAATTGACTTTACTGGAAATTAACCTCTGCTACTGATTAGTAATTTTCCCTTATTCATTAAAACTGACCTGAGGTGTTTGACAATACAAACCGCTCAAACTGCAGTTTGGGAAACTACTTAAACAGTGGTTCTGAAACAGCCATTTGAGTGCGTTTACTACTCAAACGTCGATATGCCAAATAGCCCCTTAGTTGCTTTGTTGCTGATCCCACCTGGTGTTTGTGTGGTTTTTTATGTAGTTTGTCCTGAATGGGACATGAGATATTGGCTTTGACATTTATGGGATGAATTTTGAAGCTTTCAAGTATAGCATACGTCTGTAGTATTTGATGACTTGCATCGTTCCTATTTGACAGATAATAGCCTTCCTTAATCATTGTTTTATGACATGTCACTCCCAATTCAGTATAATACATTTGAATATTCCCAAAGCCCTGTACATAGTTTCTGAAGTAACTCACCAGATGTATCTTAACAAATTTACAGTCCACAACCTCCTTAAAGTTCATTACGGGGTGGACGGACCCCGAAAACCCCGGCCCCCAGCCGTTTTCCCCACTCTGCCCTACTCAATAGTATGGGGTAGGGTGTCTTTTTCGCCATTCCGTGCCCCTGTCCCCACTCAGGCCCCCACGCCACCCATACCTCAGACACGTCCCCGTTAAAAATAGGTGGTAACAAACAGGGCCCAGTTCAGAGAATAAGTGCACGTGGGCACCGGAAGGGAGCGGGGCGGACATTACATGAAACATACTCCCGGCCCTTAGTAGAGGCGGAGAGTACCGGAAACATACCCCCCCGGCCGCCCGTAAGGGCGGGGTCCGGTGAGTGAAAACCACCCTGCCTCGCCCCGTTAACGAACACTAATTCCCCTGATATATTTCTGCCACAATGCCATCTAAATCGTGATATTGTTCCTCTGCAATGCGACTGTTAAGTGGTACCAGATCTCTAAGAACTAGCGAGATAGGCAAGACTAGGGTACTTTATCTTAGATGGAGATGTGTCTAGGAAAGCTCAATATAAACGTGTGTAAAATAGTGATAACGATTTTCCTTTTTATAACTTATTATATTGATAAGGACTCTTCTCCGTAGCCTGATGATTTCAGTAAAGCTTGGGAGGCACTTTGATATTTATATCCCGCGTCGATAGAGTGAAATGCAGCCTACAAGTAACTATTATACTAACTAAGTACCTGCTAACCATTCCGAACATTTCCTATAGTACGAACACCTTTTGACCCTGAATAATATTGCACCACCATTGACTTCCGGATTGGAGAGCTCTTGATTTCTCTGGTGTGGCACCACGTTCCAGTCAGAGTTCACAATTCTTCTTCCGTCAGGAGGAACTGAAACTTGTCTGCATGCTAGAGAGTGTCTTTAACATCGGACAAACGAAGTGGCCAACTTCGTAATCGGACCTATTGCAGTTGCAGATATCACTCTTGCTTCCTGCGCTTAGGCTTTGGTCAGACTATCAATCGGGATCGTACCAGTGGCACAATTCTCTCATAGTCTTTCCTTTACTGAATAATCCTGAATGGCACTATACCATTGGTGTGGGTGCGGTCATACTCTTATTTCATTCAAGAGTAGACACGACGAAAACGTCCTGTTACTTTAGTGACATGGTTTCCTGTGCGGTACCGCTATGTCTGTAACCTTATAGGACGTTGACCAATTTCGCCCGGGACACTTGCATAAGCTCGCCAAACGTCTCCTCTCATATATCCTGCAAACAGCATCTGGTTGGAGGGACGGCCGCGACGTATATGGTGTTATGAGATAGGTTCCAATGAGAGTGTCCTTTGGTGTTGGGACGAAACTGCGACGCTGTCTTTTGTTGTCGCGCCGTCTCAACGCCGGGGCCAGAGGGGGGTGTTAGCCTTACAGTGTGAAGGTAGGGTAACCCCAGGGTATACAAAAATAGGTGGAAAAGGTACGCTTTTCTCATATGCCTAACAGGAGCTTCCTCCTCGAAAGCTTCGTCCTCAAATCTTCGTAGCCAATTACAACAATAAACAATATACATTAGATTCCTTTTTGAACTCAGGGTCGTAGGGTAAAAAACCTCGTGCGTTTGCTTGTCCACAGAAGGAAAACCTTTCCATCTTATTCAACGTCTGCCCTGCCTGGCATTTCCTCATTTTCCCTATGAAATTCCTCCACCAGTTCTTGCGTATTATCCCAGCTCTCCGGCGGTTCCCAAGTGTTCTCATCTTCTGAGTAACCTTTCCATTTAACAAAATATCCAAGTTCACGCATCCGCTTATTGAGTCAGTGAACCTTTCTGGTATAAGCGATTATCTCGCTTCTAACAATTTTCTCCACCTCCCATTCCACATCGCCGTCGATGTCTTCGGGCTCGCGAGGTGGTTGTTCCCTTTCGTCTCATACGGAAGTTCGATAGGGTTCTCATAATGAAACATGAATGACAGGCTGTATCTTACACCGCGGAGAGATTTCTAGTGTGAAAGCACGATTGCCTCGTTTTTCGAGTATCTTGAACAGGCTATAAACCTTCTGGCTTAGCTTTTTGGAGGGTCGCTTGGTACGAATGTTTTTTGCGTTTAGCATGACTTGATCTCCAACCTTGAGGTCTGGTTGTTCAATTGCTTTGCGATCATAATATTTCTTCATAGCTTCCCTCGTTTGATCCAATGCTTTATGTGCTTTCTCATGAACTGCTTTCATCCAATGGGTAAATAAGCCTGCTCCGTAGTTCTGAGCTTCGCACTCTTTTCTCCATTCTGTCTGTGGATGGAAACCGTAATTCGCATAGAAGGGTGTGAGTCTGTGGGCATTTGTCGAGGAGTTATTGTATGCAAATTCGGCTAGTGGCAACAGCTGATACCAATCATCTTGGTCATAGTTGACCAAGTTTCGTAGGTAACCTTCCAGCACTTGGTTGGTTCTTTCGGTTTGCCCGTCCGTTTGAGAGTGGTATGCTGTTGACATTCTTCGTTTAATCCCTAATGCCTTGCAAAGGGATTCCCAAAATTCTCTTGAGAATTTTGCGTCCATATCCGATATGATTTCCGTAGGTAGGCCGTGAAGCTTCAAAACTTCACGGAGGAAGACAGTTGCAAGGTCTTTAGCTGTTGCTTTAGTAGGTAGGCTGATAAAGTGTGCCATTTTGGTGAACCGATTCACTACTACCATGACTTGGGTATATCCCTGGGATTCAGGTAGTTGAGTGATGAAGTCGGTTGAGATTGATGTCCACGCAGCGTAAGGTGTTTCTAAGGGTTGAAGCAACCCCCATCGAGCGTATCTTGGGGACTTGTTGTGTTGACACTCGTCACACGATCGGACGTAGTCATTCATCCATTGTGTCACCTTGTCCCAATAGAAATCCCTCGATACTATCTCCATCGTTTTTTCCATTCCAAAATGTCCAGCTACCTGAGAGTCATGGCATCCCTTCGCGATCTCTGTTTTGAGTTTGTCGTTGTTGGGTATGTAAAGGCGGTTCTTGAAATAAAGCATTCCGTCTTTTAATAACCAGTTCTTCAGGAGTTCCTGTCGCAGACTTATTCTTTGATTAAGTTCGACCTTTCTCTCACACCACTCCTGATCTTCACTTCCTGCCCGTACTACCTTTGCTATTAGGCTTGGTTCATAATTTGTAAGTACGATCTTGGAGATCGTCATACAAGAAACCATCACTTGTTCGAGTAGCAGCCTCGGGTAGTTGTTGATGTCTTCTTGACCAAAGAACTCATTATCGACCTGGTTTGCATGGAGTATGCATACCACCGGTTGTGTGTCTGCCGTCTGAACTAATCGTTTGGGTGATAAGTTGGTACTTCCAAATCCCTCTTTCTCTCGTATAGTGTCATCCAGTTTGTCTACCTCCATGGCATCCGATATGTTAATTTTCTCGATTATTATTTGGGCTATTCTTTCACGTTCCATGATGTGACAGTCGTCGTTACTATGGTTAATCATAATCACCTTCACCTCTCCAGTGTAATCAGCATCAATTACTCCCCCGCTAATGTCTATTCCCTTTGTGCTCGCTAGCCCGCTTCTTCGTGCTAGTCGTGCGTAGGTATTCGGCAGTAGTCCGACGGCGATTCCCGTTTCAACCAGCATTTGTCCTCGTGCTGGTATACGGATTGCCTTGATCGCGTATATGTCGTGCCCTGCTGCTATTCGTGAACCTTTGGTTGGCATTTTTGCTTTGGGATGTAATCATATGATTCTCAATCTTCCAACTTCAAGCTGTTTTCTTTCATACCCGGATTTCTCCTGCCGTTTCGATGGCTGGATTAATGTAACCTGAAAATGTTCTGGTTTCAGAATTGACTGTTGGGTATGCTCAGCTCCCTCCTCTGGATGATACTCCGGTCGTCTGTTGAGGGTATCCGGTGTTCCACCACGGGTTCCAGGCCGGTAGACGATTTTGAAGTTACAATTTGCCAGCTCCTGTGCCCATCTAACCTGTCTTGGGTTCCATTTCTTAGTCGTCAGGAAATGTTGTAGGTTCTGGTGGTCAGTATAGACAGTTATAGGCTTGTCTGCCCCCGCCAGGTAGCACTTTCATTCGGTAAAGGCCTCCAGAATCGCAAGCAATTCCTTGTCATGTATCTCCTAGTTCCGCTCGGCGGGACTTAGTTTTCGAGAGTGAAATGCTACAGGGTGTAGCCTGCGATCCAGGAATTGTGACAGGACACATCCTAACGCAAAGTCGCTAGCGTCCGTTTCGACCAACGTTTCTCTTTCCGGGTAGAAATGTGCCAGGATGGGTGCAGTGGTGAACCTATGTTGGAGTTCCTCAATCGCTTCTTCCTGCTCCTTTCCCCAACTGAAATCCCTTGGATTTTCTTTTAATGTTTCTGTTATTGGCTTGCAAATCTTAGAGAAGACCTTAATGAATCGTTGGTAAAAATTGGCGAAGCCAATAAAAATCTGTACTTCCTTTACACACCGTGGTGATCTCCATTTTATGATGGATTCAACCTTTCTCTCACTCATTGTGACCCCATCCACTGCAACAATGTAACCTAGGAATTTCACTGAAGGTACAGGAACACTGATTTTTTCCGAGATATCGCCAGCCGGTGTTCTTCCAGCCTTGCGACTACTTTTTTGACTAATTCGACGTGTTCCTCGTAATTCTCCGAGTAAATAAGAATGTCGTCCAAGTAGACAATAACCCCGTGGTCTAAGAACTCTCTTAGAATCATGTTCATCATTGCCTGAAAGGTTGCAGGAGCATTAACCAATCCGAACGGCATGACCTTGTACTCGTAATGTCCAAACCGTGTTCTGAATGCCGTTTTCCATTCCTCTCCAGCCTGTATGTGGATGTGATGATAATTGTCTTTTAACTCGATCTTGCAGAAAATTTGGGCTCCGGCTACCCTGTCTCTGAGTTCGCTCATAAGAGGTAAGGGATATTTATTGAGGATCGTTAGTTTGTTCAGCTGGCGGTAATCGACACAGAGTTGAAGTCGACCGTCTGGTTTTGGGACGAACAGAATCGGGGCTCCGGCCGGAGATTTGCTGTGTCCAATCTTTCCTTGCTTATGCATATCAGGAAGGTATGCGGCCAGAGCCTTTAACTGGTATTGGGACATTGGGTAAATGGGTCCCCATGGCGCTTCGGCCCCTTTCTTCAAATCGATTGGGTGGTCAAAGGTCCTGCCAGTATGTATGCTTTCCGCTGTTTCTGGGAGATATAATTTTTTGTACTGAAGGTATTCTCTCGGTAAGGAGTCCAGGGTGATTTCCGTTTCACCCTTTTTGTACCCAATTCTTCCTATGTATTGGGCTTGAGAGTTGTATGCGACGGTCTCATCAAATTCGTATAGATCTGCCACTGCCTTGTCTTCGACATGTGCATGACAGTCATCATGTTTGAATTCCCATTTCTCCGGGTCCTCAACGTTGGATAGCGGATGTTTCTTATACCACCATCCGAATGGTATGACCAAGTCATAATGTCCTGCTGCCGCGATTTCTGCAGATATTGTGGACCTATGTCCATATCCAATTTCCAATGTGATCGGGTGAGAGTACTTCTTTCCTTCCAATGACGCAACGGCGCCGTCAGAAGCCACGATATCGATCGCTTTCTGGCGCATTTCGTAGGGTATTTCGAACTGGCTAACCAGTTTTGCGTTTACTAGGAAGAAGTTGAAACCGGAGTCTAATAATACGCGAATCCGAATTCTGTTTCCTCCTGTTTCGAGATAAGCCCACCCTTGTGGGCATTCATAGTGTTTTGGTATCGGAGGTCTTGGACGACCTTTACCGTGACTCAGAGGTAATTCTGCTTTTCCTTTGGAACTCATTTTTGTCTCGTTGACTGTGGCTGTTTATTACCGGACCAGCACGGTTTCGACCAGATGGGTCTCCTCAGATAAACGAAATCTCTTCTTTTGGTATACTGGGCAGCCCACTACCAGCGGTCTTTACCTCCTGCCGCGGAGTTCCCAAATAGCCAGGCATGGTCCGGTGCGCCTTGGTCAGTGATTTGCGACAAGGTCCTTGCGCAAAACCATATCACCGACTTATTGTTTCCTGCCTAGGCCGGCTTACATTCGGCTTCCATGACATCTTCGCCTCCTCCTGTATCTAGCCGAGAAACCCGTTGGGCCGTGCGACGCGTAGAGTCTCACTGAGGAGGGTGTACGCCGACTCCTAGCCACAGCTCGGGTAGACTACTGGGTCCATGATCTGAAGAGATCTTTCTATGTGCCGCCAAGCTCCAGTTTCTAACGTACCTTTTACCCGCCTATGTAGCGTTAAGTCTGAAATTATCGAGCTTTGTAACCCCCAGCTCCCAGGTTCTAGTTCCGCAGCTAAACCGTTGCTTCGATACGCTTGACATTTTCTCGGTTGCCACAATATCTCTGCCGGCCATAACCTAGGTTATGTCTCAGTTCGATATTGCTTCCGGCTTCCGGATAGTAGTGTTTTTCGATTCCCGAGGAGCCATTCAGACTACCCACGTTCCGTTGCCAGTGGTGCCTTTAGGACATCCTAGGCCTCGTCCATATCCGTATCCCACGCCCTGGGCCTCTCAATCCGATTCACCTGAGGTGAATTTCTTACCTGGCTTCGATCAGCCACGGCGGCGACCTGTGGTCTTCGCGGTTGGAACTTGGGACGAAATTTCCCCGGGTTGCGGGTGGCGACCTTTCGTCGGCCGATAGTTGATACCTGAATGGGTCTGCGACCGTTCTTCCATATATGTCCTGGAATGCCACAACGGGTGCAACCGTCGTTTTTTCCCCACTTGTCGATTTCGTCTTCGGGATACCTGAAGGAGCGTCTTTGAAGTTCGGGTGTTCTACTTTCTGTCCCTCAGGTGCCGCCTTTCCAATTTTTTCTCCTGCCTTATTTGCTTTATAGGCAGCTTTCTCCGAAGGAGAGTACATTTTCCGAGAAGTTTTTTCTCCCGAATCCTTCTTGAGCTTGCGTTTTCCCGACGAATCCGACTTTGTAGACGGTTCATGCCGGAGGCCACGTTGTTTCTTAAAAGCTTCCTCTGCTTTTGTGACTGTTCGGATGGCCGCAAGCCATTCCGGGTCGCTGCCGTATTCTTCGTTCGAAAGCCGGCGGACAGCCTCCAATGGCAACCTTTTCTTGACCATATATCGCCAAGCGATGCCGGTAACCTGGGCTTGAATGTTATGGTTTTCTAAGTCCAGGAGATACTTCTCTATGTCTCCTTGGTACTTAACCAATTCCATTCTCCTTAGCGCTCTTTCCACTTCATGGGAAACAGTAAATCGCAAGATGACTTGTGCTTTGAATATATGCCAATATTCGTAGCCTTCTTGCTTTTGGAAACCTAATTCACCAGTTATTTGTTTCCTATACGCCAACACAAACGGGGCTACTTCCTTCCCTTCCATCCTTCCTATGGCGTATATAATTCTATCTTCCTCTTTCATCCAGTATGTAGGATTTCTTGCGAAGTAATCTTCACATGCGAGGAGCCATACCTTTACATCTTGATAATCCAGATGTTTATAAATGAACGGAGGGTTTGCGGGTTTACGTTTAGATCCTCCGAGTGCTATGCTCATGATTTTCACAAGCTTTGTTAGTTGGGGGTCGTCCTTTTCGGACTGGTTGGGTTTTTTGGGCACCATTCACCTTTGGTCCTTTTGGCGGTCGTCATTGTCCGAATCGTGATCACTTGGATCAGAATCTCCCCCGTTTCCTCCTGGGGGTGGGGGCATTCTTCCCCCGTTTCCTTCTCTTGGTGGAGTTGGGTCCGATTGCTTCTGAACCCAAACGTCTTCTTCTTTTTCTTCTTCCACCCTAGGCTGAAGAGCTCCTCTCATTCTGTAGGAAGGTCCTTCGCCATCGTCGGTAACAAGTACTGTTGGTGCTGCTGACTCTCTTTGCGCCAACTCTCGAATTTCCTCTCTTGACCGTTTCATTTCGTCTAGCACTGTGGTGAGTTCATTATGGTGGGCTTGTTGTTGCTCGAGGTATTACGCATCTGCTTTTTCCAACAGTCTTTCCAGCGCTAGGACTTGGTCACTAAGTTCCTCGTCCTATGCTTGTAATCGCGTGCTAACGTCTGCTTGGCTGTGTTGCTGTGCTGTATGGGCCTGTAATTCGTGCCCTACTCGTGCTATCACCTCTGCTTGCATGCTGGTTGATTGCGTTGTTACCTGTTCCAAAGCACTTCGTAGGGTATCCAATTCCTCTCCCACGATCTGTTCTCCCTTTTCCAGTCTTCTGGCCGGGGCTTCGAGATAGGCCGCATGGGTTTGGTTTGCGTCCGAAAGCTAGAAAAAGGCTAGATACGGGGCATCGCGAATGGCGGCTAATGTTCGATCGAATTGCCCCATGACCGTGCCTATGCGGGCGGCTAGTTGGCTAAGTTCAAGATTTGAACTGGGCTGTCTAGATGGTCCTCCACTTGCCCCACTGCGTCCCTTCTGAACTCTCTTCGAATCCCGTCGGCTAGGTCCCAGGCCCACAAATAGCGAGCCGGGCCGGGGAATCTCTCCTGGAGAATGAACAGGTGTATCCCCTCCTGAGGCCAGTGATCCCAAGGTGGATAGTGCCCCTGCTTCTTCTTCTGTATCCATGGGTTCCGCTGTGATACGTAGTTGAGCCATCGTATCTGGCGGGTAGACCCTTCTTCAGTGGGTTTTGCTGAAATGTTCTATCGTCGTCTGCCTAACCAAGCGGCAGGTATTGCTTCTTCGTTTCGAGAAGGGGGGTATTCAGAAAACCAGATTTCTGAACAGGCTAGTTCCAATCCCACGAGTTCCCAATCTCTAGTGGGTATTTCAAAATGTGCGTAAATGCACGGAAATTGTTCTTCGTTTGGAAGAAAAAAGGGTCTTGTAAACCAGGATGGTCCGTGTCCTGCGTTCAAGGAAGGTAACTTCTGGTAGGTTTGAGGGTATCTGACAATGTCTTTCTTGTTCCAAGAGTGGGTTTTTCTGATAAAAAAAGTAATGTTTTTATAGCGGGTGTAACAATCCTATTGTTAGGTAGTTGTGCAACAGGCAACGATAGTGATTTCCTATAGTGAGCAAGTCTTCTTCTTTATAATAAGGCGTAGGGTAATACTATCTCTTCAGATAGTACGGAACTGGC
>Ga0307513_10002883_pt1 | contig 23543 bp, 23 predicted proteins | sample 15_EM_MG_FD_202174 | JGI IMG/M metagenome (GOLD analysis project Ga0307513, IMG submission 202174) | Populus trichocarpa ectomycorrhiza microbial communities from riparian zone in the Pacific Northwest, United States - 15_EM | ecosystem: Host-associated > Plants > Roots > Unclassified | place...
CAGCGATCCTAACCTCAGATCCTAACCTTCGGATCGCTGTATGACTACAGCGATCCGAGCCAAAAAAAAACCGGACCCCTATCGATTCCACTAACTAAGCCTTAATTATTCTTTTACAATATATAGGGTCACTGGAACTGGACGCCGCCGGCTCCTCCTGCTCCTCCATGATAGACCCCTCTTCCTCGGAAGATCCCTCTCCCTCCACGGCGGATCCCTCTTCCTCCGTGGTGGATCCCTCTTCCTCCGTGGTGGATCCCTCTTCCTCCACGGTAGACCCCTCTTCTGCCGTGGAACGTGCCTTTGCGACCCTTTTGGATGCCAACTGCTTCGGGAAGTATTGTACGCGCGGCGGACCGCGCCCCACAGATTTCCTGGCAGTTTTCTTTGTACGCGCGGCGGCCAAAAGGTGTATTATTTTGGCGTCCGAAGTACGGGTTCGCTTAGACGCAGGCCGACCGTCTGTTTCAAGATCGTGCCCTGTGGTAGTTGTTGAGCAAACGCCAGCTACTTGGATTTTATAAAGACTCACTTGATTCTTGCGTGCCCTCTGCGTTTTCTCCAATTTCGCCGTTTGCTTTATCCATTTGGCTACTGCTTAGGGGGGTGCAGTGCTTAGGGGGATGTAAGACGGTGGCGTAGCAGGGACAGGGGTATCTTGATGGGGAGGTGATTTCGCTGATGTTCTGGAGATAAGTAGACCCGTGACCAGTCCACCACGTGCTTGGCTCTTTGCCGATTTAGGTATCGCCGTGCAGCGGTGTACCGGACGATCTCGGAGCTCCCAAAGGGAAAACATCGTCAGGCTCGTGTTTCCTTTTCGGGTAACTAGTCTCTCTTGTAGTCCCATTAGAACGCGTTGTTACACTTTGCAGTCAGTAACAAAGATAACAATTGGTTAGATTAACAGAAATCTCCCTCCTCCCTCAGCCCGCCGCCCTCCCGCTTTGTTTCAAAACGGTGTGCGACTTTCGGACTCACGCCACCTGTACGTCCCGGACCATGGAATCGGCGATATATCTGTGCTGGGAAATATCTGCTGAGGACGAACACGAAGAACTATTGCAATCTCATTGGAGTCGGCGGACCAACGTTTCGACGGCCTTCGTGCCCTTCTTCTGCCTTCTCCGTCTCTGATGGTCGGGTAGTCTCACGCCAATTTCAACTCGAGGTTGGGCTCCAGTATTCCAGGGGAAGAGCCCAACCATCCCGGTTCTGGCAAACGCTCTGGGTGGCCCATGCCCCTCCTGGCGGACCTGGAGGCCGTTGGCGTTTGAAACGCTTACAGACCACACAGGCGAGAGAATCGGAATGGTTTGAATTTCTGATCAAGCCACTCACACTGGGATGTCCCTGACACTAAAAAAAAGGCGCATACAGCGCAGACAATTGTCTCATCGGAACAGTCCTCCCGCCGAACTCGCATCGGGAGGACCTCGACGGGGTGGGTCCAGTATACGGGTCCCGTTGTAATGGCGAAAGAGCAGACGAAGAGTGCGAACAAACAATAACACCTTTGGTGATCGAATCGTGACTGTTGATAACCCAGGCATGCACCATCGATGAGGCCCCATTCGCTGAAGCCGCCCTGAAATCTGCTAACGAGGTACAACCAGAAGCCCACCATCGCGGTGCCGATCAAGAGAAGCGGTCAATGGCTCCACTTGTCAACGTAGATGAGCTTTGAGTAAACCTTTGACCAAGTTGTTGATCCTTTGGCTCCTTCGCTGAGTCAGCAGTGTCAATCCTCCACGTTGTAACGCATGCTCGTTGAGCCTCTGGTCACAAGCCTTGTCAGAATACACTCTGGCCCTGCATCACCAGTTTATAATCCCTCGGGGAATCCTCACTTTTTTTGGCCCAGTAATTGAGCAATAGCCATCAAAGGTCCAGTTGAACGCAGCAAGAACACAGTGCCCGGGTGACAGAAGTGAGTCAGAGAGTCAGCAATTCCGAACGAGCCTTGGTGTACACTGAGAACGACCCAGATCAGATTTTTGTGTGCACAGGGGAGCCGGGGCCGGGTCGTAAAAGCTCGAGCCGAGTCAAAGCGCTGTTGTCGGAGGTATGTACACGCTGGGCAAAGCCACGCATCCTCAGCGATACAGGGGATCGTGCGGTCGCCAAGATCTCGCCAAGATCTATCCCTGATATCTTGAGCTGAAGAATATAGGTGCTGTTGACCACGGCGGCGCTCCCTTAGACCAAGACCTCCTGACGCACGAAGGGGGTGCTGTTTCATTCCGTGGCCTGTGGGGAGTTTCCGGCGTTCCAAGTGTTGGAAATTCTGATGGTTGACGACGTCCTCCAGCTTGGGGTGACGCAACACACGGACCACATGAACAACGAGCGTGTTTGTCAGATCTCCTGTACATAGCACGAAAGCCATCCAACCATGTACCGGTTTCTGTGGATTGGGAACAGGGCCACTTCACCGGGACACCTTCGCATCGTTCGACGCGCTCGCTTGTATGTGGCCCTTGGACGCGTTGATCGTTTTAGTGGCGGCCGCGGGGAATGTTATAGAAAGGTGGAGTTTCGTGAGTATGTCAATTACCGTGAGTGCTGTGATTTACGAGCGAAAGTCCGTAAGCTGGTGAACAACAATGCTGGCGATCTGCGAAGAGGTTAAACCTCACGCCCAGTAAAAAATCGGCCAGCCGGCATCGATCGTTATCAGATTGGGGTGATGGTGCCCAGGCTGGGCAACACCAGTCGAACCCAGTCGAACCCGGATGAGCGATCTCCGAAAATTAAAGGACGTGTTTCAATAAAACCCTAATGTCCTTCTGATGCTTCGCAAGTTTGGCGTGTGGTTGAACTCGACAAAAATTCTCTAAGTCCCAATCCGCTCGCTTGGCCTTCCGCCTTGTAACTCGAAGAGATGCGCACGCCAAAGCTCTATTGGCGTTAAGTACTGCAAACAACGCGCTCATACTATCTCTGGTCTTTTTCTTCTTCAAAAAACACGTCTAGCGAAGTCACGATTCGTGTCCAACGAACTACTGGGACCTAGTTCGGCCCACCCTGCGTTCGCATGCACTATTCAAAAGAAGTTCGGCCCCATTCCGATAACCCCATTCCGATAGAGCCGATTTTTGGGGACATCCGGACCTCGCATAAATTGAACCAACTTCCGCTTTTCCCCCAAGCGCCCCTTGTACCGAAACCACCTCCACCGCTGCCGTAGCTTGCGAGTGGGAAGTAGTCGCCTCTTTCATGCATTCACACCATGAGTGGCCGGAAAACTCGGAACTGTTCACGCTGATATTTACGTGGTGTACAGAGGGAGGTACGTTTGGGCATCTTATCTTATCTTGCCCACCTCACGCCGCTGTTTCAGGCACTCGGGGACCAAGCCGGGGAAAACTGTGCGGTATCAAAGCTACGTCATAACTGCTGTCTTCTCAATTACGCATAGCACTTACATTCGCTTTCCCCGAGATCCAGAAGTAGGAAATCACAAGGCAGGAGGGGTGCGACGCGGTGGGAGATAGGATCAACTGTATTATTACATAGCGCTATACGTACTGTACTCGACATTGGGATAGAAAAGAATTGACTGTTGTTGCCCGTGATTGACGTACGCTGACCGCAAGCGATTCTGGGCTGCACGCGGGCCATATATACAAATCGACTGTCGCTGACTGATGTTGACCGATACTGGCCACCGTTGACCCCGTTCGTTACAACTAGATTTTACTATCAACGACGGTCGAAGATATCGATTCAAACCCTTAAACCGTTAAAATAAGTCCATTTGGTCGATTTTGGTCAGTGGCGGGCGAAGCCGAGTCTATTGAATGGCCAGCGTCGCCCGATCTCAACGCCGCCTGACCAGACTTTTCACTGGGAGTGAACGCCGGCCGCAATTCACTTCTTGATCTAATTTAATCGTTTGTTATCTTTTGTTATCGACTACAGAGAGTGTAACGACATGTTCTAACGGGACTGCGAACAAGACCAGTTAGACCAGTTACCAGAAAAGGGAACTCGAACCTGACGAAGCTTTCCCTTGAGGAGCTCCGAGATCGTCCAGTCCGCTGCTGCGCGGTGATACCTAAACCGGCAAAGAGTCAAGCGCGTGGTGAACTGGTTACAAGTCTAGATGGCCCGATGCGGTAAAAAAAGACGCGTTGTACCGCTCTAGTCTTGGCACAAGATGGCTGGATCCGGCCCCCCACCTCACACAGAATGTGAGGGTATTGTGGGAAAGTATGACCTTTTGAAGAGCTTGGATTGCCGCGAGTCATTTTATAATCGAGAATACAAAACATTTGATGTCATTGATTAGACTACAAAAAAACGCAGTCCGATGTCACGCTTTAGATAACTGGTCCTACGGCTAGCCTTGCGGTTCAATATTTGACGAAGGAGTGGGAACTACGAATCGCACAGCAGCCATTCCCTTGATGGCGACCTATGATAAGATTCAGCGTGCAATGCGATTTTATCGGCGGGACACCATCTCCGGCACGTGTAAAATAGCTCCACCCATTCATTTGACTCGAAGTGAGCCCAGCCCCCACCGAAGGGCATGCACAACAAACTGCCAACGTTCCAACACGCCTCCACCCTCGAAACCTTGGGACGGCAACGTGAAGTGAGAAGACGTTCAGCGTCTGCGTTCCTCTCGCATATCACCGTTTCATCCGTCTCCCCTTGGTGTCGAAATGGGGTATATCTACGAGGGGTGACATCAATGGAGAACCCCTGGACGATGGCTTCGCTGAGCCAGCCGCGACCGTGCCCGGAATATGCCTCGCGCGTCCCACTCACTCCTGGCCCAGAGCTGCCAGCCTCGCACGATTGAAAGCTGAGGTTCTGGCAGAACTCACTTTGGGTCAACGCCCAACCACCGGTTGGTCAAACCCTCGAGGTGTAGACCCCGTCTTGTGGTTACTCGAGCAAGGTGACTATTACGGTTTTTGACTGTAGTGCGATAAACACAAACGTTCATGCAGGCGTGTTTGCAGCCTTCATCTCAAGTAGCGAAGCGGTACAAGAGGTGGTGCACTGCGCTCTCTCCATGTCGTACGTCAATCACAGCCGGCCCATTTCCACACTCGTATCAACACCTGTGATACTTGGGGCAAAGCCGGATGCTATTGATGGCCATAGGATTTGTCGTCGGATTCTCCGATGCACGTTGCGCAAGGGTCGAATCGGAGCTGTCACGGGAGAGCGGTCGACCCTCGTAAAGAGGCAGTCGCAGTGCGTAACAGCCCTTGCCGTCTCTTCCCTGTTTCAACCCCGTAGGCCTGCAGTTTTACCCTCGTCGCCTCACCCCCACCGCGGTGAACCTCCCCCCTCCCCAGGCTCATATAAATGCTGCGTAGGACTACATCCTTGGTGCCTATATAACCTATTACCCGGTCCAATATGCAAGTTCCCCCGATTTCGCCCTCCGCACAATGCACTCTTCGGTCCTGCTCGGACCCGCAGAGGGGTGTGGCGGTGTCATACGTTCTGTTTCCCATGACCAGCACCTCCTTCGGTGAGCATTTTTTTGTTGACTGTGAGGTGAATACGCCTCGCATTGGGGATCCTGTTCGTTTTTTCCCCATTTAACCCTCTGAAATCTTGATTGCGGCGAGTGGGTCCGCCGGACAGGCCAGGTGAGGGACGTGCGTCACAAAGTGTCACACGGGGGATAACGAGGGATCAGGGAGGGGATAACAACGACGTGTAGTGGGTAGCAGTCTGATAACAAAACAATAACAACCGACTGATAGCGGCTTCCCATGACCCAAGCTCTTCAAAATCCCATACTTTGCATCAAACCCCTCTCCGAGGAGAGGTTGGTCTTCGATCGACCGGGGGCCGCCAAACGAGGAGAGGGCGATTGCAGATCACATGGTTTGGTGCGAACCTAGGTACGAACCTACGCAATGCTATGGGAAAATCACAATCTATCGATCAATCGATCTCTGATAAGATAGATCCATCTCCCCAACTCCCATGGCAAACCGGTACAACACCAGGCTACGATCTAAGACGCCAGTCCCCCAGCCAGTTCCAGCAGCAGTCGGTTTCACGGGCTGGGGTGACGTCTATTTAGATTCATCTCCAGAGGAGGACTCTCCCCCCCAGGAGTCACCCAGGCAGCCCCCCAACCGTCTCCCGAAACAACCAACAGCCAATAGAGAAGAAGCGGTTAGGTTTGCTGGCTGGAATAATGTATATCTGGGCTCATCTTCGGAGGACGAGACACTCCCCAATCATCCCCCGGAAGGGTCAGGAAACAATAGGCAGGACACCTCCCCCGCGGAGTCCCCCAGAAACCGGCCGAGCGGAGTTGCACATGGGGGATCGGATGGCAGTTCTGAGGAGTCTCCTGGGGGCCGCTCGAAGCCCTTGCCCCCCAGTTCCGATTCGGAAGCAGGGTGAGTCTGTTGTGTAACTTGAACGGCGAAACTTTGGCTCATCTGTTGCCAGTGTTCCGGAAGTGATAGAGTCAGATCTCAGGTGAATCCCACCTGTTCATATGTCTCCTAGAACAGAAACCCACCTGCCCTTTTTAGTGGCTCAAGCTATGCCCCATCAGACGGGCCACAGGGCCCAGCAGAGATTGTGAGGAGGAAAAAACCCAAGACGGCACACAAAGTGAATTCCTCCCACATTAACCCGAATGAGACGGATGAGGTGCTGAGGAAGGCGATATGGGAGGACGAAAAGGAGCAGCAGCATAGGAAGGCCCATCCGGACGAGTGGACGCATGTCCTTGAAAACCTGTGTACTCTGGCACCCAAAGAGCAGCCCGACACAGACATCATCTGCAACCTCCTCTTGAGCCAGTGGTGGGACGAGAGGTTTACTCCGCAGAGAGGGCCGATCTACCTACCGTTTAGAGAAGTGCATCGACTTAGCAAGGTGCTCGCAATACAAACTCCAGAGCCCTCAGTCGGGTTTGAGGGCGGAATCTTCAGCAAACTGTACCGGTCTGTGGTCCCCCATGCAGTGGAGAAGTGGGTCTGCTTCTTTCTTGGCAGGAACGAGGCCGGGCTTAGATATAAGGGCAACAGAGGTATGAGGGAGCATCCCAACCGCTTCTTCCCCGTGGTGTTTGACTACAGAGCCCACAAGGCTTACGTCTTTGGGGAGATAAACGGGCCAGATACCAAATCCACCGTTGACATCAGCGAAGGTGTACAAAGCCGTTGGGCCATTTGGCTAGGCCCCGAACTGTGGAAGGAGATTGGCCGCCATCTCGGTTGGTCAGAAGAGATTGGGGACCCTGCTACAGTCAGAGTAGTTGCAAAGGCATGGGGTCAGGTGCGTATGCCTTCGTGTTGTAGTTATAAAGAGCAGATTCACACCTCCAACCCTGACAGTCTCGCTTTGACTCCGGGGTCCGTTCGTTCACGATCCTGCAGAGCCTGATCAAGCAGGATGGACGCCAACAATATCTTGGCGAGTCCTCGTTGGTTTCCTTTGAAGACTGCGCACATGCGGCCAGGGCAGATATCTTGGACAAGACAGCAGACTGGATCTACCAGGCACAGAGGCAATACGATGAACTGGGGATGGCGGAAAAACTTCCCGTTCGACTTGAAGGGCCCCCTGACGCCGCCGTCACGGTCAACCACATCAAAAACAGGGCGTGGTCGGCAATAGATCATTTTGTGAATGTCCGGCAAAGGATATTCAGGGACAGGATACTGTGTGGGCCTTGTATAATACGGAGGAAAACCATGGCAGCAGAGGGCGACTCTACAGTAAAGACGATGGAAAAGGAGCTGGTTGGAGACCGCCCCAGTCGACTGCAAGATGACGCCGTGGAAGGACTGGGTGGTGCACCTCGGGAACGGACTGAGAGCGATGGGGATGGGGAGGGAGGAGTGGAGGAAGTGGAGGAAGAAATGGATCCTCGGAGAGAGCTGATTGAAAGACTGGTTCAAGAACACAGGGGACAGGTGGTCCTGGGAAGGAAGGAGCGGGCGAGGCCACGAAAGCAAATAGGTGCCTATTGCTTCAAGGGGATGGCTGAAGGAATAGTAAAATCCTTTGACCCTGGATTTGACAGCTACCACACTGGACCCACAGCAGAGGACGTTGTGGGGCTGCATGCGGAGATCTGCGCCTTCTATCATTCGCAGCCAGCAACCGCGAGATGGAGCACCGTATCTGAGAGGTTCTCCGATCACGGCTACAGACGGACAGCAGGGGGCTTCCACCAATTCTACCTGAACCCGCCATCATTAGAGGACCAGCTGGCGCACTTCTTTCCACTCCCTCCCAAGAGCACTCTGGATGAATGGAAGGAGAAGAACGCGACGACGACTCAAATGGACCTGAGGGAGCTCCTCGACTTTGGTGGTAGAACTCTTCCTGGAGGGATGCTCACTGGCAACGACTGGGAAGTGTGGACCTTGAAGCGGATGGTTGGACCAGAAGCAGGGCTGGAGAACACAGATCAAGGGATGAGGACGTATATCACCGGAAAGACGAACTCTGGAGCCTATATCCGGTTGGACATCCACAAGTCCCGACAGACCGTGGAAGACCTCAAATTCTCGATCGACATTGACAGCATCATCTGGGAAACATCCAGGCTCAAGGTCAACGGGTCCATTAACCTACACCTCTTGCCCTACACTGGAGCAACGGCGCCCATCCACAAACACAACCGGACCTATACCGAGCTCTACTGGCCGCGAACCAAAGACGATGTTGAAAGCAGTAGGATCAGCAGCGCTTCAAAAGAGGTTCCGATATCACACCTCCCAAACACTCACTTCGCACACTTCGGGAAGACACAGGGAGCAGCAGAGGTCATCGTCTTCTTCCCCAGGATGAAGCACAAGTATCCCCTTCGGAAAATGTGGGAGACAAAGATTCCGTACGAGGTGGAGCACTTCTGGTTGAAGAAGGTGGTATATCCCGCACTCCGGGCGCTGGAAGACAACGGGATAAAGCCATATACCCAGTTCGACTTGGAGGATACAAAGTTCAAGAAGAAAGCAGATATCATGGTGTCCCCTCACCACCTCGACAAGCTACAGGAGAACATCCAGGAGATCATAAAGTTTAAAGCAGGGGATCCATCGTTTGCTCGCTTTGGGTCCTTCTTCTTTGTCCTGCATATCCTTGGAATCAAGGTCTCCACTTCCATGGACGCCGATTGGACCGGCCTGTGGGAGAAGGTTACCAGTCAGAACCCCAACTTTGACTGGGACTACATGGAAGACCCGGAGAATGGAGAGTTGTTGGTTGATTTGGGATTTGGCATCCATCCACCAAAAGACTCCGAGCTAGTGGGCTTCTGGGACGTTGACGCCTTACATCTGGGATTCGACTACGGAGGGTACACTGCCACTGTCACTCACAGTGTCAGCACAGTGTCAGCCATAGGAGCGGTCCATGCCGAGATGCCCAGCACCCGAAGAAAGCGGACACACATTGCTTACAGGCTCACGTACAACCTGGCGTATGAAGTCCTGAGGGGCCGTCGGACTAGGCTCAGGGAAGGCTTCTTCCCCATATCACTGGCATACGATGTAAACAAGAAGTACGTAGAAGACATCGAGGGAGTGGTAGACGCCTACCGGAGGAGCCGGGACAAGTCGTATGGGGTCCGAGATGAATACCGTTGCAGAGCGCGGACGATGAAGGTGTTGCTTCCACATTTGGAGAAAAAGGTGAGAGGCAGGGTTCCTGATGTAGCGTACAAAAATTGCCGGTCTGACGCCACTGCAGCTTAAGGAATACATCAAAGAGCTGGACCCTATCATCTGGCTCTCCAGCAAAGATTGGTTCACTTTTGTTGGAAGGAGAGTCAAAGAGATCAGCAACTTCCAGGACAGGCTCTCGCGATTCAAAGAGCGGCCAAAGAACTATGGGGTTCTGACTTCCCTCCTTACCCACGTTATTCAACACGTAGGGGTGACACCGATCGTCAAGGACCCAGATCTGAAACACAACCTTTCTATGCTTCACTTCGAGACCGTCTCCAACAGATTCGGCTGCTTCTTTTTCCACGACCTGGACCTGGCCAACGGAAACCTCCCAGAGGTCCAAAAGGAAGACCAGAGGGGGATGTTAACCAGGATGGGGATCAAAGCCACCCAGAGGCCCAAAACGCCACCCCCACGGATGATTGCATCACAAGACTCCCTCACCTGGAAGGACCTTAGGAATCTGTTGAACGCCGGGGACCCACGGACCAAAATAAGGGCGTTTGCATGGGATCCCCTCTGGTCGTCCTTTGACACTGCCCGCGACCTATTCTGCGACTTCACCGAGGAATACTGGCTGCTATTGACAGACGACATAATAGTCCGGCTGAAGGGAGCCCCGGTCACCCTGAAAGCCGCAATGGAGCTCTGGACGCTAGAGTCGGTCGAGGAAAGGCTTAAATATGGATACGGCACCGAGCTCAGGCCCTCCCTTGACGGGCTAGAGAACAACGTTCCCACGAAAAGTAGAAATCAGCTCTTTGGGATGAAGAGGACCTCTTTCTTTCCAGAGCCCAGTGTCGCTTCGCGAGGACAGTCCCGTTGGGACTCCTTATACAGGTTAGGATATGTCAGGAAATACCACAGCGCCATTAAAAAATCTCAAGACTACGGGAAGTCGATCAAGGACGCCCTGGACAGGATTTTTGAGAACCTCCAGGTTCTGCCATTCAACCCCGGAAAGCCCCAGGACAGCAAGCAGCTCTGGAACTTCGATGACAATGACCTCCTGCTTCTGTTCAACTCATCGTACATCCAGCTGCAGGACAGAACCCTCCGGTTCAGGAGAGGAGTGAGAGAATCGAGACAGAGAGGGAAGGCAAAGCTAAGGACAAAAAAGGAGCTGGAGGAGTTACTGGTGGAAAAGGAGATGAAGATCCCTGCAAAGAAGGCTCAGGTAGTGCGAAAGGCAGCCGAAATTGAATCCAGAGAGCTCCTGCGAGGGAGGCGAGGAAAGCCGAAGAACTACCGAAACCCTCCTGTCAAGCGAGTGTCTGCAAAGGAGTCGGACCAGGAAGCAGTGCCAGGGACGGATTCAGACCAAGAATATTTGGACCAAGAATCTATTGTGCAAGCGCCAACGCGTAGAAGGGGAGGAGCAAGAAGGGCGGTGGATTCGGACGGTTCACCAGAGGAACTGCTTCCTATTGCCTATCTTGAGGAATCAGATGACTCAGATGAACGAGAAAAGGAACATCGGGGCAATTACCTAGCAGGGGAGGAAGAGGAAGAGGAAGAGGAAGAGGAAGAGGAAGAGGAAGAGGAAGAGGAAGAGGAAGAGGAAGAGGAAGAGGAAGAACAAGACAGGGAGGGAGGAGGAGGGGAGGAGGAGGAGGAGGCCTATTGGGGCGACAGTCGAAGCTCGTTGGAGGATTAGGACTTTGGAATGACGGGAATAAGCATCGCGGGGTTGGGCTAATTGATAGATAAGGGGTATGCAAGCCGAATTTTGAACAAGGCGTTTTGAGTGGGTTGCAAAGACAGAAACCGCTTTCGAGAGAACTTTATGGAGATCGAGGGTGATAGATTGTGATTGCCCCAAGTCTCATTTGAAGCTTGTTGAAGCGGCCCGAGGGCTACAAGTGGCAAGAAAGTACCGTACCATAAAGTCCCAGTCACTCTCCAATTGCAACAGAGCAGCCTGAAACACGGCGGCAGGTCCAGGTCCCATGTAAACGCCGTATAGCTCAGCTTTCCACTTTGGTTCAGTTTTAGGAGCGTCTTGTGAGCTGTGTGAGGTGAGTGGGTGAGCGAACGCCTAGACAGACGAGTCCCAGTGCGCGAACGATAAAGGCGAACGCTGAGGGCAGCGAGCGACGAAACGGCGAGCTACGACTGCGAGCGGGGGCGGGTCACTACGAAAATGGCAATGTCGGGTAACGATGCATAGCCGCATGTGTACGAAATATAAATAAACATACGTGGGAACGAACGAAACTTGAAATGTCATAACACGCCCCCTCAAGTTTGAGAGAGACCAGCGAGATGAGCAAACTCGCTAAGCTTGATACGAACAAGAGCCTTGGTGAAGACGTCGGCAGGCATGTCATCGGTTCCACGATGGTCAAGAGCGATAACGCCGTCGTTGTAGGCTTCGCGAATGTAACGGTAACGAATCGCGATGTGTTTTGTCCGAGAATGGAAAGTTGCATTCTTGACGAGCTCGATGGCGGACTTGTTGTCGCAGTAGAGCATGATAGGATACTTCAGAACAAGGGGAGAATAGAGTTCCGAGAGGAGGTGGCGAATCCAAGTCGCTTCCTTCGCAGCGTGCGTGATACCGACGTACTCGGCTTCCGTGCTAGACAATGCGACGACGGATTGCTTCTTGGATGACCAGGAGACCGCACCACCGTTGAGCGTGAAGGCGTATCCGCATATCGAGCGGCGGTCGTCCGTGTCGTTGCCCCAGCTAGCATCCGTGTAGCCTTCAATACCACCGGATGGTCCAAAGGTTAACTCGAAGTCACGAGTTCCCTTCAAGTAGCAGATGACACGTTTGGCTTGTTCCCAGTGAGCACGGCCAGGATTCTGAAGATATTGCGAGAGAGTGGTGACAGTGTAGGTAATGTCCGGTCGCGTCCCGATTGCAGCATACATCAACGAACCGATTGCTTCACGGTAGGGAACCTTCTCCGTGTCTTCCTTCTGATGCGGAGTCGAAGGGGATTGGCTCTTCGAGAGTAAGGCATTTGGACCGATCGGGGTTTGGAGGGGGGATGCACTCGTAAGGTGGAATCGCTTCACGACGGAGTCAATATAGGCGGCTTGCGAGAGGGAAATCGTCCTCGTAATCCGGTCACGTTTGACTCGGATGCCAAGGATCCATGCAAGTTCACCGAGATCGGACATCTCAAAGCGATTGGAAAGGTCGGACTTGTACTTTACCATGCGTTCGATAGGACTCGCTGCGATCGCGAAGTCGTCCGTTGACGAGCAGACGATGGTCATGCCTTCGCTGTCGTGACGGTAGAATACCCTGTGGTCAACGGCGGATCGGGTGAGGTCGAGTTCTCCGAATGCAACTGAGAGGGTTTTGTGCCAGAGGTTTCCACTTTGGTGAAGTCCGTAGAGGCCTTTCTTCATACGAGCGACCTTGCCTTCGCTGCCATATCCGGGTGGTAGGCGCATATAGATGGCGGTGTCGGCCCGATAGGGCTGTTCAAGTAGGCAGACTTGACGTCCATCTGGTGGAGTTCCCAATCCTCGGATCCAGCGAGAGCGATTACAGTGCGGATTGATGAGAGACGAGCAACAGGAGCGAAAGTTTCATAGAAGTCGATACCGTAGAGTTGGGTGAATCCTTGGGCGACGAGACGTGCACGGTACTTGAGGATTTTCCCGTTTGCATCACGTTTAATCCGAAAGACCCATCTGCATCCTACAAGGTCCGTGTCTTCGGGTTGGTCAACTTTGTCCCAAACTTCATATTTGTCCACGAGAGCCATCTCCTCATCCTTCGCTTCAGCGAGACTCTTCGGACCGTTGTCCGTGACCCCAATATCGGGTAAATTGGCCATGGCAATCTCAATTGTTTGGTTCTCGTGCGCGAGACAAGTGGCTGACTCGCACTTGAGTTCGCTTTCGAGTTCCAAATTGAGAGTTTCATCCGCAGCTGCAGTCATGCCAGTTGGAGGCTGGACACCTCTCGGGAGGCGAGACTTGCCTCGAGCAGTACCACCGTCGAACGTGCCGTCCAAAACTTCGCGAACATACCGTGAGGGTTTCCGAATGCGTCCGGTGAGTTTGGTAGGTGGTTCGGTTTCGACGGGTGGTCCAGTCTCGTTGGCGTCCGACGTGATTTCCGTGCTAGCGGGTTCGGTGCTCGAAGTTTTGTCAGGTGCTGACTCGGGAGTGGCCTGGGTGTCATTCGATGATTCAGGTGGATCAGGATTGGCTTTAGGAGGTTGAGTATCAGGGGATTTCGGCATCTCGAGGGGAGCCGTTATGACTGGTGCAGGAGGTCGGTTTTTCACCGGAGCTGGCTCGGGTAGGAAAATGAGCTCGCTATTGACTGAACGGTCTTCGAAGATAAGATCTCGTTCAACTCCGATCGAGCGTGAGTTGGGCCAGTAAACGCGGCAGCCTTTGCTTTCGGCGTCGTAACCAACGAACCTTCCTTCTCGCCCCCTCGGATCAAGCTTCCCTGCAGTGAGATCTCGAACCCAAACATGCGACCCCCATAGGTGGATATCGCCGGTGTCGGGCTTGACGCCATAGAAGGCCTCGTAGGGTGTCTTGCCATTGAGACGGTGGGTTGTCGTGCGGTTCCGGATCCACATCGAAAACTTGAGTGCCTCCTTCCAGAGGAATTTCGGGAGCCCTGAGTCAACGAGAAGAGCGCGCGCGTGTTCGACGAGGACCCCGTTGCAACGTTCTGCGATCCCATTGGAAGGCGGTGAATCGTGAACGGTCAGTTGGCGTGTCGTGCCCAGGAAGGTAGTTCGAAAACCCGTTGCTCGTGTACTCGCCCCCTCTATCTGTTTGCTCGCTCTCTCCGAGTAAGTGCGCCATCTTGGCTTCTTTCTGAAGAATTGTCCCCGCCTATGTAACGGCGCACGGCATCACTGGGGGCGGAGTGCATACTCCACTTGCAGGTTTTCCCGCCGACGGAGCGTCTGCGAATTACAACCCTTTTCTCACCTTGTGGGTCTGTGGGTCTGCTGCGTGGCTTTACCTTCTTTTCCACCTACTCATAGTACATCTTTGGTTTCGGCTCCTGTGCAATTTTTTAACCCTTTACCTTTTTTAAAACAAAATTCAGATTTATCCCCCATTCATACACCGGCACATGAGCAGCATCTTATTAACCTAGCACGCAGCTATTCTCCATCTCCATCTTTGTACAGAACCAAAACAGGTCCGAAAAAACCAACGGTGTCCACTGCAAAATTGTCCAGGAAAAGGAAGGTGCACTGCAAAGCGAAAGGGGAAAGGGAGAGGAAGGACTGAGGTCAGGTAGGGACTCCAAGCCGCGCAGCCTAAATAAAGAATCCCCAGGGTGGCTATGGCGCACAGGCAAGGGCAAACGGGATGAGTGGAATGGCAGTGCGTGGTGGCACAATCCTGAAGGGGTGCTGGCGAGTCTTGAAAGAACTTGAGGGAGGTCGAGTTTGAATCTTGAGTGGGTCTGGATCTGAATGAGGTTTGTCTCCATTCAGGTTCTGTTTGGCCGGTCACAGGGCGGCCAACTTGAGGGAGAACAGGGTGTCCTTGGAGGCGTGCAAGAACGCTCATGGAGGAATGTTCCCACTGATCTTGAGGCGGTGCTCTTGAGAAGACACATCTTGGGCGTGGGCTTGAGCTTGAAGAGAGGATGTTGAGCTTATGGTGGCTCCCAAAGGCACAGCGCATGGGACGTTGAGAATGCGCTCGTCTCCTTGTGAATCCTTTACCTGTCCCCTGGGGGCAAAGTGCAGAGAGTGAACGCATTCTACCACCAAAGGCTCTCCCAAGCCAATCTGTCATTTGGCTCAGAGAAGCGTTCGACTGCAGAGAATGTGTCCGGCGTTCGCACGTTGCTTCCAGGGGACAGGCAATGGATTCAGGGGCAGTTCAAAAAATTGCACAGGAGCTGAACCAAAGATGTACTACGAGTGAAGAAGATGGAAACGAGGGAAAGCTATGCAACAGACCTGTAGACCCACAAGATGAGAGAAGGGGTTCTAATTCGAAGATGCTCCGTCAGCAGGCAACCCCGCAAGCAGGGCATACAACCGCATTCTCAACGGCGTACTCAGCCCCGTGAAACTCTTCACCAGGGAACTTCTCAACCTTGTAGCCCCAAGCCCTCTCCAGCAACTCCTGCCATCTATTGGCAATTGATCCCCCTTCGTCTTCGACCTGCTTCATGATCTCGGCAGCAGCAAAAGCCAGAGGTGCAGTCCCAGCAAGACCGAGCGCCCCTCCCTTCACCAACGGCATGCTTACAAAGTCCTTCAGCTCTTTGAACCGTTGCTTTGTACCCAAGGGCTGGCAGCAGTGGAAGTGGAACCACCACTTGCAAGATTTACAAAACCACACGATGGCTCCCAATTCCCAGAAGCAGTTTTTGTTGCATTCATCTACACACCACCTTTCTGCAATCTGTCATACTTCCTTTAGCCCCCATCACGGATGAGAGACGCAGTGGGGTGTGGTGTTACTTACTATTTGCGGACAGCGAGGGCCCTCGTCGTACAACCACCGGTAGAAAAGATCGCCTTCTGCAATACGAACTTGCGAAAGGCCGGATATGTTAACGGCAGTGATGACATCTAGCGGATGCGTTAGATTAGAGCCGAGAACAAACCCCTCCCTGTTACCAACCTATGATTGCTCCAGGCGACAGGTCGTGGGCGCGTGTCCCAAGGATATATTCGTCATCACGTAGGGCCTCCTTCGCATTGGAGGCATTGTCATCCTCGACATTGTCGTTCAGAAGATTCACAATGTCACCGGCCTTGTAGAACCAGGCCACTGCGAACTTTTGGTTCTTCCGGCGGGTGATGTCCAGAAACGCCATCTGTGGCTGCTTGGTTATCCCAGATGGAAGGCTGAGGACCTTCGCGAACCATGTTTCGTATTTCTGTTCACCGTTGACGACACCAGCGTCACCCTTTACAGAAAGCCTGCAGGACAGTTCTGTCAGCCCCAACCAAGCGGCCTTTGTGGTAAAAAGCTCACACGTCACCAACCCGAAATATTAGATTCTTGTACTTCACCGCAAACCCTTCCATGGGCCAACACAGCGGGGAGGAGATGGCTGTGCGATGCGCTCGGTCGGTTCGATACCAAGGTTGGCCAAACCTGGTATGGCGTCGCTTGGTTCAACAAACGGGCAACCTGTCGTGAGGTTGCTTCGTTTACATAAAGCAAACGGGTAATCAGACGTAAGGCTGCTGTGCTTATGTAAGCAAGCCAGGAATTTGGTACGAGATTGCTTCGCTTACATCAAGCAAACAGGTAATCTGGCACGAGGGCACAAGATCGTTTAGCTTAGCAAACAGGTAGTTTGTCACGAGGTTGCTTAGCTTGGCAATTTGACATGAGGCTGCTTAGCTTAACCGAGCGGATGATCGTGCACGAGGTAACAAACAGGCGCATGTGAAGCAAAATCACTGACAGGTCCGCAGCAGTTCGTGGCAGTATGCGGAGGTTCCTGTGGGTACCTGGCTCGCATACCGTCATTTCGCGCACCTTCATCTAGAATTCTAAGGCTCCTTTCTGCACCTGGTACACGACGGTACGTGGCGGTACACAACGTACACAATGGTCCACAAGAATAGTGATAGGGAGAAGGGGTGGTCGTTGGGGTTCGGTCACTTGGGTTTGCGGGTGAAGCTTCCGACATGTGACTCCATTCAGGAGTGTCGCCGAGATGCCGAAAGGAAGTAAGAACCAAAGACATAATTATCATATTCGCTGGGGTACAAGTGGAAGTATAAAAGAGCGTACGCATACGTGCGAAAATGTAGGACGGCATCTTGGACAGGACATAGAAAGTAGCACCGAGCCCAGTGATACTGGTACAAGCAGCTTGTCGGGAATAGGACCGAGAATCCAACCGCTTCGAGTGCCACGTCACGCGTCCGTGGCGAGTAGCTGTGACAGGTGTTACAGCGAGCATTGAATACAGGGAGAGAGTCAGCGTAGAGATCCTTAGCCGTGAGCGCAATATAAGGTCGAGAGCACCAGAGGAGAGGGGGATAAGGTAGAGGGCATCCGTCGCACAGCAGATTGAACGTTGAAGTTGAAGCGCCGTTGACCCTCACCCATGTCACTTTATGTCATCCGAATCTTTCCTGATTAGGTATTTCTGTCACCGCTTGGAAACTTCAAGCTTCTTCCAGCTTTGATGTCTGGCACCTGGCTGGGATTCCTATCTGACATTCACGATGGTACGCGACCAAGCGCCGGGGGGGGTCTTACTGATGCCGTCAATGAACCAGCCAATAGCATACTCCGAGTCCCGAGATACCTTTACGTGGTCCACCAGCACATCACAGAACCAGAACCCACGAAGCTCGTTTTGAGAAGCTGATACCCGAGTAGATGCCTGGGGGATTTTGCTGATGAGGTAACTCGGCAAGATGTTGCTTGACAAACAGGTAATTGGGCGCGAGGCAGTGCAGCCCGGCCAACCTGTGGATCTACCGACGGATGGCCCAATACGTCGTGTCATGGAACAAGCCGTCCGCCCATAAATCTGGCAAAACATAAAGGATCTAGGCTCCATAGTTAACCCCCAACATGCTCACCGACGACCAAAAGTCATATCTGCTGGCATTCCCTGCACGAAAGAAGAAGGGCGCTCCTTGGTACGCATGGGACTGCGTGTCTCCATACAAGACCCCCACAGAATATGCCCAAAAGTGAGCTTCCTAGTCGCATGCAAACGGTCGGTTACCCACGGTCTCATAGGTACGAGCTGAGGTCCGAGCAAAGCCCACATTGGACGAGAGTTTACATCAAGGAGTTGTCCACTGGAAAGGATTTCCGGGCAAACGTCCCCCGCGAGTACCACTTTCACCTATCCTGGATTGGACGGGAGTCAGCTGAGGGTGGCAATAGAGGTCTATGGCTTCTGAACGTCTTAGATTGCTTTGTGGATGAACTTCTCGAGCATCCGTCAGAGTTCTCATCCTGGCGATCTTCTACTCTTAACCCGTTGCTCGTGAGAACGTTCTTCGAGGCCGAAGGCGATGGTCCCGGACTGCTACGGACAAAGCTTGCCACAAGGCTTCAGACGGAAGCCAAGCTCCTTGGGGTGGAGGATTGGAAGCAATTTTACCACAACCAGGACGTCATCGGGAGCTCTTACGATGTGATTTGGATGTATCTCAAACCCCAACCTACCCCAGGTCAGTGAAACGGACTCCCACAGTTGGTCCAACAAACCACTCACTCGGTTCTGCAACCCAAGATGCGCATGTTGAAAGACTTGTTGAAAAGAGCATAGCCCCTGCTCCAGCACCGCCCACGGTATCGGATCCGGTGCAACCACCCCGGCTCCTGGAGAGTGGGGAGATTGCAGGGCCAGGGAAGAAAGCCGCCCACCCGCCAAGCAACACACCCGTCCCCCCCACAAAACCCGCCATCTATCCTGATCGCACGACTGTGGCACAGCTTCCAGGTAAGAGCGGATTAATTCTTTCCCATTGGACACCGCTCATCGTCCATATGGGTCTACAGACGTACCCAAGCGGCAGAGGGGAAGGCCCAGAAAGCAGAAGATCGAGCAAACCGCGGATGGTCCAATTGGCCTTCGCATCCTGCGAAACAAGAAGCAAACCCCTTATCGATCTGAGCATAGCGCGGGCATGGTGACTCTGATTGCGGCAGATTGCCAGGCAAGTTGTCCCCGATTCCCAGAGATTGTGAGGGATAGCCAGTCTCCATCCGACTGTCAACCCTACGGGGCCAGTGCAGATCAATGCCAAGAGCACCAACGCCCCCTGTCGCCAGTGCCAACCAGACCCCCACCGTCCTCGCCTCCCAACTCCGTCTCTATGGATATGGTGGAATCCACGAGGACGAGGGAGCAGGCAGACTTACGGACGGAGAGCCCCCCCCCATTCCCAGAGACTTCACTCCCATCTCCTGTGCCAGTTGATCTCCTCCCCATCCAGGTTCCTGACCCCGCCTCCTCAGACATAGAGGCGCCCCTTGTGGACAAGGAGCCTGCAACTGTGCGGATGCTCAGCCCTGCCCCGGATACGCTGGAGCTCCAGCAGCACCAACCCAACCGCGCTGAAGAGCTACTGTCTCTGTTTCATCAGCAGAAGATACACCTATGCAAGGCCGAGGTGATTATCAGATTGGGAGTTCCGCCTCCCCCATCGAAACCAAAAAAGCCACGGGGCTCCAAGAAGCCCTCCCCAGCCCCAACGCAAGCTCGAAGTGGAAAGGCTTCTAAATCCAGAGTGGAAGGGTCTAGAGATGCGACAGACGTGACGCGATCGGTAAAATCCCCACCGCCAACGGAAGTCGAAACATCAGGCGTGTACGACTCCATTGTCGAACCCCTGCAGGCCGCCACTCGAATACTTGCGAGTTATTATGATGACGACGACGAAGGGCTGCTAGAGCGAGTGTCAGAATCTCCACTCACGGTAAGTGTGAATCCATTCCATTTCAGGGTCCCTTTCACGACGTTAAAGTGCCTGTAGGAGGAGCACAAAATTTACATTGCAGAAGCCCTGGAGAAAGTTAACCTGGAATTGAGGACCGGCGCAACTGAGTCTGAGAAGTTCAGAGAGCGCTGGAAGAGAGGAAAGGCACGTGAAACTGCATCGGTAGCCTGGGGGTGGGGTCCAAAGATGGTCCGAACTGACACCCTCACTCTCCTACAGCGAAGCCGGACTGTGACAGACGCTGTGGTCAAGTGCATCCACCATGAGGTGACTTTCGGCTGGGTGGACGGGCAGTTGTGGGATATCTCTGGGCTCCGGTCATTGGCTGGAATTCTTTCGCCCAATTTGGCCAATTTCTTGCAATGAGGCAAGGCGGTTGGATCCAGCAGTGCTATGAAACGGGTTGGGACCATAGGAGCAGAAACAGGCTATGCGGCGATAAACCTGCATGCCCTTGTCTCTCTCTATCCACAATCTTTATAGAAACAGAGATGTAGAGCGTTGTGCAGGGACGACGTGGTCGCAGTTGCGAAGATCAACCAAATAACGACGCGGTTGCAGCTCCAGGGTCGGTCTGCTTGAAAGCCCACTGTGTGGGAAAGAATGGGAGCTGTTCGCGTTCGGTTTATCGCCTTAGTTCCAAGGGTTCCCCTGTTGTCTTTCCCGCACAAGGATCAGTTCAAACGGGAGGAAACAGCCTGGCTACTGTTCAATACGGCGCTGAATTACACGACCTGCCGGAGGCCCTTGTCGTTTATGGAAATTCGTTCGCACGCAGATTATCTCCAGTCATTCATCTATCCGTACGCAGCCCACCGCCTCGCTCCAGCCACGTATTGGTTTGCACCTAAACCCACCGCATTGTCCATCCCCCCTACCGCAACATGCCGCCAAAGAAGAAAAGAAGACGGACGGGAGTGCCTTGGACGAGGATCAAGGCAAAGCCTAAGGAAAAACCGGAGGCAGAGACGGTTCAGGAACAACCAGATCCGCAGCCGCCATCCGACGCAAGCGCGGTCAACCTGGCAAATTCCCTCCATACGGTTCCCCGAAGTAGGCGGGATTTCGACCGGTATTGGATTTTGTACGATTGGATCGATCCAGCCCCAAGATTCAAACGGATGGGCCCCGAACACGACTCCCTCAGCCCCAACACCCCTGCTGACATCGAGATGGTCGATAGCGGCGAAGAGACGGATGGGTTGGAAGGGGATGTGAGGAATCTTGCGCCTGTCAGCATCAAAGGCTACGAGTAAGTTCCCTCATCTCCCAGCATCAGCAGAGGTTCTTACTCAGACGCCCAGCCCAAAATTCAACGTCACGCTTGCACCGCAGGAGACGGAAGAATTACTCTTCAAATATAAAGAGCATGAGATCTGCGAGGTCTGGGTGTCCAGGGTAACCCGCCGTCCTACACTGATAGAGGAGGAACGAGAAAAGCTATTCCCAGAAGAGGATGAACTTGGTCCAGCCACGGTCTTCCATGTCCACGCGGGGTACCGCCGCGTGCTCGCAGGATTCCTCCGCGAGATTGAATTCAACTTCAAAGATGGAATCAACACCCACTACGCCACATGGCGTGCCATCTACCTGCAAATGGTGCTGGACTGCTTTGCGGAGGAACTGATCGCCAAAGGCCAGGGTAAAACGTCGGGTTTGTTCCGGTCTCAGGCCCTCAACCCCCTGCTCCAGCGCCAACTTCGCGGTATCGACGACCACGAAACGAGACACATCAAGTACTCCGTCGGACACACCCCAGACGATGCGGCCTCCTTCTACTTGAAAGATGACCCGCTCGACCCAAGGAACATTGGCCGTGTGCTCCGGAACATTCTTTACATATGGTCCATTCGCCTAAGCCTGGGAATGCTAGGCACGAAACTGAGGGAGGAAGGCTACTGGAAGGCCTACGAGAACAACCAAGAACTCTGGCGTTGGCGAAACGGGTTGGAGGAGGGAGCGTGGAATGAGGTTGGCCCGCTGTCTACCATGGAGATCGGCGTGCTGGGGTATGAGGGTTTAGGGGATTTCTACAGGGACCTCATTGATTCCAGTGTAAGCAGCAATAGCGTTTCAGAAATTCCAACACACTCACGCCTAAGCCCTAGGGAAAGTTGGATCAGTACTGCGAGGCGGTGAAGAAAGGCCGTGGGTCCGAAGAGGGTGGCCGTGAAGGTGACGGGACAACCGTTGGACCCAGTGTTGCACTGCCCCCATCGGGTCAACCCTCCCACGACTTCCCCAACCCAAACGCTTCCTCTTTAGATTCCGATTCCAAATCTTCGACAGAAGGTAGTTCCGAATCTTCGACAGAAGGTAGTTCCGAAACTTCGACCGACGATGGCTCCGAATCTTCGACCGACGGTGGCTCCGAATCTTCGACCGACGGCCGGCCCATTTCAGATGCAGAAGTGCCCGTGGATGTTGCGTAGCATTGCAGTTCACCAATTGTCACAGCTTTTTCGTGTAAGCGAAAGCACCGGCAAGCGGCAGAGCCCGTGGTCATCTATGGGTACCGTAGGGCGTTTCACGCTATATCCATTCTCTCCTCTTCTTTGCCCACTGTTACCCTTGCCACCTCTTGTCTTCTCTTCCGGTAACTTGCTTATCTTGCATGCCCTGAAGCAGTTGCTTTGTCTTGCCTTTTTCACCGCCTGTATCGCATTTCAAGATTGTTTTCCCACACGAGTCTGGTCCGGTCTATTCATCTATCTTCAATAAGAAGTCTCTATTGCCTCTGTACTCTGCGTGGCCGGCGCAGTGCAACGTGTGAGTGGCCGGCGTATTGAACGTAGATAACTGGATCAAATCAGGCGTTCCATCGACAACATAGCAAACTAAGCACGGGGCAGCAAAATGCGCACCAAAGACTGTACCCTTTGTGAGGTGGGGGTGGCAAAGTTCCTGTTGACCTTTGCAGTCCAGAGTGACAAAAAAGCGTGACGAGAAACCTTCGAAAGTCTTTAAATAGTTGGCGAAATACGAGATTTGTAGTATAGACACACGGGGAGTTCGCACTTAGAACTACGCTGCAGTAGAATGTACTCATCTGCCTTTCCCCCATCCCTGTCTCAGTAAATGCCAAGGGCGGCAAAACCAAGACCCCCGGTGGTCGACGACTCGCTGAGTGAGTAAATCCTCCCCGAAAAAGCTTAGTAACGGCTCGAAATAGAGGCCATCTGCGCAATGCTATCTTCTGGATAGCTATCAAAATGGATTGGACACTGTTTAGAGAGCTTGGGCGGGGAGGAACTGCCACGGTTGTTGTACACCTTCCCCAGGTTGGAAGTTGGATCTCGAAGCGTCGGGTATACGCCGATCGCAGTTCTTTAATTTCATACCTACCGCGTTCATTGCATATGCCCTGGCCACTATCTCTCTACCCATCTGCGGTGTAGATACTGTCGCTTCCTCCGTCTCGAAAAATTACTGAATTTTCGAATGGAAATATCATAAGGCGGTGGGGGGGGCG
>Ga0307513_10002884_pt1 | contig 23533 bp, 14 predicted proteins | sample 15_EM_MG_FD_202174 | JGI IMG/M metagenome (GOLD analysis project Ga0307513, IMG submission 202174) | Populus trichocarpa ectomycorrhiza microbial communities from riparian zone in the Pacific Northwest, United States - 15_EM | ecosystem: Host-associated > Plants > Roots > Unclassified | place...
GGGGTATCATGGAGAAACTGGTTCTCTATGGTATGGCCGGATAGCTCAGTTGGTTAGAGCATTTGGTATATGTCCAGAAGGTCCTGGGTTCAATCCCCGGTCTGGTCACTTTTACAAGTTTAATAGTTCGACAGGCCTGATCGAAGGAAGTCTGGTTCGCAACATTGGGTTACATATGGGAATTGGAAATTATGTGGAAGCACACGTGGAAGAAACTGAAGGAAACGGAAACGATTTATGAAGTAAGGTTGGAATCCCCTGTACTTGGAAGCGAGACTGGGAAGGTGGAGGACCAAACGTTTGAGAAACCCATCGCTTGGATCTGATACAAGTCTGGTTTGGGATTTTTGGAATGGTAGGAGGACTGGATCAGCTCTTCCAGGAGTTTATCCTTGCCAATCCTTTGTTGAAAGAGGATCATAGAATTGCGTCCGCATGTAACGAGCGCTAAATAAATTCTAGCCCTATTCCGACAATTCCCGGCACCCTTCATAGTATCTTTCGCAACTGTTGGAATTTCGAAGACCTGAATTCATATTCGGATTCCTCGACCTCGAAAGTTCCCGAGGGCCAAAACATGTTTTACAATAATTTCTTTTCCATCTAGGGGAGGGAGGGGAGCATTTAAAAGGTTTATGCCCACCAGGTTCCCACCAGCCTCCTGCCCACCGGCTTCTAACAATATTAATTACCAAGTCGGATCCCTACGTTGTTATGAATATCGTTAGAGACCAAGCTTTCGATAGTAGATATGCGCTGCTGCGGATACGAAACCTACAGGCGATGATCCCATTAGAGCCCTTTTCTTGACTGGAGACGACTTGGAGAAGCTGAATGGGGCAGAGTGGAATATGATCCTAGCTGAGTACGCTGAGATCGTCTTTGTGCGAGCAGCGCGACGAGCTACGCTGGAACAGAAAATGTTGATTGTGGAGGAAACAAAGAAGAGGGGCGATAACATAGTCGCTGTTGTGAGTTTCAAGATGTTTATTTCATGTCCCTATGTTCTGATATGGGTGTAGAGAGTTGTAGTGCCCTCAATGCGTTACATTTTGGCTGCTGAAAATATGCACGTGACCCGATAGCAAACACGTGCTCCAAGAAAAAATTGTAATTTACAGTGTAATTTACGTTATTTACCCTCGGAAAAATCGCCCTCATAATTTACATAATTTTAAACCTAGGCTGAGTTTTACACACAACCCTATCATCACGAGCCTGTCCTTTTCCTATTCCTTGAACCAGGCTTGAATGCCCCAGCACCCAGCTAATCACAATGACGATCCACTAACTTCCAACAGAGATCGCCGAGAATAGCTCCCTTCTCCCTCATGGCGTGTACTACGTCCTTCTTCCACGAACCCAAGCTTTTGCGGGCCTCATAACGACAAGCCGGTAAGCAGCTACCAATGTTTAACATGATAAGTTAGGACTAACATGCCGTGAAGGCCATTAGCCATTTTGCATCTTCAACGTGGCAACAGCCCGAGAACAGTCCTCATCACCGACTCTCTCGAATTGGCGTTTGTGTATGTTGAACGGGCCATACCCTCTGTGTAACAGCACATTTACGGATGCACTCTACCACAAGACTGCCGTGTTGGGGTTGCCAGGGTGTCGGGAGCATAGCATGCGGTATGAGGCGCTTGATTTACATACACCGGTTCAGCAGTCCCAGGAGATTTACCCCATTCCCAACATACCAGGTACCCTTTATTCCTACAGTCTTTTTGTTTTCCTGTCTACACATGCTCTCTACTGTTTTCATTTTTGTTTTTGTTGCTGCTTGTTTGCTAGGCTTTGTTTTCCATATATATTTTTTGTGCCTGACTGACGGCAGGTATTGCCACGGGTCAGTGTGAAAGTACATCGTGATTTCAACCCAATTTATTTGGCGGAAACCCTTGTTTCACTGTTGCACGCACGCAAAGTCTAAGTGGTTTCTACCAACTCACACGATTGTTAGATTGTTAACATGAACAGACTGGTAGTAGTACAATACAGAATTCCTATGAACCTCATACCCAGTGAAAAACCCGTCGGTTGAGATATGCTGAAATCAGGTGAGATATGCAGATAGGACGAAATTACGAGTCTTTTATTTGTAAAAGCTCATTTTTTTACACTCACCTTCTTGGCTTCCGTCTACAATAAGTCGACAACATCCACTCCTGTCGCTCTTCAGTTTTCCCTCACAATCTTGGGCAGTTCGAAAATGATAATCAGAGGATTGAACGCGTTACCTGCGATCCCGTTGCATTGAAGAAGGACCCCACCCCGAGGCAGAGCCCCACTCGATGTTCCCGAAAACCCTCAAGTTCTTACTCCCGTTCTCCCTCCTGTCGCTTCTCCTGTTGAGCCTTATGTTGCTGTTCACAAGAAGATAAATCCCGAGTTTGAACGGTATTGGGAGTATACCCATTGGCGAAGCGTCTACTGCTCGTCTACTGAGTCGTTCGCGCCCAAGAATCAGATATCGAAGGCCCTCCAACGCAAACCTACGTTTATTAAATTGATGGTCGACTTAGGGCTCAATAAAAGCAGGTTCCAAAGAACCTTCAGATCTCAATGCCACTGGAAAACAACCCCTTGTTCACGATTTATATAATTAAATAACCTGAGCCCGTATTTCATAGATTTACTGGAGAATTCACCAACGCGATGGTCTCCCAATCTAGCACCACTTTGTGGTCTATACCGATCGACAGCCAATGCAACAAATTGAGGTGTGGTGGCTATTCTTTCCAGTATTGACACGTATCATCCATATAAGTACATTCCTCTGTGATGTTTTGATTCAAGATTCATAGCTGAGCCTGCGGTTTGCTTCGCAGATACTGGAATTCAGGTAACAAACGGTGTCGCCCATCAAATATACTCCAGCACCCAACGCGCGCAGGCCATCTCAGAGGTAGAGTGGTCTTTTCCGTGTGAGTCGACGTTCATAATATCATTGGTGTTGGGGCACAGGAAAATGTGCGAGGCACTTGCGATCAGGTGCGAGCAAGGGTTGCAATTGAGTTGCGAGTATTGAAGTCCACATGTGTACCATTTGCGATACAGTTGTGCATTTGTGAGTATCTTGGGGAAACCGGTGTGACTTGCATGAAATTCAAGTATTGATATAAAAGATATACCAAGGATCCAAAGTCATCGTAAATACGTATCTACGACAAGTTTCTCTGCATAAATATTGTCAGAGAAATTTCCAACTCACGATTTCCTGATTCTCCTGAGTCTTTTTCTCCTTGTTTATCGGGAGCGGCTTCTGACAGCCTTGGATATTCACGTCCAATGTCGGCAGTAGCTTTCCAGAGGCTATGGTTGATATCCTGGGATTCATAGAATAGTACCAGTTAAAATTTGGATGGTGGTTCGTGGTAGAGAATGAAATTACCGATCTCACACCTCGAATATCTCCCCCAACACTGCACATAACTCCAAAAGGACCCTCAGGCAAAAGGGAAGTCGTCTTGATGAATATGTTCGTCAGTGTCTCTATGCACACAAATAAAAGTTGGCACAGGTCAACAACGAACTTTAAATCCAACACATCAGTAACACTGTCACCCATACCGCCAATCCTACCGAGAGCTTTTGTGAATGCAAGAGAGCCCGAGAATATGTAAGGCTCCTTTGGCATACGAGAATATGTCGGTACAAACATAAGTTCAGAAAAGGGGATATCACCCAAAAGATTAACTATGCTAATGATTTAACTCTTTTCCTTCCTCGTGATGATTCTTCTTCCCGGTCTTCGACAGCATCCTCGCCACCTTGCTCCTCCTTTCTCAACTTCCTCTTGGCCGCCTTCTTCGCATGTGTTCTTTGTCGATCTTGTGTACGTTTCTGTTCCTGTCTTCCCTTCACATCCATTTCAAACAACCAGTCTTTGTTGATCTTCAAAGTCTTTTGACGACAGAATGGGCCTGATGAAAGTGTTTTAGGGTTGGGTTGAGAAAGTGAGAAACATACAGCTTACAGATGAGTCTTTGACGAGGGTGGGCCTTCTCCATTGCAAGCAAGCAATCCTATCATGACAGCTCAGTCAGTACATAATAGCCTAAAGATCACCATACGCACCAGAGAATACAATTTTTTCTTACATGTGCACGCCAGGGTGTATTTCGCCTTTTCGTCCAAGCAACAAATCTAAAATGATTTGATTTGGTGCTCAAACACATCACAGGCGATAAAAACTTACTGGGCATTCTGCATGGACATCCCAGTCCTTTTCCTTCTTTGCTTCTGCTTTGATACGATGGTAGACTGCCAATCCATCAATGCCCCACCGAGAAAGGGCATTGCAAATGGCCTATGACAAGAATTTCGCAAGAATTTCGTCAGAGTCGGTCAGACCGTCTATGACAAGGACAATCAACTCACCTCGAAGTGTGTTTCCCTATCTGCTGTTTCATATCTGGATGTTTTGGGGCCCATCCACAGCGCTCGAGGGTTTAGAGGTGGATATGTCATCGTGAAGAAGTTGATGTAGTTATTTTTGGAATGTTTGGATTGGGTCATTTGATTACATCATGTTTGTCTCTGTGTGTATATCACAACAAGCATCAAACGTCCCTTTCTCTTCGACCACCAGTGACCACCACCTTCCCTCAAGCCGCTGCCCACCGTTGCCATCTGGTTGATAGGCTCGACCGGATGTAATGTTAGTGAGCATGCCTCCCTTGAGGCATTGGTCGATAAGCTCGACTGATGCCTTCAGCCTGAGTTCTGGTCGATAAGCTCGACCGGGTCTTGGGTTGACTTGGAGGCTGGCGAGACAAAATACAAGGTGGACTGGTTCACTCGTGTTCCGTCACTGCCACCACTCCTCCCCTCCATCCTGCCTCATGCCGCCTGCTGCCCGTCCCAGGAGGGCTTATCAGATGCCCACTCAAACTCGGACACCAGCAACATGCCAGGCAACGACTATAAATGGCAACTATGAGTATTGTGAGTGTTTCTCTCTTTTTAGCCTTGCCTCCTCTTTTCTCATTCTTCCCCTCAAGACACCGACTCCGATCTCGATGTGTGTACATCGAAAATGAAGGCCCTGGAGGGACACAGGATGATGACGGCTATAAAAAAAACATAGTAAGTCAATCCACGACCACAACGACTTGCGTCAACTCACTAATAACCGCAGAATCGTTCAGCTTCTACAGCAGCAATTCGTTCAGCTCCACCTTGTCGTCGAGCTTGCATTCGTAGCGCTTCTCGATGGGGAACACAACTGCAAGTCCAAGATCCAGAGCGACCTCAACGATAAGCGCATAAAAAACAAGAAGCAGATCTAAACCCTCACCATCAAGGCCATCATCGACGATCACAACCTGGAGGAGGGAAAGGGGTGTTAGACGAGTTCGCAAGCACTCTGTGTGCTTGGCTTTAGGCAGCGCCGACTTGCTACAGTGTTCTTCGACGCAGAGGGTAAGTCAATGCACATTCATTTTTTGGCGGCGTGTTGAATCTCCTGCGAATAGGTCCACACTCCTCGTCGATGTGTGCATTTTCATCCCCAAAATCGTGAAGCAGGGCTGGAGCAGTGTATACAGTAAGAATTCTTTTGGGACCGGGTTATTATGGACTCACCCTGTCTCTCATAGCCCTGTCGTTGATACGCCCCCTTAGTTCGCTATCACTGGCACTTGCCAAAGCCCAGCGCCATGCGTTGTACTTGCGAAAGCGTCTAATTAGGTTGGTCGTTCCCTGTCGACGATGCGTGCTGATTTACCTATGTTACTAGCTCCCTTGATTCCGCAGCTACAACGAACACGAGGAAGAAGGGATGGGCTTAATGAATGGAATATGCAAGACTTCGGTGAGTATGATATCTCGCTCGATAAGGATGGTGGTTCTAGACTCACTGCGCCTGTCGTAGACAGCCCTTAGCCTTCTTGTTCAATGCTGCCGTTATCGTTTAATTCTGCCCGCGTTTGCTGCCACCCTTTGATACCACCCGTAGGGTTTCTCATTCACTGTTACCAGCGCCCAGCATGTGCAGGTGAACTAGTTATTTCTTGTTGGTGGTGACATTGTCTGACGGATGTGCCCACATTGCAGTCCGTTTGATTCGACCGCCGCGAGTAAGATAGGGTTCAGTGTTTTTAACGACAGGAAGGTGGTAAGTACCCGCTCTCTCTCATTTGCGATGTTGGTTCTGAATACACCATCTCTATAAAAGATGGCGGCGTTGTCATCTCCACCTCTTGTCCTTCCTCTCAGCGCACGTTGCATGTGTCCAATGCTGCTCACCAAGCCTCACTCTCATCTCTGTTGTCTATCCTGCCCTATATCCCTAGCTCTATTTGTGAGCGAGTTGACGGTCAACTTCCAAGGTAATTTAGATAGCGCTCGAACTTGGGCCTCATTACTGGGCAGACCTTTGCCCACGTTGGGATGGGGTAGTGGCTGGGCTACGTAACGTTCGGATCTGGAGGGAAACTTATGGATTGTTGAGAAATAGGGAAATAGCTCCAATGGCAGTGAAGAGTTTTAGTAAAAAAAATAATAGTAGTAATAACTAGTGAAAAGTCTTGAAAAGTAATAGCATAAAATGTATAGTAGGCTCATTTAATGACTCAGAGTCTGATTCAATGGTGTTATATGTAAAAATAAAACAACCAACTCAAAGTTTTGTCCTATGATTTTGTGAGGTATTTTCTATAGTCATGCATTGTTTGGTACCATTAAAATCATACTTTTTGGCCACAAAATCAGAAAAGTTATATTAAATTTGGTAACTTTTAGATTTCTACAAATAGTTTATATAAGTGACATAATAAACTAATATTAGTTAAAATAGCTATATCACAGCAGACTAACTTCGTATTTTTCACTTACTTTTATTTATTTCACTTATATCTTTTCTTCTATTTATTTCTAGACTATCTGCTTGCTGCAAGTTTATCAAAAAACATCCTATAGTATGTGAATCAGATGTTATATATGGTTAATGATGGTCATTGGTGATACTATGGTGATATAAGTAATGTAAGGTTGGTCATTATTATAATTATATGCAAAACACATTACAATGCTTTAAAGCAAAGGAACATTGATTTGTCATAATAAAATACATAAGACATTGGAGGACAAGATGATGGACAAGTGGGAATGAGTATTGGATTTGGTAGGTACAGGATGGGATGATTGACTACTAAAACAGTACCCAAAGAAAGCAAACTTTGTTAAAAATTGCAAGTTCTCAATAGCTAAGTATGCAAAAGATATTAGCTAGCAGATTAAAGAATGCATTTGAGCAAATTATATTTTATAAAATTTCTCTAAAAACCTTTTGAGCTATTTTCAGTATGTTAAAAATATTTTTATTGCACTTATCTAAAAAAAACAAATATCACAGATTAGATAACAAATGTTTTATTTTAGATAATGGTATCTTATCTTAAATAATAGTTTTTAATCTGAGATAAAAGATAACAATTGTTTTATTTTAGATAATAATATCTAATCTGAGATAATAGATAACACTTGGCTTATCTTAGATAAAAAATATGTTGTCTTATTATTTATCATTGGCTCTGGGCAAGTTTTTTGTGTTTTTTAATAAGGAAATAAGCTATTTATATAATTCAAACACATTTAAAATTCCATTACCAGTATTTAATTTTTTTATTAGTAGCACTATCTCATATATTCAAAATTTCCATTTTTGGAAATTACTTCCCAATATAGATAGAATGAATATCACTGGTGAGTTGAAAAAGTATAACTTTTTCAACTCGTCATTTCTCCAAAAATCTGAAGGCAAATTTGAAATCCCAGATCTATTTTACACTTAAATAAAATCATCACTAACTGACTAGGTCTAATTGATTGATATTATTGGATATAGTTTGGGGGAAAAGAGATAGAAAAATGGCAATAATTGAAAACATTGAAATAGTATAATTATGCATTAAGTAGAAAGCAGAAGTTATTATAAGCATATATATAGAATAAAAATAAGAACCCCTGATATTTTGTAACAGCTGTAAAGAGTTTTGAAGCAAAGATGAACAGAAAAATATATAATATCTTTTGCACAAAGATTTTGCAATAAAGGCAATTATATTGGGAAATGGCTTGAAAAAAAGCTATGAGGAAAATAATTTTGTTATGTGAAAAAAAAAATAGACCTTTAGAAAATTTATTTTTTTTCCTTCTCTTAAAAAAATTTAATCCTGGAATTAAAACTTTCTAAGAAAAGAAAGGGGGGGTCAATAAAGTGCAAGCAAAGCTTGTTAATAGTAAATAAAGCTCCAATAGTTTTAAAATAATTTTTTAATATTTTAATTAAAATGTAAAATCTCACACCCAGTGCTACTAATATCAAATATATGTTTATTAATTTTGCTTTTTTTCGCTATTAACAAAAAAAAAATAGATACTATTAATAATATTCTAAATATGATTAAATTATATAAATAGTTTATTTTTTTATTAAGAAAAACACACAAATTTTAAATTTGTTTCAAAAGCTTTTGAAAAATAAAAAAGCATTTATTAAATTGATCACACTCCATGCAAGATTCTATATTTTAATTAAAATATGGAAAAAATATTAAAAGAACATTGGATTTTTTTCTTTAGTATTTGTTAAAAAAATATTGGAAAAATATTCAAAAAACATACAAATATTTTGAAATACTAAAAAAACATTGAAAAAATATACAAATATTTGCATATTTTTTGGATGTTTTTTTAATATCTTTTTAAAAAACATTAAAGAAAAAATCTAGTATTTTATACATGTTCTTTCAATATTTTAAATAAAATATAAGATTTTGCATTCTGTGTCAGAAAAACAATTCTAGTAACAATACTGATAACAAAAATCAAGTTTTTGACTGATTTGCTGAAATTTCTATTATATTCAAATTAGTATTCCAAGCTTTGGATATTGTTCACAAAAAATAAAATGAGGCTTTTCAAAATGGGTATTTAGAAAATATTTCATAGAAATATTAGCCACCATTTTAATAATAACTATTTATTTTGTATTATGTTTAGAAAATAGAAAATAAACATAATAAACAAAACAAAAAAACAATTTAATCACCAAAAAAAAAGTGTTTTCAAATAAATTATCAAATATATCCAAAAAACTTGTTTCAATATTTTTATATATTTATTAATATATAATATGTACATTAAATTAGTGGCAACAAAACTTCTGATAGAATTTTATCTTAAAGTTATATATTTTAGAAATAACAATGGTGTTTCATATAAAAAATAAAAAAGCACTTTTATTAGCTCCCAAAAAAGGCCACAGATTCATTTTTTGTTTGGGCAAAAATCATGTCACAGCCAATGCCAATGTCACAAAAGGTGGTATTACATCACCTGATCATATTATTGATTATAATAATAAAAAATGGTTTTTTTCATAAAACAGAATATATTATAAAATAGACCCAAAAACATATTTATTTGATGAAAAAAAAAATTTTATTTAAAATTAAATTAAAGTATTTTATTTTAAATATCAATATTTTATCTTAATGAGCCAAATCAATTGATCTATTGGCTTTAGGCAAGTTTTTTGCATTTTTTTTAATAAAAAAAATAAGCTATTTATATAATTCAAAGATATTTAAAATGATATTCATAATATCTATATTATTTATTAATAATACTACTGCTTATATTCAAAAATTTTTTTTTTGGAAATATTTTTTTAATATAATTAGACTTTATAATAAAACTATAAAAAATCAGTTAAAAGCAAATAAAAGTTAGGCAAAAACTAAACACAAATAATTATAAAACAAATACATATTTTAGTATAGTAAATTTTACATATAATAAAGTGAGCCCTATATTTCATATTTCAATTATTTTTTGATATATATTTACTTATTTTGTCTAGTTACTTTTTTATAAATTTTATTTATCTAATATAGTTTATTTTACACAATTTGAACTTGTTTATAATAATAGCAATTAGTAGTTTTTATAAATCATGCCAAAATGCAAAATAGTTGTTTGAGATAACTAGAGCCTATAATTCACTAGGATTGGCTGTAGAAGTAGTATTTTGCAAGTGATTTTTATGTGCTGCATTTTGTTTGAAAGATGTATTATTGTAAAAAACATGATAGTGACATTAAGTTTTGGCAAACAAAACCCATGAAATATTTATGAAATTTTTGTATTAAAAAGTTTTTATATTTATAATTATAAACTATCTATGCTATTATATGTATTTTGTTTTTTTATTCTTATATTATTAGATTTGTATTTATTTATAATGTATTTTACAAAGGCATAGACTAATTTATTGCTTTAGTTAGTATTATTTCTATTTTTTTGTTTTATCTACTATTGTCATCTATTGGTATGCCAAACTTTTATTTTATAACTACATATGTTTAGTTTTTGTTTAACTTTTATTTTCTTTTAAATGACTTTTTATAGTTTTATTATAGAGTTTAACTATATTAGAAAAATATGAATATAAACAATAGTACTATTAATAAACAATATAAATATCATAAATGTCATTTTAAATATGTTTGAATTATATAAATAGCTTATTTTTTTATTGAAAAAAATGCAAAAAACTTGTCTAGAGCCAATGATCAATTGATTTGGCTCATAAAATAAAATACTGAAAAACTCTGATTGCTAAAAATAAAAACCAGCATTTGCTGGCTCAATAATAGAAATGGTATAGAATGTTATAAACAAAAAAAATAATAAGGAAAAAAGACATCAACACCAGATATGATCTGTAACCAGATCAAATCCAGTAATCAAAGAGGTTCTATTTTTTAAAACTTGTAAAAAGTCTATAGTGCAATCCTCTATCTGCACCTTTTACATACTAGCAAAAATTTGATTTAAATAAAAAAATTTCTCCAGCTTTTTAAGCATGTTTTAACACTTGAGAATTTAGTTTTCTCTAATGCCAATATCAGGCATATGGTTTTTTTATAGTCTACTTCCAAGGTTTTAAATTGGTATCAAAATGGCATGTAACATAACTGTATCTATGTCCCAAAAACAAACATTGATTAGCCAATTAAAACAATTTTTTCTTTAAACTAGATATATGAGTAAACATAACAAGTTGAAGGCTTGAAATATTTATATTGCTAGCCAATACAAAGAAATATATTTTAATAATAAAAAAGTGACAAAAATAATTAAATCAGGAATTTGTCTGTTTTTGGGCTTTGGTGAAAAAAAAAAATAATAACAAGTATATGTAGCTTGATAATAAATTATATAGCTATTTTTGTAGCCCCAAAAAGACTGGATAATTGTTGAAACCCCTAATACTTTGTGACAAGCTTTTGATATCTTTAAATAATATATAAAATACAAATGAAACAAATATATTTACTAAAATAATTGAATAAAACATTTAGAAAACATTTTAATATAATAAAATTTTGAAAAAAAAAAAAAAAAGCTTTCACAATATTAAATTGGCCAAGCAATTTGGAAGCAATTTGATAACAATATTAGTGACTAGACATAGCAACCAAGAGTGTTGTTATAAATAGTGATGTCTCTTATTGTAAATGCTTACTATTCCTTTTATATAGTAAACTGGAATCATCATCTGCACTTTCAAATTTTGAATGACCACTCTGACACATATTTTAATTTCTGTGAATTCTTATAAAATATCATTATATTTAATATCAAAGTGTTTTTTGTTTTTTTTTATTTTTTATTTTATATTATACACATTATATTTTGGAATTTCTTTTTTACATTATACATTTATTTTATTTATGATTTCACTTCAGTAATATATATTTTAGCATTTATTTAAAGTGATTAATAAATTATTTGCTATTATGCTTTTCAAAAAACTGCCCAAACCTCTGCTTATAAAAAAAAAAAAAATTAGACATGCTGGTGGCATAAACACCACAGAGAATAATTGAGATTCCAAATCAAAATAGGGCATAGTAGGTATATGACAAATAATCTAGAACATTACAAATAAAGCCAATCAAATTTTGTTATACCAAGAGGATTTCTATTATGAATATTTTGAAATAAAAATCCTTACCAAAAGCTTTCACCATTGCTTTAAACCACTTTGGAAATGGCTAATGTTTCAAGTTATAAAAATGATAGTATATTAAAAATTTTTTTTTTGACTATTTCTATTTATACTCAAAAAAACAAATTGTAACTCAGCAAACAGTCTGGTGAAAAAAAAAACACAGTTATGTGATATTGAGGTGATGTAACTTTCATTTCAGTTGATTTCTACCTATTTTTGATCAAATAGCCAACAGCAAAAAAGTTGCCACAAAAGACAGAAAAAATAAAACCAAGCATGGCTACTACTAGTCAGTGCACTGGTGCACTTGCCCCTTGTTGAACCCTCAAACTGAGGCAAAATACAAACATTACAGAAGACAAAACGATAATAGGGGTCAAAGAAACACCCCTGCCAAACATCAATATATATTTTTTTAGAAAGTCCTGCAATGACAATTATAACATAGTAAATGCAATAGCATGTCATGAGCACAAGCACACTGATGTCTATTGTAATTTTGTAGCAATTGTCAAAATATTGGTGGGTGCAAATATGATTTCTGTTTCTAAACCTGGTGCCCCAAATGTATCATCTCCACTACTATCCCTCCCAAAAAAAGTGTCCAAATGCCCACACTGCCATCAGTTTGCAGGACAAAAACCCAACAAACAGTTATATAGTGTGAGTGTTCTGTCATTTTTTTTTTTTTTGCTTGTGCTTTTGATCGTTTCACTCACAAAAATTGGCCATAATGTGTGCCAAACCCTTTAATCATCATTTCTGTCTGATTGGCTATGTGAACCACTTGTGTTTCTATCTCAAAGAAAACCTCACAATGGTGGATTTTGAGTTTCAACTTGGCTTGGACCAAGGCCTTGCAATACTTCAAGCAAACCTTTATGACATTATTTCCAAAATCAATGGTGGTTACTTGAAGCAGTAATATTTTTATTTTTCTTTACAAAACTTTTCTGATACACAATAACATAGTTTTTGCAAAGGAAAGTCTTTTGTGACAATCTTGGGGCCTCCCCTCTGGGTGAAGTAAATGTAATATTCACACATATCCATACAACAGGCTAAACCCAGCTTTTAGGTGATTGATAAATTTCTTCAAAGCAAATTGAGGGTGATTCTCACAAATGGCAATAATAACACACTTGTCCTTCACTTATTGTGAAGGTGTGATTGCTTATCAGAAGCTGCTTTTTCCACTGCAAATATAACCTCTCTTCTCATGACTAACAGCTCCAAAAAGATGAATTTTCATAAGTTGTGACATTTGGCCAACCCAACCTATAGTTGGTTTTTACCAACAGTGTTTCTGTTGGAGTATGCTGTCAATTTTTTCATCCATAGAAAACAGCACATTGGGAAAACCATTTTTGACCACTAGACATTAGAAGTATATACCAATGTCTTTTGGTTCAGAAAAGACAACAAGTTCTGTTTCTTCTGGGGGCATCTTCTGGGGGCATCCTTTCACCCACCCCCATGGTGAAATCTGTGCCATTAATGTGCAAAAAGTGCTTCACACCTCCTGCCCTGAAAAGTCAATGAAGAAGCCACAAAAAAATGAAAATAAGAAACAAATGAAATAGCCCCAATCATTTATATTTGTAAGTGCTGCAATAAAAAACTCAAGTACACATTCCCTGAGGGTATGAGCTAGATTAAAAGCCATTGCTATGGCCAAAAGGATCAAGGTGCTTGGTTTGTTGTGGATAAATAAAAGCCAAATTCTTCAATTAGAGTATTAGTCACTTTTTTTTTATTCAAAAATATATTGTTGTCAGTTCACAGCAAAGCAATTGACAATTAGCCAATAATAAAAAAGACAGCTCTGACTTTAGCACAGACAGTGGATTCACAGAATTCATTTCATTGCTTGGTTAATTTAATTTCAATTTTTACACACTTTTCAGCCTGGAAAACCAAAGCATGCTTGTTGAAATGATATGTAATCATCTTCTGTATATGGAAGAAGATCTTGGGTATATGTGCCAGAAAAACACAGTAATAAGCCTAGACCATCCATTTCCAACAACACTTCCAAATACTATATATTAGCCATAAGTCCTCCAACTTAAAGAGAAAGATAAAATGATAAAGACACTCCAGCTTCACCTAGACATGACAATTTAAAATTGGATCATTGACAATTGCAGAAATTACTAGTATTGTATTAGTAGTAGTGAAAAAAATTAGCTATTGATAAACTAACTGTAAGTAGTCCATTTGGTCCATGTTTATAATATGTAGGAGACACCAAAGAGTCACATATGATAGTAACTACATACCCATATACTATATAGTAGTGGATGCTGCCAATGTGTTGTAGTATACAGATACAACAGTTGAAGCTAACAGTACTACATTATACCGGAAAAGATGTGTGAGCTAATGAGCAGATATTGTAGCAAAAATTAAGGAGAAGCTCACCAGCATTTGGACTTCACACTTGAGAGCCCATGCTGAATTACCAGAAGGTTCAATATGTCGGAGCCGGTACAGCGTGGATGGGTGCGACAAGACAGAATGTCAAGTCACATGGTTTATATTTCAAACTCCAAGGTCCACATACCCGAGGAGCCAACTTTTTTTTTATTGGTTCTACTTGTTCCTTTTTATCCACCATGCTTGTTCTCCTCATTATTGTCGCTGTTTTGATCGTAGGAGTGCTTTTGGGGCACATGGGAGATAGAACGCATGATGGAGAAGGTATGTCACCAGTCGCTCTTTTGGAAGTACTTTGACTTACCAACAATAGGTAGGAATTCGGCGTGTCAGTGGCCACGATATGCCGAACGTATGGCATACAATGCTATGTATGTTTTTTTTTCTCGAGATGTGAACCTGGGCTGATGTCTGTGAATAGCCGGATACACTCGAGCAGTGCCAGGTCATCCCCACAGGCACGGCAGTACGTCGGCAACGTTACCATTTCATGCATCCTCTGATCGAGACATAGCCGAACATACCCAGTATTTCGAAGTGGATGCTGTCGGAAACTGGTATCATCAAAATTCAGCCCTTCCACCCCCGCCACCATATAGTCCGATGAATCAAGGTACGTAGATGACATACATTGTTTTCGACTGCAGGCTAAGTCGGTTGAATGATTCCAGCTGGACCACATGATGCAACCGCGTGCGTCATGGTTGGCGATGAGATGCATATGGAGGTGGGGAACTGACTGGGGAGACGGAATGGAGATGTAGGTACTCATTGTGCAGGAACGGATCCCATGGGGCATGTGTGAGTTTCTCTCGATATATCAGATGTTGGTCGATGTGTCTTTGCGTTTACCTTCCACGCGGGTGTGTCCCGCCGGAGCGATGTCAGCTGCTTTTAACCCCTCACCTCTGACATCCTCTTTGTTGACAGATTTTCATCCATTAGGCACCACAGCCCCCGTTATTGGCACAACAGGATCTCTGCATTTCCCCGTGACTTGCGCGACACAATATGATCCTCGCATCCGAATTTGTGCAATCCGCCAGATGGTCGTTCCAACTTCAAATTGTCGCAGCAACCAAAATTTTGTGTGTTATTGGCTTAGTTCCTTCTTCTTGTACCATATCTGCACTTATTCGAGCACCGGCGTCTCACTGGACTTTTCTTGGCTCAATTCCGCCGATCATTATGTTTTCCGCAAGAGACGATTCATATTGCTCTCCTCCATTCATGGTCCACATTTGTATATATATCTAGAATTTGCTGCTTAAATCCATTTCTACATATTCCTCCTTACATCCCCTCCATGCTTTGCTGTCACCCTCGCTTGAATACTTACCTTGCCATTTATTTGTTGTCCAAACAAAAATGAACCAGAAATTTGCTGAATATTGTTAATGGTTTAAATATACCTCCAAGTATTATTCATTACATAGACGGCGGGCAGATGTCTAAAATATACGCTTACAAAATATTATCATTGGGGGTAAATATTGAAGGAGTCACATTCACTGGCTGATTCCCATTTCGGAAATCAATCTTGCAGCTCATCACTATGCAAAAATCTAGTCAGTCCCTGCCTATTTTGCGGTTAATGGAGCGGGTTGCGACCTATATGACTACAAAATTCCAGGCTATCGTAAGGAGGGAAAATATATCTATCCCTTTTCCTAAAGAATGGTCACTTCAGTTACTGATCAACTGCGATCTGGCTGTGACCGTAATAGCCGAAGCATTTGAGAACCAGGGTGAGAGACACATTCTATCATGCTGAACTACAAATCAATATCTATTGTAATAGTTTCTACATCCTGGGCAGTCAACGAGTACACCAATGAGCTTTCAACTCGCAGCAGTGGGCAGAATAGCAAGGTGGAGTCCAAGCTAAGGGAAAAATTTCCGCTGATATGCAATGAATGTCAGGAGTATGATGTTCCATTGATAGTAACTGATGTAAATGGAAAGGCATGTACCTGGTATCTGCCAGGGGCTTTGTCCACGGAATGAAAGGTGAGAGCATGCACTGCCAGATAGGTGACTTCATATTAAGAGATGTAGGACATTATGTGGAGAAGCATAAAGGAACTCAAATCTGAATTGAAAGTGGATCGGTTCAGCACAAATTGGCGGGCAGAACCAAGGTACTACCGATCCTCGCCAGATGACTTACTCAAGCCAGGAGTTGCGAATATGTCACTGGCTTGGTTTGAACAGGGACATAATATATGTAAAAAAAAAATGAGACAAGGCTCTGACTGACGGTTCCGCAGACTGAAAAGTTTCTCTTAAAAGTTTCAAGTCCATTGGTTGAATCAAATGGCCCCGCAACCTAGTGGTTGTCTTTGATGGTTGAATCATTCACACTTATCAGTGGAATACTTAGCATTGTGTATCCAAAATTGTATGAAGCAGGAAAGGAGGCAATTGTTTACCTTGATGAACATCCAGACATAATAGACCGTCTGGAACATTTACAACAGTTGCTGCAGTTGTGGAGTGCTCCATTTCACGGACTATCGGTAATTTAGGGGTTCCAGGGGTCTTTAAATCTAAGAGACTATTTTGGCTTATCCAGGGTACATACATAGATGATTTTTGTATGCATGTGATCACACTAAGCTAGGCTTTTAAACTATGGTCAGATATGGTCTTTCTGTTGGTATTGATTCTTCCCACTATTAGAGCTATACTAGGCTATCCAAAGCAGCTAGTGATATAGTTTGCATATGTATATATAAATAACCACTAGCTCTATCTGTTTGCTTATTATTATCAAAATTTATTGCTATCCAATTCTTGCTATTAGCTACATTAATTTGGAATACCAGATTAGCCAGTGTAGCTAGTGATATAATTTGCATATGCATATATAAATAATCACTAGCTCTATCTATTTGCATATTATATATTAATTCTAATTATAAGGATCTGTTGGAAATTGCTTAGTGTTACATTTTTCACAGAGTTTTCTGCAACTGCTGTCTGATTCAATCCAAATTTCAATATTATCTATTATATATTAGCATTTAATTTTATCTAAGATAACAAATCAAGATAATAATTATCTTATTTATATCCAATCATAGATAGTAGTATCTTATCTAAAATATTATTTATTACTAGTTTTCAAAAAGTGTTTTGTGTTTTTCTTAATGAGAAAATAAGCTATTTATATAATTCAACCATATTTAGAATGTTATTAATAGTATCTATCTTTTTCGTTAATAGCATTATCTTCTATCTTCAAAATTTCCCTTTTAGGAAATGATTTCCTAATATGGAAATGTCCAAAAATAAATGATTGCAAAAACATTGAAACAAGTGTAACTCTTTAACCAGTCATTCTATCAAAAATCTGAAATTTGTTTTAAGTTTCATATATTCTTTCCACTGAAATTACTATTTATATATAGTAGATGTAGATGTCCCATAATACTAAATATAACATTAGCTATATTCTTATTATTTAAATAGTGTTTTTTAATGTGTTTTTATATACTAGGCTTGTAAAGAATAAAACAAAAAGAATCCAAATATCACTAAATTGTTTATATTTATCTGTTGTCATCACATCACTTTTCTAATTAGAAGTGGTTATGCATCAAGTGACTACCTCTACTTAGAGGGGTTTGGCTTTTACAAGACCAAAAATATTTTTTACTAACTAGTAATGATCATCAAAGATTTTGCAATAAAGTACATTGAAATAATAGTAAAAATTATTACCTTTCTATTTTGGACACTATATATCTCCATTTATTTATTTTTTTTCACTCTAGATGATAGATATATATAGAGCCTATGTATAAAAAAATATTTTTGGCAAACAAATATAATAATCAATAAATTTGAATATTGTTTATTTTAGAAAAAAAAATTAGGTCAAAAGAGAGTGTAAGTGGCTTTAGATTATAACTAGTTATGTAGCTATTCTATAAAACAAGCAAAGGTGAAAAAGATAGAAGATCACTGACTGACTAGGCCCAATTGATTGATATTATTGGATATAGTTTGGGGGAAAAGAGATAGAAAAATGGCAACAATTGAAAACATTGAAATAGTATAATTATGCATTAAGTAGAAAGTAAAAGTCATTATAAGCATATGCATACAAAAACCAAACCCCAAAGTGCATCCAAAAAGCCAGAAATATAAAATAAAAATAAGGACCTCTGATACTTTGTGATAGCTATAAAAAGTTTTAAAGCAAGTAGAAACAAAGATGAATAGAAAAATATATAATACCTTTTGCACAAGAATTTTGCAATTAAGGCAAACATATTAGGGAAATCTTTAGAAAAATTTAATCCTGGAATTAAAACTTTCTAAGAAAAGAAAGGGGGGTGGTTAATAAAGTGTTTGCTTGCCTATGACTTTATCATAAAAAGAATGTATTCACCTTTATCAAAATGATATAATAACCAATGACAAAAATATTAAAATTGGTATATTCTATCTTTTGATTTTTGGTACTTTGAAGCAGTCAGATTCACTTTGCAAATTTTTCTGCATCAAAGTATTTCATTCTATTTTTTGATTTTTGGTACTTTGAAACAATCTTTCTCTTGAATTCACAAGTTTAAATTTATTTTAGATTCATTTCTATTGTGTGTGTGTATAGCCAAAAAATTAAAACACTTGGCTGCTATCATTGATTTATTTCCACAGTTACATTTTTTGTAATACTAAAAACCTTTTATTACACTTGTTACTGACTTCTGTGATTTTTTTTGTTGACTGTGGAATTGTTTCACTTCAGTGCATGGATTTTGAGTTTTTATGGAAAGTGTGACTTAATTGTCACACTGGTTGCTACCTTCATATACAATGTACAACTTGATGTTAGTAGGCTCATTGCTGCACATGGCAGATATAAATTCTTTGTGGTTTTGTATATTTTTAAATGATATTTGTATTTTTGAGATGTAAAAACCACAAGAAGACCAGTCAAATTGAACTATTCTTGACTGGTTAGAACTGCTCTTTAATAGCCTTTTAAATACCCTTTAAAATGCACCCAAAAACATATTAATTGGTTCAAAATTAACAAAAATATGATTGAATATGTAAAATACTGTTGAAAAATAGTAATTGTACCAAACCTATTTTATAAAAACACCAATTTTTAATGTAATTTAATGTTTTTGGGCTCATTTTAAAGCTAGAAAGGATGTTAACAAATGATGATTCAAATATTTGTTTTTTTTTTTCATAATAATAGCTTGAGAAATTATGCATATATTAATGATGCTGTGATTATGTAATCACAGTGTCCTTTTAAAAAATATGAAATTCTGATCTAATAGTACCAGTTTCATGTGAATTCAAGCAAAACTAATAAAAAAATGAATATTTTACCTGTTTTTTTAAATATAAACATAAGTAAAATATTTATATTTTCATGGGTTATATGTGATGCATTGGTGATGCACTGGAGATGCATTGTGATGGAACAACAATGTATCAGTCATATGATTGCAAGTTATGCACCAAAACATATATTCTCCCCAAAATCATAACTTGGCTAGGAGATAAATATGTGAGAACAGGTATAAAATTTTTGTTAGAGTATATAAAAGAAAAATGTCAATTGATTTCAGAATGTATATTAATGCAACAATAATTGCATGAAAAGTAAATGATTATGACCAATGCTATTGGATACTTAGTAATTGTTTCTATTGGTGATGATTTTCTTTGGGGTTCAGATTTGGCTGAATTGGCAAATGCATGTCATTTTGAATTTAATAAAAGTACAAATGTTCAAAACATGCCAAAAAAACAAAAATTGGGAAACCCTGGTACTAAAGAAATTGATGAGATTTCAAATGACAATGATAGTGAGGTAATAAATGAGACAAATGCTACATTAATGAATAAATATGATATTGATATAAATTATGTTAGTAGATGAATTTTCTACTCACTTACACTATGACATTTAATTGTATAAATATAATTTTATGCCTACTGAAAATATATTAATAAGGTTTGAAAATATTTTATATTATATGAAAAAAATATATTATAAAGTCTGAAAATATGTTAAGAAAATTTGAAAATATATTATATAATAAAAAAAATATATTATGAGGTCTGAAAATATATTAAAAAGGTTTAAAAATATTTTATATCAAATAAAAAATATATTATAAGTACTAAAAATATATTAATAAGATCTGAAAATATTTTATATAGAGTTGAAAAGCTGGATTCTTTTTACAGCGGTTTGCAAAATTCATGACAGTTTGGAAAAAAGAATTACATTACACTATGTATGGACTTAGCAGGATTTTACATCTTCGCATGCACTCTTCACTGTAATTCTCCACAATGAGACCATGGTGTTTCGCTTCATCAGTCCCAATGTCAAACGTGCGGCTGTTAGAATCTACGAAAATGGCTTGATGGACCTGGATGACATCCTGGACTGCCTTGACATGTCTGAATCAACATTTTTTTGCGTCTTATGACTACATCGGGAAACTGGCAACATTAAACGTCCAAAATCAACCACCTATGACAGGCCTAGGAAGCTCCACTTTGATGACCTCGCATACATGACTGCCTTGATAAACCATCGTTCTGACTGGTTTCTGGATGAATTACTTGGGCTTCTCGACACAAACAGGTTCATTTCGGTTCACTTCACAACCATCTACCAAGAGCTGGAGCGGTCTGGGGTCTCTCTCAAAAAACTGCAACGAATTGCAAAGAAATGCGATGAAGACTTGCGTGCTGACTTCATGAGGATCATGGGTCAATACAGCCCTGAGGAAATTGGCTTTCTTGACAAGTTTTTGAAGAATGAGTGCACACTCCATCAGCGCCGTGGTTGGGCCAAGAAGGGAAAATGCGCGGTGATGCGAGGGGTCTTTGTTCATGGTCGCTGGGTTTCTGGTGAAGGGCTCTTGAGTCTCAATGGGATTGTTGCAAGTACAGTTGTTGAAGGCTCAATGACATGCGAAAAGTTCTTATATTTCCTTGAGCATAGCGTTGTGAGTCCCGTTTCCATTTCATGTTGCTAGTATAAACCCCTCACTTCTCTGTTAGATGCCTCTCACGACACCATACCCAGGAAGGTTGAGTGTCCTGGTGATGGACAATGCATGCATTCACCATGGGGCTGAAATTTTGGAGCTTGCTGGGAGATTTGATGTGCATGTCAGAGTAGTTCTGGTGGGTTTTGTTACTAATTCTTTTCGTAGGTGTTCACATTATTTTCTTACCCCCGTACTCTCTGGATCTAAACCCAATCGAAAAGGCAATATCCAAGATAAAAGCTTGGATCCACTGTAACTATGACCTGTTTTCTCCTGGTGATGGTATTCTGTTCGATGTCCAGGTTGCAATGGATGTAATAACACCAGAGGATGCAAAAGGGTATTTTTTTCATGCAGGGTACTTCTAAAACGTGTATTCTTTGTATCAATTCTAAGCTATAAATGTACAAGGTTCTGTCTCTAAAATCCATAACGACAGTATAGGGTCCATAAACTTCTATGAAACTGGTAATACAGGCTGTCAATATGTCTTGAAGAATAGACCATGTCACAATAGCATGCTTTAGCTGCGCGATTTCACCCACTTTCAATCCTGCTTCACACAATTCCTCCCACTGAGCATACTGAAATGTATGTCATCCAAAATAGCCATTTTCCAGCTTGTTATGAACCCTATCTGTCAAGTGATGCACAAGGCAGAACTCGGTGAGGGTCATATCGGGTCCAGGGACACAATCGCCTGGGATGAGCATACCAGTTGTACCACCATATGCTGGAACAAGTATGTGTGGAATGATTGGTGGTGCCGGTGCAAGTAAATTGGTTGGCTTAGGTGTTACAGGGACAGCCTGAGGGCAAAGCAGGTTGATGACTTCAGGTGGGATGTTGAAATTGATTACTGAGGTAGGGAATGTATTGGTGTTTTTTGCTTGAAGACAACATTCAAGCAATGGGCTGAGCTGTCCGAGTTGGTTGGTAGGCAGGTTTCTGAATAATGGGTGGTTTGGTGGTGCAGTGAGAGATGCAAATTCATCATCCTTGAGCTGATGAGTAACATTCAGTCATTACAATGAAACTAGTCAAACAACAAAAACATACCATTGCCGACCTGTAAGGGGAACACCCAATCCACCCGCCGAGCCACGCCGGCCAGCCGAGCCTACCCACCAGCTATCTCGCCTTGACACCCACCAACACCCATCTACAGCCCCACCGTCTCCCCCCACATCTCACCGTCGCTGTCCTTCGCTCCTCCCAGTCAACCGACTCACCACCCCGACACCAACCGGCACCAACCGGTCAACCGTAACCACCGGTCTGTATGTGCCCCATCACCTCCGGACCCTTAGACCCTGAGGACCCTTTTATTTATCATTCCACTTTTACTTTTTATTTCTATATTGCGTCATTCCGCACACCATTGTGTCTTCTTTATATATGGCTTCTCTAGCACGGAATCCCTATCCTTTCCTCTTCGGATCCCCTGCTAGGTGCGTAGATTACGTAGTATATTATTGCATAATATACTAAACTTCGGATCCCCTGCTAGTCTGCGCTTATCACGGTCACACTGGTCGCTCAGCCCGCGGTTGCCTTTACACGACCCCCACATATCAAATTGGCTATGGCCAAGGGGAAGGTGGGAGCTGTCTTCAGGATTGATGAAACAATGTTCGCTTGAACAGCTAGGTTACGAGTCTAAATTTATTTTAGAACTTGTTTATATTAGGAGTGTCTCCAGCGAGATTTTTAAGACGGTTTGCTCCCAACGTTGATTTCTTCCCACGGTTTCAACATTTGTGATGTGCCAATTATTTGATTACATTCATACTGATCTTGGTAGCGTTTTTGGTTGACCATGAGAATAATATTTTCCAGCGCGCGGATTCTCACTCTTTTAGGAAGGTACCAGTTACCGGTTATTAATTAACTGTTGTTACCCATGCTGGTACAACACCCATACAACACTCGTACAACACTTGTACAATGCCTCTAAGTGGTGGGTAGGTGGCTTTGAAATGTCGATATATGCCATCTACAGGCAATTCCATCTACGCTT
>Ga0307513_10002885_pt1 | contig 23525 bp, 26 predicted proteins | sample 15_EM_MG_FD_202174 | JGI IMG/M metagenome (GOLD analysis project Ga0307513, IMG submission 202174) | Populus trichocarpa ectomycorrhiza microbial communities from riparian zone in the Pacific Northwest, United States - 15_EM | ecosystem: Host-associated > Plants > Roots > Unclassified | place...
CTCTACCACACACTTTTTTTTCGGGGTACCATAGATTCATCGACGTAGTGTAAGTTGATGTAGGGACATTTCCGTGTAGAGTGAGTCTCGAGGACGGCGCACAGAAATCCAGCATTGTATAGTAGTCTTCTGTAACCATATGTCGAACACTTTTTTTTCGAGTCTTCTCCACTGCCGATTCGCCCATGCAAGAAATTGACGGCATACTTCTTCGACCTTGCCACGTCCGACGGACCACTGCGCGACCCGAGCTAGGACTAGCGCGTCTGAACCACTCCTTGGAACTCACATCAACCCCAAACACCTAGCTCAAGATGGTACGCGCCGCTCGCCATGTGCTATATCATCGCGTATGCCACCACACCAAATCTCGCTGACCTGCCCACCGTTTCTTTGCTCCCCGTCACGCCCTCAACCCACGCATGCTCCACTACTACTACAAACCACACAACCGTCGTGTCTTCGTATCTTCGTGTCTTGACCAACCCCCCCCGGACGTGTACGCGCGCACAGCCGACCGCATTCGAGATGCGCCAGAAGAACGAAAAGTTTGCACGAAAGGTGCGCGAGGGGAAGCATGCGGTGAAGCCCTCGATGCGGGACAAACTCGCAAACAAGAGCCCCATCCCACTCTGGGCGCTCGGACTCTGCGTCTTTGTCGTTATGGGTGGATGTGAGACCTTTTGGACAAGAGAACAATAGCCGACGTACTGATCTCCTTTATTTTGTTCCAGTCATATTTGAGTTGCTGAGGCTCGCCTTCCTCAAGTGAACAAGGAATCGTTACCGAATACGATGCTTGCCGGCTGCCGGTCTCGGAATATATTTATGTTATTTCACTTTATCTTGTGGAGAGGACAGCGTTCTCCTCTGTACAATATAATCACTTCTAAAAAGCATGGCACCAATTCACACACGAGGCTGAACGGGATGTACTATGGTAAACCACGTAGAGATGCAGGGTGACGTCTATGGTGCAGTCATAGCAAAATACAAATCAACCGGGATCAAACCAGCGTCACCCAGCTTCTGCGCACCTTTGATGAAAAAGAATAGTCAAGCTCTCGAAAGTGAAACGATACAACTTTTCTCAGATTTATACGTCACATTGTTACGAAGAGCCTTCCAATCTGCTCCTTTTCTAACCTAAATAAGTCCGCAGTTCTGAATCGTGACGATCTTGGTGGGAGGGCCCTTATCGGAGCCGAGCTTCTCAATCTCGCGTACGACCTTCTCGCCCGTCACGACCTCGCCGAACACGACATGCTTGCCATTGAGCCATTTGGCGGGCGCGACGGTGATGAAGAATTGCGAGCCGTTGGTGTGCTTGCCAGCATTGGCCATCGAGAGCAAAAAAGGTCTGTCGTGGTTGAGATCGAAGTTCTCATCTAATGAGTTCGGGTCATCAGCATTCCCCGAGGTGAGAAGGTTTGGTACTCGCCCGCGAACTTGGAGCCGTAGATCGAGACGCCTCCAGTGCCGTCCCCCTCGGTGAAGTCGCCGCCTTGGAGCATGAACTACAGAGGATGGGGTCACGTCAGGCGCGTCTATTCTTAGAGGAACCAAGAGAACCATAGCGCAGCCACAGCTGGTTTGTTTCAATCGGTTCGGGAGATCTCTCTTGAATGAATGGAAGGCGTCACGACACTTATCGGCTAGCGTCGCGCCTCCACCCAGTTGACATGGAAGGTACAGCGACGCACCTCGGGGATGATACGGTGGAACCTTGAGCCTCTATAGCCATTGGGTTTGATGCGGGTAGCAAGTGTGCGGAAATTTTCGGCAGTTCTGGGTACGATATCTAATTGCCAATTCGAACCAGAATGCGTGGTGATGGCGATGGCGGTTCCCGGTGGCGAGAGAGCGGCAGATGCGAACCAAACGGATCCGGAGAAGGTTGTCTGTCAGTTGAGAACCCGGGAACGAGAGGAAGGTCCGGATCGGGCTCAATCTGGCATGAAGCCACGGATCGCTGTACGTACCATCGAAGAGCCGAAACACGATGCGGCCCAAGGCCACGGGCTGGCTCTTCTCGGTGTCCTGAACAGTGATATCGAACTGGACGCAGAGGTCATCAGTACTCGACGATCAGCAACGCAGGGCCCCGGAAAGGATAACGAAGCCGATGAAGACGATCGATCGGAGACAAATCTGGGTGGCAAGTGTAGGTTCGAGGGGGATGGAAACGACTGACGAATACGTTGGCCTTAGACATGTCTGGGGGTTAGTAGGTTGAGGAGCAGTTCAAGTGATCCGCTATTTGGTTGAGAAATCGCCCGCCCTTTTGTTCTCCACCACCTGCCACCGACCTGGCGTTTTGCAGCTTCGGGTGCTACAAACATGCAAAGATGGTGAAAAAAACGGTACTTGTTATGTGCTAGCTACACCAAGATGCGAAATACCCTTCCGAAATGACGAACCAGAAACGATTTGCATGCAAGCCCAAGTTTCGATACCCGTGAATAGCATCATACATAATGATAGAAGAGTTCACTGCCAAGATACCCGATCATTAGCCACTTTCTAAACCGTTGATCTCCCAATCTCTTGGCGATCGCATTACAATGTCTTCACCATCCCTGCGTAATCCCAGTTTCGGAACCTTCTTTGGGCTACGAAACTCGGTGGAAGGCTCCTCCGACTCCGCCGACCGCTCCCTCTTGATCCCTCTCAACTTTTCTGTTAGTGCTTGCGGCGAGAATGGCGTCCTCAACAAATTAAAGGTCGGTACACAGCGAGGCTTTTCTTTACTTGTTTTTGGGTTATTTCCCTTTCCTTCCTCTGCGTTCTCTTTCTCCTCGTCAAGGGGAGGGTCGGATCGCTCCCAAGGTAGCTTCGGCTGAAACTCCATCTTCCAGTTCTCTCCCAGTCCAATCTCGTGATACCCAAGCTTCCACAGCCAATCGTCGACTTTACCATAGTGTCGTTCGTCGTCTGGGTTGAAGCCAAAGTCCCGCACTTTAATGCCCTTTCGCAGGGCGCGACGCATTAGACGCGTTGCATGCGGGAGGTCTTCCCATGGGCTGAGAGGAACGGTAGGCGCGAGATCCGTATCGTCATCATCGACATCGAACCGTTCTGGGAAGTCATGATTGTGGTCGACGGCTTGGGTTTCGATCCGCGACAGGTATTCTGGATAATAAGGAACATTGTCCTGTTTGAATGGAGACGATATAATTTGAGGTTGCGAGATGGTGGCTCCTGAATTGAAGACTGACTGAGTCTGCTCTCGGCGGAGCATCACGCCCGGGTGTCCGGGCGGTGAGATATCAGGGGCAAAGGATTTGTTCTGAGGGGCAAGTGTTGCTATTGTCTTTGCTCGAGACAGGGTTGTCGTTTGAGGTGCTTTGGAAGGTTGTTGCTCGTGAGACCCAACTGGAATAGGCATAGCTGGGTGCGTTCCTTCTCGAATAAGACCGTGAGTCGGTCCGGGGAAGCTCCTGTGGGGTGAAGCCACAGCCGTCGTCTCTACAGAGAAACAGGGTACGTCAACGCTGGCTCGACGGCAACACAGACATCCAGCACGGGGGTGCGTGCATGGTACGCACGACGCGGTATAGACAAGACATAAACGTACTTTGTGATCCTTCTCTATAAAGCAGCGACATTGTGAGGGGGTGTTAAGACCGCTCGTGATGCAGGCGACTGGCACGTTGATTCAACGATGACGAGTTTAATTAGGTGTTGTAGGTGTTACCGATGATGTTTGCGTGTTCTTAGGTAAAATGGCCAGTGGCGGTTGTAGACAGACAAGAGGCATGGGCCTAGCTGACCAATCACCTGCCCAGAAAAACAAACAAACAATAAACCCCTATCGCGTGGAGACGCCAAGCATATTCCATACTAAGACAGTAGAGCTAATCCATCATTACAAGCCCACTTCACAAATCCAGAGTCGGCATTGGAGTCCGATCGTCGGCTAGAGAGGAAATGCGTGTGAATCTGTATACAAAGGACGGGAAGCAAGAATCACATACACTGGTTCTTCTATTTCTCGTCCACGTCCACGTCCTACTCCGTTTGCTTCAACCTCCTTGGCGATCACCTTCATGATGCCGCTGACGCTCAGCCCGCTTGACCCTCCTATGGCGACCTTCTCTTCAAAGGATGTGGTGACCTTCTGTAATGTGAGAAGAGCACGTAGTCCTCGTTCAGGAAGAGTCAAGACTTTTCCTTTAGCCGCGGGCTTGGCTGGCATCGGAACTTCGAGGGCAGTCAAGAGGGCATCTTGCTTCTTCAAGGTAGACTGAGAGCGCAGGAGCTCGTACTGAAGGCGATTCTCAGACCCAGTCTTATTCAGTGACAGCATGACGCACGATTAATTGATGTACGGCGGTCACACTTGGAAGCACTTGCTCTGATACGAGGAGAGCGAACTCCAGAGTAATTAAAGTCTATTTGAAGCAATTAGTCGCTGATTCTTTCATGCCAGTAAAGAACTGACATCTTGAACCAGTTCATCAACTCTGCCTAAGTTCTTGATGTCGTCCATACGCACGGCGAGGAATTCTAAAAGCCCAATTACCGCCCTCCAAAGCTCCTCCCAATGATACTCTTTCTGGGGTGTCAGCATATCAATGGGTTCGTCAAAATTGTGACCCACCCAAGCGGATATGTTCGCGATGCAGAGCCCAAAGGGTGCGGTGTATAGTCCAGATACAAACCCTATAAGTATAAAACGCTTACGCCCAGAGAAGATTCGACGTCAGACACCCTTACCGATGCGAAGCTACTTCCAGTCTTCGGTGAAGATTATGCCGTAACCATAGCACACAACAGTCTAGCAGAGAGGATAGTAGGGACCGAGGTGTGTTCACTGGGGGCAGATAAGGTTGCCTCTAAATGGAGGGGTATTAGTAGAAAACATGTAGACCGTGGGGCAGAACCGACCTGCCGACATAGCCGAACGACGCCTTCCTCCCGAGCCAACCTCCTGAAAATAGGTTCCTCCTCTACCAGTAGCAGCAGGGTCCGTAAAGTGAGGTTGGCATATGCTACTGACCGTGCAGTAGCAGTTGAGCCTGCATGCGAGAGGATATAAGAGCACAACGAGAGCGTTGCAATTGGAAGAGGTGGCCTAGTGGATATCGACTCATTGGAAGCACCAGAAAGGGTTTCAAGGAAGACTGAGCCAAAGAGTTGGTTGAGCTGCAGGAATTCGTAAAACGGCAGTAGAGCGGTGGTCGCCTCAATTGGCCTTTGGATCCGATGAGGGAATGTTTGCGGTATGGACAGGAGGTGGACGTACTGATCCTTAAAACGCTCCTTGGGTGTTTCCACGGGAGTGGTGGAGAGAGCCCGATCTGGTCGTAACGACGCAAATAAAGAGCCCATGGAGGATACTAAGGTTGGAGGAGAGTCGTCGGATATATCCTGATATCGCCTACTGAGTGTCAGTTTTCGGCTGCTCATACTTTTCGTATGTGGCTTACTTGGTGGCGGTATCAAAGGCAAAGTCAATTGCCCAGCAGATCTTTTCAAATAGCCCCTGGTCGGTGCTTTCACGAATTTGTCGAAGATATGAGTTGAGATTTGCTGCTTCAGCCCTATGGAAATTCGCGAGTAGGGATAAGAGGAGTGTAGCCTCGAAAGTGAACGCCGTTGTATCGGGAGACTTGATCATCTGGGGACGGGAGTTGTTATATAACAGAGTCGACTTGACCTAGGAGCGCACCGAAACCACAGCAGAGAATAGATCCCTTCGAAGGAAGTATGCACCAGGGCTCAACTGCTGAATGCCACACATAAATACAAGAGACAGTTGGAGAGTCTTATGACGAAGTTGAGCTGTCTCGATATATCGGTCAGGACGGTGCAGAGGCTTAATTATTGGGTGGGCGACATACGGGATGCCGTGCCGTCCTTCAATACATTTTCTACCGCTCCTGTCAGTTTCTACCTGATACTTTAGTCCTTCCCAAAACTAAATAGATCACGAGCCCACCTCGAAGATATTATCGCTCTCTGTGACACTTCCGGCTAATATGTCCATCACCTCCCACCCACTCAAGTCCTTTCGGAGCACAGCTCCAAGAAGTACTGAGACAGTAATCAGAGCGTTTACCTTCCGTTGGTCCGTGACGCTTGCTTCAGCAAACACGGCAATACTTTTCTGAAAGAGAGTGGTAATCAGAGGCTATGACCAAGATTTAGGTGTTAGATAAGGAGTACATTCAAACGCTACAGTTCGAGAATACTCGCCTTCTGCAGACCCAAGCAAGTCGCTCTGCTCAACCCACGCAGTTGGGCAGAGAGCCAGGTAGAGTTGACGTCGAGAGCCAGTAGGTCCGCCCAAAATTGGTCGGTGGTAATCTGAGGAGAGATCTGGGAAGGCTCTGATCCCTGTTGAGAGGGCAAACGCCACATGAGGTTCACAGAAAACGACACTTGTGGGGTTCTAATACCGACACTAAGGAGCTTCTCGTATGTCAACTCATACTTCGATCTCAGGAGGGCCATGGAGGAGGCAACTATCCGGTCTCGTTCCGCTGGGAGAGGTCAAAGATGCGACTTTATTTCCTGACAGTTTGAAGCGTGGCGTATACAGAGAATAATGAGAATACATTAACACGAATATGAGAATGGCCAAACATCGAACTCCTTTGGTAAATGTTTGCTCGTTGCTCAAATTCACAATGGAGAAACCGTCATAATACCAACGCTGTGGAGCAGTACTCAAACGCTTGAATTGGCATTGAGACGTAATGAATGGCTATCTGACCCTTTGCGTCCCCCTGTTCGTCTGAGTCGAATGTGACGAATACCCACCGCGCTCGACTGTTGGCTGAGACAGATCGGTTCCGCAAAGCTGCCATATGGTAACTCGCCGGTTGCTTGTTATCCAATCCCTAGACAGAGATCGTGCAGAACGGTCTGCAAAAGGAAGGTGAGAGACAAGTCACCGTCTTTCAGGCCGCCACCCTCAAAGAACGCTCTACCCTAAGCAAAAATGAGAGGATCAAATTATTGAACGCTGTGACCGCATGAAGTGAGCGTGTCATTGGTACTTGAGTGATAACGAGCCACATTCAAGTTTGCCAGACAGAGGCTGATGACGCCCTCCATTATGTGGTATCATAAAGATATTTAGTCAATATTAAAGTGCTCAGGTGAGCGTTATATACCGCGTTAGAAAGAACGCGAGATTTTGTCCAGTATCCAGACGAGATCCTCATGCTCCACCGCTACAGAACCTTCATCAATTCTGAATCAAGACTAAGAAGGGTGACTCGACGTACACTAAGATGTTGTTACTGAGACCAGAACGTACCGCCCACAGGTCAGCACTGGAGAGGACAACGTCTCTGGGACAAGAGAGGCGCTTACATAGGGATATGTATCAGCTTGACAACATAGCCGATAAAGCCCATAACGGCGAAGCCAATTGCGACTGCCTTTGAGATTTGGAGGTATTCTGCCAGCACAAGGACTTGTCAGGACAGCTCCCCACAGGTTTTGTAGTTGAAGAGGTATCTTGCGACTACATACCCTTCTGTGAAGGCTTTGTGCAGCGGGTAATCAACTGAAGAAGTGCCAGCAAACAGTCAGCCATGTTTCTACATTTGCTGGTGGGGCGACTGACCTGGTTGCCCTCTTTGAGGAACTGGTGGGGAATCTCAATGAACTCTCGAACTTTGTCAGACATTTTTGGTTGTCGAGGGTAACGAGCGGCGTATCCGGAGGGTAGCTTGGTCAATAAAGCAGCGGTGACTTGCTCTCCTTCGTCTCTGCGGCTGTCTTCAAAGTCGCGCTTCAAAGTCGCGCAAGAGCATTACAACCTCGTCTATAACATTCGTTACTATCTTGTACCATCAACGCCCACAAGTGACTCCCGTCAGTGCGGACTCCGTGGTCGCGCGACCTGCCGAAACTCCGTGTTGGATGCTTTTGATAAGCTTTGAACATGTGCTGACTGGCTACTATTTAGGGTCCAAGATGAACTCATCCCTCCTGAGCCTGCCACACGAAATTCTTATCCTCATCGCGGAATTCACGCCTGTGGGCGACCTCCGACATCTCCGATTTGTACGTCCCATTACCTGAAATACAATTTGATTATTATATTCGTTCTTACCAAGTGTGGCCCGCTAGGTTTGCAAAAGGCTGTTGGCCATCTATGATGCTACCCTTTTACCACTGAACAACCTCCTCGCACAGCAATCACGGGAACTTCTCCACCACCCAGGGCCAACGAGGCGTAACGTACATCACATTCGCGCAGAACACGATGCGCTCAATCACAATTGGTTTCGCCTTGCCACAGACTTGGATCCTGACCTTGGCTTGGAGGAAGGAGCCAAGACCAAGTTCTACTTCAACCCGTTCTCTCGATCTCACATCCTTTGTGAGGATGATCTTGCGTTGTTGTGTCGAAACATTCGCTTCAGCGCAGGCTGGGCCCTCGAGGTATGGCGAATGCCAAACGAGGAGGATCCGCCGAAGACCAGCAACAAGCTGCTTTTCACCCATCAAAGCGCTCATTGGGGCGAATCTACCCCTTTACACGAAACGCTCAATGATTTTCACTTTGATCCACGACAGAAATTGCTAGTGACGGTACAAACCATGTATGCGACTTACTCCATAAGGTACAACCATTCAATACTCACGCACTAATAACCCTAATCTATAGGGTCATAGAGCTACCAGAACCAATCTTCACCGCAACCATGCCACGCCTTCCTCCGTCCACTTCATTGTACAAGTCATTACCCGAAAGTCCTGTAGACGACCGGACGGACCCTTTCCTCTCCGTCAAGTCGGACAAGCCGTCAGTTGACGATCAAACACAAGAATCCGCGTTGCAGCTTGATGTCGTCCCACAGCTCTCTCCCCTGCCAGCCATCGAAGCCAAACCTAAGCTACCTTTGGACCCTGTCTCTTCAACTCCTGTTGAGGACCCCCCGAAGGAAGAACCGATGCTTGAAAACGCTGGAGAAAGGAATGAGGAGGCCACACACGATATAACTTCCTTGAAAGGAGGACTGATTGGCCACGACTCGGTAGTTCCCGATGCATTTCAAGACTCGAGTAGGGTCCTAAAGGAACCAGACCTCAACATGGCTCTTTCGCCTCCACCGGTGGATTCCGAAGCCCCTTCTTTTGACATCTTCGAAGTTGAACCATTGGCAGCAACCCAAGAGTCGAACAACGAGGCTCCGGGTGCGGATTCACGCGATACAGATGCAAGTTGGGTATTTTCCGCTGCGGTGCCGCAACAACCAGCGCCCTGGGCGGTCCCATTGCCTAACAGCCCCCCGCCTACGCCTCAAGCACAACTTATCCCACTGCCAGACAGCCCATCCGGGACTCCCGATCCGCTTGTCACTCCCCTTCCCAACAGCCCCGCCCCTGTTCAACCAGACCTCGACTCACCACCGGTCGTTGTCCGTCCAGAGCCAAGGCCTCCGACTATGCGAAGACATGCGTACCAGGTCATACGAGTGTACGATCTCTTCAAGGGCGGTCCGCATCCTGATGCTATGCCGTATGCCTCCAAGGCCGATCGAGCACGATGGGCAGCTGCCAATCCAGATGTGAAAACGACAGGGAAGGAGGATGTAGTGGAGGCCGAAGAGGAGTTTCGGCATTGGAAGGGGCTTGCATATGCTGTGTCTGAGGCGGAGAGACCGCATGTCCAGGTCGTGGATGATCTCGTGCTCTTTCGGAGTATTGACCAATTTAAGGGCTCCTATCTGCTTATCTGGAACTGGAAGACGAAGGCAAGGCAGGTTCTCGTAAGTCCTATGTCATAATTTACCGTTGGCTGTGTACTCATATCGACGATTCCACAGTGGTTCCAGGAAAAGGCAATAAACTACACAGTCCTCTCTTACGATACGATTCTCGTGTGTTGTTTCAATGGAGAGAAGCGACAGCCACTGCTCAAAGTTTACAGCAATGCCGTCTTGCCCACTGGACAGGGCAGCCCAGTGCCTGCAACTCCTTCGACCACGTCTTCTCCACCACCCAGGCCAGCATCAGTACCCTCGGTTGCACCTGATTTTCGCCAATGGACCCACCGCGCAACGTTCGCGATGCCAAACTTGACACAAGAGGGTGCAAACTCCTTGAATGATATGTGGCTCTGGTGCACGCCTATCCAAAGATTGCGTTCTGACGCCTCTGTCCTGGCAACGGATATACCACACCTTCGTACTCAGCCGTGCCCCGAGCAGGCGCTCGTGTTCCTGCGGACTCGATGGCACTTCCAGCCCCCCATGGCTGTGTTTGCGATGAAGAGGTCTACGTTCTTAGGTGCGATTCACCCGCAAACAGAAGGTTGTGACCCTCCCCTCACGCCGCAGACCGTCCGCGCATGGAGTTCATGGGGTCCCAAGAATACACGGCTCTTACCTGCATCACACCTCGTTAAAGCTGCACGAGGGCCCACGCCTCCATGCCACGGCTCTCGTATCATCACCCTGCTGGATAAGTCAAAAAATGAGGGTCATCATGAGACGGAGGAGGATACAGCGGCTATCAAAAGGAGTGCGAGCGTGCTGGATTTCAGTACTGCGACCGTAGAGTGGGCGTTAAGCGATGAGGGCAAGGCCGCGGGTGTCAAGTACGTCGATGTCGATCGAGATTATGACCAATACAAGGCGGACGACCATAAGGGCAAGGGCAAGGAGAAACCTGGCAACATCGAGGAAAAAGAGGAGATTGGAACCGTTACGGAAAGGTTACTCCATCTCGGTTCTACGGCTCGCCAAGTGAGGGGTTTGGACCAGGTCGTGGAGACCCATCTACCATATTACGAGGTAGTCTCGGATATGGTTCCCCGCAACGTTTTGGAGCTGCGAGTGGATGATAAAAGGGTCTTCGTTGCGGTGCGTCATTCTCTCTTTCGTTTTAATTTATTTCTCCTATGGTAAAACTCAATCTCTAGACGAAGGATGCGGAAGACCCGGACAATGCTATGCTTGTGTGGCCAATGTGGTCTCGCGCAACTGCTTGATGTTATTTGATTCTTGTGGTCTCATCGCCGCTGTGCCCGTTTTCTTGAAACTTGGGTTTGGAGGGTAGCAGCGTTAGTCTGCACTTGCTTGTATCGTTCTCGTCTTATCTTTGCATGCATCATCTTGCTCGTTGTCGTGGGTCGCAGCTCTCATGTATTACGCCGCAATGGAGATTTATCTTATAACAAGCCTGATTCAAGAGGGCAGAGAACGAGAATCTAGAGACAAATGCAGCGAACGAGCGGCAGCTTGTAATAGTAATGTGCAGATGAACAGGAAGAACATGAGGCGGCAAGGAACACACAACCCTCATACTAACTTGATGGAGAGAAGGGAGACACATATGGAGCGAGACACAGGGGTAAATGAAAATACGAGATTGAAGTGGAGACACAGTAGTAAATATCTTATGATCATTTGGAGATGGCCGGTATATGCATATTGATTGCTGCAAATAGTCAACATCCGAATCAGAATAATGGTGAGACTGAGGAGGAACTAACCCGTCGCCCAAGTCAAAGCGTCCGATGTTGAAGGAATGTCAAAGTACAGGATAGCCTTGTTGTCCACTAGACGGAGAGCTAGAGGGGTGATGAGCCGTTAAAAGCAAGTTGGTGACGACTGTGCAAAGGCGTACCGTTCCCATGGACGACACTGGCAGGCTGTGAAACAGTTTGCATCCGTAGAACGGCCCAAAGGTCGACAGGTCCATTAGAATCTTTCCCGCCACTTGAATCTTTGCAGAGAACAAGCAAGTCATTGCATAGAATCGCGATCAAGGAGCGGGGTGTAACCTCGGGCTGTAGGCACTCGACAGAAATCAGTGCCTTCTCGCCCTCAGCGTTTGTGACTTCAAAGTAGTTCGCGATCTTGCGGACAACGCGGGAAAGTTGCAGACGACCGTCCATAAGAAGCCGACGGTGAGGTTGAACGAGAGGACTGGGGAATTTGCCTCGAATCCTAGACTGCCATTGAACCAGCTTTCGGCGAGTCTCCGCGTCTCGCTTTCCTTCGTTCATGCTACTCGCCATGTTGGTGATTTCTGCGAGGGCACGATCAAGCGGATCGTCGTAGGCATCAGGTTTGGGAGGCGTCGCGCGGACAAGCTCTTCCAACTAAGGACAAGTCAGTCGCATGTTTCTGCCAGTGACTATGGGCTTACCAGAAGACGGTATCGAGGGATCCGCTGGACGGGTAGTAGAAGATAACCCTCCAGGTTCAACTGAGAGTGACGCGGGTGTGTTCGGGAACGTTTCAGGAACTGCTTGATTCGTTTCTTTTGAGATGGAGTAAGGTGGTCACTTGGATTCGGCCCAGATGTGTTAGTTGCGGCGCTAGTGCTTGGATTGCCAGTGGTCGGAGCAACAGCAGACCCGCCAGGCGTGGGCGGCTTCTCAGACCACTGCTTGATCCTCTGTACGGAATTATCGAAGTTACTAATGGGGTGTCAGCGCCGTTTATACCCGTGCCATTTTCAGGCTGGGACTCACTTGATATACGTCGAGTACATTCGCATAAACGCAGCATGCGAGACGAACACTCGAGCAACGGCAAGAGCAGCGTTCGTCGAGGCCTCGCCATCTTCATCAGCTGAGTGGTCGAGGCTGGTATAGGCTTTCTCTAAAGAAGGCAGGAACGATTCTTTGTGGAAAGAAAGTAAACTCTCAAGGCCATTGAAGACGATTTTCCGTTCGCCGGCTGGGACAATGGTTTCCTTGATAGACACACCGCCGATGACAGTTACGGCCGCGGATGCGGGCTTGACATAAATGTCGACTAGTTCTTGCATCCCTTTCACGTAGGTACGCTCGGTGCTGTAAATGAGGTCAGCAACGGATAGGAATCGAGGGGTGTCGCGATAGAACGTACGTCACGATCTCCTTGACGATCATGGCACGCTTGCCCTTGTCGTCCCTGTACTTCTTCTCATCAAGATTATGCGACGACCCGCTGGAATTCCGATTCCCACCACCGCCACTGCTGTCATAGTCACCAAATGTGGGCGGCTTTGTGAGCCCAACAGCAGCCGCAGCGAATCCAATGGAGGCAGCGGTGTTCGTCGGCGAGAACGACACCGATACGGGATTTTGGGAAAACATCGACATCGACGTTGAGCCAGCGCTGAACCCAGTCGAGCTCGCAGTCGTGGAAAATGAAGCTTCTGACAATACCTGACTGACGTCCACACTGCCCAAAGTCGCTCCTCTACTCCTCACAACTCTTGGCTGATCGGGTGTTTGAGCCACAGATGGTGGTGAGACGTTGCGAGCTTTGGCAGCGGCAACAGCAGCAGCAGCCGCTCCTTGGCTAGTGCCGGCATTCAGATCGCACATATCTCGTAAATACGCCATGACCGATCGCAAATTACGGATATGTCTTTCCCTCTCCTTCTCGTCATCGTACAGACTAGGTCGGTAGTATAGACTAGAAAGACCTTCCGGCGTAGTATTGGAATCCTGATCATCATCTCCGGTGACAATAATGGTGTTGGAAGGTGGTGGTCCTGGAACTGTAATCGGACTCGGTCCATCAACTGGTAAGAATGAGCGCCTCTTTTGCGGTTGTGGAGTCAGGGGAGGGTTAATGGGAGCAAGGAGATTTGGAGTGGACAACGCTGCAGCTGGTAGTGGTCCCATTTGACCCCCCGGTCCTGGCGCAGAAGGTGAGTTAGATCCCAGAGGCATGAGAGTGGCAGTTGAGGTATGAGCCACCGAAAGAGTCGACGCCGAAGGCTTCTTCGTCAATCGCCGAGGTGGGGATGTTTGAGTGCTATGCAGGCTGACGGTCGATCGTAAACCGGCAGGTGTCACACCCAGCTTGCTAGATGCCAACATGGCGTTTTGCAGAGGAGAACTCATCTGGCGAGGTGGACCAAGTCGATGAGTCCTCTCAGACTCGACAGGGGTCCTCGGCCTGCTCACGCTGGTGCTGATCTTCTTCAAGAATCCCCATTTACTCTTTTCTCGGTCTTTTTCGTTGTCCTTTATACCCTTCGTTGGTGGATTGAATACGGTCGCGGTCAAAGCCCGGTAGTCAGATTTCAGAGTACTTCTTGAACCAAGAGACATAAATCTTGATTCTTGCCGATCGTCGCCCAACTTTGACGAAGATGATTCATGCATCGACTTCGTAGCGGGTCGACCAGTGACTCCTGGCTTGATATCTCCGGCACTCTTCATTCTTCGAACAGGGGAAGGCGGCGCATAGGAACCCACTTCCGCTGGATGTTGCGCCTGCACTACCACATCGCGACTGCTGTCTTCCCGTTGGTGCCGCGTAATCGTTTCTACTCCACCTCCCGGTTCAAGAGCCTGTAATTGGTTGTGGAGGTGCGAGTTGAGGAACGAGAGCGGCCTCGACGTTCGCCGAGTTGGCGTGGTCTTCGTTCTCGACAGTTTTCTTCGGTGGCCGAGAACGTCTTCGCCGTGCGTCGTGTTGGGTCGCGCGCTGAGTGTTTCATTTGGACCGCGAGGACGAGTGTTGGCTGATGCGGCGATGCTGATGTGAGGGTGTGGGTATGTTGCAACCGATTCCCTTTGGACTGTCGCGTCTTGCCAGGGAACGTTGTTGGCTGTGGCCACCGATATATGGCCCACTCCGGTGGTACTCGTATTCGTGATTGTGCGGTCATCGTATTCCACAAGGTTGCCAGCTGTTGACGAAAATTGTTGACCATGTGATCCTGGGTAATCAGAGTCCGACGAGGGTCCAGAGGAAGCCATCGAGTGGCCGGTTTGCGGTGTATTTGGTGGGTACGGCTGTGGTGTTGACGGATGTGCGGGCGATCGTGGGGGTCCTATGACAGGACGTGGTGCGAGTGGCTCAAGAAGCGCCTTCCATGGCCCTTGGAACGGGTTACCTTCAACATAGAGCGCTTCCAAAGTGGGGAGCAAGCACAGCCAGCTGGGTAAGGAGTGCATGCGGTTCCGGCGAATGCTCAGCGTGTGGAGTTGCACCAACCCACTCAGACTGGTCGGTAACCCGGCGATTCCCGTGGAGTCCACTATCAGTACTCGTAGTGATACGAGTGCACCAAGCCAGGTAGGAATTACGCGCAGTGGGTTGCAGCCGATATTCAGTTCCTCGAGATTCGCGCATGCGGCGAGTGAGGGTGGCAACGAGGGGAGAAAATTCGCAGATATGTCGAGGGCGAGTAGAGTGTCACTTATGGGTGGGAGTACAGTAGCGAGGTAGTTGGGAAGACGATTGGGTGTAACAGAGGCACCGAGGAGTAAATGAGTCGTTCCTGTCGGAACTAAAAGTCAAAGAGAGGGTTTAGCTGGCCAGAGTTACACGTACCTTGAGGTGTTTGAAGTCTGTCGATGTCGACTCCTTCTCCACGAACAATGTGTCCCTTGCCCTCTTCTGCCAGGACGACCGCGGCAGTTCGATCGGGTTCCCCATCGTACACATCCTCATCGTCCGTGGTGATTCCACCATCCTGGTGTCCAGGTACATTAGTCCAGTCGTAGCTATCAGAATGTCGGGCGTTGGGATCGAAATTGCCCCATGAGCTCGACTTAGATCCGGAATCCGCCTGGCTGGATGATGACCACCTCGTGTGCTCTTGTTCCGCGTATGTGGATGGCCGTGAGCCAGGCCTCGAGGCAACCTGCCGTGCTACTGCAGAAGGTAAAGGCTCAGCATACGAGTGTGCGATTTCGTCGGCAGTGGTAGCAACGCCAATAGCACTGGCGCTCAGAGGTGCATCATCGTCGTAAGGGTTAGGGAAATGGGACTCGGATGAGTCCTGATGCGAATATGGGGCGTGCAACGGCTGCGTTGGGAGCGGTGGCACTGAGAGGGAGATCCCAAAGGCATCTGCTGGTGCTGAACTATTTGGACCATTCATTGGCAGGAAGCCCGGTATCGGTTGTGGCGGGTGACGGTGGCCGTGAGCAGAATCTGATGAGGCAACACTGGAACGAAGTGCGGAGCCTGGGCTGGCACTGGTGTATGCCGAAGATCTTGCCGAAGATGACCCGGCTGAGAACAACGATACCGGTGGCGTGGTCGTGGTCGTGTTGGTATATCGAGAAGTTGGATACGGATCCGGAAAGGCCGACGGGTCAGGAAGAGGTGAAGGCACGCCTGGCAGCGTTCTGCCAGAAGGCGACTTTCGAATTACCTGCGACGCCCGTTCATGGTATTGCTGGTGTGTTGGTGATGACTGCATAGGTGGGTTGTTGTATACAATGCCCGGAATGGGTGAATTGGTGTTCAGTGTTCAGGTACCGCAATGGTTGGAGGGGTAACCAGAGGTGTCTGTATATCGCTGGTGGATTAGTAATTGATCCAGGGTGGGTTTAGTGTATGAATCGTCGAAAAATCGAAGGCGAGAACGAACTGGGGTTCGACTCGTCGGGGAGGCTAAGTCCAGGCTTGGTCGCCTGCTTGCAAACCCAGACTCCAAAGCATATGCGGCATCAGCCCAGCATGACACAGCAATGCGGTGGAAATCGAGCCAAGGGAAAGACGGCTATAGTGTAGCCCTCGAGGCAGGCACGAGGCAGATGATTAGCTGCAATGACAAACATTGTGGGCATCACATATGACCCAAAGGCATCACATATGTAAGTAATAGTGACTTGGCCATAAACCAATGCAACGATCGGTCAACGTGATACTGTAATGGATCGTCGACTTCGACTGCCCCGCAGACGGGTCGAGAACCTGTGACACGGGCCCATACCCCTGGAGAGGACACACTGAATGCGTAGTTAAGCAGTAGGGTGTTCAGCACATTCGGGTATCAAGCCAGAATCGGGTGTGGTCATTTAGCCGCGGGCTAGCCCCAGACTGCTTCCTTCGGACAGGTCTACACAATGCAACACCGAACGGAGGAGCTCTGTGCCCTAACGTCAGCGTGAAACACTGTGCGTTTCCTTGCACTGGCTGCAAACGCTATGGATACATTGCTGCAGTCCCAAGGTTCCTGGGTACCCCTCGTTGGAGGACTAATAGCATAAGACGCGCACACTTGCTTTGGAAGGTTGCGTGCGACGAAACATTGCTCGTCGAGGAGATCGTGGCTCACCTGCAGAGATGAACAACTGCGGATTTTCTGCACACGGGAGGGTTCACAGTCGTCCGGTTTCTGTTTAAGTCCAGCCAACTGGCCCTAGCCGAGCGTAGGAGGGGTTGGGTGGGCCTGGGTGGGCGTTGGTGGGGTTGGAAGTTGCGGCGAAGCGTACGGGTGGGGCGGTCGCTCTTTCTGGGCGACACGCGTTGAAAGTAGGGTGTCCAAGCTAAAGGTGACACCAGAGGGCCAGGAAAGTACTGACGCTTGGAATGGAAGTTTTCGGAGAGGTCGCGCGTGGGTCCAAGTTTCTGAGGGTGGTTCTTCGCCAGTGACAGCTGAATTTCGATTCCTTCCTTCTCTGTCTCTTGTCACGCTTGAAATCTAAGCTTCGTGTTGTGTGCCCAGTCCAAGTTCAAGCGCGTCCCTTGGCTCGAAGGTTCGTACGCTTGAAGGCTTGAAGGCTTGAAGGCCCGAAGAAAATCCCACCATCCTTGAGGTTGAGGCACAAACGCGCTGGTACGAAAACGGCTGCGGATCAAATTTTCTCAGAGTCGTAGGGTGCTCCGCTGGACTTCTCCCGCACGCCCCGACTGACACCGTGCACGACTCAATAACCGTTGGACCCTGCCCCGTGAAACGGCCTGTCAACGCCCTAGCAGCGCCCCTCTCGACAACACTGACGTTTGTTCCACGCTCTGGTGGTCCTACTGGGAGGAATGATGAGCGCATGGTCACATCAATTGAACCATCATCCTATGCACGCCTCTTCCCAGTTCTCTGGGCGTGATTGTCTGCTCTCTTCAGCGGTTCGCCGGACAGGCGGAGTTTAACGGACTGTGCATCAAGCATACGGATTAGGTGTGCAATACATCGGGGAAATTTATTTCCCCTTACCGCCTTCTTCACGATTGGCGAGTGAGCAAGTTGCTACCGACGCGGTTGCCGACGCGGCTCGCCTGCAAGCGACCGAGTCTCCAAGGGCGGGAGGGCTGGTCGACCGTTCAAACAAGCGGAAACGCATTCATCGGTTCCTTCATGCGATAACGCAGAAACGTGCCTGCCAGCCCCACTGGTGGCGTGGAATCGGTGTTAACGAGCGCATAGCGACGGATTTCACAATCTGTGTAAGCCATTAAATCGGTAATCTATGTGGATATATTGCAATATGAGTATGCTTCCTCTTGAAATGAACAATTAATTGGTGCTGTGTTCCTTTGAAGAACTGAAGTTTGAGTAACAGGAGGTGCTCTGGACTCCAGAGCCATGTCTGTCAGTAGTGACTCAGTAGTGAAACCTCAACATTAGTTTCAACGAATTGCATGACATTAACTTGAAAGCAATTGATATATTTGTTGACCTGTGCCCCTGTGGTCCAGCGGTATGGCATTAACCATGTAACGGTTAAAGACGACGGTTCGAACCCGTCCAGCGGGCTTCAACATATAAAAATAAACTTTTTGCTACTCGCAAATCAAAGTGCATCCCAGGTGGGGTTCACGACTACTGTCAAAGGCGAATCGGTCTTTTGTTGGTTGACGATCAAGTATGACATCTTCCATTACAATAGCTACGTCGTAGCCTCCTATTTCTTACCCTCTGCCCCAACCAACTTCAATTCTCCAACCTTGAACGAGAAGCGCCAAGGGGCATCTACCAAACCTTACCCCAGGCTCGCGCCCACAGAAGCGCAGGTGGTGGCGCCGATTCATCGTAGACACCGGCTTACACTATCTATATTGTCATTCGGTCCGATGCTGACGTCGCACTCCCGGACTTCCGCACTATAAGTCCGAACGTAGTACGTAGTACACGGAGCAGGGCCATGTGTCACCAATCGATAGGCCACAGATGAACCCGACAACCCCTAGCGTGTCCGTGAGGACAGTCATTCATGCGTTCATGTGGCTGGTAAAACCCGACGGTTATCAATGCGGGTGAGATAATGGCACTGCAACGGAATGGGGCGGACGCCTTGGTTCTATCTGGGCCGGAGATGAGGCAAGGGCGAGCTCGAGAAGTAGGAGGCGAAGGTACGATCAATAAGAGCAGGGAGGGAGTATACAAGCGTGGACGTACTCAATGGATATGGCCTCTAGGCGGGTGCAATGTGACAAGCAAGCTTAGGAATGTGCCGTCCATGGGTGCAACAATGGATGAGAGTGGGGGGTTTACCGTGCAGGACCAGTGAGTCTCCCTGCTGGCTGATTTCGCACGCTTCGCACGCTCGCTCGCACGCCCGCACGCACGGGGAGATCCACTCACTCTATACGACTCGCAGGGGAAGTAGGATGCCATCCCATAAGTGGAAGAATGCAAGATGGAATCAATTGAATGGAGGGCCTCGCCATAGCCGGATACACATCACCGGATAGCCCGGAACGGCAATGACACGACACGGGGTACTGGGATGAGTAAGAATTGTGAGTGTTGAATATTCTGTTAGCGAGGAGATTGCTCGGGAACTTGCACGTTGCCTCCTGACGTATTGTTGGAAAGCGATATAACACCCAGCCTTGCTGCCGTTCCAGCCAGCCTAGCCCCCACCCAGTACGCCCCCCCATTCGGCTTGTTGCCCTCCCTCGCGCTGAGCCCAGGTTTGAGCCGGGTTTGAGCCAGGTTGCGCCAGGTTGAGCCAAGGATCCCTGCCACAACTCTCCACAACGGCAACGGCGCGGTCACTTCAGCCCAACAAAAAGTAAGCACACGGGCACGGTCTGCTGCTGGATCCGAGATCCACGAACCCATAGAATCTGCTGTGTGAACTACCACTGCTCTTGAATCCAGCTGCACCGCACAACCGCTCCTGCTTCGTAAACAGAAAATCTACTGCCGAGCTACTTCCGAGTTCCCCGCCTCATTACCCTTCTTCGCCTCCTCCGCCATCCCCCAGCGGGCCCGTGCCTGCATTCAAGCGCTCTTGCCATTATACCTTTATCTCCTTTCACATTCCTCTGCCACTTTCTCTCCAAATTTTCCTTTCATTCCAAATCCAACGACAACAACGGGTCAGCCCCACCAGAGCCCACGCTCCCCTGCTCCAACGCCTCACACGCAGCAATCAAGATGCTCGTCCAGCCAGCAGACCTCACCGAAGGCAGCCATTTGGGTCTTACATGCAACGACGACGGAGCGCCTGGTCCAGCCCACAACAATATGGCTTTTGCCACAAATGCCAGCGATGACGGCGCTACCGTCGCTACCGTCGCAGACTCTGAAGACAGCGACCTCGAGGCTTCGTTTGCGTGGCACGACGAGGAGACCCGCCTCCGGTATGCACGTCTAGCAGCAAGGGCCCGGGTTCAGGAGCTCGCCTATGCCCAGAAGCTCGCTCGACAGAACGAGATAAAACACGAACGTGCAAGGGACAGGCAACGCGACCAGAGCAGAAGTCGCTCCAGAAGTCGCTCAAACACGCGCAATTCCGTATTCAATGGCCTCTTCCATCACCATCGCAGGGAGCGACAGGCCAGCCATAGCAGTATGTCCATGAGTCGACCTGGTACACCCACCAACGAGAAAACGTATGCCACATTTCTCTACATGTCTTTTTTTTTTCCGGAATCCGATTAACAACCCAACGCAGCGTTACTAGGTCCCCTCTTCTCAAGTTCATCCCTATTCCCCGTTCAGGGTCATCCAAGTCGATCCATTCCTCCGTGAGCTCACAGCCGGCCTCATCTCGACCATCCTCTCCTTTCTCATCCCCTCGGACCCCTTTGTCTCCCTTACCGTTTTTCCTGACGCCCAGGAAGCGTCGAGCTTCCGCTGTCCCAGGGCCGGGCGATGATTCGGTGCCTCAATCCTTATTGGAAAGCAAGGGGGTTGGTGTCCCTTTGGCCCGCGTGGCCCGGAGAGCAAGTCCTGTTCGAGCCACCACCCCGCCCATCGCCGAGGATCTCCTCCAAACCCAAACCGCGAAACCCTGTAGTCGAATCTCCCAGCACCCAGTCCTGTCATTCAGGACTAGGCGCCCGAGTGAACCCGCTACCCACGCCGATAACCCTGAAGCGGCCTCACACGCCCCACATCTGCTATTCGACGGAGGCGTGCCCCTAACCCGAGTCGAGAGGAGACGCCTACCTCCAAGATCGCAGACGATCGGTACTTGACATACATCCGTGCATCTCCCATTTCGAGCATCTCCCCCCCAAAAAAAAGATGTTGTCCCAAACCCAGGACGCAGATATTCTTTTTCACGCTTCATGCACAGCACTAGACCCGGATCACCCTCGTCTCTCGATACTCGATTCCCCCAAATATACATTATTTCGCCGCGTCTCGTAATTCACGCATGCACCCTGAGCGTCCTTCAAATTTCTTTCGTGTATTACCTTATTTTATTACCTATGCTGACTTCCCGCTCCTTACACAATCCCTCTCAGTTATCCATCTTATATCCATCGACCCTTCCCCATCCACAATCTCAGTCTGGTGCACATATCCCCACTCCCCCACTCCCCACACCACCCAACACATTACCCAGTTATTCCCTGTACAGTTTCTTTTTCATTTCTTCTTTTGTGCATCTGGTCTCAATTCTGATCTGTCTGCCACGCTCGCGAATCGTCATGTGTTATGCCAGGCGATCAACTCTCTTCATGCCCCGATTTCACAGTTTGTGACATTCCGCCACCGATCAACTCCACTGTGTCATATAGTGTAACACCACACCTCTCAGCTGTGTTTCCCTTTTTCCGATTTCTCACCCACCCTACACCTAGTCTTGCGCTTTGATTGATGGCAGCATGAATTGCCTATCAGAGCCTGGCTTACAGTACCATTTTTCTGTGTACATAGTGTAGAGAGAATCGTTGGGTTTAGTTGGTAAAACGTTTATGCCGTGCGGATGTAGCCAGTCTAATAGGGTGATCAATTATGGATCCAGGACGCAGTGATGTCAATCATGCCCTCAAACCAAACCTCAAAGTGTAAAGTGTAAAAAGAACGTTGGTTGAACCGGTTGGTTCCACACGTCTCACACTTGGCCCTATTCCTTCGCACTGTGTGAGGAACCAGGAGTGGGGAGGCTGTGTCTATACAAAGAGAGTCTGTCACATTTTCTTAGACGAAAAGGGCGATCGAATGGAAACCTTCCCAGCCCCAAAGCGCGACTCAATGGCGAGCCACACCTCCGCAACGAGTACGTAGAGCGCCATAGGTTTCCATACACCACTCCAAAACACTTCCCAGCGGAAATCGAGATCATCCGCTCTCGGGTCGGAGTCCTGAAATCGCGCACGCACGCACACGCACACACACGCACAAGCACGGGACGCTGTGTGTTAGTAACGAGGGCACCTGCCACGAGTGTGGAATTTGCGGCTCACTAGAGTAACTGCTGAGTACATTAGCACCGGCCTGCTCAGCGTCACACCGAGAAAGACGGCGTTTAGGCGGACCATCCATCGTCGGTGGAGCGTGTATTGGTGACGACGAACGGCCATATAGCTCCGTAGCAGTGCTGTAATGCCGTATATCCAGAAATAGACCCCAAAGGGAGGTGTCCAGAACCCTTCCAGAGCCAGAGGCCACGGCCGGGGTCGTTTGTGATTGCTGTTGGATTGATTCGAAGGGAACAGATCAGAAAGGGAAATATATATGAAACTGGCTAGGAACGTTGAATCTTACTGGCATGCTCCCGTAGCACACATGGGGATGATCCCGAGCAGGATGACAGCGGCGTCCACGAGCAAAAATGTACCGACCCAGCGATGGACATGCGGGAATTTCCATCTGAGTGAATTAGTAAATTGAAACGGCCAGAGAAAAAGCCAGATGATGGCTAGGAGATTATTTTGGTTTGGTCAAGAATCAGATTTTGACTTGGGTACCATTTTCTAGGATCAAGGTACCGACCAGGGAGGATATGGGACACACTGGCCCACTTGCTAGACGAAAGGCGTTCAAAGTGATTCAACCCACGCTCGTCCGTTAGTTGCGCAACGCGGGGGAGTGGTTCCTCCAGGTGAGCTCCGTTCCCCCCATGGACGAATACATCGATCATCCATAATACCGGGGAAGGGACTGTGAGCACGCTGATCAGGATTGCGAGAGGGAACGCGATCATCGGTACGATGGCAAGCATGCGTGAACCGGCCGGCGACTGCGAGGACCCAAGCGCCTCGGGCTGAGGTTCTCTGGTCGACATGGCGGAGAGGATGAGCAGTGCGAGGACAGTCGTAGTCCGGCTACTGGCCAGTTATATGCATCACGAGGCTGCCTGGTCCGGTCCCCACCGTCGGCGCGTTATTGAGGCGCCTGCACAGAGTTCATTCCGCGATTGCTTGGCGAATACACCAGAGGCGGGCGCCAAATCGTGACAGACGCTCGGAGCTACGACGTATGTCAAAGGATCTAGACCACATCAACGATGAGAACGGTCTGGGTGGAGAAAACGTAGCCATGTCTAGTACTGTAGAACGATATGTTTCCAGGTCGATAGTCGCAGTTGACTTTGTTGTGTTCGGACCACCAACTTCGCTGCCTCCTCCAGCATCAGTGATAATCCCAACGTCCAGACGACGAGATACCCAGGTCATTCG
>Ga0307513_10002886_pt1 | contig 23523 bp, 13 predicted proteins | sample 15_EM_MG_FD_202174 | JGI IMG/M metagenome (GOLD analysis project Ga0307513, IMG submission 202174) | Populus trichocarpa ectomycorrhiza microbial communities from riparian zone in the Pacific Northwest, United States - 15_EM | ecosystem: Host-associated > Plants > Roots > Unclassified | place...
CGCAAGACATGACTGCCTTTCAAAGTGACAATCAGTCAAAAGTTGCAAGGAGTGTGTGAGTTAGAGATTATATCTGACGAGATTCATGTTCTCCGAAATGCCGGAGCAACTTCGAACCCGGGAGAAGTCAGCACTTGAACATTCGCAAGCAGTTATTGATGTTGTCTGCCGGCAGTGCCGTGCCGCTGATGCTGGTCGGAGCGATAGCCCTACACTCGCTGTGGCGTGCCGGCAAAAGCGAACTGGAAAAATCTTTGGAGCAGCGCGCGCAACTCGCGGCGGTGGCGCTCGAAAGGTGGGTCGATGCGCAGCGTCAGCCGCTCAATACGATAGCCGTTTACCGTAACGCAAAACTGGACATTCCTTCCGACTATTTTCGCTTCATGGTTGGCACGCGCCCGCACTGGCTCGACCTGAGAATCTTTCGGGGCGACCGCCGTGAAGCGTTTGCCTGGCCCGCGAATGCCGCGCCGCTGCCGGAGGACTTGAAGACCTCGCTGTTCGAGGATTTACGCCGCACCGGATTGTGGGAGATCACCACAGACTGGACGGCGCAGGCGACCGACAAGCCGACGCTCATCATCGCAGTTCCGGTCAATGCCGAAGACGGCGGGGCGGTCATCATGCGCGCGGACGCCGGGGCGATGAGAGAAGTTTTCAGCGAGGTGGAGTTGAGCGGCGATGCCGTACTCTCGGTCTTCGATCAGCAGGGGCGCGTGCTTTATCACGGTTCCGAAAGTGAGAACCTGATAGGTATGGACATCTCGGCCTCGCCCCTCTTCAACGCGCTCGGTTCAAAACGCACGGCGCTTTTAGAGACGGCTAGCCCTTATGACGGGGTGAGCCGCGTCTACGGGCTGGCGCGTGCCGGAGAGACGGGCTGCATCGTAAAAATCGGATTACCGAGCAACGCCCTCTACCGTCACGTCTGGAAGCAGTTTGCGAGCTACCTGCTCTATAGTGTGCTGGCCTTGCTCTGCTCGCTCATCGCCGCGCTCTCCATCGCCCGCCGCATCTCGCACCCGATCCTCCGACTCAGGCACATGGCACACAGCATGGGGATCGGAGGGACCAAAGTTCGGACTGATGATCGCGGGGGCGGCGAACTCGCCGAGTTGGGCGAGGCGTTCAACCTGATGGCGACGCGTATCGAAGAGCGCGAGGAAAATCTACAAGTCCTGAACAAGCGCCTGAGTGAAATGAACGAACTCAAGTCCGAAGTCGTGAGCGGCGTCTCGCACGAACTGCGCACGCCGCTCACAACCATCAAGACGCTCGCGCGCTTGATGCTGCACAACGAACTCACCGAGGAAGAACGCCGCGAGAGCCTTGAAGTGATCGCCCTCGAATGCGACCGGCAGATCGATCTCGTGCTCAACCTCCTCGACCTCTCCCGGATCGAGGCCGGAGCGTTTCACCACACGCTCACGCGCGTTGACATGTGCGAACTGCTCCAAGTCTGCGCGCGGGTCGAACGTCACTCGGCGCGCGTGCGCGGGCACGCCTTCGCCTTGCGTCTGCCCCCGCGCCTGCCTTATGTCCGTACCGACCGAAAGGCTGTGCGCCGCGTCCTCTGCTCCGTCATCGAGAATGCGATCAAGTACACGCCCGATGGCGGGCACATTACGATTTCGGCGCGCTCCGAAGGCGACGAAGTGGTGGTAGAAGTGAGCGACACGGGGCCGGGCATCCCCGAGAAAGACTTCCCTTACGTCTTCGATAAATTCTGGAGAGGCAGGCCGCTGCCTTTGGCCGCCGCCGCGGACGCCGACGGTCGAGGGCAAGCCCACACGGTCACCGATTTCGAGCCGGAGGTCCCCGGCGTCGGACTCGGCCTCTACCTCGCGCGCACGATCCTACAACAACTCGGCGGGCGGATCGGGTTCGTCAGCGAAGTCGGTCGCGGGAGCACTTTCGTCGTGCGCCTGCCCGCGTGGCGAGACGGCATGGACAGCGAAGGGGAGGAGCAACGATATGTCCCAACGATTGCTGGTCGTGGATGACGACCCGCACCTTCTGCGCGCGCTCGGCATGTGCCTGCGCGTCGCGGGCTACGAGGTGAAGACCGCCCGTAACGGTTCGGAGGCGTTGGTGTGTCTGGCGGAGTACGCGCCCGACCTCATCATCTCGGACATACGGATGCCGGGTATGGACGGCATCCGGCTAGCCCGGCAGGTACGCGACTCACCCCGCACCAACCTCATCCCCATTATCTTCCTGACCGCTAAGGACCAGACGGCGGATCGCCTCGCCGGGTTCGAGGCCGGGATTGATTACTACCTGACCAAACCCTTCGAGACGGAGGAACTGCTCGCCATCGTCTCTAACATCCTCCGCCGCGTCACGCGCACACATGTGGAGATCGCTCGCCTCGTAGACGGCTCCAGAGAGGACGGCGAACAGAGCTATCTCGTGCCCGACGAGGAGTTGACGCCAGCCGAAGACCGCGTGGCCGCCGCGGTCGCGCGCGGACTGAGTAACAAAGAGATCGCTGCCGAGTTGAACATCAGCGCCCGAACCGTCGAGACACACGTCCGCCGCATCCTCGCCAAGAAGAGTTTCAGCAACCGCGTCGAACTTGCCCGTTACGTCATCGAACGCGGTCTGGCTTCCTGAGTGTCCCACCCGCTCGATGCTTCCGCCGGGCGGGCAACCCGGACGCCTTCATACCGCACACGAGAAACGCGTACGTGAAATTGCGTAGAGTAAATACGCAATTACGCGGGCGCGCACCACCCGCCCTTTTCTTTATCTTCTCAACTCGATTGACCGCTATGCCTGAGCGAAAGCAGGGTGTCGCGTCTTTTCGGGCGCGCACAATCATTCACTGTCCGCAAGGACGGAAAGGTGGAGAGAAGATGGAGATACTACTTAAAGGCGTCGAGGCTTTTCACGAACATTATTATCAATCCCGCCGCGAGATGTTCGAGACGCTGGCCGAAAGCCAGCACCCTGTGGCGCTTTTCGTGACCTGCTCGGATTCGCGCATCGACCCCAACCTGCTGACACAAACCAAGCCGGGAGAGCTTTTCGTCCTGCGCAACGCGGGCAACATCATCCCTCCCTACGGCGCAAGCGGCGGCGGCGAGTGCGCAACCGTCGAGTACGCCGTCAACGCTCTCAACATCAGAGACATCATCGTCTGCGGCCACACGAACTGCGGCGCTATGAAGGCACTCAGGCAACGCGAACTGACCGAGGGGCTACCCGCCGTGGCAGAGTGGCTCGCTTACGCCGAGACGGCACTCATCGAAGAAGGGGCGGCTGAGACTCACGGGGACGAAGCTTCACAACTCGAATCCCTGATTGAAAAGAACGTGCTGGCGCAACTCGCCAATCTGCGCACGCACCCGGCGGTCGCCGCCCATCTGGCCGCAGGAGGATTGCGCCTGCACGGTTGGGTCTACCGCATCAGGCACGGGGTGGTAGCCGTCCACGACCCCACGCAATCGCGGTTCGTTACGGCGCAGAGCGCGCCCGACAAAGGCGACATCGCGCGTCAGGAGTTGAAGGCCGCGGCGACTAAATAAAACCTTTCGGGCTTCCACTATGTTTTTCGCGGAGGTAGCTCGTTCCTGTGCGCGGCGGGGCGACCGGAGCAGACGAATTTGAGCGAGCATGGAGATAGAGATGGAAACATTTTTGAAAGGTGCGAAAGAAAATCTGCGCACCTCATTCGGCCATGATTTTCTGGCGTCAATCGTAGTTTTTTTGGTGGCGCTCCCACTCTGCATGGGCGTCGCTATCGCTTCCGGCGTGCCACCGGCGCTCGGCCTCGTGACGGGTATCGTCGGCGGGATCATCGTCGGTGCGATCTCGGGAAGCCCCTTGCAGGTGAGCGGACCGGCAGCCGGCCTGACCGTACTCGTCTACGAGATGGTTCAGCAGCATGGCCTCAAGGGCTTCGCCGTGATCGTGTTGCTGTCCGGGCTGATGCAGGCGGCTGCGGGTTTGTTGAAGATCGGCCAGTGGTTCCGTGCCATCTCGCCGGCAGTGATTCAGGGGATGCTCGCCGGGATCGGCGTGCTCATCATCGCCAGTCAGATTCACGTCGTCGTTGACGACACGCCGCGCGGTTCAGGGCTGGAGAACCTGCTCTCGATACCGGAAGCTCTCTGGAAAGGCGTCGTGCCGCTCGACGGTTCAAGCCACCACGTGGCCGCAGCCGTCGGGCTGCTTACCGTCGGCCTGATGATCGCGTGGAATTACGTGCCGCAGAAGTTGAAGCTCATTCCCGCGCCGCTCGTGGCCGTTACCGCCGCGACGCTTCTGACCGTGTTCTTGAACCTGCCGGTCAAGAACGTATCCGTCCCCGCCAATCTCCTGAGCGTCGTCCAATGGCCGACCCTCGCAGGTCTGGGCGGCGCGTTTACTTGGTCGGTGTTGGGGGCTGCCTTCGCCGTCGCGATGATCGCCAGCGCCGAGACTCTACTCAGCGCGTCGGCAGTTGACCGGCTGCACAACGGTCCTCGCACGCAATATAACCGGGAGCTTTTCGCGCAGGGTGTCGGCAATACGATCTGCGGCCTCGTCGGCGCGCTGCCGATGACGGGCGTCATCGTGCGCAGCAGCGCCAACGTCGAGGCCGGTGCGAAGACGCGCCTGTCGGCGGTCCTGCACGGCACGTGGATTTTGGCCTTCGTCGCTCTGTTGCCGTTCGTACTGAACCTGATCCCGACGGCCAGCCTCGCCGCGATTCTCGTCTACACCGGCTTCAAACTCGTCACGCCCAAAGCCGTGCGCCAGCTTGCAGGATTCGGGAAATCGGAGGTCGCCATCTACGCCGCGACCGTCGTCGCCATCGTCACCACGAACCTGCTCGAAGGCGTGCTGATCGGTTTAGGGCTGTCGCTGCTCAAGCTGGTCTGGAACTTCTCGCACCTTGAGGTGCGACTGCGACGCGAAGACGAACAGAGACTCACGACGCTCGCCCTGAGCGGCTCGGCCACTTTTATTCGCCTGCCAAAACTAGCGGCGGCGCTCGAAGCTGTGCCGAACAATGAAACCTTGCACGTAGAGATCGGGAACCTGCACCACATCGACCACGCCTGTCTGGACCTGCTCGCCAACAACCGCAAGCAGCGCGCGGACGCAGGCGGCCAGTTGGTCGTCGAGTGGGAGCATCTGCACAGTAAGTATCACGGCCAGTTAGGTGGCATAGCGACAGTGCAAGAAGCAAAGCCGTTGGGCGCGCCGTTGCCTGTGAGGGGTTAATGGCATCTTGAGAACTCCGGGTCCACTCGCGCCGGAATCTCGAAGCACACGGCGACCAGGGAGCCGGGGCGGTTTTGCTCTGCCCCGCCTCGCATCAGATGTCGCTACAGGCAACACGTTCGGTTGAAATCGTCAACGCCCTGATTGCTGTCGAAGGAAGCCGCAGGGTGCTCTTGCCGTCTATGGTAACGGGTGTGAGGAGTGTTTATGACTACGATGATTTATAGACGTGCAAGCACGTTGATGCTCTCGTTGTTAACAGTGCTGCTTTCGATAACCTGCCCGACGTATGGGCGTGCGCCCGCACCCGCCCCTGTCTCAAATGTTACGCAGGAGCGGGCTGAGAAATTAACGAGACGCGCAGAGCGCGCAGAAGCCGACGCCGCGTGGCACGAGGAACGCGCTAAGGTATGGGCGGAGATCGCCGCCAATCAAGACCATCTGAAAGACTTCACCAGCGCGCACGAACCCCTTGCGGGTTTCTTAGCCGAAATGCATCGCAACTTGAAAGAGAAAAAACTCCGACAAGCGCTCAAACTCCGGCGCGAAGCCCAAAGCCTCACCACACTCGATAAGTAGGCGACTGATGTTGGTCGTGACTTTTCGCGCTGTAAACCGAACCGGGTGCTGATGCTTATTTTCGGGCAGGCAGCGGCGGGTGCGTCAGGCCGTCGGTCTTAGGCGGGACGGCTCCGCGAGTTTCAACGGGCGACCCGTTGCATCAACATCTGCGGCTCAATGTTTTCCACATCGGCAATCACTTCCAGAGAACGGAGGTCGTTGAGCGCATCGGCGATGTTGCCCGAACGCGCGCGCAGCCACGCGGCGTGCGGCGCATAGTCGAGCACCTGCGTCACTTCATAACCGGCCTGCTCAATCTCGCTGCGGTGCTCTTCGACGGGTACGCCTTCCTTGAAGCGGATCAAGACACTCCCTGTCGGGACGGCCAAGCCGCCCTTCAGTGTGTAGACTGGACCAACCTCGCCGGAGGTCGAGGCGTGCTCACGCCGCCCCTCTCCGCCACGGAGCACCGCAATCGTGCTCTCGCCTTCGCTCATCGTAAAGAGGGACTCTGCCGGAGGCTCTTCGCCTGCGCCGTCACGGTGCACAGCGTAGTGGTCTGTCAGGAGCGTATAGGTCGTGGAAGAGGCACGCGTGCCGCTTCGGACTTCGGGCGGACTCTCTGTGCGGTTCTCATTCTTCCGAGTCATACTCAACACCTCCACCCGAGTCTGCGAACTTAAAAAGTTTGACAAAGATGGTGCGGTTGCATAGAGTGCGCGCACCACGCGGTCGTTAGCTTCGCAAACACTCAGTCGCTCATGAGCGAGCGCCTTCAAATTTCACCTCGCACCCCTGTCCGCCCAATATAACGCACGGCGTACAACACTCAAAACACGACTCACCCTGAGGAGAAAAGCTTATGTATTCGTTTCGCTACGGCGGTCAAACCGGACGGCGATACTCACTCACCGTCAGCGACGACTACGTCGCTGTGCGTACAGGCAACCGCGGCGCACTGCTCGCCGAGCGGCCTTTCGAGGTCGCCCCCGTTTCGTCCGACGCCCGCACACTGCTAAATGAATTCGAGTTGATGTCCCGCTTCCGCGACGCGGGCGTCGAAATCCTGCGCGCGAAGGTCGAGCGCGGAGCGCGGAGCCTGCGCGACCGCACACGCGCAGTTCTCAAGCAGGAACCGGAGATTGAATTCGCCGGGCGCGTGCTCGTCGATACGCAGGCCAACCGGCCTGTCATCTACACCGAAAACTTTTTCGTCAAGTTCGACGGCGAGCAGAGCGCCAGCGCGTGTCGCAAGGTCATCAAGAAGTACGGCCTGACCGTTAAACGCGAACTCGACTACGCGCGCAACGCCTACTTCGTCGCCGCGCCCGAGAACACGGGGCTGAAGATTTTCGACATCGCGACGGAACTCCTGCGCGAGTCGAGCGTTGAGCTTTGCCATCCCGAACTCATCCGCGAGTCACGCCAGCGCGCCGCCTTCGCGCCGCAGTGGCATCTCAAGCGCACGACCATCAACGGTCGCACCATCGATCAGCACGCCAACGTCGAAGCGGCCTGGCCGCTCAGCGAGGGCGCGGGCATCATCATCGCCGTCATCGACGACGGTGTGGACCTTGAGCATCAGGAGTTCCGTTCGTCGAACAAGATCGTCGCGCCCCGCGATGTGACGCGCCGGACCGACGACCCGACCCCCGGCAGCAGCGACAATCACGGGACGGCGTGCGCGGGCGTCGCCTGCGCCGACGGCAACTTCGGCGCGTCGGGCGTCGCTCCACGAGCGCGGCTGATGCCGATCCGGCTGGCCTCCATGCTCGGCTCGCAGGCTGAAGCCGACGCCTTCACACACGCGGCGCGCAACGGGGCTGATGTCATCTCGTGCAGTTGGGGGCCGGAGGACGGCGACTTCACCATCCCCGCCGACCCGCGCCACCAGATGCTCGTGCCGCTTCCCGACAGCACGCGCCTCGCGATGGAGTTTGCCGTCAATCAGGGGCGCAACGGCAAGGGCTGCGTCATTCTCTTCGCCGCAGGCAACGGCAACGAGAGCGTGGAGAACGACGGTTACGCCAGCTTCGAGAAGGTGACAGCCGTCGCCGCCTGCAACGATCAGGGACGGAAAAGTGCCTACAGCGACTTTGGCGGAGCCGTCTGGTGCGCCTTCCCGAGCAACCACGGCTTCCCCTCGCTCACGCCGGGCATCTGGACGACCGACCGCTCAGGCACGCCCGGACGCAACCCCGGCAATGTCCTGCGCGGCGACGCCGCCGGTCACTTCACGAACAACTTCGGCGGCACGTCGAGTTCGTGCCCCGGCGTGGCCGGCGTGGCCGCACTGGTACTGTCGCGCAACCCGAACCTGCGTTGGGACGAGGTGAAAGATATTCTCAAACGCTCGTGCGACCGCATCGACGTGGCCGGCGGCCAGTACGATGCCGCCGGCCACAGCCCCTTCTACGGCTTTGGCCGCGTCAACGCCAAGAAGGCCGTCGAACTGGCACTGCCGACCCTCACCAGCGGGGCGACGGTCGCCGTCCGCACGGCTATCAGAGACGTGGCAATCAGAGATTTACGGACGGTGCGGCTCGAACTGCCGGTGGCGGACACGGGACTTTTGAAGTCGATTAAGGTGACGGTTGACATCGAGCACACCTTCATCGGCGACCTCGTCGTGAGCGTCAAGCCGCCGACCGCGATGGGCGTCTCCGCCATCGTGCTGCATAACCGGGAGGGAGGGGCGACGGACAACCTCAAGAAGACCTACGACGAGATTAACGCGCCCGGCCTCGTCGCTCTCAAAAACAAGAGTCCTCAGGGCGTCTGGGCGCTCGTCGTCGAAGACCGCGAGCGACAGGACACGGGGAGGATTCGCAGCTTCACCCTTGAATTGAGCTTGTAACAAACATCATCGAAGTCGGACTCCGGCGAGAACTTTGATTGCTCTTTGTCTTGTTCAAGGCGAGGCTCATCGCGCACGCCGGAGGCAACCTGATTTAACAGCGCGGTCTGGTTAAGGCTTCGGCGCTTTGGGGCGCGCGATCCTCGCCGGATGTATGCGCACGTGTTGACCCACCTCCAAGCCCGGAATTGGACATCAAAGAGCGTGGCGTTTATACTTCGCCCGATTCGCAACCGTGGTTGGTCTTCGGACGACCATTCCTCGTAACTATAAACCGGCCCGCGTAGGCCGCTAGCCTCTTCGTAGCTCTTCACGAAAGCCATATATTTACGCGTCAGCCCACACGCTAAGCGTCCCTGACCTCATCGGGCAGGACCTTGCGACCGCCTCAGGGCTTCATCAGTTAAGGGGCGGTCTTGATTCCCTACCGGCATGCGTTGCCATGTCGAGCCTTGAGGGCGCGTATGCACTTCAAAAAACCCCGGCTCGCGACCCAACTGCTGAGAAACACCGCCGACCCCGTTTTCTTCAATCAGACCCACATCATCTCCGGCGGGAGCGGCAGGCCGATAGGAGTAAGAACTTATGGAGCACACCAACACGGACGGTGCGCCGCACGACGACGCCGTCGATCTGCACCGCCTCTTCGAGAACTTGCCGCTGGGCGTCATCGCCGTAGATATGCAGAGGCGGATCGTTCACTGCAACCAGCGCGCGGCGCAGGTCTTGAAGTACGAGCCGGCTGATCTCGCCTCGCAGCCCATCGAGGTCATCTACGACGACCGACGCGAGCCGGGGCGCATCGGCAAGCAGCTTTACGAGTCGCCGAACGGAACGCTCCACAACTACGAAACCTTCGTGCGCAGCCGCGACGGCGAGTCGGTCCCGATCCGCGTCGCCGCCTCATGGCTCTATGGCGAAGGCGGCGAGCGCCTCGGCAGCGTCAGCTACTTCGAAGACCTCCGCCCGGTTAAGGAGGGCGAGCGGCGGCTCTCGAAACTCCTGAAAGAGAACAACCTGATCAGCCAGATCGGCAAGGCCGAAGAGACGCTCCACATCTGGGCTGAGTTGATGGTGCTCCTGCTCAATACCACCTTCTGCCGCATCTTCCTGCTCGACCAGACGGGGCAGTTCCTCGTCGCCAAAGCCGCCCACCCGATCCCGCGCGGCGCGAGCGTGCTGGAGTGGGAGCCGGGAATCGGCGAGCGCACCGCCGTCGACGACTGGCCGCGCATGAAGGAGTTCATCAAGAGCGGAACGCCGAAGGTGCTTCAGGTCGAGCGGCCAGGCGGCCAGCGGCTGCTCGACCAGTGGTCACAACGGCTGGGACTCAAGAGGGGCATCCAGTCGATGCTCGTCGTCCCGCTGCGCACGAAGAACCGGCTGCTTGGCCTCGTCGATTTCGGCGAGATGCGCAGCATGGGGCGCGCCGGCTTCTCCGAGGAGAAGAAGGAACTCGCCACGGCCATCACCAACCAGATCGCCGTCTCGCTCGACCACGCGCACCTCATCGAGCGCCACCGCCGTCTGCTCGCGATGCTGATCGAGAAGTCGCTGCAACTGCGCAGCGACCTCGACTCGCAGACGCTACTCAGCCGCTTCGTTCGCGAGGCCACCGGCCTGCTCGGCTTCACCGCCGGCGGTCTGTTCACCCGCGACCTGCAGTCGAATGATCTCGTCCTCCAAGTGGTCTATCAGCTCCCGGAGAAGTTGCTCGGGAGCCGCGTCGCGTCGGGTACGGGGCTGGCGGGCAGCGCCGCGCTGGGAAGACTGCCGTTGCTCCAACGCGACTATTCCGCATGGGAGCAACGGGAGAGTGTCTTCGACGGGCTGGGGTTCGAGACGGCGATTGCCGTCCCGCTGCACGACGGGGAAGAACTCGTCGGCGTGCTCTTCATCGCCGCCGATACGGCAGGACCGCAGGTGGGCGCGGGCGATCTGGAGGTGCTGGCGCAGCTGGCCGCACACGCGAGCCTCGCGTGGCGGACATCACGGCTCGTGAGCAGCGAGCAGCAGCGGCTGGCGCGTCTCATCAACCTCTCGGACATGAGCGGCTACGTCGAGTCGTTGAAGGACGTGGACACAATCGTGCGCGTCCTGCTGACGGGCATCACCGCCGGTTACGCGCTGGGGTTCAACCGCGCGGCGGTGCTTCTGCTCGACGAGTCGCGCACGCACCTCGTCGGCCACGCCGGGGTCGGCTACCTCAAGGAGGCGGAGGCCCATCAGGACTGGGAGCGACTCTACGACCGCGGGCAGGACAACTTCACGGAGTTCCTGCGGCTGCTCGAACAGGAGAAGCTGCCGTTGACGCCGGTCAACGAGCGGCTCAGGGGTTTGCGCCTCCCCGTGCATCCCGCCGCTGACGACGCAGACATCTTCTCGCGCGCCGTCGCCGACAAAAATCACTTCATCCTCAACACGCCCGCCGACTTCGCGAGGCTGCCCGTGGCCTTCCGCGACGCGCTCGACGCTGGCCCGCCCGCGATAGTCGTCCCGCTCGTGGCCCGCGACCGGGAAGTGCTCGGCGTGCTCTTCGCCGACACCAAGTTCACGCAGACGCCGATCACGGGCGAGATCGTCGAGTCGCTGCTCAGGTTCGTCACCACCGTAGCGCGCAACATGCACAACGTCGCTCTGCTCAAACAGACACCGGCGCGCTCCGACGGCTTCGACCACCTCTGGGAGTTGTCGCGGGGGCAAGGCCACCCCGAGTCGCCGCGACGGGTGCTCCAGTACGTGGTCGAGAAGATGCTCGCCATCGCCGACGCCGCATGGGTGCGGCTGATCCTGATCGATCCGGGCGGCCACAAGCGGAGTAGCATCGACTGGATCGCGAAAGCCCGTCAGGACCGCGAGCTTAAGCCCATCAGCATTGTCCGCGCGGACGGCAACTCGATGAAGGTCATCGCAGAGGGCAAGCACTTCTTCGTCGAGGACACGGAGCGGGAAACCGAACGCGTCAGCGAGACGGCGCACGAGGAGGGCAGCAGGGCCTTCGCCTGCCTTCCCTTTTACGTTCAGGGACAGGTCGTCGGCGTGGTGTGGCTCCACTACGACGCGCCGCGCCAGTTCAACAGCTTCGAGATGAGAGACTGGCAGCGCTACCTGAACTTCGCCGCCAACCTCTACGCCGACGCGCGCCACCGCGAGCGGCTTGACAACCTGCGCCGCCTGCACGCAGCCGCCGACGCTCTGGCCGCCGCCACCACGCGTCGCGCCGTGCTCGATCAGATCGTCAGCAGCGCGCGCGACGTGCTGCACGCCGACTACGTCATCCCGTGGCTCTACGATCCCGAGCAGAACCGCTTCATCGCGCAAAGTTCGCTGGTCGCCCCGCTGCCCGAGGAGTTGTGGAAGCAGTGGAGCAAGCAAATCCCGCTGCCGGGCGGGACAGCCGACAGCATCATGCAGACCGGGTGGGTCGCCATCAGGAACATCAAAAACTCGGAAGAGAACAGGCAGCTTAAGAAGACGACGCGCATGCTGGTCAACTCGCCGCTCATTGCAGCCAGCAGCTTTCAAGGCGTCGCGCTCAAGGTGGGCGACGAAAAGCTCGGCGTGCTCTACGCCATCTATAAGGAGCCGCAGCTCTTCGGCGAGGAGGAGCGCGAGACGGCGGAGGCTTTCGCCAACCACGTCTCGCTGGCGCTCAAGAAGGCGCAGGTCTTGGATCGGCTGACGAAGATCAACGACGCCGTGCGCACGGTCGCCAAAGTGAGCGTCCTCGGCGACAAGAAGCGGACGCTCAAGTCGATTGTCAAAGAGGTGATCCGCGTCGTCGGCTGCGACGCCGTCGTCCTCTTCACCTACGACAAGACGACGAAGAAACTCGAACACCCGCCGACGACGCAGGGAGTCAAGTACAAAAAGCTGGCCTGCAATAAGGACGAGGTGCTTCGCGACTCGATTGTCTACACGGTATTGAAGATGGTCAGGCCATACTTCGCCGACAACGTCCCCGAAGACTTCCTGTTCAAGGGGAAGCGCTTCGCCGAGGACGAGCGAGTCGAGTCGTGCGCGGCTGTGCCGCTGCTGGTTGAGGGGCAGAGCGGCGACGGCTCGTCGAGCGAGGTCGGCGTCCTCTTCATCAACTACCGCAAGCCGCACCGCTTCACCGACGGCGAGAAAGAGATCATTGAACTGCTCTCGAACCAGACCTCTATCGCCATCCACAACACGCAACTCTACGAGGAGCGCGTGCGCAGGCTCAATGAGCAGGAGGGGCTTGTCAATCTCTCCGGTGAGATGCTGCGGACGAACGACTCACTGGAGACACTCAGACGCGCCGTCGCCGTCGGCGCGCAGCAGCTTGAGGCCGAGTTCTGCTGCATCATCCTCCGCGACCCGCGCCACGACCGCCCCGTCATCCGCGCCTCCGAGGGCTTCGCCCGCGACGTGGACGGGCGCGAGGTCACGGAGCACGAGGCGGGGGCACATCTCTGGGCGACGCTGAAGGACGGCAAGGAGCGCGTCATCGACGACTACGGCGAGTGGGGACCCGTGCCGCCGCTCGTTGCGGAGTACGAGATCATGTCCGGGGCCTGCGTCCCCATCTTTCAGGGCGGCGGCGAGGCGGGCGAGGTCATCGGCGCGCTGGTCGTGCAGACGCGGGCACGCAAGACGCGCCACTTCAGCGAAGCCGAGGTGGCCTTCCTCCGCCTGCTCTCCAATCAGACAGCCATTGCCTACCAGAGCGCCGTGCTGTTCGAGAAGGTGAAGCGTTCGAGCGCCTACCTGAGTGCGCTCTACGGTGTGAGCAGCGCCCTTACCGCCCTCATCGGCCCCGGCATGGACGTGCCGAAGGTCTTCCTGCCGCTCGTGCAGGCGGTCCGCTCCATCACCGGCATCGAAGGCCCGCCCGCCGTCCTCGCTACCATCCACACTTACGATCCCAACGAGAGGGTGCTTGAGTTGCAGAGCGTCTACCCGTTCGAGGAGCACCAACGGCTGCTCAACCTCTTCGGCGCGCGGCTCCCCGTTAATCGGGAGGGAGCGCCGGGGGGGCGGATCGGCATCATTGGCCGCGCCGTCATGCAGCGCGTCGAGCAACTCGTCCCTGACGTGAGCGAGGAGCGAGACGACTATCTCGTCTTCCACCCGGACACCAAGTCGGAACTTGCCGTGCCGCTGCTCGATCACACGCGCGTCATCGGTGTACTCAACGTCGAGAGCGATCAGCCGGACGCCTTCAACGAGGACGACGTGAAAGCGATGAAGGCATTGGCGGAGCTGGCCGTCATCGGCCTCCAGAGCGTGCAGACTTACAACGAGTGGCGGCGGGGCACGGGCGTGCTCGATGCTCTGGCCCACATCGGCAAGACCGTCAACAACGTGAATCTCGACTTGAAGGCCACGCTCAAGGCGGTGCTCAAGACCGTCAAAGAGAAGCTTATCGACTACACGGCGGCTGAGGTCTGCCGCGGCGATGTCAGGAAGGGCATCTTCGAGGTCGTCGAGTCGCACGGCGACCAGCGCTACACGGTGCAGGCCCGCCGCGTCTACGGGATGGGCGAGAGCTACACGGGCTGGATCGCGGAGCACCAGCTTCCGCTCTTGATCTCCGACACCACCGCCTGCACGGAGCCGGTTCCGAAGGCGAAAGACGTCACCCCCCCGATCCGCTCCTTCGTCGGCGTGCCGCTGCGCATCAACGAGCGCGAGTTCGGGACGCTGGAACTTGCCAGCCACCTGCCAAACGCCTTCGAGAAGTGGGATCAGTACCTGCTTGAGTGCGTCAGGGACTTGGTCGAGGTCGCGATCCGCAGCGCCGAGCAGGCGAAGGAGCTACAGAGTGAGGCGTATGTGGCCGGGCTTGGGGCGTGGGGCGCGGAGGTAGCCCACTACGTCAACACCGAGGTCGGCCTCATCAGCCTGATCCTCGCGCGGGTGCTCGATAGGCCCGATCTGCCCGAGGATGCGAGAGAAGATCTGTCCCTCGCCCAGAGCTGCGCCGGCGCGCTCAAATTCACGCACGAGAATGACCTGTCGGCTGTGGCCGAGCTTGATGTCGTCGTCGCCGAAGCGATTTCCCTGGTTGAAGAGGAATGGGGTAACTTGACGTGGCACAAGGACCTGAATGCTCCCGGCTGCAAGGTCAAGATCAGCAAGTGGGGTTTGCGTGATCTGACAACGCACTTGGTGAGGAACGCCGCTAAGTACTGCCCTGATGACAGTCCCGTGCGGGAGGTGACGGTGAAGACCTGGTACGACAGCAACTGCGCGTACCTGAAGGTAGAGGACACGAGCGGCGGGTTCCCGAAAGAGATGGAGCCGCTGGTCTTCTTCCAGCCAATCAGGAAAGAGGGACGCGAGGGCACGGGGCTGATGCTGGTCCGCTCGATGGTCAAGCGCTACGGCGGGGATGTGACGCTTCACAACACCCCCGGCAGGGGCGCCTGCATCGAGGTCTGGCTACACACCGACGCGGGCGGGAGCGGCGCGCTTGATTCCGAGGCGAGGTAAGTTGATGAACGTATTTTGCAAGGGTCGTATCCTCATCGTCGAGGACGACGCGCGCTATCGGGAGCAGTTGGAGAAGACCTTCGCGCCGCGCGGGTTCGTCGTGAAGGCGGCGCAGGGCGAGGGGCAGTCCCTGCTCAACTCAGCGCGCCAGACGGTGCGCGAGTTCCGGCCACATGTCACCATCATGGATCTCCGGTTGCTGAGTAAGCCTCCCCACCAGGCCGACTACTCGGGCATGAGCCTCATCGACGAGCCAGACTTTGCCTTCACCCGCTGCGTCGTCTACTCCGCCTATCTCGGCCACAACCACATCCTTGCGCGCGAGCTGCTCTACAAGCCGAACGTCGATGACGTGGTGGCGCGGCAGGAGGTCGAGCGGCTGAAGCAGGCCGTGCAGAATTCGTTCAAGCGGCTGTGCGCCTGCCGCAGTGAGTTCGACGTGCGGTGGCCTGCTGCCTGGGGCATCGGGCGCATCACCGAGGCCATCTTCGGGAAGGAGAGCAGCGTCCCGCCCGACATCATCGTGGACGTGCTAGGACGACTGTTCCCGGACGGCGCGAAGCCGCTCCGCCTGAGTCCCCTCTACGGAATGGCGGACGCAACGTCCGTCGCGAGGAGCCGGTCAGTGCTGCTGGAGGCATCGCTGCCGAGGAGGCGGCCCTTCGTGATCAAGCTCGCGCCGCGCGACAGGATCAGCAAGGAGGTGAAGGCATACGATCAGTACATAGATCAGTCGCTCGGCGGCAGCGTCTACGTGCAGTCGAGGGGCAACGCCGTTTTCTGGGACGTGGGCGCGATCCACTACAGCTTCGTCGGCTCGCCGCAGCACACGATCAAATCGCTGTCTGCCTTCTACCAGCAAGAGCCTGATCCGGCCAACATCCTCAAACCGCTGCGCCACTTCTTCGAGGAGGCGTGGCGACCTCACTACACTGACTCACGCTCGCGCCTCGACGAGAGCCTCTTCGTCGCTTACGACCGGGTGCGCGGCCTCCGCAGTCTGCTCGCCGAACTTCAGGCTGAAGGGGGTTTAACCCTCCCCGGCCTGCCGCCCGAACTGCACGACCCCGTCAAATGGGTGCTTGAGCACGAGGACGACAGCGGCACGTTCACCTCCCACGAGGCCGTCACGCACGGCGACCTGCACGGCGACAACCTCTTCGTCGAGGCCGATCATGCGTGGGCCATCGATTTCGAGCAGAGCGGCCCCGGTCCGATCCTGCGCGACTTCGTCGAATTGGAACTGGACATCGTCACCCGCCTGATGCTGCCGTCCGGCGACGACCCGGAAGAGTTCTTCCGGACCGCGCTCGCGCTGACCGCGCCCCGCAGCGCGAAAGAGGCGGTGCGGCTGCCCGCCCCGCCCCGTCCGACGGCGGAGTTGAGGAAGGCCACGGAGGTCGTCTCGGGTCTGCGCTCGATGGCGGCTGACGTGACCGGCTTCATAGACATGCGCGAGTACTACTGGGGGCTGCTCGTCGCACTGCTCGGCAGTTCGAGTTCCCACAAGGACTCGCCGCAGAGGGACCGCATCACGCTCTTAGCCGCCGTCACCGCCAGCCGCCTTGAGCACTGGCACGAGCACTGGCCGCCCGGCTGGGCGCGGCGCTGGCCCGGCGGCCACCCTCCGGGCAATGCTGTGCCGACCCGGACGCCTTCGCCGACCGGACAACCCGTGACCGAATACGATGTCTTCGTGAGTTACAATAGGGATGATTTGGAGATCGTTCGCCAACTCGTGCAGCGGCTGCGGGACGCGGGCATAGGCGTCTGGTACGACCGAGAAATACGCCTGGGCGAGAACTGGTTTTCGGCGATTGAAGAGGGTCTGGGGCAGGGGAAGAGTTGTATCGTCTGCTATGGACCTTCCGAGTTCAGCGACTGGCAGAAGAGGGAGCAGAACCTGGCCCTCAGCTACCAATTCCAGAAGAAGCTACGGGTCGTTATCCCCGTCATCCTCCCCGGATGTGAGTCGGCGGACGAGGTGGTGCGCGGGTTCGCGTCGCTGAGCCAAGTCTGCGATCTCAGGAATGGCCTCGCCGCCAGCGAGGAGGAGATACAGGAGATGATCGCGGTGATCGTCGGCGAGAGGTAAGAGAGGCCGTAGTGTTGCATAAACTTTCCGACCACACCCTATATTGAGGCCACATCTATCTTCCAGCCTTTAGTCATTGTGGCTCAAATATTTTTTGCAACTCGACCCGTAAGCTCGGTAAAATACGATTTCAGAGATTGACCGGGACGGAGGAATGCTGTGAAGAAATGGCTCGCCTGTTCTCTGATTCTACTCGCGTCGGCACTGGTTGCTCTGGCCGTTTCCCAAGCGGGCGGGGGTCGCGCCAAGACCCCGTCCACCGAAGCGCTGAGGGCGAAGCGTGAAGGCGTCGCCGTCGGTGTTGAGCGGCTGCGGAGTCTCATGTCGTCGGCTGGGGTGAGTGTCGAGGAGTCCGCGCTGCTTGCACCGGGCGGCTCTATCCGCACCCTCAGAATCTCTTGGAACGACCCGGTCCGGAAGGGTTTGAAGCCGGAGGCGTTGCGCGCCGGAGTGCTTTCTTCCCCCGTCGCTTCGACGGTCGCCGGGGAGGTGCGCGGGAGGGGTTCCGTAGCAAAGCAGCGCTCGCTCGAACTCTCGCCGGAGCACGTGCTGGTGGCAATCGTCGATGCGGAGTCTCGGCTCCGCTGGTCGTCCCTGATTCCCGACCCGCGCGTCCTACGCTCGGAAGGGCCGGGGGCCGACGGTGTGCTCGAAGGCGTCCGCCTCTACCAGCCCAACGCCGAGTTCGTCATCCACATCCCGGAGGACCGGGAGGCCGCCGAGTTGCGCTTCTACCACCCGCTCCCGTCGGGCGAGGGATTCACTTTGCAACTGCTGAGCACGGTTTCACTCCGCGGCAAGTAGACGGTAAGCGCCGGAGGATGTCATCGCCATGAAGTTCCCGCCTCGCCGATTTTCAGCCCTCATCTTTCTGCTGCTCCTGCTGGCCCTCCCGCGTGCGGCGTCCGCCGAGCCGTTCGAGACAATCGTCAACAACGGCCCGCCCGAGAACCGCGTGGACATCGCCATCATGGGCGACGGCTACACCGCCGCCGAGATGGACAAGTACCGGAGCGACATCGAGCAGTTCGTCCGGCTCTGGTTCGAGCAGGAGCCTTACAAGGAATACCGGCGTTACTTCAACATCCACCGGATAGACGTGGTGAGCGCACAGTCGGGGGCCGACCACCCCGAACGGAGCCGTTTCGTCAACACGGCCTTCAACGCCAGGTACGGGTGCGAGGGCACTCAACGCGCGATCTGCGTGAGTTCCGACCGCGTCTTCAACGTCCTCAACAACAGCCTCGCGCCCTCGCAATACGACATCAAGCTCGTGATCGTCAACGACCCGGAGTACGGCGGCTCCGGCGGGCAAATCGCCGTCGCCTCGACTGACTGGCGCGCCGTCGAACTAATCCTGCACGAAGTCGGCCACAGCTTCGGCCTCCTCGGCGACGAGTATGGCGGCTCGCCCTGCACCGTCTTCGGCGAGCCGTTAGCGCCGAACCTCATGCGCAAGACTAACCGCGAGGAGATCAAGTGGCTACACTGGATTGACCCTGCGACACCCGTCCCGACGACGACTTCCACGAACGGCGTGCCCGGCCTCTACGAAGGCGCGCTGTTCTGCAACAACGGTTACCACCGCCCGACCTTCAACTCCAAGATGAGGTCGCTCGACCGCCCCTTCGAGCAGATCAACACCGAGCAGCACATCCGCCGCATCTACAACTTCGTCTCGCCGCTCGACGCCTCAAGCCCCGAGGGCGGCGCAGTCACGCTCACGCAAGGGCAGACGCAAGCCTTCTCCGTTACGACGCCCGCGCCCGCGACGCACGCGCTTGCTGCGACGTGGTTCGTGGACGGCGAGCCGCGCGGCTCCGGTCACACGTTCACGCTCGACACGGCGGCTCTCAGCGCGGGCACGCACACAGTCGAAGTCCTGTCGAGGGATAACACTGATCAGGTCCGGCACGACCCGGAACAACTGCTCGCCGAGACGCGCAAGTGGGACGTGACGGTCAGCGCGGCGACGACGCCCACGCCGACGCCCACGCCCTACCCGCCCGGCGAGTCCCCGGTTCTGTTGATGGAGGAGGGCACGCAGCGCGCGGTCGCACTTGACACAGTGACTTGGCTGAGCGGCCCCTTCTCGCTGTTCACGATGCACAACTTCAGCGCCGACCGGCACACGCGAATCTCCCTGTTCGTCTTCAAAGCCGAGCTGCTGCCCGGCGAGAGCCACGCGGCTTTCACGGCTCGGGCCGAAGACGCGCAGCAGCGGGTGTTCCCGCTCGCGGTCGAATACGCGGCGAACGCTCCGGGCCTCGAAGGCGTCACGCAACTCGTCGTCAGGCTCCCCGACGAACTGGCGAACGCGGGCGAGGTCCTGGTCAGCGTCAGCCTGCGCGGCACGTCCAGCAACAAGGCGTCCCTTCGCATCCAAGCTTCTGGGAGCGGCCCTCCTTAGCTCAGTGCGTCTGCCGAAGCAGTAGAGCTTGCCTCTCCTGCGAGCCGACGACCACGCGCCCGAGCGCGACAGCGGACGAGGCCGGGATGGGCGGGGTGTGGTGCAAAGATTATTTTGAAGCTCGAAAGAGTGTCGAATCGAACTCACTATGCTGCACCCTGAAAGAGGTGCAAGACAAACTTCGCCAGACTTCTTGCGTCCCTGCCGGCTAAAATTCTTCTGGAACTTGACTTACAAATGCGCCGGGCAGTAAAAGTCGAGAAATGAAACCACTGCTACTCTGTCTGCTGGCCGCGTGCGTCCTCTCGGCTGCGTGTCAGGAGTCTGCGGGCACGGGCGGGAACAGTTCGCCGCAGCCCTCGCCGCCGCCGGTCGCGAACGCGACGACGCCCGCAGCGACACCCGCCGAGGTGCAACCGATAACCGAAGCGAAGCCTGCGACGAACGCGGAGGCGCGCGCGTCGCTCGAACGTGTCTATAAGCGAGCCGTGGCCGTTGACGAAAGCCGCCCGGACTCCTTCGTCACCGGCGACTTCAACGGCGATGGCTCGGGCGACCTCGCGGTCGCGGTCAAGCCTGACCGCGACATGCTCGGAGAGATCAACAGCGACTTCACCAACTGGATAATCGCTGACCCGCGTGCGGCCATCCCGTTCGAGCCGAACGGGATGAAGCAACCCCCGCCGCCCGCAGGCCCCGTCAAGATAGAACAGAGCGACGCGCTACTGGCTATCGTTCACGGCCACGGCACTGTCGGCTGGCGCAGCCCGCAGGCGACGCAATCGTACCTGCTCAAAGGCGTCGCCGCGCAAGGGCTGCGGGCCGTGCCGGGAAGGGATTACCCGCCCGCGCTCGTGGTCAGGAAAAACCTCACCCCGAAGGCCGACATCATCAGCGGCAAGCTCGCGGGCGCAGACGGTTTCCTCTACTGGTCGCGCGGGAAATACGTCTGGCACAAACTCTAGCCCGATGCCCGCCCCGCGTCCGCAGACTTGGCATCACACGCCCCATCGCTTGAAGATGGCTTTGAGATTTTCGCGCGCGAACGCTCGCAGAAAATTTTCTTGAAGATGAAAATCCTTTGCTAGTGTTGCAACTGAAAACTCACGCGAAGACACAAAGGCGCAAGCCAGCCTGTGTCACTGCTCTTCCTCCAGTAATAACTTTGAGGCTATATCGTCGATCTGCTTAAATAACGCGACATAATAACTCACGTCCACTTCACGCCAACTGACATAGCCGGAATGGACGCTGTCTGATTGTGCGACGATAACCGCCTCGAAGCCATCGGGAAGTGTCAGAATTGAAAAATTCAATTCCTTATAAGTGTCGAGTACTGCCAGCGGCGTACCTCGGAAGACGGCGAACAAGAGCTTTTGTGAAGCAGATAGTTCGGCGAGCACCGTTCTGAACTCAGTGCGGAATTGCTGTAACTCTTCGTCCGTGTGTGCGACAAGAAAGCGTTTGATGTTTTTGCCCAGTTTCAGATTTTCCTTACCGCGTGGCTCGGAGAGAATTTTTTTCATGTCCGAAACCCGGTAAACCGACTGCACAATGCTGTTCGGCAGCATGGTTTCGGACACTTGCAGCAACTCATTTGCCGCGACGTAGCGCCCCTCATTAAGGCGGCGGTATTTGGTGAGAATTTCTTCGATGAAGCCGTGCTCGGCGAGCTGTTGCGGCACTCTCGGTTGTGGATAAATTTCCAGCGCCTGAGTTCCGGCCTCGACACCCTCATCCTGCACGGTATTCAACGCATGCCACTGCATATTACCTTCGATAAAGTCAGTGTTGGTCACCATCACGCCCCGCTTGCGCTTGAAGTCCACTTCCGGTTCGTGGTTCATCCGGTGAATTATCTCGACACTGCCTATCCGTTGACCGTCGCCGTAATGGACAATTTCTTGGTCACAGAGACGGCACACGCCCGCTTTGTGTTGGCGAGTGTAAACAGACCAAAGCTCTTTTCCGCGAATCTTCCATTTCTCGTCCGAGGACACGCCTAACCGCCGCGTCTCGGCCAGACGGCTCCCCCTCTCTTCTTTCATCTGCTGCTCGAAGTCTAGCGAAAGGTGCGGAATCTTTACCCCGACCGTTCCTCGCATTGTATTTGTACTGCTCGAATTGACGGTGTCTTCCTGTCTGAGTTCGGCGGGTTCGGCGTACTCCATGTACACCTTTGAGAAAGGCTCTACCACAAAGCCCGAAGACTCTGATTCGGTGACGCGCTTGCCGGAGATGTAGCGGTGCGCGGCGGCCTTTGACCACGAGCCGCCGAATCTGACAAAGGCGAAGCCCAGTACGAATAAGACCGCGCCCAAGAGCAAGCCAAAGAGAACGGAATTGGCGACCCTCCCAACGATGGAAGAGTTAGAAAATAATTCTACTGAAGCCCACCCGGCACTATTCGTTGTTGACACCGGGGGCAGCATGATCAAATCAACGCACACCACGTAACGTGAGTTGTCGATTTGAAAAGTATGCCAGAGTGTCCGTGTGTATCTATTCGACACGAAGTCGCCGTACATCTGCGTGAGGCCGACATCGTTCCGCTCGGTTACCTGTTCTCCTTCCACGAGCGTATTCCGTGGCTTGCCTTTGCCCGGGTCGTATCTCTTGTCTCCGAGAGAAGTGTTGAACCAGGGCCGCTCATCAAACGGTAACTTCAACTCGTCATTGATCGCCGGGTAAAAAGCGATCTGCCCCGTTTCCAGACTGGCGATATAGACCCAACTGGCTCGTAATTCAGGATAGTTCTCTGTGACCTCCTGATCGATGCGGAAATATTCCTTGAACAACAAGTCTGAATACCGGTCCAACTCGACGCCTTGAGCGCCACCTCCTAACTGGTTGGTGACAGCCGAATACAGCTCGTGGAGTCCTTTGGAAAATTTTTCGCGCTCCTGCTTATCCTCTTCGTCATACGTCTCTTTCCCTGAACCGGCAGGCGCTCTCACGCGGTCGAGGTATCTGCGATCTATGCCGCGAGAAACAAGACCCATGCCCAGATTGACTTCTGTGTCTGCTATCCGCGTCTTCCAGGCGCGTTTCTCGCCCTGATGTTTGGCGTTAAGCTCTCTGACGGTCACCAGGTCCACTTGTAAGGTCGCGCCTGACCCCTTAACATCCTCGGCTATTTTTAGGAGTTTGCTTTGGAGTTCGTTGAATACCTTTGTCAAGTGGGTGTCGTTTAACTTAGCTATGTCACCCCGCAACCAGCGTTGCAATACGTCACTCTTCGAGTGAGTCGCGCTTGCGCTTTGTTGTAATAAAAGATAGCCGAGCACTCCGGCAATAAACACGAAGATTGAGAGTTTAAAAGTTGCCCAGAGCAGCTTTCTCTTCGCGCTTTTCATGGTGAGTTCATGTTTGCTCATCTTTGCTCCCTCCGAGATTCTGCCCTCTGAGATTCTCACCGAACAGGTTGTCGATGTTCAGCAAGGTTAATATCTCGTCAAGCAGGGCGGCGCGCTCGCGGCCCGCACGTCAAAGCGTACTTCTCCTTTTTAGACAGACGTCGCCTTCAGCAGGCAGACGCTCGGCGCGCCGCCCGCGCTCGCAGGACTCCGGGTTAAGCTTGTGCTGACGCCCGGCCAGTCGAGTCGGAAGTTGAAAGTTGCGAATGAATCAGTCTTTCAACGCCGGCTGTCTGGGCGGCCACGCGGGACGCTATTCTTCTGAAGAGTGACGCGGTTACGCAGTTGTGGGTTAAATAACCAGGGAGAGATTAACCACGGCGACAACGTAATATGAATTAGTGAATCTGTCCACGTGATAATTTCCGGCAAAATGTTGTCCCTACAAGGACACGTACCTTAGAATGCGTCGTCGCATCTCACACGGAGCATACCGAATGACCTCAGACCTCAGCAGTATCACTGTGACCTACTACAAACTTTCAAGCCTTTATAAAAATCCAAC
>Ga0307513_10002887_pt1 | contig 23517 bp, 18 predicted proteins | sample 15_EM_MG_FD_202174 | JGI IMG/M metagenome (GOLD analysis project Ga0307513, IMG submission 202174) | Populus trichocarpa ectomycorrhiza microbial communities from riparian zone in the Pacific Northwest, United States - 15_EM | ecosystem: Host-associated > Plants > Roots > Unclassified | place...
CTGCTGCTGAGCGAGATCCGCCGGCTGAAGGCGACGCGGGTGGTCGTCGATTCGCTGTCGGGCTTCGAGCTGGCGCTGGCGCCGACCTTCCGCGACGACTTTCGCGAATCGCTGTCGCGGCTGGTCAATGCGCTGGCCGGCGAAGGCGTCACCGTGGTGCTGACCTCCGAACTCGAAGACCGCTACACCGACCTGCGTTTCAGCCCGTATGGCACGGCCTTCCTCACCGACGCGATCGTCGTCCAGCGCTATATCGAGGTCGACAGCCGCTTGCTGCGCGTGATGGCGGTGGTCAAGGTGCGTTCCAGCATGCATTCGGACGAATTGCGCCTGTTCAGCATCCACGACGACGGCATCCGCGTCGGCGACAAGCTGCCCGACCAGGAAGGCCTGCTTGGCGGCAGGCCGACCCGAAGGCGCCCGGGCGACCGCCCGCTGGCGACCGTCGGAGCCGACGATGGTTGAGCCCGCCAGCGCGAGCCCGCCGCCGCATGCCAGCCTGCGCGACGTGGAACTGGCGGTTCGCGAATTGGCCCGCTTGCAGGAAGAGACCGTGCAGACGCTGGCCACGCTGACCCGCCTGCGAGAAGACGTGAGCGAAGCCGAAAGCGCTCTCGGAAGACACGGTACGGCGCGTTTGCTCGAAGCCAACGAACAGCTGGTGTTGTCGGCGCTGCGCTCGCAGACCGACGCCGAGATCACCAGCAACGCGCTGACCGAAATGTCGCGCACGGTCGGGTTCGACCCGCTGACCACGCTGCCCAACCGCGGCGTGCTGCTCGACCGCTTTGCCCAGGCCAGCGCCACCGCCCAGCGCCATGGCGTGCGGATGGCGATGCTGTTCCTCGACCTCGACGGCATCAAGCAGATCAACGATTCGTTCGGCCATGCAGCCGGCGACCACGTGCTGCAGCTTGCGGCTTTGCGGCTCGAAGCAACGGTTCGCCAGGCCGACACCGTGAGCCGGCATGGCGGCGACGAGTTTCTGGTCCTGCTCACCGAAGTGGCGCAGACCGCGGACGCTGGCCTCATCGCCGAGAAGATGCTCGCCGCGCTGGGTGCTTCCACCCGCATCGGCAGCCAGGTGCTGCGGCTGTCGGCGAGCATCGGCATCAGCATCTTCCCCGACGACGGCGACAGCGCGCAGACGCTGATTGCCCGCGCCGACGCGGCGATGTACCGCGCCAAGAAGGAAGGGCCCGGCGGCTATGCGTTTGCCGGCGAAGAGCCCGGTCGCGAGCGCGGCCAGCGCATGCCGCCAACGGCATTTCTGCAGCGCCCGATCACCGTCAACGGCACCGCTTCGGCCGAGCATGAATCGCAGCACTCGCGCCATTCGCAACTGCGCGAAGCCAATGAACAGCTCGTGCTGGCGGTGATGAGCGCGCAGGACCTGCAAGCCGCCGCCGAACGGGCCAATCGCCTGCAACGGGAATCGCTGGCTTTCGTCGCCCACGAGTTGCGCAACCCGCTGACGCCGATCCGCACCGTCGGCGCGCTGCTAGGCCGGGTGGCCCCCGACGAGATGCCGCGCATGCAGGCGATCATCGAACGCCAGGTCGCCCACATGACGCGGCTGGTCGACGACCTGCTCGACCTGTCGCGGGTCAACGTCGGCAAGCTCAGGCTCGAACACCAGATGGTCGAGCTGGCGACGATCATCGAGCAGGTCGTCGACGGCTGCCGGCCGGCGATGGTGCTGCGGCTGCAGCGATTCAGCTTCCACCGGCCCGCCGGCCCGTTGCTCGTCGATGGCGATCCGGTGCGGCTGGCGCAGATCTTCAGCAACCTGCTCGACAACGCGTCGAAGTACACCCCGAACGGCGGCGAGATCAGCATCGTGGCCGATAAGGCTGCGGGCCGGATCGTGATCACCGTGTCCGACACCGGCATCGGCATCGCGCCGGCGTCGCTGCTCGAAGTCTTCAAGCCCTTCGTGCAGGACGCCCAGGCGATCGGCTTCAACGGCATCGGCCTCGGAATCGGCTTGACGGTGGTTCGTGAACTGGTCGAAGCGCATGGCGGCTCGGTGGTCGCGCACAGTGGCGGCAGCGGCCTGGGCAGCCAGTTCGTGGTGACGCTGCCGCTGGCGGCTTGACCTGGCCCTAACCCGCCGGCGCAGCCGCCACCGCGGGTGCTTCGTGCGCCTGCAGCGCATCGAAGACCGTCGAGTGCGCCTTGTTGCTGGCGAGTCGGATCTCGCCGCTGCGCACCGTCTGCTGCGGCTCGGCCTGGATCCGCTGCAGCAAGCCTTCGGCGTCGGCGGCCTCGTTGGCGCAAAGCCCGACCCAGGCGTTGCGGCCTGCGCGTTTGGCGGTGAACAGCGCGAGGTCGGCGAGCTTCATCACGTCCTGCCAGCCCAACGCGCGCGGCTGGTTCTCGACGAACGGCACGCAGGCGAAGCCGATCGAGCAACTGATGGCCAGCGTTCGCCCGCCTTCGATCGTGAACGGCATCTCGGCGACGACGGCACGCAGCCGCTCGGCCAGTTCGTCGGCGCGCGCCCGGTCGGTGTCGCGGGCCACCGCCAGGAATTCCTCGCCGCCCCAGCGGACAAGATAGTCCGATTCGCGCAGCACGCTCTGCAGGCGGCGGCCGAACTGGACCAGTACCGAGTCGCCCGCGGCGTGCCCGTGGCCGTCGTTGACGCGCTTGAAGTGGTCGACGTCGATCAGCAGGAACACCGTGTCGGTGTCGACCGGCTGCCGGGGCGCCGTCGGCCTGGCGTCGAGCGCGCGGCGCTGGCTGGCCGCGATCTCGGTCTCGATGTGCTGGGCGAGAAAGCGGCGGTTGCGCAAGCCGGTCAGCGGGTCGCTGATGCTCGACAGTTCGAGCACGCGCGACTTTTCCTTCAGCGCGCTCGACACCTTTTCGAGTTCGGCGGTGCGCTCGCGAACCTTGCGTTCGAGCCGGCTGTGCTGCGCGCGCAGGAAGCGCGTGCGCAGCTGCACGACGGCGAACAGGGCGAGCAGGCCGGCCAGAGCCGCAACGCTGCGAAACCACAGCGTCTGGTGCCAGGCCGGCAGCACGCGCAGCGGCAGCGCCAGCTCGCGGGTGCTCCAGGCGCCGTCGCGGTTGGAGCCGCGCAAGCGCAGCCGGTAGTTGCCCGGCGGCAGGTTGGTGTAGGCGGCCAGCCGGCGGGTCGCGTCGGTCTCGATCCAGTCGGGGTCGAAGCCTTCCAGCCGGTAGGCATAGCGGTTGCGCTCGGGGGCGGAATAGTCGATCGCCGAAAACTCGACCGCCAGGCTGTTCGCGTCGGCGGCGATGGTCAGCTCAGATTCCGGGTCAGCGCCAGCACCGATACCAGCACCAGCCAGGCGACCGGCGGCCACGCTCTTGCCGCCGACCCGGATGTCGCTGACGACGACCGCCGGGTCGTAGCGCCAGCTCTCCAGCCGCGCCGGGCGCACGATCGTCGTCCCGCCGGAGCCGCCGAACAGCAGCTCGCCTTCGGCGGTGCGCGCCGCCGAGCCGGTCCAGTAGGTCGGGAAGACGACCCCTTCGGCGCGCCGCATCGAGCGCACCGCCAGGCTCGTCGGGTCGATCATCGCCAGGCCGTTGTCGGTGCTCGCCCAGACCTTGCCGGCGGGGTCTTCGAGCAAGGCGTTGACGTTGTCGTCGGGCAGCCCCTGCGCGGTCGACAGGTGGCGAAAGCGCGCGCTGACGGTGCCGGTACTGGCGTCCAGGATGTTGAGGCCGCCGCCATAGGTGCCGACCCACAGCCGCTGTTGGCGGTCGGTGAACAGCGCGGTGATGAAACCCGCCGAAAGGCCGCCTACCTGGGTCGGCGCCGGGACGATCTGCGTCACCGTGCCCGCCGCGGTGTCGTAGCGGTTGAGCCCGTAGCGGGTGCCGACCCACAAGACGCCGGCAGCGCCGCGGGCGAGCACGATGATGCGCTGGTCGCTGAGCCGGTTCGCGGCCTCGCGCAACACCGGCGCCGCGGCGCCGGTGGCCAGGTCGAGCTTCCACAAGCCGTCGTACTGGCCGCCGATCCACAAGGTGTTGGCCGGGCCGTCGGCGAGCAGCGACCACGTCGATGCGCCCGGGTCGCGCCCGGGAACCTGCACCCGCTCGACCCGCGCGCCGTCGGCGCTGGCGTGGTACAGGCCGCGTTTGGTGCCGATGAAGACGCTGCCGTCGACGGCGCTTTCGAGCGCCAGCACGGCGTCTCGCGGCAGCGCGGTCTCCAGCCGGGCGGCGTCCGGCCGCAGCGAGACGACGCGCGCATCGGCGGGGTCGACGATGTCGATGCCGCCCTTGTGGGTGCCGAGCCAGATCCGGCCGTCGGGCCTGGGCAGGATCCAGCTGACATCGGCGCTCGACGGCGAAGCGGCGTCGGTGCCGGCCAGCGCGGGGTCGCGCGCCGGCGCGCCGAACATCGTCAGGATCGCCGACTGGCGCGGGTCATGCCGGCTCAAGCCGCGGTTGGTCGCGACCCAGACCAGCCCCGAGCGGTCGCGGTGGAGGTCGCGGATCGCATTGTTCGGCAGGCTCACCGGCAAGGTCGGCACGTTGCGGATGCGGCTGGTTTCGCGGGTCGCGACATCGACCGACACGATGCCCTGGCCGAGCGTGCCGAGCCAGATTTCGCCGGGCCGGGCTTCGACGATGCCGACGATCTGCTCGTCCAGCAGCGTGGCGCCGGCCGCCGGCGACGTCTCGCGCACCGGCCGCGCCGGGCTGCGGTCGGCTTCGATGACGTAGGCGCCGTGGCGCAGCGTGCCGACCCAGATGCGGCCGCCGCTGTCTTCGACCAGGCTTTGCGGCGCCGGCTGCCGATCGGCGCCGCTGCCGGCGGCCAGCATGACCCGCACGAAGCTTTTGGCGCCGGCATCCCGGCGGAACAGTCCCGCCGGCGTGCCCGCCCACAGGCCGCCCTGGCGGTCGCGCAGCAGCACTTGGACGCTGTCGCCGACGAGGCCGGCGGCATCGCCCGGTGCCGAGCGGCCGAGCAGGTGGCGGACTGCGCCGCTGGCCGGATCGACATGGTCGAGGCCGCCGTCCGTCGCGACCCACAGGCCGCCGGCACCGTCGTCGACGATCGCCCGCACGCTGACATGGCTGAGCCCGTTCGGGCCCGCCGGGTAGCTGACGAAGCGGTCGCTGCTGCGCTCGTAGCGCACCAGGCCGGCAGCGCTGGTGCCGACCCACAGGCGGCCGGCGGCGTCGCCGTGCAGGGTCTGGACGACGTTGTCGGGCAGGGCGCCGGCGGTTCGCGGGTCCGACCTGTAGACCCGGAAGCGGTAGCCGTCCCAGCGCGCCAGCCCGCCGAGCGTGCCGACCCAGAGGAAGCCGTCGCCGTCTTCGGCGATCGCGGTCGCGATCTCGTTCGGCAGGCCGGTGTCCTGCGTCAGATGCTGGAAGCTGATCTCGGTCAGATGCGACCAGCGCGGGCTGGCGATGCTGCCGCCGGCCCAGCACCCCAGCGCGAGCGCGGCAAGAACGGCAGCAGCGCGTTGCGAAAGCCTCACGGAGGTGGATTCTCTCCGACCGCCCCGGCGGCGAACGAGCCGCCGGCGCGCAAGCTGCGAACTACTGCTGCGTACTACTGCTTCTGAAAGCCGATTTGCCGGATCATCGCGCCCCAGCGCTCGTAGGCGCTGCGGATCTCCGCCGCCAGCTCGGCCGGGGTCGACGGCGCGGCCTCGTAGGCGCCTTTGGCGATCGTTTCGCGCACCTGCGGCGCCGACAAGGCGCTCACGAACAATGCGTTCACTTTGTTCACCAGCTCGGGGGCCATGCGCGGCGGGCCGACGACGGCGATCCAGCTCGTCAGGTCGATGCCCGGCACGCCTTGTTCGCTGATCGTCGGCACGTTCGGCATGAACGGGTTGCGCGCCGGCGCGGCGACGCCGAGGATGCGGATCTTGCCGGTCTTCTCGTTGATGATCGCCGTCGGCGCGGCGTCGAAGTAGGCCTGCACGCGGCCTTCGAGCAGGTCGCGCGCGGCGTCGGCCGTGCCTTTGTACGGCACATGGACCATCTCGATGCCGGCGGCTTTCGCGAAGGCTTCGGCGTAGACGTGCGACGAGGTGCCGACGCCGAACGACGCAAAGCTGAGCTGGCCCGGGTTGGCCTTGGCCCAGGCAACCAGTTCGCGAACGTTGTTGGCCGGCACCGAGACGTGCAAGGTCAGCACCAGCGGCCCGCGCGTGGCCAGAGTGATGGGCGTGAAGTCCTTGAACGGGTCGTATGGCACGTTGAGCAAGGTGTGCGGGTTCTGCGCGAAGGTCGACGACGGCGCGAAGAGCAGCGTGTAGCCGTCCGGCGCGGCGCGCGCCACCTCGCCGGCGGCCAGCATCATGCTGGCGCCCGGCTTGTTGTCGACGATGACCTGGGCGCCGCTTTGTTCGGTGATCTTCTGCGCGATCGTGCGCGCCTGGCCGTCGAGCGAGCCGCCGGCCGCCAGGCCGACGAGCAGGCGGATCGGCTTGGCCGGCAGCGGGTAGGGCGGTGCCTGGGCGAAGGCATCGACGCCGCTCAAGGCCAGTGCGCCGGCGAAGGTGAAGCGCCGGCGGTCGATCGGGTACTGTTTCATGGGGGATTGTCTCCGTAAGCTTGCAAATTTTGGACTACATGTCCATTATTGGCAAATCTTTGCAATCGAGATCTCCATGAAAACGGTCGTCCGCACCGACGAACGAATCCTCAGCGCCGATGTCTTCGATCGCGACGCCAAGCCGCCGCGCGCCGATCTCGGCAGCCACCACGAGCCGGCGCGCGACATTCCGGTGTATCGCGCGTGCGACGTGCTGGTCGTCGGCGGCGGGCCGTCGGGCACCGCGGCCGCGGTCGCCGCGGCACGCGCCGGTGCCGACGTGGTGCTGCTCGAGCGCTACAACCACCTCGGCGGCCTGTCGACCGGCGGCCTCGTGATCTGGATCGACCGCATGACCGACTGGGCCGGCGAACTGGTCATCCGCGGCTTTGCCGAAGAGCTGTTTGAGCGGCTGCCGGCCGATGCCGTCGCCGGGCCCGAGCGCGGCGATTGGGGTTCGACCGATGCGGCCAAGGCAGCGCACTGGTCGCAGCGCACGGCTGCCTACCATGGCATCGTGACCTGGTCGCCGACCGTCTGCCCCGAGCAGCTCAAGCTGTTGTCGCAGGAGATCGTCGTCGAGACCGGCGTCAAGCTGGTCTACCACGGTTGGGCCAGCCTGCCGATCGTCGAGGACGGCCGCGTGGCCGGCGTCAGCTTCGAAAGCAAAGAGGGCCGGATGGCGATCCGCGCCGGCGTCGTCGTCGACGCCACCGGCGACGGCGACCTCTTCGCCCGCGCCGGTGCGGCCTTCGACAACGACATCGAAGAAGCCGATGTCCACCACTGCATGAACACCTCGTGGCTGTTCGGCGGGGTCGAGATGGGGCGCTGGATCGCCTTCAAGTCCGGCCAGCCCGAAGCCTTCGCCGACTTCATGGCGCGCGGCCGCCAGGCCTGCGGCTTGTTCGACCGGCCTTTCGTCAGCTGGCGCGACGACGTGGCGCTGTTCATGGGGCCGCGCCAGTCGGGCTACTCGGCGCTCGATGTCGACGACCTGACCGCCGTCGAGGTGCGCTCGCACCGCGCGATGGCCAGGCACCTGGACTATTACCGCGCCCATGCGCCGGGATTCGAGAACGCATTCCTGATGCTGTCGGCGCCGCAGATCGGCGTTCGCCATGCGCGCCGGCTGAAAGGCGTCGACTCGGTGCTGCGCAGCCGCTGGTCCGACGGCGTCGCGCTGGCCGACGAGATCGGCGTGACGCCGGCGGTGTCGCCGAAATTCCCCAACATCTCGATTCCCTACGGCGCGCTGCTGCCGGAAAAACTCGACGGGCTGCTCGCCTGCGGCCGCCACATCTCGTGCGACAAGAACTCGCACGGCTTCATGCGCGAGATTCCGCAGTGCTGGATCACCGGCCAGGCGGCAGGCGCCGCCGCGGCGTTGGCGGTCGCGCGCGGTGTGCAGCCGCGCGCGGTCGACATCGGCGAGCTGCAATCGGCGCTGCTCGAGCAGGGTGTTTTTCTGCGCCGCGTCGAAAGCCGCGAGACGGCCGCTGCATGAAAACCGCCGAACGCACCACCGTCAGCGCGCTCGACCGCGGGCTGGCGCTGCTGCATTGTTTCAGCGCCGAGCAGCGCCACCTCGGGCCCAGCGAGCTGGCGCGTTTGACCGGCATTCCGCGGCCATCAGTCACCCGGCTGGCAGCAACGCTGGTCGCGCACCGCTGGCTGCGTCCGGAGCCCGGCGGCGAGCGTTTCATGCTCGGCGCCGGCGTCGTCTCATTGGCCCATGAATTCCTGGCTGGCCTCGACGTGCGGGCCGCCGCGCGCGGCCCCATGCAGGCCTTGGCCGAACGTTGCAGCGGCTCGGTCTACCTGGCCGTTCGCGACGGGTTGGAGATGGTGCTGGTCGAAGCCTGCCGGCCGCGTTCGACGATGCTCGCCGCCCGGCTGGAGGTCGGCTCGCGGGTGCCGCTGCCGAACTCGGCGCTCGGCCGCGCCTATCTCGGCGCCAGCGACGAAGCCGCACGCGGGCCGCTCATCGAAGCGCTGCGCGAAGCGCGCGGCAGCGACTGGCCGGCGCTCGAAGCCGGGTTGCAGCGGGCGCTGGCCGAGTTCGCGATCAGCGGCTGCTGTCTGTCCGCGGGCGAGTTCCACCGCGAGATCAACTCGGTCTCGGTGGCGATGATCGACCCGCGCGGCGAAGTGCTGTCCTTCAACTGCGGCGGCCCGGCTTTCGCGTTCAGCGAAGAGTGGCTGCGCGCCGAAGTCGCCCCGGCGCTGGTCGAGACGGTGCGCGGTGTCGCAGCCGATATCGGCGGCCGCGCGGCGATACCCGAGAGCGTGGCATGAAGCTCAGCGACGAAGAAAAAGCGATGCGCGACGGCCGCGACGGCGCTGCGGTCGCGAAGGCGATGGACCTGCTCGTCCGCTATGGCGAAGCGCTCGGCGCCGAGTCGCTGATCGAGACCTACAACGTCTGCGGCACCGTCACCGCGACGACCCCGTTCATGCGCGACTTCGCGCTGGCGCAAGGCGGCCTGGACGCCGTCTTCAGCGAGTTCAACCTCGACAGCGCCGAGGTCGTTGCTGTGCCCAAGGTGCGCGCGTTCAGCTCGCATCTGCAACTCGGCTTCGACCCGCACCACCCGGTCGAGATGGGCCTCAGCGAGCAGATCGTCGAGTTCTATCGCAAGAGCGAAGCCAGCGCGGCGCGGATGGGCGTGCAGATCCTCAACACCTGCACGCCGTACCAGGTGGGCAACGTGCCGAGCCGCGGCGAACACTGCGCGTGGATGGAATCGTCGGCGGTGATCTACATCAACTCGGTGCTCGGCGCGCGCACCAATGCCGAAGGCCGCGAAAGCACGAGCGCGGCGATGCTGACCTGCCGGATCCCGAACTGGGGCTACCACCTCGACGACGCCCGCCGCGGCACGCATGGCGTGCAGCTCGACATCGACGTCGAATCGGTCGAAGACTGGGGCCTGCTCGGCTACTGGATTGGCGACTGGGTGCAAGACCGGGTGCCGGTCGTGCAAGGCGTCGGCCGGGTGCCGAACCTGCCGCGGCTGAAGCATTTCGGCGCCGCGGCGTCGTCGTCGGGCGGCGTCGAGATGTACCACCTGGTCGGCGTGACGCCGGAAGCGCCCAGCGCCGAGGCGGCGTTCGGCGGCCGCACGCCGCTGGACGTGCGGCACTACGGCGCACGCGAGCGGCAGCAGACGCTGGCGCGGATCAACGCCACCGCCAGCAGCCCGCAGGTCGACTACGTGATGCTCGGCTGCCCGCACTACACGATCGAGCAGATCTGGGAAGCCGCCCAGTTGCTCGAAGGCCGCCACGTGCACGAGAACACCGCGTTGTGGATCTTCACGCCGCGCGCGATCAAGTCGATTGCCGACCGCAACGGCTACACCGCGACCATCGAAGCCGCCGGCGCCAAGCTGATGACCGACAGCTGCTCGGCGATGAGCCGCGCGGTGCCGCCGGGAACGAAGGTCGTTGCGCTCGACTCGGCGAAACAGGCGCACTACCTGCCGGCGATCCTGGGCGTGCAGGCCTGGTTCGGCACCACTGCACAGTGCGTCGACGCGGCGTGCACGGGGCGCTGGCATGGCTGAGACGATCGTCATCCATGGCCGCAAGGTCGTGCCCGGCGTGGCCGAAGGCGAAGCCTTGGTCACCCGCGAACGCATCTCGGGCTGGGGCGGCGTCGACCCGCGCACCGGCACGGTCGTCGAGACGCGGCATGAACTGCGCGGCATGAGCTTCGCCGGCAAGGTGCTGGTGTTCCCCGGCGCGAAGGGCTCGTCCGGCTGGTCGGCGCAGTTCCATGTCGCGCGCGTGATGGGCACCGCGCCGGCGGCCTGGCTGTTCAACGAGATGTCGACCAAGGTCGCGCTCGGCACCGTGGTCAGCCACGCGCCGGCGATGACCGACTTCGACCGCGACCCGCTCGAGCTGATCCGCACCGGCGACTGGGTGCGTGTCGATGCCGATGCGGGTGTCGTCACCATCACCCGTCAGCATCACCCGTCACCCTCACCCTAAAGAGACAGCATGACCTTGCGCAGCAACTTCCCGCGCGGCTCCTACCTGTGGTCGGTGCGCAATGCGCAGTGGCAGGCATTGGGCCTGTCCGAAGCCGACTGCGAAAAGCCGAAGATCGCGGTCGTCAATTCGAGCAGCGAGCTGGCGAGCTGCTACAGCCATCTCGACGCGGTGGCGCGCGAAGTGAAGGACGCCATCCGCGCGGCCGGCGCGTTGCCGTTCGAGATCCGCACCGCGGCGCCGAGCGACTTCATCACCGGTGCCGGCGCGCGCGGCGCCTACATGCTGGCGGCGCGCGACCTGGTCACCAACGACATCGAGGTCGCCGTCGAAGGCGCGCAGCTCGACGGCATGCTGTGCCTCACCTCATGCGACAAGACGGTGCCCGGCCAGTTGATGGCCGCAGCACGCCTGAACATCCCGACCCTGCTGGTGCCCTGCGGCTACCAGGCCAGCGGCAGCTTCGCCGGCCGCCACTGCGACATCGAAGACGTGTTCATCGCCGCGATGCACGTCGCCACCGGCGCGATGGACCGCGAGACGCTGGTCGGCATGAGCCGCGAAGCGATCCGCTCGCCCGGCGTGTGTTCGGGCATGGGCACGGCGAACTCGATGCACATCGTCTGCGAAGCGCTCGGCATGGCCTTGCCCGGCAGCGCGCCGGTGGCTGCGATGAGCGCGAAGATGATGGCCGACGTGCGCGCGGCGGGGGCGCGGATCGTGCAGATGGTGCTCGAAGACCTCAAGCCGCGGACGATCCTGACCGAAGGCGCGTTCGCCAACGCAGCGCGCGCGGTGCTCGCGGTCGGCGGCTCGGTCAACTGCATCAAGCACCTGCAGGCGGTGGCGACCGAAGCCGAGGTTGGCGCCGATGTCTATGCGATGTTCGAGCGCTTCGCGAGCAGCACGCCGGTGATCGCCGCGGTGCGGCCGGTCGGCGAGATGACGATCGAGGCATTCGAGGCGGCCGGCGGTTGCCGCGCGGTCTTGCAGCAGCTTCGGCCGCTGCTGGATGGCGGCGTGATGACGGTCAGCGGCCGCACGCTGGCAAGCGAACTCGACGACGCGCCGGCGCTCGACGCCGAAGTCATCCGCCCGCTCGAACGGCCGTTCGCCACCCAGCCGGCGATCGTCGTTCTGCGCGGTTCACTGTGCCCCGAGACCGGCATCGTGAAGACCGGCATCGCAGTGCGCAAGTCGCGCCGCTTCAGCGGCCCGGCGGTCTGCTTCGATACCGCCGATGCGGCGCTGGCCGCCATCAACAGCGGCGGCATCCAACCCGGCGCTGCGGTCGTGATGCGCGGCGCCGGGCCGCAAGGCGGGCCGGCGATGGGTGGCGGCGCTTCACGGGTGGTCTTCGCGCTCGACGGCGCCGGCCTCGGCGACCAGGTCGCGATGCTGACCGATGGCCATCTGTCGGGCCTCGTCTGCAAGGGCCTGGTCGTCGCCGAGGTCTCGCCCGAGTCCGCGCTCGGCGGGCCGCTGGCGCTGGTGGAAGACGGCGACCCGATCACGATCGACCTCGATACGCGCCGCTGCGATCTCGACGTCGCCGACAGTGAAATCGAACGCCGGCGTGCCGCCTGGCGGCCGCCGGCGCCGAAGTTCGACCGCGGCTGGCTGCAGATCTACCGCCGCAATGTGGGCCCGCTGCCCGAAGGCGCCGTGCTGGTTAAAAACGACAAGGAGTAGACGATGGAGACATGGAACCTGGAGCGCCGCACGGTGCTCGCCGCCGGCATGGCCGCGCTCGCCACGCCGCTGGCCTGGGGGCAAGCCTTCCCGAACAAACCGCTGCGGCTGGTCGTCGGCTTCGCCCCCGGCGGCGCCGCCGACGTGATGGCGCGGATCATCGCCAAGGGCTTGTCGGCGCAGCTCGGCCAGCTGGTCAACGTCGAGAACAAGCCCGGCGCCGACGGCATCCTCGCGGCGCAGGACGTCATGCGCGCGCCGCCCGACGGCTACACGTTCATGCTCGGCACCAACACCGCGATGGTGGCGGTGCCGTCGCTGCGGCCGAATCCGCCGTACGACCCGTTCAAGGCCTTCACGCCGATCAGCACCGCCGGCGAGTTCTCGATGTTCCTGGCCGTGTCGCCGAACCTGCCGTCGCGCAACCTGGCCGAGTTTCTCGACCACGTGGCGGCCAACCCGGACAAGTACAACTCGGGTTCGAGCAACAGCGCAGCCGAACTGGCGATGCTGCAACTGCTGGCCACGCGCGGGGCCAAGGTCGTCAACGCGCGCTACAAAGGCGACGTGCAGGCGATGACGGATCTGGTCGGCGGCCAGATCCAGATGATGTTCTCGACCGGCACCTTGACCCCCACGTTCGCGAAGGACGGCAAGATCCGCCCGCTGCTGACCCTGCTGCCGCAGCGCAGCCCCTTGCTGCCCGATGTGCCGACCGCTGCCGAGCTGGGCATCGGCAAGATCACGATCACGCCATGGGCCGGTTTTTTCGGCCCCGCCGGCCTGCCGGCCGAGGTGACCGACAAGCTCAGCGCCGAACTGCGCAAGGCGCTCGCCCGGCCCGACGTTCGCGACCAGCTCGTCGGCCAGGGCTTCGCCAGCTATGGCATGGCGCCGGCCGAATTCGCAGCATTCTTCCGCCGACAATACGATGGCTTCGTCACCACCGTGCGCGAGAACAATGTCAAGTTCGAATGAGATCGTCATCGTCGGCGGCGGCCACGCCGCCGCTTCGTTGTGCGCCGGCCTGACTGACGCCGGCCTCGGCGCGCAAGTGCACCTGGTCTGCGAAGAGCCGCAGCTGCCGTACAACCGGCCGCCGCTGTCGAAGGCCTTTCTGAAGAATGCCGATGAGGCGGTGCAGCCGCTTCGCTCGGCCGACTGGTACGCCAACGCCGGCATCCACCTGCATCTGGGCGACGCGGCCGTTGCCATCGACCGCACACAGCGCCGCGTGCGCTTGCGCTCGGGCGCCGAGCTGCCGTATGCGCAGCTCGTGCTGGCCACCGGCACGCGCGCGCGGCACTTGCCGCATTTGCTGCATCAACCGCAAGGCCTGGCCAACGTCGCCGCCTTGCGCAGTGCCGATGATGCCGAGCGCCTGCGTTCGCAGCTCGCCGGCGCGCAGCACCTTACCGTGCTCGGCGGCGGTTTCATCGGGCTGGAAATCGCCGCCACCGCGCGCGCACTCGGCAAGGCGGTGACGGTGCTCGAATCGGCACAGCGCCTGCTGGCGCGTTCGGTGTCGGCCGAGGTCGCGGCGCATGTGCTGGAGACGCACCGCGCGGCCGGCATCGACGTGCGCCTGGGCGTGGCGGTCGGCGAATTCGAAGTCGACGGCGATCGTCTGCAGGCGCTGTCGGTCGATGGCGTTCGGCAGCCGGTCGAGCTGCTCGTGCTCGGCATCGGCGCCGCGCCCGAACACACGCTGGCCAGCGCGGCCGGCCTGCATTGCGAAAACGGCATCGTCGTCGATGCCTTCATGCGCACCGATGACCCGGCGATCCTGGCCATCGGCGACTGCACGCAGTTCCCCGAATACGGCAGCGGCCGCCGGCTGCGGCTGGAGTCGGTGCAGAACGCCAACGACCAGGCGCGCACCGCGCTCGCCACCTTGCTCGGCCGCGAAGAGCCGTACCGTGCGCTGCCGTGGTTCTGGTCGGAACAGGGCAGCCTGCGTTTGCAGATGGCCGGGCTGATGCCGGCCGACGGCACGCGCCACCGCCGGCCCGGCGCCACTGCCGGCGCGTTCTCGTGGCTGCACTATGTCGGCGAACGATTCGTCTGCGTCGAAAGCGTCAACGCATCGCTGGACCACATCATGTCGCGCAAGCTGCTCGAAGCCGGCAAGAGCCCGCCGCCCGCTGCGGCTTGCGATCCCGCAACGCCTCTGAAGAGCTGGCTCGCCTGAACCTAAAACCGCTGTTCGCGGAAGAAGCCGAGCTTTTCCTGCGCGGCGCGCTCGGAGTACGAGAACAGCACGAGGTCGCTGCCGGCCTGCAGCGTGTAGCGCAGCCAGCCCGGCACGACGGCGATGTCGTGCGGCGCCAGCTCGAAGCGCTGCTCGCCGACGCGGATCTCGCCGCGGCCTTCGGCGACGATGAACACCACGCTGTCGGTCGAGCGGTACGGCCGGGTCGCGAAGCCTTCGGGCAGCAGGCGGATCATCGTCGCGATGGTCGGCATCGCCCAGCCGCCGTCGGCCGGGTTGGCGTAGCGCATCAGATGGCCGCTGTGCGCGTCGGGCGCGCCGGTTCGGGCCAAGGTCTGCAGCGCCTCGCGCGTGCGATCCCACGGGTAGTTGAAGACCGGTGAATTGAGCGAACCGCTGCGCCAGCCGACCGGCAGCAAGCCGCTGCCGTAGCGCGCCAAGGCGTCGCCGCTCGGGCGCGTGATCGCCGCTTCGTCGTCTTCGTGGTCTTCGCGGAAGGTCGCGTTGAAGAACGCCAGCAAGGGGATGTCCAGGCCGTCGAGCCAGACCATCGGCCCGCTGGCTTCGTGGCCGTGGTGGTGCCAGGTCCAGCTCGGCGTGATGACGAAGTCGCCCGGCTGCATCAGCGTCTTCTCGCCATCGACCGCGGTGAACGCGCCGCTGCCTTCGACGACGAAGCGCAGCGCGCTCTGCGTGTGGCGGTGGGCCGGCGCGACCTCGCCGGGCATGATGAGCTGCAAGCCGGCGTACAGGTTGCCGGTGATCTGCGAGCTGCCTTTCAGCGCCGGGTTCTCGAGGATCAGCACGCGGCGCTCGGCTTCCTTCGCGCTGATGTGTTCGGCCGACTCCAGCACGTACGGCCGCAGCTCGGCATAGGACCAGCGGTGCGCCACGCCGACCGGCGCGGGCTCGGCCGGCACCAGCGACTTCAGCCGCGTCCACAGCGGCGCCAGGTGCTGGGTGTCGGCGCGGCCGTAGAAGGCTTCGCGCTGCTGCTCGATGTTCATGCGGGTCTCTCCTCGTCAGCGGGCCAGGCAAGCGTCGGCTCGCCAGCCGTACAGCCACTCGACCGCATCGTAGAAGCGTTCGGGCGTGCGGCCTTGCCAGAGCTCGTTGCGGACCAGCCGCTCGACGCCTTTGGCATGGTAGATCCGGCCCATCTCGCGTGCCGACAGCACCACCCGTGCGGTGCGCGCGACGCGCGAGCGCTCGTAGTGGGCGAACGCGCGCTCGAAGTCGCCGCCGCTCGCGCGCACCGCCTCGCCCAGGGTCACCGCGTCTTCGAGTGCCATGCAGGCGCCTTGCGCCAGGTATTGCAGCATCGGGTGCGCGGCGTCGCCGAGCAGGGTGACGCGGCCGAAGCTCCAGCGGGCGATCGGCTCGCGGTCGGCGGTGGCCCAGCGCTTCCAGCTCTTCGGCAGCTCGATCAACTGGCGTGCGCGCGGGCAGATGCCTGCGAAGTAGCTTCGGACTTCATCGCGGCTGCCTTCACGAACGCCCCATTCTTCGGCCTCGCGGCTGTGGAAAGTGACGACCACGTTGTACTGCTCGCCGCCGCGCAGCGGGTAGTGCACGAGGTGGCAGTCGGGGCCGACCCAGATGCTGGCCGCGTTCCAGCGCAGGTCGGCCGGGAAGTCGTTCTTCTCGGCGACGGCGCGGTAGACCACATGCCCCGAGACCCGCGCCGCGTCGCCGACGAACTGCCCGCGCACCGCCGACTTCAAGCCATCGGCGCCGACCAGCGCGGTGCCGGCGTGGGCGCTGCCGGTGGTGTCGAAAACGGTCACGCCGGCGGCGTTCTGCTCGATCCGTTCGACGCGCGTTCCGCCGACCAGTTCGATGCGCTCGCTGCGCCGGGCGGCGTCGAGCAGCACGCCGTGAACATCGGCGCGGTGGATCACCGCGTACGGGTTGCCGAAGCGCTGGCGGAAGGCCTGCTGCACGGGGATGCGGCCGACCAGCGTCTCGTCGATCGCGTCGTGCATCACCAGCTCGTCGGTGTAGACGGCGAGGCTTCGCGCCTGCTCGCCGACACAAAGCGAATCGAAGGCGGTGAAGGCGTTCGGCCCGAGCTGGACGCCGGCGCCGATCTCGCCGATCCGGGCGGCTTGCTCCAGCACCTTGACCGCCAGCCCCTGCTGCGCCAACGCGAGCGCGGTGGCCAGCCCGCCGATGCCGGCGCCGGCAACCAGGACGGGTGCGGTGATGGCCGAGGTACCCATGGTTAGTCGGTAAACTGATCAGTACACTGACGATAAGTGTAGTGATAGCATCTCCGAAAGCCTCTCAGGGTTTGCCTCAGGGTTTGCAGACGGCCGTAGCCAGAAGAAGCCAGAGGAAGCGAGATGAAAAAAGCCCGATCGGCGGCGGTCGACCTCGACCAGCTTCCCGGCCACAACATCCGCCGCCTGCAACAGATCGCGGTGGCGATCTTCCTGCAGGAAACCGCCAGCCTGGCCATCACGCCGGTCCAGTACGCCGCGCTGCACGCGGTGGCCGGCACGCCGGGCATCGACCAGCGCACCTTGGCTCGGACGATCGGCTTCGACACCTCGACGATCGCCGCCGTCATCGACCGGCTGGAGTCGCGCAGCCTGGTCCAGCGCAGCGCCTCGCCCGACGACCGCCGCGTGCGGCTGTTGACGCTCACCGACGCCGGCCGTGCCTTGCTCGACGAAGCGGTGCCGCCGATGTTGCAGGCGCAGGCGCGCATGCTGGCGCCGCTGCCCAAGGCCGAGCGCTCCGAGTTCATGCGCATGCTGCGCGTGCTGGTGGCGGCCAACAACGAACTCAGCCGCGCGCCGAGCGAAGGCGCTTGAGGAGCCGCCTTTGAACGCTGCCTTCAGCGGCCCGCTGCCCGGCCACGGCCGCTTCGACTACCGGCCGATCACGCGGCGCGCGAACTACCGCTGGCCGAACGGCGCCGGGCTGGCGGTCTATCTCGGCTTCAACCTCGAACACTTCGCGTTCGGCGAAGGGCTGGGCGCACGGCTGGGCCCGCCGTCGCCCGAACCCGACGTGCTGAACTACGCGTGGCGCGAATACGGCAACCGGGTCGGCGCCTGGCGCTGCATCGAGCTGTTCGACAGCCTCGGCCTGCCGGCGGCGGCGCTGGTCAACACGGCGCTCTACGAACACTGCCCCGAACTGGTGGCGGCCTGCGTCGCGCGCGGCGACGAGATCGTCGGCCACGGCCACAGCAATGCCGAACGCCAGGGCGACCTCGGCGAAGCCGCCGAGCGCGAACTGCTGCAGCGCTGCCGCGAGCGCATCCACGCCGAGAGCGGGCGGGCGCCGCAAGGCTGGCTGTCGCCGTGGATCTCGGAGAGCCGGCTGACGCCCGACCTGCTCGCCGAGGCCGGCTACCGCTACACGCTGAACTGGTGCCACGACGACCAGCCGCTGCCGATGCAGACGCGCAGCGGCGCGCCGCTGTGGTCGGTGCCGTACCCGCAGGAACTGAACGACATCCCGATGATCGTCACGCGCCGGATGGACGCGAAGGACTTCGCGCAGATGATCGTCGACAACCTCGACGAGATGCTCGAACAGGCGCGAACCTCGCCGCTGGTGATGGGCATCGCGCTGCATCCGTACATCGTCGGCCAGCCGTACCGGCTGCGCCATTTGCGGCGGGCGCTGGCGCGCGTGGCCGCCGAGCGCGACCGCGGCGCGGTCTGGATGACCACCCCGGGCGCGATCTGCGAGTACGCGGCGACGCAGCCCGCCGCCGGCTGAGGACTTCGGCGCGCTACCCATCCTCGCCGCTGCGCGAGCCAAACGCAGTGCCCTGAACTTGTCGCTTTGCCGGCGCGGCGTCGGTGCTCGCGCATTGCGCAGCACGGTTGCGCATGGCGCACTCCCGCGGACACCATCGCGGGACACCGATGTCATCTGGCCGTTGAGTGAATATTAATGGTCTGCAAGACCGAAATATTTGATTTAATGGCGTTCTTTATCGGTATAAACACTGATATTGTCAAAAACAACGGACACAGAGACCGAATAACTTGAACTGAGCGAGCGCATCGTCCACAATCTCCATGCCAAGACGGACCGGCTCGAGGGAGCCGGATGAGCCCGCGTACTCCCAGCGAGCCAGCGGCTTGGCCGGCCACAGAGACATCACGCCACGCGCATGTGCGCTTGCCGTGCAACCTTAAAAAACAGGACCGACATGACCCAGCTCAAGTCACTCGTCGCCGCAGCCGTCGCGCTGCCGCTTTCGGCGCTTGCCCAATACGCGCCATCCGGCGGCTCCAGCGTGCAGATCTACGGGCGCCTCGATGCGTCCGTCAATGCCGTGCACATCGACGACGTCGGAACGCGCAAGACGGTCGCCACCGACACCTCGCTGATCGGGTTTCGCGGTTCGGAAGACCTCGGTGGCGGCCTGACGGCGTTCTTCAAACTGGAGAGCCAACTCGACGTCGGCACCGGCAGCCCCAACGCTGCGCAATTCTGGAATCGCGAAGCCATGGTCGGCCTCAATCACCCCCAATTCGGCCAGGTGGACCTGGGCACGCATTGGGTTCCCACCATTTGGCTGACCGTGCGCTCCGATCCGTTCGGCCGGGCGCAGATGGGCGGGCTGTTCACGCTGCTGCAGGGTGTCGGTGCGCGCGGTACTTCGGTGCAGTTCATCAACTCGGTGCAGTACGCAACGCCCAGAGTCGACGGATTCATCGGACGCGTGGTCGTGCAGGCGCCCGAAGGCGCGTTGAACAAGAACTACGCCGGGCTCGTCGAGTACTTCGGCGATCGCCTGTACGCCGGCACGACCTATGAGAGCGTGCAGACCAACACCGCGGCGGCAGCCCTCGGCGTGGCTCCGACCACGCGCAGCGCCACGCTCGGTCTCGGTGTGACGTACCGCTTCGATGCAGTCAAGCTCTTCGGCTATGCGCAGACCAACAAGATCAGCGGCTTGCAGAACGTGGCCGGGTACAACCTCGGTGTCACGGTGCCGGTCGGCCTGGGCGAGTTCCGCGTCTCCGCGGCGCACACCAACAACCCGGGCAAGGAGGCGTCACTGTACGCGGTGGGTTATGCCTATTTCCTGTCGAAGCGAACCCAGGTCTACACCAGCGCCGCGCGGCTGAACAACAGCGCCGGGTCCCGGTTCGCCATCTGGCCGGCCTCGCAGGACGGGGCGGTGCCATCGGCACCCGGGCAAGACTCGAGCGGCATCCAGGTCGGGATGCGGCACACCTTCTGATCGGAGCCGCGGCTGAGAGGCCGGCGTTGCTTCAGGATGCCTTCGCGAGCAGGAACGCCGCGCCCTTCTCGGCGATCATCAAGGTCGGCATGGCCGTGTTGCCCGACACGAGCGTCGGCATCACCGAAGCGTCGATGACGCGCAGGCCGCCGACGCCGATCACGCGCAGCGCGCCGTCGACGACCGCCATGGCATCGCCGGCCAAGCCCATCTTCGCGGTGCCGACCGGGTGGAAGATGCTGCTGCCGCTGTTGGCCGCGGCTTCGACGAGGCGGTCTTCGTCGTCGTCGCGCACGGCGGCGCCGGCCCAGGATTCGAGCGGTTTGTAGCGCGCCAGCGCCGGCTGGCCGACGATGCGGCGGGTGACGCGGATCGCATTCGCTGCCACCTGGCGGTCGCGCGCGGTGGCCAGGAAGTTGACGCGGATGGCCGGCGCGGCGGCCGGGTCGCTGCCACGCAGGCGCAGTTCGCCCCGGCTCGTCGGGCGCAGGTCGTAGACGATCATCGTCAAGCCGGGGAAGGGATCGAACGGCGCGGCGAACTGCGCGCGTGAGAACGCAAGCACGTTGAAGCCGAGGTCCGCCCGCGTTGCCTGGGCGCTCGAGCGCGCGAAGATGCCGAGCTGGCACGGCGCCATCGTCAACGGGCCGCGGCCGGTGACGGCATAGCGCAGGGCCATGCCGGCCTTGGCCAGGTTCGAGTTCATCGCGGCGTTCAGCGTCTCGGCCGCTTCGAGGCGGTAGCGCAGCCCGATCTGCAGGTGGTCTTGCAGGTTGGCGCCGACGCCGGGCAGGTCGACGAGCGGGTGAATGCCGTGCTCGACGAGGTGCGCCGCGGGCCCGATGCCCGAGCGCATCAGGATCTGCGGCGAACTCAAGGCGCCTGCCGCGAGCACCACTTCGCGGGTAGCCGCCGCGCTGTGCGCCACCTCGCCGCAGCGCCAGGCCACGCCGACCGCACGCTGGCCTTCGAACAACACGCGGTCGACCAGCGCGCCGGTCACCAGCGTCAGGTTGGGCCGCTTCAGCACCGGCTTCAGGAACGCATCGGCCGCGCTCCAGCGGCGACCGGCGCGCTGGTTGACGTGGATCGGCCCAACGCCGAAGTTGTCGCCGCGGTTGAAGTCGTCGACTGCGGGAATGCCGGTGGCGACCGCGGCGTCGCGCACCGCGTCGAGCATCGGCCACCACATCCGGCTGGCGGCGACGCGCCATTCGCCACCGGCGCCATGGTGCTCGCTGGCGCCCGCGAAGTGATCCTCGTGCTGCTTGAAGAACGGCAGCACGTCCGACCAGCCCCAGCCTGGCAGGCCGAGGTCGCGCCAGCCGTCGTAGTCGGCCGCCTGGCCGCGGATGCAGACCATGCCGTTGATGGCGGTCGAGCCGCCCAGCACCTTGCCGCGCGGGTGCTTCAACACGCGGTCGTTCAGTCCGGGCTCGGGCTCGCTGACGTAACACCAGTCGGAGCGCGGGTTGCCGATCGTGTAGCGGTAGCCGACCGGCACCCGGTACCAGATCGAATCGTCGCGCCCACCGGCTTCGAGCAGCAGCACGCGGTGCCTGGGGTCGGCCGAAAGGCGGTTGGCCAGCAGGCAGCCGGCGGCGCCGGCGCCGACCACGATGAAGTCGTAGTGCGCGGGCGGCGCCGATGGGTTGCGCGGCGCGGCGCTCACTGCCTTTCTCACTGCTTCTGGATGCCGGCTTGCTTGACCAGGTTGCCCCAGGCCTCATAGGCCGACTTCACGGTGGCCGCCAGCTCCTGCGGCGTGGAGCCTTCCGCGGTGTACGCGCCCTGCTGGAAGAACTCCTGCACCGATGGCTGGGCGATCGCCTGGGCCAGCGCGGCATTGAGCTTCTTGACGACTTCCGGGTTCATCTTCGCCGGGCCGAACCAGCCGAGAAAGCTCGTGAGGTCGAGGTTCTTCACGCCCTGCTCGGTGAACGTCGGCACATTGGGCAGGAAGGGGCTGCGCGCCGGCGCGGCGACGGCAATGATCTTCGCCTTGCCGGTCTTCGAATTCTGGATCGCCGCCGGTGCCGCGTCGAATGCCAGCTGCACACGGCCTTCGATCAGGTCGCCGGCGAGGTCGGCACCGCCCTTGTACGGCACGTGGACCATCTCGATGCCGGTGCTCCTGGCGAACACTTCGCCGAAGATGTGCGACGAGGTACCGACGCCGAACGAGCCATAGCTCAGCTTGCCCGGGTTGGCCTTGCCGTAGGCGATCAGATCCTTCACGTCGTTGACCGGGATCGACGTGCTGACGACCAGCACCAGCGGACCCTTGGCGCCGATCGAGATCGGCGTGAAGTCGCGCACCGGGTCGAAGGTGGCGGCCAGCAGCGTGTGCGGGATCTGCGCCATCGTCGACGAGGCGCTGTAGAACAAGGTGTAGCCGTCGGGCGCCGACTTCAACACTTCGGTGGCGGCCAGCAGCGTGCCGCCGCCCGGGCGGTTGTCGATGATGACCGGCACGCCCAGCACCTCGGCGAGCTTGGGCGTTACGGCGCGCGCCTGCGCGTCGACACCGATGCCGGGCGGGAAGGCAACAACGACCCGGATCGGTTTGCCCTTGATCGGAAATTCCTGCGCCGGGGCGGGCGTCGCGGCGAACAGCGCGCCGGCAGCGAGCAGAAAATGGAAGGTCTTCGAAAGATGGTTGCTCACCGGCGTCTCCTGGATCTGATCGTTGCTGAACCGATCAGAGTGTTATTTTAATGGTCATAGCGACCATGGAAGTCTATTCACGTCGCTCTTTGATTGTCAAGCCGCCTGGAGCTCACACAGAAGCTCAGCATCAGAGTTAAATATTTTGGTCGTAAAGACCGAATTTATTAACGCAAGCGCGTTTTCCCGAGCGCCGGCCGCGATGTCGCGCCTGGCGCCGCGGCCCGATCGGCCAGCCCCCTGTTCGGGCCTACAGTGCGCGATGGCGCAGCGGTGGCGCTGCCGAGGAACAGCGATGGCCGACAACGACGAGATCCCGAACAACGCCGCGCGAGCCGACCTGGTCAGCGCGCTCGAGCGCGGCATCGCGGTGTTGCGCTGCTTCGACGAGGACCGGCGCGTTCTGAGCCCCACCGACCTGGCGCGGCTGACCCGGGTTCCGCGGCCGACCGTCACCCGGCTCGCTACCACGCTGGTCGCGCTCGGCCTGATGAAGCAGGAGCACGGCAGCGAACGTTTCATGCTCGGGCCGGGCGTCGTCTCGCTGGCGCGCGTGTTCCTCTCCGGTCTCGACGTGCGCGCCGTCGCGCGCCCGCACATGCGGGCGCTGGCCGAATCGGTGGGCGGCTCGGTCTACCTCGCCGTGCGCGATGGCCTGGAGATGGTGCTGATCGAAGCCTGCCGGCCGCGCTCGACGATGCTCGCCGCCCGGCTGGACGTCGGTTCGCGGGCACCGATGGCGAATTCGGCGCTCGGCCGGTCGTACCTGTCGGCGCTGGACCCGGTGGCGCGCAGCGCGCTGATCGAATCGCTGCGGTTGGCGCGCGGCAGCGACTGGAGCAGCCTGGAGCCCGGCCTGAAGCGCGCGCTCGACGACGCGGCGACGCTCGGCTATTGCATCTCGGCCGGCGAGTTCCATCGCGAGATCAACTCGGTGTCGGTACCGCTGATCGGCCCGAACGGCGAGGTGATGGCGTTGAACTGCGGCGGCGCCGCCTTCGTCTTCGCCGAAGAGCAGCTGCGGCGGGAGCTCGCGCCGAAGCTGATCGAGATGGCCGGCACGTTGGCGCGCGAGATCGGCGGCCGCGTGCCGCGGGCCGCCTGACGCGCGGTGGAGAAACGACGCGTTCGAACGACGACGAACAGGCGGTGCTCGACGGCTGCGCCAAGGCCGCGCCCGAAGCCGCG
>Ga0307513_10002888_pt1 | contig 23504 bp, 19 predicted proteins | sample 15_EM_MG_FD_202174 | JGI IMG/M metagenome (GOLD analysis project Ga0307513, IMG submission 202174) | Populus trichocarpa ectomycorrhiza microbial communities from riparian zone in the Pacific Northwest, United States - 15_EM | ecosystem: Host-associated > Plants > Roots > Unclassified | place...
CTGAAACTTAAACACAAATCAATGGCCGATGATACTCGTCCCATTGATCCAACATGTGCTTGCATGGTATTTGAGTCGTGGAACACTCATTGTCTTGAGCTGTTAGTCTATTAATTGGTGTCACAGTGTAATCTGCATTGATCTTTTTCGTAGTGTTACACTATAATCTCTGCCTTGATCTTTGTCTTCCCCTGCAGGTTTGTAAGAATTATACAAGGGCATACATCCATTGTCTTGTTACAAAAGATGCTATGGGATCACAGCTTCTGTCATACCACAATTTGTATTGCATGTTGCCGTTACAAACAAAAATAATAGCTTCTTTCTGTGAGTTTTGTTATATCTTGTAATCGAGACTGTTGTTCCTTTAAAATTTGTAGCTTAGCAGAGATCTGCACAGTTCGAGAATTGTGTTGAGAGTAGCTTTTGCATAAATTGTTTAATTTCAAGAGAACAATTGTATTGCAAACTCTAAACTCTAATGAATACATAGATAAGTGTTTTATATACATACATAACTTGTAAAGTCTATTATAGAAAAGAAAGCTTAAGTTAAGGATATATTTTCTAAAGGTTACAAGCTTAAAAACAGAGTCAACATACACAAACAACTTTTCTTATTATTTCTTAGTTGTTACATGCTTGATTATTAGCAGATTTGTTGCTCATGAGATCTTCAATATAATTCAAGGAATCATCCTTTATACACCCCCGCAAGATGGAGTTACCATTAGTTACTCCAATCCTAGTCCGAAGAAACTCTATTCATTGACGTGACAGAGGTTTTGTCAAGAGATTAGTAAGCTGATCTTGTGTATTGACATGATGAACATGTAGTGTACCCTTCTGCACAATATTGCAAATAAAATGCAAGTCAATCTGAATGTGCTTCATTTTGGAATGTTGGACCAGATTGAAGCTCAAATGTGTTGCTCCCAAATTATCATATAAAAACTTTGGAGAAGCTGAAGTGGAGTAGCCAAGTTCAGCAAAGAGTGCAAGGAGCCATAATGTCTCGGAGGCAGTGTTGGCAGGTGCTCAATATTCAGCTTCAATTGATGATCGTGCTACAACTCTTTGTTTTTTTGAACTCCAAGAAATAGGATTAGAACCAAGAAAACATATGTATGCCGAAGTAGATTTTCTATCGTCAAAGTTACCTGTCCAATCAGCATCAGAGTATGTGATGAGTTTGGAGGTTTTGTTTCTTTGAATGTGAATCCCATAAAAGATGGTGTGCTTCAAGTATCGAAACAATCATTTTGCAGCTGTCGAATGAGTTGTCATTGACTTATGCATGAACTGGGACAACTTGTTTACTACAAAAGAAATGTCTGGACGTGTGAGAGATAAGTATTGCAAAGAACCAATAACACTTCTGAATTCTCTGCTATCAACCGAGGATGTGCCATCAATGAACTTGAGCACAGTGGTTGTGGATAGTGGAATGGTAACCTCTTTTGCTCCATGCATGTTAATATTTGTTATGTCTTTAATGTATTTGTGTTGAGACAAAAAGAGACCTGTTGTAGTGGGAATAACCTTCATGCCCAGGAAAAAAGGTAGATGACCCATGTCTTTTAAAGAAAACCGATTGCCAAGTTGAACAATGATGGATGAGACAAAAATGGGATTGTTTCCTGTAATAACCAAATCATTTACATACACCAAGAAGTAGCAAGTGATAGATTTAGTTTTATAGATGAACAATGAAGAATCAGCTTTGGAGTTCATAAAGCCAAACTCTAAAATGGCACCTTTGAGAGCTGAATACCATGCTCATAGGGCTTGCTTGAGGCCATAAATAGCTTTGTTTAGCCGACATACATGATGAGGTGTTGTATCATCTTTGAAACTCGGAGGTTGAACCATATATACATCCTCAGTTAACATACCATGCAAAAATGCATTATTAACATCAAGTTGTCTCAATAGCCAGCCTTGTGTTATAACAATGGTTAAGGTAGTCCGAATAGTAGCCGGTTTCATAACTGGACTAAATGTTTCCTTGTAATCCAAATCAAGACGTTGATTGAAGCTTTTTGCAACAAGGCTAGCTTTAAAGCAATCAATCGACCCATCGACTTTTCTCTTAACCCGAAACACCCATTTATAACCTATGGGATTACAATATTCGGGTGGAGATACTAATGTCCATGTTTTGTGTCTCATCAGAGTCGTAAGCTCTTCAAACATGACTTGTCTCCAGTGAGGATCACATAGTGCCTGTCTCACACAACTTGGTTCAATAGCATGAGTGATAGGATGTTTGGTGACAACATGAAATTGCTTAGGTTTGTAAATTTGATTTATGGACTTAGTGACCATGAAATGGGTTCTTTGTGGCTGGGATTCATTAGGAACAACAGACACAGTAGGTGAAATTGGGGAGGAGATGACAACATTTGTGTGTGTTTATGAAGGAGAGTCGACGTGAAGGGAAAAATTTATGAGGGAGAGAGATCCTCGTTGTGATGTAGTACATTAGGACTAGAACATGGAGAATTTAATTGCAATTGTTCCTCAACAAAAAAAAAAAGATCAGAGGCGATACTTGAAGGTGATGCAGAAGTGGTGGCATGATCCGAGGTCACTAGTGATGGTCACGGTGGAGTAGGTACACAGATGGGTAGCGTATCTGTCCAAGACGATGAAGAAGATGGTGTGCATTCAGTGGAGAGTATTTGAAATAGTGTTTAGGTTTCATTGAACGTAACATGGCGAGAGAGATAAAGTTTGTTTGTAGATAAATTTAGGCACTTGTAAGCATTTTGAGTTTGAGAATATCCAATAAACAGGCATGAGATGGATTTTGGTTGAAGCTTATTGGTGTTATACGATTTGGTAAGGGGAAAGCAGAGACATACAAATTTTTATAATTTGAGATAATTTGGGATTTGACGAAATAAGGTTTCAAATGGAGTTTTGTTTCGTAGCAGAGGAGTTGCTTGACTATTAATAAGATATACAGTTGTGGAGACGGCATGAGGCCAATAAGATAGTGGAAGAGAGGCATCATGTAGCAGTGTAAAACCAGTTTTCACTAAATGATGACGACGATGTTCAGAGACACCATTTTGTTGAGATGTATGAGGGGCAGTGGTGTAGTGACTAATTCCATGTATAGAAAAATATTGTTTAAATGCAATAAATTAACCACCATTATCCGAGTAAATGCTTTTGATTTTTTATTGAAATTTGTTTTCAACTAGGTGTTTGAATTAAGGAAAGATGTTGCTGACATGAGATTTATATGTCATGGGATAAAACCATATGTATTTTGTAAAGTGATCAACCGGATTCAAATAAAATTGTGAACCATCAAGACCAACCGTGTTTGAGGGTCCTCAAACATCGGTGTAAATAAGATCAAGTGGCGCATGACGTTCAAGACTAGTTTGACGAAATGGTTGCTTATGAGCTTTATTGATTGAACAAGAGATATAAAGAAAGGGTAATTGGTCTTTGTGTTTTATTGGAAGCAAAAAAGACTTGACAATTTGTTTAACACGTTTTTGAGATGAATTTCCTAGACGTTTGTGCCACCCATCAAGTGATGTTCGTTCATGCATATTTGCAACCATTTTTGGAGAGGATACTAGTGAGTTCAAAAATGTGTAAACACCATTTTCACATGCACCTTTGAATAGAACCGCCCCCGTGATCTGATCCTTATCAAGAAAGAAGAAAGGGTGAAATTCAATGAAAATATTATTTTGGAAAGTGAAACAATGAACAGAAATAAGATTTTTGTGTATACTCAAAACACAAAGTGTATCTTTTAGATGAAAGGTGCGAGCGGGTGAATGAAATGCCAATGAACCCAATATCTGAGACACGCATACTTGATCCGTCACCAATGACAACCTCATCAGTACCATCATATTCTGAATGAACTAATAAATTTGCAAGATCGCCAGTGATATTGTGAGAAGCAGCTGAGTCTATAAGAAATTTAGTATCCACGACTTGTGAGGTGGAAGCATAATTAACTATTGCATCATAGGAGTTAAATTGCGGACAATACTTAGAAGTATGACCCAATTGACAATATGCATATATCTTGAATCAACCGATTTGCTTTCTTGATCAAAGTAAGTTCCTCCTTTAATTGCATAGCACAACTTCGTGATTTACTGGCATACATGGTGTTTAATTTACATCATGCGGCTTGAGATGTTGTTGTAACAAAGATAAATAGAGTTATGGTGGGTGTAGTAGAGGCTAAGATAACACTTAGGATCAACTTGTCTTGCCTGACCGAGTGGGATTTTTGAAGAGAAGAAACAAAGGAGTTATTTGGGTAGGGACATGATTTATCACCAGTAACATAGTCAATGAGATTGTAGGCAATTAGGAGGGCTTCAAACTGTATACGCAATTGAGGGAAGGTTGAGGGTGTGAGTTTTTAATTAATTTGGGTTGCAATGTTTAATGCAATGAGTGGAGCATCTGTGGTGGATTGTGAATTTGTGATAGGTGGGAGAAAGTTATCTGAGTTGGGGATCGAGTTCTCGGTAGAGTGATGCTCTGATACCATGTTGAGAGTAGCTTTTGCACAAATTGTTTACTTTCAAGAACAATTGTATTGCAAACTTTAATGAATACACATATCAATGTTCTATATATATATATACATAACTTGTAAAGTCTATTCTAGGAAAGAAAGCTTAAGTTAAGGATATATTTTCTAACGGTTACAAGCTTAAAAACAGAGTCAACATACACAGACAACTTTCCTTGTTATTTCCTAGTTGTTACATGTTTGATTGTTAGCAGATTTGTTGCTGATGTGATCTTCAACATGATTCAAGGAATCATCCTTTATAAATTAAGGGGAGATTTCCAGAGTATAATGTCTTGTACCATCAGATAGCTAAAAATAATATTATTACATTATTTTAATAGAGCAAGTACTTCATGTTATACAGTGTGCCATGGATTTGACTTTTAGTTCTATTTGTTTGATACAAACTGATTTTTTCTACTTTGCCCTCTCTTTTTGCAGTTTTGTCCGTGGGTTCCTGCAGAAAAATGGTAAATGCTGTGTGTTTTTTAGTGCATGTGTATGTGTATTCCAAAAAAAAAAAGGGATTAATTGATAATGTTTAGCTGCACATTAGTGATTAAATGTTCCTCTATTGTGTCCATGCTGAGTTTGATTGATATAAAATAAGTAGATATTGGATGCATGTGATTTGTCTTTTAAAAATTTCTGGTCAAGTTGGTTAAGCTAGTCTCTATTTTTCTCGCTATTATACTTTGGTTTCTTATTTTTGGCCAAGGCAATAACATAATAGCCATCATTTGTGGCATATTATTTGTTTTCTTTTTTTGCACTTGATATCATCCGCTAGTTTTTTACATGTGCAATTGTCAAAGGTGCCATTTTGGGCTCTGGTTCTAATGGTAAAAGAAACATGGGTTGGTCATAAGTTTATATCTCACATGACATGCAGAGTAAAATGATTGAAGATGCAGCATGAAAATATTACTATGTGATCTTTACTCCTTGTATGATTGTTGTCTTGTAGTTTCCTAAATGTGATATCCCTGAATGGGTCTGCAATGCCATGGAGGTTATCGGAATCAAAATCTCATCCTGCTGTGCTTCATTCTCTTCCTCCCATGATTCAGAATTAGAAAAGGATGCACTAACCAAGAAACTTGATGATGATGAGGTAGCATTTGACTACAAGTATGCACCAACCAAGAAATTTGATGATGATGATGAGGTATCATTTGATAATAAGCATACACCATCCAAGAAATCTGATGAGCATGAGTTCACGACAAATAATGCGGGATTTAGCAAATTTATTTTTTAGAGGGTGATTGGGAGTATGATAGCGATTGTTTTTCAAAGTGCTTTCGCTTGGAAAAACATTAGAATAATATTTTTTAAATTTTTTTAAATTTATTTTTGATATCAGCACATTAAAACGATCAAAAAACACTAAAAATAATTTTTAATTTGAAGTATAAAAAAATTTAAATTTTGACAAAAAGCAAGTTGAAACTCCCTTCCAAACACATGTAACATTAACATTATAAACTTCAACTTACAGGTTAAACAAAGGGCGGTGTAAACTTCGAATCTCATACACTACTCCTTCGTAAATTATACAAATTTAGGAGATCTGTTCATTTTGTAATATTTAAGTTTATCGATCAATCTGTTTTTTGTTATACATGTTGCATATTTATAATATGTTTTTGCTTTCATTTATTTATTTATTTTGAAAAATAAGCTAAATTGTTCGATAAAGATGGATTTGCATATCTGTCTTTACTTGTTGTTGTAGATTTAATTTCATGGATTTGAAATTTAGGTGGTGATGTGGGACAAAAAAGATTTAAAGCTAAAGAATAAAGAAAAGAAGAAGCTTAGAAGAAGAAACAAGAGAAAAAGAAGAAAAAGAATAGAGGTTGGAAAAGCATACAACTTTGCAATTTTTATTCAATTCATAAAAAACTATCTAATATTTAGATAAATAAGATAAAAAGACTAAAACTGTAACTAGAACAAACAATTAGGCTTATAACTCAATAAATAGAATACCTAACAATAGCTAAATCTAGTTCAACAAATAAAGTTTAATTAAAATACTTCAACTAAAAGTTCAAATAAATTAAATAAAAAAACATATAATAAAGTCTAATCTCTCAATGGTTTGAGATACCCCCCATCGTCTATGATCATATGAGTGCGTAAATAATGTCTTGGGTTTGGTATTCCCATGAACTCTCCTAGGGTTGGAGAAACTCGACCTCGTTGAGTGTAGTTTAATGCAGCTCCAATAATGCTCCCAAAGATCATGATCAAACTGTTGTAATGTCTTTTTGATAATCTAAGTATAATATTAATTTGGTCGTTTAACTTTTATACTGGGATTCACTGAAATTCACCATCCCTGGTAAAAACAACTTATACATCTAAAGTAGTATTAATATGTTTCTTTTGTGTCAAAGATAAGGATAATGGGGGAGAGGTTTCAAAAGGATCATAAGTGATAGATTGTTGTATTTTATATATAACAAGGTGGTTCATATTAAAAGTAGAGTTAATATCAAAGTTTTGTGGCAGTTTAATGACATAAATAGTTGATACAATTATTTGCACTCCTCATTTACAATTTACGATTGGTTTCCAAAAGACAATGTTTAGGTTTAATTTGTATCATGAAATAATCTTTAAAATTAAATGCATCATGATACTTATGTAAATCATCTCGAAATTTGTATTGTTCATTACTTGCTTGAGTATGTTTTATGATCTTGACATACAAATTATAAACTCTGCAAGCAAAAGACTTAGCTGAATAAAAATTTTTATAGTGAAGAGACATAAAAAGAAGATCTATAGTTTTCTTAGATTCGTAACTATGAATACTATATGACTAAGGGTGTGGAGTGGAACAAACACTATTTGATGTCTTAGTAGATATAGTTTGGATATAACCTAGTAAATTAAAATTATCTTCATCTTCCTCATTACATGTCAGGGGTAAGGAACACAAAACACAACATATTGCTCTAAACCTATGACGTGCTAGACGTCAAGCACGAGGGGTGATTAGCATGTTTCTTTAAACCTATGACGTGCTAGACGTCAAGCAGGAGGGGGTAATGAGCATGTTGGTAGATGTCAAGCATGGTAGGTGGGGAATCAGGTGGTTTAAGAGGACTAATATCATGAGACTCTTCCACGACCATATTTACCTCTTTAAGTGATTACACTAAAGAGTTTCCTAAAATTTCTTCCTTTACCACTAAAGTAGAATTATTATTAACCTTATTTTCAGATTCAGTTGGACTTGTAGTGTTAATTCCTTGTTCTTGCTCATCCTCTTCATCTAGGTCACTAAAGTCCTCAGGATTGGGTTTATACTCTTGCACGCAATAATTTTCTTTTTCACCTATATCCTTATGTTCTTGGATTACTAGGGGTTTAGAGTTGTAGTTGAAGAAGATATGACTGAAACCTTGACAGTTAGCACATTAAACCTCTGAACTTATCCCAAACATTTCATTAACGACTCTTTTTCCCTTATCTTCTTTATAAATTTAGGCATTATTAGGATTAGGTCTATATGATGGATCACTTAATAAGAACTATCATTCCTAAATTGAGATCAAAATGGGGTACTACAAAGGTCCTAATATCTTATTAATTAACTCTTTATAAGCAACTCATAATCTTACACTAAAGTATAAGCTTAGTCAAGAGTGAAAGCACCTATGGGCCTAACATTTTTTCTAAAACTATTATTCAAACCTTTATAAAATCTATGTAAAGTCATGACTTTATTTTCTCTTATGGAACATCTCATCATGTAATTATTAAATTGTGTTATATACTCATTAACAAACTTGTTCCATTGTCTTATATTGTTTAATTGGTCTAAGAGCTTGTTTCTATAAAACTGGGGTAGTACTTCTCCTGTAGTTTTTTATTCTCTTGTAGTTTTTGTTTCATTTTGGTCCAATTAGTTATGGGAGGTTTACCTCTCTTCTCTAAACAATCCTTAACATCTCCCTAAAAAATTTAGGCTTCACCAATGAACATCATCTTAGCAAATCTAACTCTCTTATTATCAGACAAGTTATGCCACTTAAAGAATTGATCCATATCACAAATCCACGTATAAGAAATCCAAGTGTCATGATGATCGTCAAAAGTGGGGGCTTCTATTTTTTTGTCAGGGCTCATAACTCGCTCATCAAGGTCATCATGTTTAGAGTAACCTAAATGGTAGTCATACTAATGGCACTCAAGGTGAACTTGCTTATAATGATTATTCTTGTGATATTTATTAATGTCTTTGGATGCCTTATTCAAGAACCCTTTTGGGGTTCAATTCTTTTAAACATGTTGGTCATTTGGATTCGCATGACCTCTCAAATGACCCTAAGAGTATTACTAAAGGTCGGGTCCACGATAAGTGTAGACATAAGCTTCAACACAAGATGATCATAACACAAACACATGCAACACTAACTTAAAAATAGAATTGAGACCACATATAATTCTTGCAAGTGAAATCACAATACAGAAATAAAGCTAATTCTATTTTTTTTTAATATGGAGATTAATCAAGAACAGAAAACACTATAAAATATTTAAACATACACTATTAGTTAATGTTGTTGATGTGGCAAGGAATACCAATATGTCAACACTGGCTGACATGGTGCTAACATGATAGTCTTGGCTGATATGACACTAAAGTGACATTATATGTTGATGCGACGCTGACATGGTTTTTATAGGTTGAAATGACTCTAGTGTAACGATGTGTGATAACATGGCAGTGTGATGACATGGCTACACGATGGTAACTTTTTCTTTATCACTGTTGATAAAAGTTTCTCATAAGATCTAGGGTTTATGAATAATTTTTGAATTCAAAGATTTGAACAAGCCCATGAATTGTTTATTTATGATAACAATTAAAAATAACCAAGCTCTGATACCAAATTTGATGCGAGACAAAAGAGATTTAAAGTTAAAGAAGAAAGAAAAGAATAAGCTAAGAAGAAGAAACCAAAGAAAAAGAAGAGAAAGTTAAATAAGAGAAAGAATAAAGGTTGAAAAAGTCTACAACTTTACAATTTTTATTTAATTCATAAAAAACTTTCTAACATTTATAAAACTTTCTAGCATTTATAAAAATAAGATATAAATACTAAAACTCTAACTAGAATAAACAATTGAGCATATATCCCAATAAATATAATACTTAACAATAGTTAAATCAATCTCAATAAATAAAGCCTAATTAAGAAAACTCAATTAAAAGTTCAAATAAATTAGACAAAAAAATATAAGTTAAAGCTCAATCTCTCAATGATTTGAGCTACCCTTCATCGTTTATTATCATATGAGTGCATAAATAATGTCTCGGGTCTGATGTCCCTACCGTGTGGTTATTTTTTGTGTAAATTTAGGGAAGTAGATGAATCTTAAGTTATCAAATAACTGCCGAATTTGCATTGGAAAAGGAATCTGATTGTTCAAAAATTAGACATAACGTGCTTTTATTATTTTTGTTGTTAAACATATATGATTACGATGAAGACTAGAATCATGCCAGGATAGGCCTCTATGAAAAAGGCATGAAAAGTTGTCAGGGAGAGCAGTAGCAGAGCTAGTTTGGTTATTCACGGTTAATAATTCAGTAAGTCTTCATTGTTCTTATTTTATGACATTGTGAGGTTTATGCAAAGAAAGACTGGTAATCTAAGATTATTGTTGTTTGGGTAGTTGTTTTTTTGTATATTTGCCTAACTGCTCAATTTGTCTTGAAAATTGGCGCCAATAAGCCATCACAAATATTGAAGTAATAAATTAAGGCATTTCTATAGTATGAGTTTTGGGGCACCTTTTAAATTGGACAACGATATCTAAGAAAATACGTTATGTGAAAACTGTTACATCAGAAACACCTTTTGACCTGATTACACAATACGTTTTGAACAGTAATTTCCAAAAGTATTCCAACCTTCAACCTGGAAAGTTTCCATGATATATTCCATCTTCCAACTTTCCAATATGTGCTTTAGAATAGAAAAACAAGTTGTCCTCCATCTAGTGATCTAAACCTATCCACTGTAGAAACCCTACATCCCCTACCCTCCCTCCCTCAACACACCAATCACAGAACTTCTATTATGAATGGTAGCCATCTTTCATTCAACCATATATATATATTTTTTAACCTAAAGTTATATAGATATGAATCTTGATATTTTGATGGGATGACTTTGTCCTTTCAATTTTATAATTAGACGCATTAGTCTTCTATACTACAAAATTTAGGAAACCTAATAAAGTTACATTGTTTATATCAACAAGAAAGCTCTTTTTTTTTTTTTTTCAATTTAACTTTTTTTTTTCTCAATTTAATCCCCTTATTTTTTTTCAGGTTGCCTTTGGACCAGTTATGTTGAATGAATCACATTCAGACAATTCCCACATAGTTTAATTTTAAACTTGGGCTATAAAAATAGTTGGGTTGAGAGGTTTTTATGTCAAATTCATCCTTTTTTCAATGTCATCCTCGTATTTTTTTTACCGGTTGGTTGGACTGTTTTTGGACCAGTCAAGTAGACTAGGTCACGTCAAAATAACTCCCACAAGGTTTAATTTTCAACACGAGCTAAACAAGGGGTCAAATCGAAAGGCTTCAAGGTTAATCTGTTAGGTTAAGTATAATAACTGTTCGAGTTCTTTTGTGTCTGCTTCAATTAAGAGGACTTTACAGCTTAATTTTGAAGTTTTAGTTAACTAGTTCCAATTATGGACTCAATCCTAGCTACTCATGTCATTTGAAATTTCTATTATAGAATTGCACGAATATTAATATGATTAAATCTACTTCACACAAATAATAGTTCAATTGAAGAAGTAATCAAATAACTAAAACAACTTGAATGTAAAGTAAACTAAATAATACAGGAAAAAAACACTTACATTCATAGAGTGATTCATATTCTGATTACATTCATGAATTGGAATTGCTGAATAATGAACCATCTTTTTGGTGTTTTTTGGTTTATAGAATTGAAAGTGCAAGTCTATACTAATTACAAAGGAAATTACAAGCCTACTTAATTATCGTCTATAAAGTTATCGCATATTGTTCTAACACCAACAAAGTTATCACCTACAAGTTTCAGGTCTATAAACTAAATAATATCAAGTTTCAATAGTCTGCATTGTGTTGTTGGGGAAGTTGTTTCATGGTCAATTGGTGGCCTTCTATGGTTTTTTATGCTTTGGGCTTCTGCTTATTTTTCTTAGTGTTATTCCAAAGTTGTTATTTTAGACACTTGTAAGCTTCTTACTTATGGACACTTCTATAACCTTATTATTGCTTCCATTAATTTACTCTCTTTTGTTAATGTAATGTTTGTATTGGTTTTTTGTGATCAAATTCATGATGAATGAAGTCCTTTTCATGTGAAGAAATATGGGCCTAACTGGTATAAGCTTTGTTCCTTTAATACGCCTATCTTTGATGAAAATTTTAAATACAAGACTTCTATCCTAATTAGCAGACTAATTCTTGTTCTAGTTTATAGAGTTATTAAGATAGAAAGCTATTACCCCAATCTTGTTGCTAAACAATTTGGCCTATGTCAAGGCCTTTCTTTCATCTTTCTTCAGGACAATATCAATTCCCCTTTACATTGTACGGGTAATGCCAAGGTTTTATATGTTCTTAAAATCTTGGAAATAAGGTTATTTCTAAGTTTTTTTATTTTTTTTATCTTAATTTTTTTTCCTGCATCAACTGTTACTTTCCAACTTTGGTGGGCTTCTATTTGGGAGCAAAACTTCATTGAGAAAGGCATTGGGAAGGCTATTTCTGACTTTGAGATTTTTTTTAACCCTTCTAAATAAACTTTATTTGGAGGTGAAGAGGCAAAAAGCGTAAAGTCTTTGCTATTTCATCTTCTGGCTCCTATTTTCAAGATTTAAATACAGTGAAGAATGTTGAAATCAGGTCTACTACTTAATCCATCTAAAGCCAGCCCTTTTATAAGTCTGCACCGCTTGTGAAAGCTACTCCAAAGAAAGGAAAATAATTAAAATCTATCGCTCAAAAGTCAATTGCTCCTCGTTGAAATTTGTCACATTTTTATTCAGACATTGGTTTTGAAGAAGTCCCCCTTTGTCATGTAATCAGACCACAAACCATGCTTGCTCTTTCTAAACTTGCTCCAACTAAAAAGCCTGTTATCATGAAATTAGCAGTTCTGGTGTCTTCTTCAGAGTCTGTGGAATCTCGGCCTTCTTTGGAAAAAGTTGTGGTTGATGAAGCTACTACATCAGCATTAACTAGACATGGTAATTGCCTAGTGTGTGTGTGTATATATATATATATGTTATTCCATAAATTATTATTTTTTATTTTGTTATTATATTTTATATTCATGGTCTCTCTTGGTATTTGTAGAAGAAGAATTACCAATAACTCTTTTTTTGAAATTATTAAAGTCTTATGACCTTAACCTTCATGATAAAAACTAAGTGTCTTTAGTGTTGCGATCAATAATTTCTGGACGTGCTCCAACACCTTAACCTGTCTGTATTAGCAGTTATTAAGACACACTCCATATGCCTTTAAAATATGCTTTTTATTTCTGCTGATACCCCTAACCTATTTGAAATGAATCACAACCTTCTAGTGCTTATAGAGTCCAAAAAGTCTTTTCAACGGAAGCTTAAGCAACTTGAAGACAGGGCGACTACTCTAAAATCTGAGTTGGCTACTGTTAGACACTAGATTGAGTAAGAAAAGAAGGCCTTGAGTAGATTTCACAGTAGTTGACTAGCTTGCATGCAAAAAAGAGTCTGCCTCTACTACCCAATCGATTGAGAATCAAATCTCTACCCTACCATTTGGTTTTAATGTTTATAAGAATCTCTTTTGAACTTGATTATCTATGGTCTACAATATTTTATATCTTGTAATCAATGGCTTTATGGCAGGTTCATATGATATATTATGTTAGAATATTGAAAAATGTTGGAGAAATTGTTACCACATTTCAGGATATTTATATTCCATTATCTCTTTATTGCCTTCTTATATGGATGGTGTGTACTTTTTAAGATATTTTCCATTAATTGTTTTTGAATGTATCTCCCCATTTATACTTTCTAACAAATAGGTGTTTCCAAAGTAAATGTGACTTACTCTAAAAGGTCCCTCCCAAGTTGGGGACCATTTTCCAAATTGCCTATTCTTTATTCTAGTGGAAAAAATTGCTTTCAATACTAGATCCCCTTGCATGAATTCTTGTTTCTTTACTTTTTTATTATATGCTTTTTGCACTTGTAGCTTTTCTTCCTACAACTTGTTCAAGGCATCAATTATTTCCTCATTCAGATCCCTTAACTCTTGCATCATTGTGTCTTGGTTTTGAATTCCTGTTAATTGGTTTGATAAGCTACTCTTAAAGACTTAATATTCATTTCGCAAGGTAATACTGCTTCATGGCCAAATATTAAATCATAGGGGTATTATTCCTATTGCAACCCTATGTGACGTTCTATAAGCCTAAAGTACATCCATCAATAATTCATGCAACTTTTTAAGATTGTTAGTAACATCTTTTGTAATTTTAGTTTTAAAATATTATTTGTTGACTCTACTTGTAATGGCTTGAGCATAATAAGAGGTTGAATTACCCAGAGCAACTCCAAACTCTTGAGTGAATCATCTCATTTATGCCCCTGTGAATGCCATAACATTATCCATAGTGATGGACTCTTGAATTCCAAACCTTGCCACAATATTCTGTTTGATAAATTTTATCACCTGGATCTGGGTTTCTTTCTTTAAAGGTATGGCTTCCACCTATTTTGTAAACTAATATGTGGCTATTAGTATGTACGCATAGTTTTTGCTAGAATGGGGAATGATTTCTCTAATTAAATCCATTGCCCATCCTTTAAATGGCCAAGGTTTTATCACAGAGTGTAACTCTATAGCTGGTACCCTAGGTAAATATCCATGCTTCACACGATTTACACCCTTTCGCATAGGCATTGCAATCATCCTTCATTTTAGGCCACTAATATCCCCTTCTTAGTATTACTTGTACCATTTTAATCTCAGCTAAATGGGATCCATATATTCTAGAGTGTATTTCTTCTATAATAATAGTAGCCTCCTCAACTCCAACTCACTATAATAGTACTCTGAACCTATCTTTCTTACACAGTTAACCATTGAGTAGCGTATGATTTAATAATTTTAATTTCAAAGTTTTATCTTTGGGGTACTGATATGGGTCTTCTACTGTTTTTTTGTTAGGATTCTCTAATCTTGCTTGAGCATCGTATCTATTATGTTTGCCTCTTATATATTCCTTCTTTTCGAACTCAAAGGAAGTGAGTTTTTTTAATATAAAAGTCATGGTCTTAAATAATTATGGAGAACATTTATATCCTAATGCTAATTGTGTCAATTCATTGGCTACATCATTTTGTTCCCTTAAAATATGTTAAATTATTACAACATTAAATTGATATAATAATTCTTCTACTTTGGATAAACAAGTTCGAAAAGAACTATTCTGACATTTAAAATTTCTTGTAATCTGATTAATTATTAGCTGAGAATCTCTTATGGTTTGTACGTTCATAACTCTCATAGATAAAAGCATTTCAAGACCGTTTATTATGGTTTCATACTCAACTCTATTATTAATGCATTTTACTTGCAATTGGAAAGCCATTTTCATTATGATCTCTTTCAGGGATTTGATGGCAACCCCTATTCCAGAGCTATAAGATGTATTGGAGCCATCAAAGTACTGTCATGGAACTATTCCTACCACTAGATTTTCTTGTTTGAATATTTCAAAATCCATTAAAGGGTGGTTCTTTAGAAAATTGGCTAAAGCTTGCCCTTTAACAGATTTTCAGGTACGTAAATTAAATCATATTCTACCAAAGCTAGACTCCACTTACTAATCTTTCCATCCAAGACTGGTTTGTTCAACATGTGACATAACAAAATATCTGAGTTTAGTAACAACATAATATAAAGACAAACATAACTTTTCAATTAGAAAATATCTACACTCTACATTTGTCAAAACTCTACTCGGGTATAATATAGCATGCTCTTAACCCTTTTCATTATCTTGAGCTAACAAACTTCCAATTGAATTCTATGTTGTCGCAATGTATAACTTCAATGACTTCCTAGACTCTAGAGGAACTAATACTAGTGGATTAGTTAGATATTCATTGAGTTTTTTCAAAAGCATTTTGATGTTCTTCTCTTCATTTGAACTCTTTTTCTAACTTGAGCTTAAGTACAGGTGCAAATACTTTGGATTTTTTTTGCAAAGTTAATAATAAATCTCCTTAAATAACTTAATGATCCATAAAAATTCAAGAATTCTTTCCTATTTGTAAGAGGCTTTCTTTTATAATTGCTTATGCTTTATTTCTTTCAACTTTTATCCCTTTATTATGAATAAAAAATCCTAAGAAATGTCCTGCTAAAACTCCAAAAGCATCTTTTAATGGATTCATTTTTAAGTTAAACTTCTTCATCCTATCAAAAGCTTTTTGTAAATCATCCATGTGTTCTCTAAATTCATTTGACTTAATCACTATATAATCAATGTAAACTTTCAATTTTTTACTGATCAAATCATGAAAAATCATATTCATAGCCCTCTGATATATAACCCCTATGTTCTTCAAACCAAAAGACATCAATACCTATTTATATGCTCCAACCAAGCCTGGACATCTGAAAGCAGTTTTATAGATATCTTATTTCGCAATGGGAATCTGGTTATATCTAAATTATCCATCCATTATGAAAAATATTTTAGATTTAGCTACAACATCTATTAAAACATTAGTGATAAGCATATGATACTCATCTTTTAGCGCAGCTTTACTTAGATCTCTAAAATATCTACAAACCCTAGTTTTACCAATTTTCTGCAATACTGGGACTATATTAGAAAGCCACTCTATGTATTTGGTAACTCTGATGAATTTAGCTTTGAGCAACCTCTGTATTTCCTCATTGACGCTAGGCACAAACTCTGGAGAATTCTTTCTCTGACTTTAGATCACTGGTCTGACACCCTTATATGTTGGGATCTTTAGTTCTACCAATTATTTACTCAGTCCTAGTATATCTTTGTAATCCCATGCAAAACACTCTTAATTTTTTTTAAGCATGACAATTGGAGCTTATTTTTCTTCTAGTTTCAACTAGGCACTAATACGAGTTATCTTCTTCTCTAATCCTACTCTAATGTTCACTTTTTCCAAACTGGTTAGACTTTCTATATTTCTTTTTATTTTCTTGAACATTTGGATTCCCTTGTGATTTTTTCCTTACATTGTCTTCTTCTGATTGTTTGTATGCATTCACAAGCCCCAATTGTTGTATTCTGGCCACTTGTTCTCATATCTCTCTTTTTATTTCTATTTTTTATTCTTTTAATACTTGTTCTTATGTCTAATGTGCCAATAATCTCTAGATAGTCGCTTGGACTGCAACTTTTCCAGAATTATTTCTTATTGTTGTTTCACTCATTAGGAGAGATCTTCATCTTCATTCCAGGCTCTTTAGTTAATAAAGGCATTGTCAGGATTTCACAAATCTCATCCTCTATTTCCTTAATTTTCATTGATGATGATGGTTGTGTAATTCTAATTGTACTCCATTTTCCTGTATTAAACTATGTTTCCAAGTGTTTTGCGTATGTTATAAATGGTTTGTTGTCTGCATGCATAACTTCAAACATACTCTCATTCAAAAGTAACAATATTTGATGCAGAGTTAAAGGAATACAGTTGTTTGAATGAATCCAATCCCTTCTAAGTAAAACATAACAGCTTAGAACTACATCTACAACAAAAAAATATTGTTTGAGTAGCTAAGGAGCCCATTTTTAAGTTGACTCCTATCATTCCTTTAGCTTGTAGAATTTCTGCAAAGAACTCACTTATGTTATTCTAGTTGGTGTCAAATCTTATCATGTTTTCGCAATTAACTTTAACATACTCAGAGGCAATTTATTCACAGCAGTGCCATTATCAACCAATACTCTCCCTATTTCTTCTCCTTCAATCTTAACATGTAAGTATAAGGGTTTTACATGCACAAGCTTATTAACGTTTGCTCTGTCGAACAAGACTTTCATAGCTTTTTTAAACTTGTCTACACCTTTTCCTTTGGATCCAACATCTTTAGCCATCTCTTGTTGGTACACTTCCTGATCAACTTTCTTTATTATCACTTCATGGGGTGTTGTAGAGCTATCAATAACATCTCCTTCCAATATTATAACTTCGACATTTTGATTGATAAACTGCTAAAGGATGAGAGTCACCATGTTGCATTTTATCATGTTATTTGTGAAGAAATCATCTTCATCATTCAAAAACAAAGCATCAAACATATTGTCTTCCTTATTTTCATGATAAGCTAGATATCCATCATTATTTTTTTCTAGTTTCTTTTACTGCTTTGTTGTATTTTTGTTTGAATCTATATCCCCATCATCCATTTTAATGATTAGATTATCATTGGTCTAATTAATGACAAACTTTGGAACTTTCTTGCTAGCATCAAATGCTTTTTCTTTTCTTCATGTAGTTACTAAGTATATTTGATCTCTTTTTATATAGTCTTCTTTATATAGTTCTTGTTGCATCTCTTAATCATTTCTTCTCTTGAGTTTTATCAGCCCATATCTGTTCTACGGATCTGACCGTAGTCCATCATTCTTTTGAACTTGATGGTAAGTTTTTCCTTAAGTATTTCTTTTCTAGATAACTTCATTCTTGCCTCAACTCCTCCTTCAACCTCTTCTGATTCTCATTGGTTTTCATTTAAGAACAAACCAATGTGGATTGTCCTTCCAAAGTACAACCTAGAGAGGAAACCATGCCTCCTTGTAAGTCTTTTTTAGTGTTTATACCTCAAGACACCAATTCTTCTTTCATGGTTGAACTATAATAATTGTACATAGGGGTGAGCAAAAAAACTGAAAAACCGAGAAAACCGGAAAAAAATAACTGAAAAAACCGAACCGTGAAAAAAAACCGATGAAACCAATTAAAATTTTGAAAAAACCGGCCGGTTCGGTTCGATTTTGATTTTATAAGCCTAAAACCAAAAAACCCGAACCGAACCCAAACTGAAAAAAACCGAGCCACATCGAAAAAACCAGAAAAAACCAAGCCAAACCAAAATCGGTCGGTTTGAACCGATTTCGGTTTTTTTAAAAAAAAATTCGGTTTGGTTACTTTTTTTTATAAAAACCGAATCAAACCGAAAATGATCACCCCTAATTGCACATAGTTTTTGCAAAGAGTTGCATGTCTTTGAATAACACCTCAACCTCTAGTAACTGTGTGACTATATTCTTTGCTGGGGTTCCTTTTAGATAAGTAATCTCATCCACATTCAGCCTTTGTGCTGGTATTGGTCGTCTTTCTTGCATCATTCTTGATCTTAGGAGCCCACTCAAGTCTGTTAACTCTAGAATCTGCATTTATTCCTCATTGAAACTTAAAACTCCTTTCACTACTATGCCTTTGACAAATCTCTTGAAATTTGCACATTTGTCAATAGTATGACTTGTAGTCATATGTAATCTGCACAATCCTTTAGTATCTTGTGATTTGTCAGCCGCTTCAAATCTAAATATTTAATCTACTACCAAGGCATCGAACAGCTCATTTACTGTAATAGTTGCAAAGGTGACACCCTGTGAAAATAAAATATCATTAGCAATGGTCATCATATTAACTGAAAGACAAAGATTCTCATTGATTCCCATTGTTTATTTTATCAAGAAAATTAACATACTTTGATTCTATCAAATCTTAAATCACATTTCTAAATATTACACAATTCTTTATGGAATGGCCAATCACCCCAAGCAATTTACAATAATTCTTCCCTTTCAATTCTTTATTAGTCACCTGCTTATGTTTCCTTTTAATTCTAATTCTTTTATGTGATGACAACCAATCAAAAATAACATCAACTTGATTTATGTTAAATGAATAATGTCTTTCTTCATTAGACCTTAGAGATCATAAAGCTTTCTTATTCTTTTTTATTAGTGCATCGCAAACTATTGGCTCACCGTTTACGAACTCTACAATATCTACATCTATTATTCCTTAACAATAGGTTCTATAACTTAGGCCATCTTTCTCTAATTCTTTTCTCAATAAACTCTCATACCTAGAATTTCATATATATCCTTGAACCCCATTCCTTCGAATCTCTTTCTCAATTCTTATTTTAGACCTTGTTATGCAATCATTACAAATTCTTTTAAAGGAATCCTAGACAAACACTTCCCTCTAGCCTCCATAAATCTATCTAAATATTTCTTTACAGTCTCTCCATGGTATTATTTTAGTTTCACTAAATTTGTTAACACAAACTCTGGTTTCGTCTTAGAGAAGTGTCTGGAATATAGTTTGCTTGTCGTTCCAATTATGGACAAAGTTCAGTGGTAAATTTATATACCAAGTGAATGCATTTCTCATTAATGAATTTGGAAACAATCTTAACTTTAGAAATTTAGAATCAACTTCTTTATATTGGCAGATGAATCTAGCTATATGATCTTGAGCATATATTAACTGTTGACCATTGAATAACATAAAATCTAGGTATTTAAAATTAATGGGATAGGAGTACAGTGTATCTATGTAGTCTGGTTAGGGACTTCTATAAGTTGATCTATGAATTTGTTAAACCATTGGACCTTAAACCTATTCGAGTATCCCTAAAATATATTATGGATCAATCCTATCTAATGGGGTAAACTCTGGATCTCCTGGTATTATTTTTTCATCCATGTTTTTTTCTAAATTTATTCTAGGTTCTGGTGAGAAGCTATTTTTAAGTAGAACTACTTTGGCCAAAACGGTTTTTTACCAACTGGCTTAGGATTTAGTTATTTAACCTCCTTTGTATCTATATGGTTTTTTACTTTACCGACCACCTGTTTAGATATCTTATTAATTGTTTCCATTAGGGGTGAATAAAAAACCTGAAAAACCGATTAAACTAAGAAAACTAAAAAAAAACTAACCAAAAAAACCGAACCGAGAAAAAAAACTTAATTGATTAGAAAACCCAAAAGAATTTCCGGTTCGGTTCGGTTTCGATTTTAAATGCCTAAAACTGATTGAACCGGAATGAACCGAACCGGTTCAACCACATAACTGACTATAAAAAAATAGTATAAATAGTTACTAACCTAAACCCTAAAGCAACACACACTCGCAGCCGCCTCCCCCCTCTTTCTCTTTGCCTCCCTGCATCTTATTTCTCCATCACATTCTCTTCTCTCCCTAGCAACAAATTCATGAACTTCAGCCGCCCCTCACCCCTCATTTTTTCTCTTTGCCTCCCTGCATCTTATTTCTTCATCACATTCTCTTCTCAACAAATTCATGAACTTCGGCAGCCCCTCACCCCTTATTTTTTCTCTTTGCCTCCCTGCATCTTATTTCTCCATCACATTCTCTTCTCTCCCTAGCAGATCTGTTTTTCTATAAACACTAATTTGAGCCATCATTTGGATCCAACTCGCTCACTATGGACATATCTGTTTTCCTTGCCATCTTGATTAATTTCTAGTTTCTATTTTCCTTGATATTTTGTGGGTTTTTGCCTTTTTCATTATGTTGTAATTTGCGACTTTGGTTGTAAACTGGAACAAGTTCTTGAAGAACAAAAACAAGATTTGATTCTCGGTTTTACCAGTTTTTGAACAACAAAAACCAAACCGAACCGAAACCAGTCGGTTTAAACTGGTTTCGGTTTGGTTTCGGTTTTAAATTTTAAAAAATAATAATTTTGGTTTGGTTAATTTTTTCAAGTGAAAACCGAACCGAACCGAAAATGATCACCCCTGGTTTCCATCATCACATGTTTAAAGTCCAATATTACCTCATCATTTCCACTCCTTATTTTGATACCTAACTTCAAATTAACATCCTTCAATGTTATAACCACTTCTTGACAAGAAACTTTATTAAAGTTATAGTTTCTCAAAACTTCCATCTAAATTCCCTTCAAGCCTTTCAAAACTTTCTGTTAAATTCCTTTCATAAGTCTACTTTTCTCTAACATTGGACTCTAGTATATTATGAGTTGACATATCATTCATCACCGCAATCCTATTATAGTAATCATCACTAATATTTATTCTTTCCTTATGTCTTTCCTACATTTTCAGCAAGGTGTCAATATTTTTCATTAATTACTCTATTAGTTTCTTCTAATCTTCGCTCAAGACGTGCATATATCTCCTCTAATGACATATATATGTCTCTCTCATCTTCATTTTCTAACTTTTTTTCCTAAAAAGTTGATATTTCATGTTCTATTCCAATAGGAACATTAATTAACTCGCCTTTCTCTTATAAACTTCTTAGTAATTTTTTTTTCTTTGTTGGTGCCATAATTCTAAAAAATTAATTTAACACTTCCACTGTGATCACCAATTGTTTGATGTAGGTTTTTTTTTTTGTGTCTGCCTCAATTAAAAGGACTTTACAACTTAAGATTGAAGTTTTAAGTTAACTGATTTGAATTCTAGAGTTCTAAGTTAACTGGTTCTAATTATGGACTCAATCCTAGCTACTCATGTATTTTGAAATTTCTATTATAGAGTTGCACGAATATCAATATGATTAAATCCACTTCACACAAATAGTAGTTCAAATAAAGAAGTAATCAAATAACTAAAACAACTTGAATGTAAAGTAAACTAAATATCACAAAAAAAAATACTTACATTCATAGAGTGATCTATATTCTGATTACATGCACTAATTGAAACTACTGGATAATGAAACATCTTTTTGGTATTTTTTTAGTTTATGAAATTGAAATTGCAAGCCTATTTGATTATCATCTGCAAAGTTATCACATATTGTTCTAACACCAACAAAGTTATCACCTACAGGTTTCAGGTTTGAAAGGTCCTAAGAACTTGATAAAATTGCAATGCAGTAATTGGAGTTTTTGTTGAGTTATGTGTTTTTCTGAACTTCCTTGCCATCTGTCTTATATAGTCGAGTGTTATCAATTGCTGATAACTTCTCATTCTTTAGAATTATTCATTAATTCATATGTCAACTTCCAATAACCTTTCATCTTTCAAAGTTCTTTTCACGATTTAACATTTAGAAGAGTTTTCACATATAGAAGAGTTAATGTTTCCTTTTAATTACGTGGCTTACACACACGCGCATGCATGTATGGGGTAATTTTATTTTCTAATTTTTTTTTAATTATTCAAACATTATAGTTATCTTTTAATTTTATTCATAAATTTTATAATATAACAATAACAATAACAATACTAAATAAATCTTTATAATCAGAATATATTTTGTGATATTTTAAAAAAAATTGATTCGAATCGATTTACAGGACAGCGCGGCAATTTAAACTAGTATCTATGAATTAAGAAGTCGTGGCAAATGTCTCATTATCTTTTTCCACATCTTATCTCCTGTCATCGCAAAACTTTATCGCCCTACTTAAGATAAGAGTGCTATAATGAGCAGGTAAGAAAAGCGTCTAGATTCAATAGGTAGACTTCTTTTACATCGAAACTTGTGGGCTTGACAACCAACAAGTTTGGAAATTGATAGGTGGGATTCTCAACCAACTGTTACTCGCTAAGAAACAAAGGTCGGTGCCAAAAAGATAAATTCACTGCCACTATGGATGCCTCTAATAGGATCTATCTTTAAGAAATTTCATGATGAACTGTGGCGTAGAAATTCGAGCAGCTTTGTCTCTTGCCTTTTGTTTCTGCCCCCGGTCCGTTGGTTGCGTATTCTGGTGGCCCTGGTCTAATTTTAGGAGAAAAAGGGTAAAGCTTCAAAAAATGAGCCTGTCGTGGCTTTGTTTTATGCAGCCCTTTGATAAATCTTGAAGTGAGGCAACTTACGGGGT